>Ga0065711_1004825_pt1 | contig 22273 bp, 17 predicted proteins | sample Hoacrofraction12_FD_59098 | JGI IMG/M metagenome (GOLD analysis project Ga0065711, IMG submission 59098) | Hoatzin crop microbial communities from Cojedes, Venezuela - Epithelial fraction 12 v2 (version 2) | ecosystem: Host-associated > Birds > Digestive system > Esophagus > Crop | place... | reverse complement strand
AGGAAGAAATTCTTCACCATGAGGGTGGTGAAACACTGGAACAGGTTGCCCAGAGAAGCTGTGGCTGCCCCCTCTCTGGAAATGTTCAAGGCCAGGTTGGATGGAGCTCTGAGCAACCTGGTCTAGTGGAATATGTCCCTGCTCATGGCAGGGGGGTTGGAACCAGTTGATCTTTAAGGTCCCTTCCGATCCTTACCATTCTATGATTCTATTATTCTACAAGAGACAGTCTCAGCTGTCCACAGTATGTTCCATGGCAAAGTCCCTCTGACAGCACATGAACCACACTATGAAAACAATTGAAAATTCTGGACTGTGGAAGTAGCCGTGGTAGTTCCTATTATTGATTGTTGTGATAACTACCCCAAGCAATGCTGCAGGCTTGGGGAGGAGTGGCTAGAAAGCTGCCGAGAAGAAAAGGACCTAGGGGTGTTGGTCGACAGCCGGCTGAACATGAGCCAGCAGTGTGCCCAGGTGGCCAAGAAGGCCAACGACATCCTGGCTTGTATCAGGAATAGTGTGGCCAGCAGCAGTAGGGAAGTGATTGTGCCCCTGTACTTGGCACAGGTGAGGCCAAACCTGGGGTACTATGTTCAGTTTTGGGCCCCTCACTACAAGAAAGACATTGAGCTGCTGGACCGTGTCCAGAGAAGGGCAACAAGGCTGGTGAGGGGTCTGGAGAACAAGTCTGATGAGGAGCAACTGAAGGAACTGGGGCTGTTTAGTCTGGAGAAGAGGAGGCTGAGGGAGGACTTTATTGCTCTCTACAACTACCTGAAAGGAGGTTGTAGTGAAGCAGGTGTTGGTCTCTTCTCCCAGGTACCTAGCGATAGGACGAGAGCCAATGGCCTGAAGTTGCATCAGGGGAGGATTAGATTATATATTAGGAAAAATTTCTTTACTGGAAGAGTGGTCAGGCACTGGAACAGGCTGCCCAGGGAGGTGGTGCAGTCACCATCCCTGAAGGTGTTTAAAAAACCTGTAGATGTGGCACTTCAGGATATGGTTTAGTAGGAATGGTGGTGTTGGGTGGATGATTGGACTTGATGATCTTAGAGGTCTTATCCAACCTATGATTCTAGGATTCTATGACTATATATCTGTAACTTCTAGTCTCATCTGCTGATTGACTTGTTCCTCAACACATTTTAACTTTATTATAGTTATATCTATAGATTATGTGATTTTCAAGAAAGCAGGCTGTGATTTTCAAGAAAAAAAGGCTATATCCAAGTCATTTTTGCTTCATAAAGAGCATTCTCTCCTGGAAAAAGGTGGGAATGTATACTTCTTCACTGTAAATATAAATCTTCACCTAAAAGGAGATTAATATACACACTGTTGTGCTTTGAAAATAAATTATTCCAATGGATTATTTTGCAGAACTATCATTAAAGGTTGAATAACTATGTCACTTCAAAATTAGTTACCGACTGTTCAGGGCCATCCCCACTGATAGGCTGGTAAATGATCCTGTATCTCTGCACTCGACCACTGGCAGGATCCCACTTCACAGTCAAACTGTGTGAAGTTGCATTGTACACCTGAAGGTTTCGTGGTCCACTCTTTGGGGCTGAGAAACATAATCAAGAAAAGAACAAATATGTAATTCAAGCAAGAAGCAGGGACATACACTTCATTCATACTTTTAAGGCTGCATGAATGCCTGACCAAGAGCAGAATGTATTAAATACAAGACAACATAAACTGTAATGTTTGTAAAATAATGAACATGTGGTAATCTAGTGTCTAGTATTCTTCCAAATACACAATAATATTTATAAAGTGATTCAGCTTTTTAATGTCAACACTCCTCAGTTTAGAAAAAGATAGCTGTCGGTATTCTTTAATAATACTATACCTGGAAATTCAGATTCTTACCTTGTGTGGTGATAGGTATCAAAGGTACTAGAAAAAAGTAGAAAGAGTTTTCAGAATTCTTGTACATGTATGCCGTCTGATATAATAGCTATGAATAACAACATGCAAAAACCCTTTATTTACTTACATGTTCGTTCACTGCCAATGAGGTCATCACTTTCTGATTCATCAGGATAGATGGCAGTAACAGAGACATCATATAATGTATCTGGATTCAAATTTTCAAAGACCAAACTATTATCATCTCCATTTAAGATAGTCTTGTGGAGAAATTAAAAAAAAAAAAAAGGTAAAAAAAATAAATAAATGCAAAACTAACAACCCGAAATAAAGAAACAGAGTGGGATATAAATAAGTAATTTTTTACACAGTAACATCACTACAAGGGGCTGTAATTATGCATTCTATACCTTCTCACTGAACTTCCATTGAGCACAACAGGAGGGCTTGAAAGTTGTAGGCCATTTATTAATTACATTTCCGACTTCAAAAATACACCCTTTGAGAGACTGCCCACAAAATCTTATGGTGACTATCTATTCTTACCTCCTGTTTTTCTGATCGTCCATAGGGTCCCCACGTTATTCTATATAGAGAGACATCTGAAGCTCCATGATCCCAAGTTCCTCTGAAGCTATTCGTGGTTACGTCTGTGATTCTGAGATTGACTGGTGCTGGCACAGGCTCTATTATGAGAAAAGGAAAAGTATTACACAAAACATAACTACAAAATAAATACAGTTAAACCAAGGAATTACTCAGACAAATAATTCAGAAGATTATGTGGAAGATTCATTTCTCTGTTACCATGCTTCTAATGACTACAATAAAATGCTGTAGTACAACTCAGCCCACCTACACTAAGCAAATCATCCTTCATAATGTCACCTTACTAGGTCATCACCTGATAAAACAGACATAGCTCTACTGACCTCAGTAGAGGTCACAACTCACATGCCTACTCACAGCAGCTGAAGTCCTAGCTCTTACATTTTGGAATTAGAGTGATTATGAACTCCCACACACAGAGATCAAGCTCCTGCATGAGTTTCTTCCAGATCTTAAAATTCTTTATATAAGCCAAATAAGTTATGACTGAACTACACCACGTGCTTAGAAAGAATTCTGAGAGGTGAACTGCAGGTTAAGGAGTCAAAATATTATAGCCACTGGGAAGAAATGAGTACACAGGTAAAACCAGAGAATTCAGCTAAAAATTATTTCTTTGGCAGAGCTTTCCTCTTTTTCCTTACACACACATTCACACAAAACCACAGCCATAGAATGAAAGGCTAGCACAAAAGCAAGCAAAAAATTCTCAAACATTTTTAAACACCAGGCTACAAAACGAAAAATTCAGAAGAAAAAAAATAAGGATGAGCACATGCATGTTTTTTTCTCTTTTTGTCACATCAGAGTGAGGGGCAGGTAACATTGCTCATTTCTATTCTAGCTCTTCTGGTTAGCTGTTTTCTTAAATCATAAGTCTATATCAGGATGATGGCTTCCCTGATATCAGCTCTCTCCTTTCAGTCTGTCACCTCATTTGGTTGGAGATCAGCTCTTACCTTTTATGCAACTGCATTTCCTTGCCTCTCTTTGTCGAGATTACTCCAATGCTGCCTTTATGATTCTCTAGAAGTACAGACTGGCTTAGCATTCCACGGTACAAAAACTCTCTTGGATCAGAAGTAAGATCATGTCTCTCTAATCCTCTAGCATATGCCCCAGCTTCCTACTCCTTTCCTGGATTCCTGCATAGGCTTGCTAAACCTTTCCTCTGCCCTCGTATTTTCTTACTAATTCTACCTGTGTACTCCTCCTCCAGCCTCTAAACACAAATAATTTTGCTTCAGTTGCTGGTCTGTCACCTCTTTGCAGCTTGCAGGCTCAGCTGTTCCACCTAAACTCCATAATATATTGCAACACACATAACTTAAAGAGAACATAAGGCAAAACAATAACCACAGGAAGTGTCATTAAGAACACTTACGAGTGACTGCTTCTGCATTTATTGGCAGGGATTCCCCTTCATCATATACAGCAACAAGCTTCACATTATACAGTGTTTGGGAGGAAAGGTCAGAGAGAGTAGTGCTGGTTTTGAGTCTGTCGATTTCCACCTAAGAATAAAAATAGTGACTTAACAATTGTAAATTGCTCTATTTCTGACTCTGCATTTGATTAAACGGCAGAAATTCCTGTACTGAAAAACAGAAAACTATTCCACGCTAAATTTTGCCATTTACCCCTAAATTTACACCTGAATGTTGAGTGCTATTTTCTAACTCCCTTTGCAAAGCATGTTGTCTCAGATACTAGTACTACTTGTGGATCTACCACTGCTTCATTCTTTTGGAAAAGAGGATGAGGACTGCATCTCCAGAAAATCCTCCTTCTCTTACAGAAACACATTTAATCCTCCAAGAGCTGATTCACGACTACCAGTGCAATTATGGAAAGCTTGCACATAAGTCAAAGACATCTCTCACAATACTCACATACGGTCTGGCAGTGGGCAAAGGCGCTAACGTACCTTTATTCCACAATCCTGTACTCCTAATTGTTATCTTGCCAACCTCTAAGAACAGCTTGCACTTACACAGAGAATAGAAATGGCTATTTGTCCAAGCACGGGAAAATCCTCAAGCCAGTTTGAGTATTCTTCCTCTCTGGAGGAGGAAGAAGAGGGGAGTACTCAAAGAAATCTATCTGGTGCTTATTCAGTTTCCTAGAAATCGGCACTCTTTCCTGACTGCAGTCACCATGAACTGATATTATTTATTCTCAATGATGGCTTATAACACTGTTCTTACTATTATTTTAGTAACCTAGATCCTCAAAATAAAACTATATTCTAGTCCTTTCAGAAATTTTCCTGTCATTTACCTCCTTTGTATCAGCTTCATCAGCTATTTTGTATCGTAGGATGTATTTTCGAACTTTTCCTGGGGCAGGATCCCAGAGGACATTCATGCTGCTGTGAGTAACATCCTGAAGTGTTAAGTCTCTGGGTCCAGGCAAAGGTACTGTAAAAATAATGACAGTAGCAATGACAGCACAGTAGTAAGTGAAAATGCTGTTCACAGCAGAGGTATAGGTCTCTCACAGAAGGAATTAAATTATTTTCATGCATTTCATTGAAATGGAGGCAATAACTTTCTGGGAAGTTCATTGCTCTGGCCATTAGATGAGACAGCTTAAGAGCTTACTGTCCCAGCAACAAGCAAAATAGCTATAAACTACAGTAGCTTCACCCTTATAAATTATTAGCATAATGCTTTTAGAAGTATCAGTGCTTAAGATCATAACTTTTGGTGACAACAGCCACTTTTCATGTCATAGTTAAGGGTTTCACATTTTTAAAGAACATAATAACCATACTGCATTCATCTAGCCCAGAAACATGCCTCTGCCAGTAGTAAATGTTTAAAGAAAGATGTTTAACAAAAGGTTTAAAAAAGGAAGCCAGGTTTAGATCAATTTTTTTCTTGGTATGGCGTTTTCTATACTTAAGACAATGTCTGAATTCAGGAACAAGGCTTCTAAATTAATGCAAGCAAAATTGAGACCTTTTAAAAGCACTATAAACTCAAGCTTGTCAAGACAACTCTATTATTCAAGGTAAAAAGCCTTCTGTTCCTCTTTTAATAGTTGTTCCCTTTTCCAAAAGATCTTAAAGGCAATTCCAGTGAAATGTATGAGTGTTAGAATGCAAAAAACACTGAAAAGATGGTCTTCTAAACAAACCACAATATGCAAAAATTGTTGAATGAAATAAAATGAAAGTTAAAGGTTGCTGAAGCAATAACAACAAAGTAAAAATCAAGACGTCCATACATGTCACTTCCTGAGTGGTGAGTGGGTCACTGGTGATATCACCAAATAATACGTAAGCTGTTAAAGTGTACTCAGTATTGGGGATGAGATCTACCAGCTGAACCTCATTCACTGATGGTCCAACACGCATCTGCACATGAAAAACAACATACCATGTTTAAAAACCGAATAAAGCAAAGGTAGAAAAGCAAGCAATGATTTAACTTCAAGGGAATTTTGTTTGTGAGATTCACAGTATATTTACAGCTTCCTGACTGATGTCATTGTATATAATATCCCAGTAAGTGCACTGCATTTCGAGAAGTACATGCCAGTATCTTTTGACTGCTATGATACATCAATAAAATGTATCTGGTTTTCTTAATTTATTTTTAGTGCAGTACAGGAATTGAAGACAAATTCTCTGACCTCTTTCTCTGTGGTAGGGACTGTGGCATTCACAGGTTCATATGTTAACAAATAACCAGTAGCTCCGTTGAGAGGTTCCCATCTCACTCGCATGGAAGTTGATCCAATGTCATAAACATTCAGGTTTCTCACTGAGGAGATTGGCACTGCCAAATAAAAGATACATATTAATTTATTTCCTTCTTCTTCACCTTTCATATTTCACATCACAGGTAGTACTACTGAGAATATAGCACATGGGTATTAGGGTACATTATGGGTAGTAGCAAGGTGATCTGCAAGTAATGGTATTTTAAGTGGTGCTTAGTTTAACAATGAGGTAACGGTCATCACATTTTGATGTGCTACAGATTTGCTACGCACAGCTAAAACTATAAGTCTGCACTGGAACACTTGAGCATTCTAAAAAGCAGCATTAACTCACATGAATGCTCTAATATGAAACAGAACACGACTGGTTTGGGATCTGTACTTATAAAAGGATTTTTTGTATTTCCTTCTTTTTTGCTATATTTCTCACATTATTAAATAAACATTAAAAATTGCCACAGACTTCATAAATCCTTAAAGTATGTATGTGATTTTTACGACAAGTGTAATACAAAACAATCAAAGAAGTGAAATGAACACCTAACATTCAATATACTTAAAGAGACAGGAAAGTCACCCTATGTTGCCTTCAGCATAAATATACCTAAAATCAATCATGTAGACAGCTAATATTAGAAACATAATGGCTAAGTTATGTCTCATGGAAGTGATGTAATTGTGTTGAACTGGCTTTGTTAATCTTATAAAATTAGAATGAACTACCATAGCATTCTGCAGAAATTTACTATCTAGCATAAAAATGAAGGAGCACACATTTGTATACGATGAGATTTCAGGAATTTATAAACTCTGCCTTGTATTCATGTCTGTTGTTCTAGTCTTGTACAGCCATGCTTTATGAGCCTGGCAAGAAGCTGAAACAAACATTTTTTACCACAATGGTGTTTCACTTTGGTCTAGTTTTTCAGCCAAGATTTGAACAAGCAGTGTAACGCAACACAATTTGGTCACTCCAATTAAAAAGTCTGTTTCCTTTAAGAAAGCCCATAGTGCTGAAAGCTCTACTGGACAGCTCCCCACACAACAAACTGGCTGTTAACATGTTATCCGAGTTCCATTTGTAACTTACGAGTTGTTTCCCTGCCGATTAGAGGTTCACTGCTTTCATCTTCCACCACAGAAAACACGTTAACAACATACTCTGTTTCAGGTTTCAGATCTTTCAGAACTGTTGTTGTTTCCATCCTACTTACGTAAAACTACACAAAAGAGAAGCAATGTTAACCACTGCACAACAAATGCATTTGTAATCTTATCTCTAAGAAAAAAATCATTCCCTGTGAAACTCTTCAGAAATCAACAGTATGGAACTAAAAATAAGTATGGTCTTAATCCTGTCAATATACCTTTGTTTTTGCAAAGCAAGCTGTAGGAAAACTTCAGACAGACATTTGTTTTCAATAGAGCTGGACATATCTAGCAGCACTCACTGTGCATNCTGCTTTCACACATGGCTTACACTTATATATTACTCAGCAATCTAAAGAAAGTGCCAGAGATATATGTTAACACTTCAGAAAAAAGTTTTAAACTCCCAGGATAATCTAGATGGTTACAGCACATGGCATTAGCAACACCTTGCCGAACAGAAATGCCAGCAAACAGTTAAGCTGTAAAGTTAGCATGCACTGGAATGGCTGCTCCAACCCTAATCAAAAATCAAATCCTGAGGTCATTTACTAAGGCTAAATTCTGCATAAGTCAAAACTGAGTTAAGATTTAAAAGCCACATTCAGAGACGGGAAATTCAGAGTTAGGTACACAGAGGTATCTAACTTCATTCTCCTAAATACTATTCTGTCTGGTTGAAGAGAGTCATGAGCAATTCAGATCACCTAGAATCACCGTTTGCTGGTTACTGGCTCTCTATGTAGAAAATAACCACAAGATGAGTTTGACCCTATGTATTAAATAGTTCGGAGGATATGCTTAGGCACAGATTCAAAGTACCGTTATACAACCTGTATCACCCACCATCTTTTTTTATATTAACAAGAAAATGTACTAAAAAGACAGTAAGCCTACCCAAGAGTATGCTCAGAAAATTTCTACTACAGACTTATTTAAACCAATATATCACAATGGAATATGAACAGAAAGGAATTACTAGAAATACCAGTCAACTGTTTTTAAGAAATACATTTTACTCCTGGATTCACGATTTTAAAACAACAAAAGTCATCTTCATGCTCCTACTTTTTGTAATTTTGTGTATCATTTACCGAGGCACAATATTCTTGACCTTGGGAGCCTTTTGTCATTTACTGTTATGCCATACACAGCACAAACTTCAGAATGACATTACTGTGATGTGGAAGTCCACGGGTATTACAGACATGTGATGAACATACAGTACTAACCTGTTGAGGGCTACCTCCAGAGGCAGGGTAATATTCAACTCTGTATCTATCAACACTCTCAGGAGGTGGACTCCATCTCAGTCTGAAAGAACGAGGTGTCACTTCCGAAATAACTAGGTTAGAGGGAGGTGGTAAATCACCTACAAGTGGAAGCAAATAAAAAAATTATTAATTTATCTTTTATCATCAGGAATAAAAACAGAAGAAAAAAAACTGCTTAGGATAAAATCTCTCTTTAGGTACTTGCTTATGCTTCTGATTCCTCCAGAATTCTTAAAACAACTGTGTGAAAAGGTAGCTCACTGTCACACCCTCAAGACCAAACAGACTCCCTATCTTTCCTACTCCACCTTCAACACCAGCACTTCATTGGAGAACCATCAGCTAACATTACTGTTTTTCCATGCTTTTGGCTTTGCTTTTGGGCTGTCAGACATTAATACTCAAAAAGAGCAGAGCTGCTGAAATTTTCCTTATTGGATGAGTATCATCAAAATCTGGCACAATGAGCAAAAAGGTGAAGCACTAAGCAACATGCTTCCCGACTCTGGGAGAAAAGGCGGCATATCCAAGCATGTCATGCTGTGTTAGGTATAACACAGTCATTGTTGAAAGGCAGAACCCCTGCAGGGCATTTCAGGTGGTCTGCACAACTTCCTCACACCAGCAGCTGAAAAAACAGCCCAGGGCTACACAGTGTTCCCAACAAGTAATAAAAAAGAATTAGCAGTGCAAGCACATAAATGGAAAAAGCATGAATTAGACTGAAAATTTGATGTACCTGGACCTTTCACACTGTTACACAGATTTGTGGTTACATCATCAACAATGTTAGCCAGGAAAGAGAAATCTGCAACATTGTAAGCATGGATGTCATCTGGATCCGTTGCAATCTGCTTCAATTCATTTTCATCTGCATTTTTAATACCTTACAGAGAAGACATGAAAACAAAACTTGTTAGACATGACAGCCATGAAACATAATGCTGTGAACTTCAGTCCCTAAACACATTCTTTGAATACCCCCTTAGGTACTTCCGTATGTGACTACTTCTCTGCGCATTTAACACATGGGCAGGAGGGGTGTTGGCACAGGCCACCTCTTCATATAATACTTACCAATTGCATAAAGTTCCACTCCCTCATCTCTGAGTCTTCTTGAAGGGGTGACTACATCATCTTGCGATTTGCCATCAGTGATGAGAACACCAATTTTGCGAGCTCTGGGCCTTAAGCCTGCATCTTGTTTAAAATTGTTTTTTAAGATGAAATCCAAGGCCATTCCTAGCATGGTACAAAGAAGGTAACCATCAGTATAAACTCTTTCCATATAGTAGTCACAGTAAAGGAGAGAATTTCATCCTAGTGATTGCACTCTGACAACATCATTCCACAATTTACTTCCTTCTAGAACTACTCAGAATCTAGTTGCAGCCCAACATCTAGACTTATCAGCAACTGATACTATTTCAGCCCTCTCAAAGTCTCTAATCTCTTACCTTCTATGCATCATCTTCCTATCTGATCTCCTCTAGCCTCCCTTCTGGGTCGTCATCTTGTCTTCGTTCAGACCTTGACATGGAACTGTCTTTTCTTCTTCTCACATGCTCAACAGCAACCCAAGCTCTTCATCACCCAAGCTCTCCTCTACCACTTTTCTCCAGACTTCCACTGAGTTTAGATGTCTATGCTATGCCTGTTCTCTTCCAAACACACTGAACTGAACTGTAAGGCCCTTTCATCATGGACACATTTGAGCTTACTGAACAATACTGAGGTCAGCTACCAGAATTATTGTTACTGGAGCATAAGGAATATCCTGGCAGTGTGACATACCTGTTAGAGTATTGCCTCCTTTGTATGGTAAGTTAGCTACAGCATCTAACAAAGCCTGTTTGGTTCGGTAAGCATTGAGATTCCATTCTGTCCTGGGATCTCCACTATACTGTGCAAGACCTGGAAAAAAAGCCATCTTTACTCAGTTCTTACGTGGCTGTGTAGCAGTTATGCCTCATTTTCACTCCAACATATGAGAACTTACCAATCTGTACTTTGTCAGGACCAATATCAAAAACTTCAACTATACGGGCAATGAAGTTCCTGATAGTTTTAAAATTTGGCCGTCCAATACTCCATGAGCCATCCACCAGCAGCACAATATCAGCTTCTGCTCTGGTTCTACATTCTAAACCTGCCATGTCAACCAGAAAATATAACCTTAGTATGATAGCTTTCCACCAGAAAAATACACCCTTAGCATGATAGCTTTCTTTGCCCATCCTTTTATATGTCATGAGTTAGCTTCCAAAATAGCTCTAGTTTTATTCACTGGCACTCTGTCAAGTATGACCTATTTGTGAACATTATTCATACTAGTCACTGGTTCCATGGCAAAAGTTGTATAAATTTCTTCATGTATGTTTCCTTCTATAAATAAGCCTTCATAAATGTCAAGGCCAGTGCTCTTCTCTATTGTCATATCATTATCTGTTTTGGTCTATAAAGATGATTTATAACTTGATTTCAGAGGTTTTGTAAAATACTACTAAACTAATCAGTGACATGGCAGTGAGCATTATCAGATTATCTAAATTCACAGTATTTTAGTCTGTCATGGACAGCTAAAATACTGCTTGATTTTCAACTACATAACAGTGAATTCATAGTATATATTGCAACCACTTTCAAATGAACAGCACTTCTGAATTTTCAGGGGAAAAAAGACATAGTGATACAGGTGGTATAGAAGTTTGCACATACAGGAAAGAAAGACTACAATTTAGAGAAGATACACAAACATAAACACAGATCAAGAGATAGAGAGGGGACAAGAACAAACATTTACATAAAGCTGCAATGTTCTGAAAAGGTAGGAAGTAGTTTCAGATATCTTCAGTTTACAAATTACAGAAAAAATATGCATCATATTGTTTTCATCACAAAGAAAATCACAAAATATTTATACAAAACAGAAAGACATAATGATTTTATCCACAGCCATTTGAAAAAAAAAAAAAAAGAAATATCCTTGCTCTCTCTCTTTTCCTGTAGATTGCGTTACCAGCTGCAAATTTTCTGGCTTGCTGCCATCAGAGCTTCTGGTCTTTATATGGAAGAAATCCCATTGAGAAAAATCAGCCACACTCATCACAGTTGAAAGATATTGTGATTTCATATATGTTCCACATAATTGATCCAACATTGTAGACTCATGAATATAACTATTCCATGTACCTGGGGGTTAAAAGCATGATCCTCTTCTGCATAGAAAATATAGATCTAGTCTTTAGTCAGGACAATAAAATCAGTTGGGAGTAGGGTTTAAGTAAAACCATGTTAGTTCAAAAAAATTGCATGCATAACTTTAATATGTAAGTTAAAGTTAGCTTCATGTACAGCATAAAAGTTAAACTATTTTGACTTTTATTTTTCTTCCAACTACCATAGTTCCCCACATGGAAAATTCTAGCAAAGACACCAGACCTAGGGTGATTTTTTTTTCTGGTATTAATAAATAATGCACTACTACATTTCCAGTCCCAGATATAAAAATCATTTTTCACATTAACCATGACTGAAACCCACGCATAGGTAAAACTAATTAGCTTAAGAAATAAAACACTGAAGACAGAAATGACAGCTGTCGTAATAAAAAATAACAAACCACTCTTAGTGCAATTGTTTTTGCAACATTTATTACAGCTTTACTCTAATGTCATTGATGGTTTGTTACGTAGTTTTTCTCAGTTTTACTCTCTTGTATTAGCCAGAGTGGGACGGCAATTAATTAAGACGTTTCCAAAAATGTTGTCAATAAAGTTACACAAAGGGGTTTTTTTTTTACACAGCCCAGTGTGGAAACAAGGCATGAAAGCGGTTAAGCCAAAACAATATGGAGTCAACGGTCAGAAAATATTTTTCCGTTATTTAACTCTGCAAGGCCTTTGCAGTTAGGTTCTTTCTCCTCACCAAATTCTCTCTGATGGTTATGCAAGCCTTGAAACGGTAGACAAAAGCCTTTATGTAAAAGTCTACATGCATACTTGGCTATTAAGAAGCAAAGATCTGCTTCTTTATGATTTCCAAGAAGGAGGACTAAGCCCCAAAACTTTCTTCATCCGATATTAATTGAGAGTATGGTGGGCACAACTATTAGCTTGCAGAGGCCCATTAACCACATCAAGGGAGCTGCTCTCATAATAGTCAAACTTTGACTGGAAGGTTTAGGCACACAGGGAGAAACTCCCAAACAGATAATGGAGAGCACGCAGCAATTGCATTTTTGAACCAAATCTCCTATAGTAATAAAAAAAAAAAAGACTAAATAATGGTTATGTTGAATATAAATTTAAATAATACACATTAACACTGGACATTCCCAACTATCAGATCTTTGTTCATTATACCATCTTAATCTTAAAAGGAAAATTCACCGTCTATGGACAAGCAAAGAGCTAAAGATCTGCTTAAAATCCCTTATTGTACTCCTGTGAACACTCCTGTAGATGAGCCATGATCTCTGTTCAAGAATTTGACCCTATGTGATTTAACACAGATGTGGACGGCTTGAAAATGCAATGCAGATGGCTTTGAGTAATCAGCAAAACATGGGTTTCCTGAGTTATCATCTTTGTAAGATCATCTAAAGGGTGCAGAGGACCAGAATCATGAACTAGGGCATACTTAGTGGTCATTTCAGACCAGGGTTAGGTCATCAGGGTAGGGAGTATACTAAACCCTGTAAATAAATATTTATGTGCATTAGAAAAATGATACGGAAATGCTGGTAAACTTTTAGTCTTTTTTTATCCAAAAGCCAAGACTCCCTTTTCTTTGATTCAGTCATGTTTACCTCTAGATAAAAATGGCTCCGAAGTAGTGTCTGAAAGGGTGGTCATCTCTTGTCCAACCAGGGGGTTGCTCTCTCCTCCTTCAAACATTCCAAAAACATTTACCTTATAGGTAGTTCCTGCCCTGCAATAGTTAAACAAATGTACTGTAACTACAGTCACTTGGCCAGCTAAATGCTGACACTTCACTTATGAAATTCTCACAGAAAAAAATCCCCCATGGAAAAGAAGGTATTAAAACGTGAAGCCCAAAGACTAGCTCTTCCACCAGACAGTGAAGTTTCAACAATTTAAAAGCTGAAGCTAGATTTTATACTTTAATTTATAGCCTTCTTCATTCAAGTAATTTAAGACTTTTAACAATCCTATTTGTAATATACTTAGTGTATTTGCGTAACAGATCTTGACATGGTTTGAAGCCTACTTTATAAATTCAGGCCTCTGCGAAAATGAATCAAGAACTAAACCAAGCTTTTTTTAACAAATGTGAGGTAGGAACTTTCAGTAGGAAAGTTTAGAAATCGCAGCCTTCTCCAGTGTCCCATTAGATTTCTTGTGTGTGAAATGCAGAATACAGCCTCTGCCCACATTTGTGCCTCCTTCACTGTCCCTATAAGAACACTACAAGTGATGTGAATGAGTAAGCTCAGAAAGAGCCCTGCCAGGTGCCTTTCAGAGACTGTATATCAAGATCCTCATAGCTTATTGACAAAAATACTTTCTTACTTACAGTAGCTTTTGCCAGGCATTTCAATCCCAGATCATGATTAAACAAAACACTAAGCTAAAGTTATTTTTTAAAAAAATAAGAAGACATGAATTATTATCCATACCTAAGCTCCTCCAATACCACTGTGCTGTCGTATGGCCCCACTATTAATTCTCCAAGACTCCCGTCATCTTCAGTAGGGTGGAAAGTTACTTTGTACCCCTTCACTCGCCCTGGGGCTGGCTCCCAGGTTACTCGGAAACTTGACATAGTTGAATCAGAAGTTCTCAGATTTCGAGGTGGCTTAAAGGGAGAGGCTGAAAGGATGGAAAAAAAGGGGTTTAAATCAGGTCTGTTTATGGGGAAAAAAAATCAACAAGTATGCTTTTATATAAAATATCCATATGCAAATCCAGTATTAGTGGCAGTCCTAAACTCTTTGTGCCTTTCCTTTGACATAAAGATAAGCACCAAGAAGTGAAAGGTGAGGTTCAGTTCACGTAATTTTAGCTATCTAACCAATAGGTATGTGAGCTAAGCTTACTGTCAAGGCTCCCTCTACAGCCAACGGACTGAAGGATAAAGAGCAATTCATCTCACCTATCTTAAATATCCATCTGATCTTATAATAAATGTTGACAATAGGTGGACTAACCACCATCAGTCTTTCTCTCTATTAATTACCGAGAAAGGCTAAATGACCAGCTTACACCAGCCCTCTTTCTCTTTCAAACAGCAACAAGTAGGTGAGCCATACAGACCAAAAGAGAGAAATGGAAGCAGCTTCCTCTTAAACCGACACTGGAAAAATCAGAATTTACTGCAGGCAGAAATCACATCGAGCCACTACTCAGCCGCCAACATTGATTCTCAAGCTGCTTCCTCAGAGTTCTGGGTCCCACAGATCAGAGCATGGAGAGGGTGGAAGCAAGGACCCTTTTGTAGAAAAGGTCTTGCCAACAGTCCTCTTACATGCTCAGGGCCTGGCAGCTCAAGCAACTTCACCAACCACAGGTATGGCAGCGTGTCACAAAATAATTATTCAGAGGGGTACCAGCCAAACAGCTTGAGGTTTTTAGGTCAAGAGCTACTTCTTCTGAAGACTAACGGCTACCCGGTGCAAGTCAGCACTCACAAACAGACAGAGTAGTTAACAAGCCTACTGCTAGCCCCTGCAGCACTTTTGCTTTTGTGTAAATCTAAAGTGCAGTTGTAGAAAATATTGCAGCAGCGTATTTTCAAAGTTGCAAAAATTGGAATTTGAACAAACAGTAAGTCACCATTCTAGCTTTGGAGTGAAAAGGTGGAGGGGAAAAAAAATGTTTGTCCTATCCCTGTGTCTATGCAATTGTCTAACTATAGCTGAAAGACCATAAATGTCCTCAGACTGAATTCTGCTGAGAAACAGTAGATACACTCTCAGTCACAAGGAAAAATACAGCCTCTCTCTCTCATATCTCATGACACTCCTCCCTGAATTGTCATGACAGCTTCAACTAACAAGATCGCTCAGGCTTCACTTGCTTCCAAAGAGTGTTTACCAGCACAATTATTTACACTGAAAGCACAGATGCCTATCTGTATCAAGATGAACAGGTCAAAAACCAAAAGCAGCTGGATGATCTGAGACTTCTCTCAGTATAATTTTCAAGACTGAAAATCTAGATGTTGGTCAAGAGCTGATGAAGTTCTCAGGACTCCTCTACATCAATCACACTTTAATTTACAAAGAAAGGTTCCTTCAGTAACAGAGGTGCCAATATCTCCACTGTTAGGAAACTCATTTCTCATTTTTTACTTCCTCTCATCATTCAACATGAGATGTCTCAGAGAACAGAGAACTGCATGAAATATTTACAGTGTACCTTAGTGAATGGCACTATATCCACATGGGCAGAGACGTCCTGAAAAATATTCTCTTCTTTTAATGGCTTTCTATCTAGGGAATCAAAAAACTGACTCTAAATCTGGTTGATTTGATCTGGATAGCAAGAGAACATTTCCTTACAAAATGAAAGACCAGCATCAGATATATACTAAAGACAGAGCAGAAAATGAGTTTTGCTTTTACTGCAAAAATCCTCTCACTAGGACTTCATAAATTTTAGAGTTTCAGCTTCAAAGGGAGAAGATAGCTCATCAAAAAAAGCATGGTCTCTGAGGACAGGCTTCCACTGATGACTCTTCAAAATCATCTACTCCCCCTTTTTATTTCCACAGCAAATATGGTGACTAAAGACAACTAATCTAAGTAACAGGATGCTGGGTAGCTAGCTAATCAACACCCAGGACCAAAACGCAAATTATGAAACTGACAGCACTTGATTAAGTAGTCTGTTGATATGTTGTCTTCCTCACAAAACACTTTGTTTTGACTTCTGATGACAGTGTTTCAAAACAAGTCCGGTATTTTCAGTCACATTTTACACCATATTTACACCCTCACTATCAACAGCAAAAAGCTGTGCTCAGGCTATGCTATAGCCAAATTTCCAACAAATCAAACTCTCCTCCTAACCTCTAACAGTTTCTTCAATTTGCCTCTTAATTAATGATCTTGGCAGACTCCACCATACTTTTCTACCTATCATGATTACTAATTTTAAGCACAAAACTTCTATTATCAAATCCAGTACAAGCTTGTGATACATACCTGTTGTTCCTTCTGCTTTTCTTGATTTTCCTTGTCCAAAATCATAAATTGGAACAACACTGAGGTCATATGTAGTTCGTGGCTTAAGTCGCTTTAACACTATGCTTGTAGCAGGAGCATTTACTCTTCCAAACATCTGTCTTCCTCCACTGCGTGGTCGGTAGTACACACGATAAGACAAGACTTTCCCGGGTGAAGGCTGCCATGTAACTCTCATTGTATTTTCTGTCTCGTTGTCTACCGTCACAGTCCTGGCATTTGGTGACACTTTTCAGTGTAAAAATATGGATAAATGTTTACTTTGTCACATAAAGTTACATTCAAAGGCATGCCTACAAAATTAATTCTGCTTTATTAAAAAAAAAAAAAAAAAAACACAAAAAACTGCCCTCTTTGGAATTCCAGTATTTGATTGTGGGGAAGACACAGGGGAATCTCACAGGCCATTGTTAAATTATTTTTTTAAATGTAATGGACTAAGCATATATTAGTGTGCTTTCCACTACAGAAAAAAAAAAAAGAGCGAAGTATAAATTACATGATGACACAGCACAATTGGTAGTTCTATTTAGCCACTCTTTCCAGTAATCTGTCAAATAAAGGATTCAGCACTCTCAAATAAAGGTGATAAATTATAAAGCCTTTTTTTTTATATAACACAATGTCCTACAGAGTTAAGATTTTCTACATTTTGAGTTTACAGGTCTGATAAGGTACTGGTAAATATCTAAACTGCTGGGTGTTGGGCTCCATACAATCTATTCTGAAAATAGTGATGAGTGACTTTCCAAATGCTTGGAAAATCACTCACCACTATTTGCAGGATAGTATATGTACTGAAACCCAACCCCTACCATTCTGTGATTCTGTGATTCTGTAATAAAGCATTTTCTCTACAAATTGCAGCATTTGGCTTTTAAGAGATATTTTCCAGGCCGTACAAACATTACAAATGATCTGAAGTGAACTGAAAAGTATGCAATCCTGGCTGTCAGCTGGAATAAGCCATCTAGGTTTTGGCAAAACAGAACCATCTTGGCATGCTAGAATCAGTCAGTATTTCACCACACTGTAAAGTAGGCTCTGCAGGCTCCAGTATCCTCTCCCAGTCCTAGGAACTGACAATTGCTAATTGTGTTTGTACCATAAAGATGCAACATTAGTTAGTGTCAGGTCCAGGTGTATTAATTGACCTGACAGCAAGTTCCCTCAGGCAGCACATTGAGAGAACCAACAAATCGTATGTCTAAGCTGCCTACTTAACCTGGAAAAGGCAGGACAGCTAATACTGTTGTTCTTGAAGAAACAAGAAAGATGTGGGACAGCAGTCTGCTTTGACTCTGGGGAGTCAGCTCTTTCCAATGGCACCAATCACTACTCTGGCGAGACCTTAAGAGCAACTATACTGGGTCAAGGACAAAGGTTAAAGTAGTTCAGCAGCCTGTCTCCAACAGTAGTCAAAACAGACACGTAAACACACATGATGCTTCCCCAGAGCACTCCCTTAGGCTTCACCTTCACACGGCCCCTTCAGGCAAACAACAGAAGCATCAAGGTTGATTCAGGGCACTCCTTCATTCATTTTGGCTCCTCTGCTTGCCAGTTCTTGCTATAAAGCAACTAGCTATCCCTGGCCTCTCAGTCTTTTTTACTTTGCCTACACTGCAGAAGAGGTTTGAGCCTGTTTGACTCGTACTGATACTACATAATGTTTAGCAAACAAGAAAACCGAAGATCCTCAGGAAATGTAAATAACAAACATCAAAATCACCCAGTGAGCCTCAGTTTGAGGATTGTGAAGACTGGAAAGGGTAATAGCTTGGAAAAAAAGTTCATTTATTCTGTGGGAATTTACCCCACCCTTCCTCCTTACTCTGTCCATAACATTTCTTCCACCTGATCTCCAGCAGTTACACCAAACCCTAGGAAAAGGTGGTGACAGAGTAATTTGCAGACAAAGTCACAGCTTAAGCTGAAAGCAATTATTGCTGAATCCAAACCTGCATGACATAGAAGAGATTGTCCTCTTTTTTAATGGTCAAAAAAAATGCCAGAATTGACTGATCTGAGGTGGCATTTTGGTTTGGAAGGACTTTTCAAGAAAAAAAAGATGAAGAAAAATAAGGCCCATTTTCTTTAAAATATGGCAATTTCATCACGAACAGAATGTTACAAATGGTGGCAATGGTGTACTACACTCACCATCAGTAAAAGCCTCTCCTTCTACTGGGTCTCCTTCTCCACTGCTGTAGGTTGCATATACCGAAATTCTGTATTTAGTCTCTGGCTCCAAGCCTTCTAGCACAGCATCCACTGTACTTCCAGGGACTATCTTCTCTCCCATTGTATCATCATAAAGTGACTTCCATACTATCCTATAATTATTAACTGCTCCTGGAGCTGGTGTCCATGATAACCCAACTGTAGTGTCAGTTATGTCTGTGGTAACTAAATTACGTGGTGAACCACGTTCTGCAAGAGAGAAAACAGCAAATTGTCTCTAAAATACAAATAGCAAAGGTTAGCAAATTACAAATGGAAAAGTAAAATTATCATAAGAGCAAAACCAAACTTTTCTCATCAGTATTAATTTCAATAACATACATTTGTAGATCCAAGAGAACATTGATGGATTTTTCAACCAAATGCTTAAAGCTAACTTTACACTATGAATGATCCTATCCCTTACCATGTAAGATACTCAGCAGTTATGCTTTAGAATACGCAAAATAAAAATGGCATTAATCATAGACTTGGAATGAAGCCAGCGCTTAAATGTGCTGCAGTTCATGTAGGTAGCTTTTAACTCTCAAGTAAATTATTTTATTTCATTCATTCATCTTCATCCTCACACGTGTGACTTTTTCTGGAAGGTAAATAAAGGAGACTTATACCTGAGTCAAAGAGTGCTTTCTCTGACAACCTTATCTTCTTATTTAATAGTACTATTCTTATCTTCCAGGCTACTGCCTGCTAGATCTATCAGCTATTTCATTTTAAGTCTACACCTAATTTGCAGTGTGTTTACTTCATGCTACAGTTACAGCAGAAAACACTCTCCATCTTTCCACTCGTAAGACTTGTAGCTCTTCCCTCCTTGTAGTCTGTTCCAGACAGCCTGGAACAAAGGAGAAAGCTCATTCGTCTGTGAAATCCAGCTGTCAGCTGGGTGCGTGAGTGTCACCTAACGCACCACAGTAATTCCACTGCTTAAAAATGGAGCTCATTGGTCTAAAGTGGTGCAGTGAAAGCAGTGCCTCTGTTTAATGTTTAACATACGCTTATAACATATGTTCAGTTTTCCTAGCGCAGTGGCTGGCTTTTGATGGCAGGAAAGGAGTGCTGACTGGTGGGTTTAATGCAATGGCCTCACTGTAGCAAAATCTGCAAAAGGCATCTATGAAACCAGATCCACATACACACAGAAGCGCTCAGTTCTTTGGTGTGTATTCTCTGTGGCCTTTCTCACTGTACAGGACATTCCTGAGAGATTGCTTAGCAAGGGGACTTAAACACTTGAGGTGGCCTCATGGCATCGGTTAAGTTTTGCCTGCACTGACAAAAATATATCCCTATATTATACCACAGTAGCCACAGGACCAGATTCAATATTCTTTGAACACAGAGAAATTCAGTACCTATCCAATTTCCACTGCTTAGCCTCATTGCAAGAACAGACCTCTGTTTTCAGAAGGCTGAAGCAGTTTCTGTCCAAGACTGAACAACAAGTTGCTCAAAGTCATACACTGTGTTTTCACTTGTCATATTCATTTCTCTTTCACTTCCACCTCAAATCTGCAACATTTCCAAACATAATCCCACTGCAGCAAACAGGACTACCTGCAGAAAGCTTCATTTTGGAAATACTTCATTGCCAGCACACCTTCATTAAGACTGAGCCAATGAATCCCACTTGGCTTAATAATGAACGGAAATTAACATCAACCTATCTGAAAACAATGCTTACAGTATAATAAAGATTCATCAGCTACACAGATTACAGAATCAGAAGATACCATTCCAATCATGAACCTGACTCTCAAATATAGCTAATAGAGCACTTAATAGAATTGCTTTGTGTTATGAGGTTTTTCTGATTTTAATTCAGTCTGGAGACATCGCATCATGTTTTTCTGGAGACAATTCTTTTTCCAGCCTAACTCTGCATCAGTTCTTACAATTTTACCTTCAAACCAATTTTTAGCCTCACAATATAAATCACCCCAATTTATGGCATCTTCTCTTCAAAAAAAAGGCTAAGATACAGAGGTTTTGGTAAAGTTCACTTGTTTATCATTTCACAGCAATAGCAGTTGCATGTAGTGAAAAAGTTTTAGTGAAAAGGCCTGATTCAGCTCATGCTTCATGCAGTCTCACTGAATTCAGTGATTGCACTAAATGAAAGCCAGGGCAGAATCTAAAGTCCAAAGACCAATTTTCCTGGAAGCCTGAAAAAAAGATTTGCCTTCAAAAGTAAATTACACCAATTTTTCTGTCTGCTCTTAAGCTTCTACTCCCAAATCTTGGCTTTTTCATACAATAAAAAAAATATTAAGGCAATCCAAATGGAAAAAATATGGAAAACCTAACTTGATAGAATGCACAGATGTCTCACAATAAAAACCTTTCTTTCCATATTTTAATGTAATATAAATATACAAGTCGCTTTATTTTGGCTACTTTAAAACATGGCTCTGCCACAACATGATTTCAGTATTAAAGTATCTGCTACCACAGCACTATTTTTTGCAAGTCTACTCTTGGATGCTACAGCTAATGATATATGTTGGAAACACTGCAAAAATAACTGCATATTTAAAACCATTATTGATTAAGTCTTTATTAAAGTCATTAAATAACAGAGGAAAATAATTTGTTTGGAATAGACTGTAATGAACACCAGTTACTGTAACATGTTGGTTCTGAAAGAAATATCCTTTGGAACTAAATGTCTTTTTTATAAGGCAAGGTAAGAGAGGGGAAAGGGACTGGGATTCCTACCAAGCCACTAGAACTAAATGGAAAATTTTTATTTCAAGTAGTTGGAAACTGCTGACAAGACAACTTACCTACTAAGGGAAACTGGACTTTTTATATATTACACTGCAACTGAGAACATTTCTTTAACATAACACGCTAACTCGATTTGCACCTCATGTGTGAAGTGGAAGTTCACTGGCAGCTTTCTTTTGCTTCACTGGATCTCCCACAAGTGTTTGTGTATTAGGCGAACAGCTGTGTTTAAGATGCAGTCCAAATGTAAGTCTTGAATTATTAGGATTCCATCAAAAGCTACACTCCGAATCAAGAAACACATTTATGCTCCACAATAACACTGGTACAACGTAGTCACTAGCAAACATACAGTTAGACCTATGAGATATTTTTTCCCTTGGATTAAAACAAAATACCTAGTTACCTTGCTTACGTTTCACAAAAAAAAAAAAAAAAAAAAAAAAAA
>Ga0065711_1008827_pt1 | contig 22274 bp, 27 predicted proteins | sample Hoacrofraction12_FD_59098 | JGI IMG/M metagenome (GOLD analysis project Ga0065711, IMG submission 59098) | Hoatzin crop microbial communities from Cojedes, Venezuela - Epithelial fraction 12 v2 (version 2) | ecosystem: Host-associated > Birds > Digestive system > Esophagus > Crop | place... | reverse complement strand
GGGGGGGGGGGGGGCTGTCACAGGCCTGCAGGCTCACCTGAACGGCCTTGAGGCACCAGGCGCCTGCTTGTCCCTCCGGGGCAGGCAGCTCGTCTCTGCCTGCAGCGGCCTGTGGCAGTGGCTGCAGAAGATGGTCATGGTGCCGGCACTCGGGGGCCTGAAGCTGGCAGCCTGCCGCTGCCTCTTTCGCCTCTGGCTGTGTCTGAACCTGCTGACCCCGCTGCTGCTCCCGGCCTCCTTTTGTACCCTCCTGGGGCGCAGGGGCCAAGCCGTGGATGGGGAGTGTTACCCCTCCTGACGCAACTGCCGACAGCTCGCGGCTATTTTTAGAAGGCAGGCTGCTAAAAATAGCCCTTGCAGCCGGCTGCAATCTGAGAGGGGAAGCAATAAAAGGAAGCCAGGGTCTTTAAAGCAAACCTGGCAGCTCAGGAGGGGGTGATGATGAAGGTAGCCGTGATCCCCCCGTGGGGCACACATCCGCCGGACTCCCAGCTCACAGTTGCTGCCAGCTCAGCAGAAGGTCCACGCTGGTCTGAAGGCCTGCGGCTACCCCACCGGCCGCTCTCCAGCATCACTGATGAGCGAGCCGGGTGCTGGGAGAGGGGGCTGATATGTCAAGCAAATGCGCTGGAGACATCTGGAGCAAGGTGGTGAGCAGCGTCCCATCGCTGGGTCTGCAGCAGCATCCTGGCAGAGGGAGGTCAGGGCCACAGCACCCCTGAACCTGAGGGAACCCCTGAAGGGGAGTGGGGTTCCTGCGAGCCTCTCCCTCGTGAGCCCCTTCTCTTCCCAGAGAAGGCTTTTCCCCACCAAAGGTTTGCTCTCCCGGAGGCAGCTAGCATGGGGTGCAGAGCTCTTTTAGGGTCTGTCTCCACTCAGTCTCCCGGAGCCTGTGATTCTCCCCAGAGAAGCCCCAGTGACAGCCATTCACGGACAGAGCCAGGAGCACCTTGGGGAGCCTCTGAGCTCAGCACTGCAAGCCTGTGTGGTCTGCGGGTGTTTCCTGGCCCCCTACAAGGAGAGAAAGCTTGGTGCTTTAGTGCCAGGGAAGGGGAAACCCAAAGGGATTTCCCCCAAAGGGAGACCCTTTGCCGTGACAAAAAACTCCCAATGTTTTGTGGCATGGTTTGAGAGAGCGCACGTGGCTGAGGCAGGGGGCTGAGCAGGGGAGCTGGAGCTGCCGGGCAACGCGTGGAAGATGCCCGCCCAGCCCTGGCAGGTAACCTGCGGGTGCCAAGGGCCACAAAGGGGGAGCCCGGACAGGGGGTGCTCTCCCCAAGCCAAACGTGCTGTCAGCACACCCCGGCTCCCTTCAGGCCCCAGCCCTGCCATGGATGCTCGTCACCCACTACAGCGAGGTGCTGCCAGTACACGAAGAACAAGCTCTTGTCACAGTTCCGGTGCCTTCTGTTCTCTTGCCACGGGGTCTTCACTGCTCCCATGCCACTCCAGGCTGCTCCACTGCACCCACATTGGCCACCTCTCGCCAGCTGAGGAGCCCAGGCAACACCGTGCTGCTGGGTGAGCAGCACTTCACCCTGGCTACATGCTAGCCTTCAGGGCAGGGGAGAGGGCCTGAGCCTTCTGCCACCCGATCCCGGCACGCAGCCACCACCATCTCTCTGCTGCCCTGTGACTCTGGCATCCCAGGGACCACGCCAAGCCCTTCCCTGGGCTCTAGCTTCGCTACAGTTGCCACTGGAGCTCCTCTTCACATCAGAGGCCTCACCTCCACGGGAAGGGGCACCTCTGTGCCACCCAGGAGGGCTGCCCCAGACACCCCTCCACCTCCCTCCCTGGGGGAGGGAGCTGTGGGGCACCCATGCCGCAGTCTTGCCCCTGCACCCACCTTCCTGAGGTAGCACAGCCCAGGAGACAGGCACCATCTTCCTCCCTGCCCTCTCCCAGGCAGGAGGCAAGCACACCAGGGCAGTGCTGCTGGGGGGGGGGGCTAGCCCCTCTTCTCCCACCCCAGTCAGGGCTTTGGCTCAGCGGCAGCAGTCTGCAGCTGTGAGGAAAAGCACCTGGTTCGGTCTCTCCCCTCCCACACCCCCTCTCCCCCACGACGTTCACCTGCTAGGACACACAGAGCAGCAGAAACCACATCTGCCTCAGTGTTCATAAAAACTCCCCCCAGTTCTTTTTTACAATGGGAGCTGGGCAGAGGGTCCAGCTGGGCCCAGGCCCCCGCACCAGGCTCAGCTTGGGGCTGGGACCCACCGTCCGGTGCCAGGAAGCTGGTCAGCGCTGGCATGGAGGTCCCTGCTCTCTCGAGGCGGCGCAGGAACAGTTCATAGCCTGAGGCCAACCCCAGGGCCATGGCTGGTGGTAGAATTTGATTCAGGCCCTTGGGAAGTGGCCGGGGACCAGGCCGGCACAGCTACAGCTCCACAGGCGAGCGGAAGGAAGGCAGGAGATGCTGGAGTCATCAGCAAGGAGGGGAGTTCACAGTTGTGCTGCTGTGGCGAGCCGATTTCTTCTTCCCTGGTGGCCTGCTCTGCCTGCACACTCGTGCTGCCCAAAGCATGGCAAGGGCAGAGGGGGGCCTGGCTAGGGCAAGACAAACTGAGCTCACGTGTTCCTTGCTTGAAAGAGCTAAAAACTCATGCAGGCAGTGGAGCAAGAGGTCAGTGTGTGGCGGGGCGAGGGCAGGGTGGCAGAGGGATGAGCCGATGTCAGTCCTGGGAGGAGACGATGGGACGGCTAATGGTGCTGTTTGTTGTCATGGCCGAGAGCTCCGATCTGTAACACACCGATGGGATACGCTGAGAGAAAGCACGTACACAGCGCTCGGGGCTGGAGCCTCAGCCTCAGCCGTGGTCTCCAGCCCAGCCTGCCCCAGAGCCGCACAGGAGGGTCCCAGACAGCCCTCAGCCAGGGCTGGAGCCCCCCGAGGACAGGGGGCACCCATGGGGTGACCTCCCAGCGAGGCATGCAGTACCTGATGTCGTGGGGAAGGCAGGACTGGTCCAGGCTGTACTGAATCACTGCTAGCTTACACAGCGTCTTTAGACTGGGGCCTGCGGAAAGAGAGCAGTTAGCCACAGCAGCCCTGGTCTGGGCACTATGGGGGTGTCCAGGCACAGGAAACGGGGCAGAGCACCCCGGCCATCCCTCTGAGGGACAAGGCAGGGTGCACAGCAGGGACAGGCTGGAGCGGTTGTCTGTGCTCCCACAAGAAGTCTGTGTGAAGGAGCGCGTGAAGAGCCATGAGCCCAGCTCAGGCCTGCGAGCCCAGCTGCTGCTCTGGCTGGTCTGCCTTAGGCCACGTACACCAGCCAGAGATGGCTGCCCGGCTCCAAGAGGCAGGCACCTGGAGCCACGCAGGACATGGTACGGTGCTTCAGCAGGGCCTGCTCACAGGGCACCTTGCGGCAAGAGGTGCAAGCTGGGCACGGAGTGCTCACGTACTGAAGTCGAGGATGTAGAGATCCGAGTGATCCATCAGGTCGAATTCATCACCCATTCCCTCTTCTGGAGACGGGCTACAGAAGCCAAGCAGAATGTGTCAGTCAGTGCCAAAATGCTTGTACACCAGTTACAGTCCCTCAGGCTCCCCAAGGGCTGAGCAAGTCCAGGACTGTTACTGGCCTGCCTGCCCCATGCAGGTGCCCTCTGATCCCTCCTGTCCCTCTGCTTCCCCCAGCAGCACCCAAAGCCACCACGCTGCCAGCTCCTCGCGGAATAGGCAGAGCTGCACAGAGCCAAGGGGCAGAACCACACACCATCTCCTCCGCAAGCCACAGTAGGGAGCAGGGTAGCTGCCTCTTCACACATGACCATGATGACTCCAGCAGCGAGCCTCACCCCCACCTTGCTTGCCTCTGTTGCTTTGCTACACCTCCAAACACAGGTTCCGCTCTGCAGGGAACATCCACGTTCCCTTCTCGTACACTGCCCAGCCTCTGGCCAGTTCATGCTCCTCGTTCCCCAGGTACCTCCCAAACCGCTCTCCAACAACTGAGCAACGCTGGGGCCTCCCCTCGAACTGTGGCACCCACCCTCAGGGCACAAGGAGGGTGCTGGCAAACAACTGCCTCCAGAGCTGAGCCTTGCTTCAAGGTTCTGTTTGCTCAGGAATTTCCGTGGATCCAACCCTCCACAGAACTCCACTCAGAGAGGCAAAGCTGAGCCCTGGGATGAGGCTGAGGATGACTCTGAGCAAGCTAGAGAAGGGATGTCACAGCAGCTCCCGAAGGCAGGTAGGCAGGCACGCTTGCACAAGCATCTGTCCCACTCTTTGTGTGACAAACAGGCCCCATGGGCTGCTCCACAGCAGGCAGGCATCACCTGGAGAACCTAGAGCACTGCTGGGGATGAACCAGCTTCCCAGCAATGCTGTGTCACGGAAGGCTGCCTTCATAACGTGTTAGGAAACACATACAGATCAAACTGCCTGGGCAGGCAGGGGTCAGGCCATCCCTACCTGTCCCCAAACACCGCACGGGGCAGCACGACACAGCCCACACCACATCTTTTTACAGACCTCAGGCCAGCTTCACCTCACAGCCAAGGGGAGGCATGCAATGGGAAGTACAAGGATTTGGGAGAACATCACATGGGACAGGCATCTGATCTAGGAAGAATCAGACACCACACAATGGCACACTAGAGAGTCCAAAAAGCTCCGCTGGTGTCCCCAGTGAAGTAGGCAAGATAAGCTGGAGACTCAACAGGACTTGTTGCGAGGCTCTCTAGTCGTGCTACAGGGCCGCAGATCATGGCAGCCATGACCTGTCTCCAGAGACGGTGGAAGACTCAGCAAGCAGCTAGTGACCGTCCAAATTTTCTGCAACCTGGAGGAGCAACGAAAGGAGCCATGTGCTGCAGGCAACACTGCTGTGCTCTCCCTGCCCAGCTCAGCTCTAGCTTCCCAGGGCTGCATGAAACATCTGCAGACTGCCACACATTACTCAGGAGCCATGCCATGGAAACCTGTGAGCTGGATTCTCCTGTCTGTAAGCCCTCAGGAGCACCGATGCTGCTGGAGACAGAGGCAGCACGCACTGTACGACACTGCCCCAGCACTGCAATGGGCCAGAGTACGATAAGCCAAGCTGCTTTCTCTGAGGACGATACGGAAGGTGCTTCGCAGAAGTTCAGCTTTTTCTACAGAGGAGCAAAGGCAGCAGCAGAGAATAAGCAGCTGTCGCAGACGCTGAGGTCTTCACCTGGCTTAATGGCAGCTCTTTCCCTCTTTGTCTGCAATAGCCATATGTACCTGCTGCATCAGCACAAACTCTCCAGCAAAAGCCCGCAGGTTAGCAACCTGCAGCCAGCAAAACGTCCTATGTTATTAGCTTGCGTTCCTCCAACCAGGCCAGCAGCTGGACTGCTTTTGGGTTCTGCTGCATGAGCTGAAGTTGTGTGCCAAGCGCAACAGCACAAGGTCTGAAACAGATTCTGCCCAGCCACACGCTGTTCATCGTTCCGCTTCTCACGTGGTTAAGATCTACTGCAACTATTTCGGCACAGCCATTGAGATGTTGTAAGAGAAGTTTAGAGAAAGCAGCTAGGAAACATCTAGGAAACACCTGTGTGGCAGGGCAAGCGCAGACATTTCTCAGTCTGACTCAGGAATCACTGTGGACTCCAGCCACAGCTCCCTGGTTTTGCCAAAGTGGGGATGACATTTCAGAAGACTGTAACTGAGCATGTGTCGGGCACTGATCGGTGCAGCAGTCATTTTAAAACAATCCGAATTTGCCGATACTCCCGTCTGCGTTGGTCCTGGAATGCATGACTTCAGGCATTTCTAGGGAACAGAGAGCCTCACCTATGGTTTCCTGCCTTTGCGGTCTTGACAGAACAGCCAAAACACCCGAGAGACCGGTCACTGCCTCCCCTAGCACAGAGACACCAGCCTGTGCTGGAACAGCAGTGCTTGGACCGGGGGAAAACACTCCTACAGCTGATAGTTATTTAGAGAATTTGAAAGAAAGGAAAGGTATTTCAAACCCTGCTTTGGTTTGTGAGGAGGCAATTTAGCATGACCTCACTGCTTAGCCGGCACCTCACGCAATGACTTCTCACCCCAGTGTCACTTGTCACCTATGACCCACTAAGCTTCACATCTCACAGGACGCGAGACAGTACCTGCGCCCTGCCGGGTTCCCATAGCCCCAGCACAAACTGCGGGGCACAGCTCACTGGTGGCAGAGAAGACCTGTTGCTGATGGGTCCCATCTGCCCGGATACAGCCAAGAGCCCCCTTAATTCCACCCCCTGTGCGCTCACCAGGCCACAATCTAATCTCACATCCACGTCACAGGAAACCCTAGACCATCTCTTATCTTTCAAAGGAAAGCCAGCAGGCACCACGTCTGTGGTTTTAATCACCAAACTGCAAGCGGCGAGGGGAAGCCCGGAGTTCAAGACCAGGAGAGCCGCAACTCCCAGACAGCAGGATGCAGGGCACCCCTCTGCCAGCCAGAGCCCAGCAAAACTGCTCGTTCCAGCTGCACAGCAACTCGGCGTGTTGGCAAATGCTCTGCACCAAGCACCCAGCGAGAGCCCCTGCTCCCTCACCAGAGCCAGGCATTTCTAAGCCTTGTCAGGGAGAACACAGCCTCAAGCCAAACCTGGATCGGCATCCGTTCAGCTGGACTCTGTTTTACAGCATCCCGTCTCTCTCTCACGGATGGTCTCTGCATGCTGAGGTGCTGATAGGTTTGGGAGGACACCAGACCAGGGCCACAGCTGTGACACAGCTAAGGGGAACACTGAGCTCAGTGCTACATGACTTTCTGGTCACTTAAATGGGACACAAGTGACAGGATTGCTGCTAGCCACAGCTAGAGACCACAGCTGGAGCAAAAAGACCAGGCTGTGGGCAGGACTACAAAAGAAACTAAGCATCTGGATGCCCCAGGAGCAGGTACCCTGCAGAAGTGCCTCTGGAACAGTCTACAGTGTTTGTGAATCCTGTAAGGGAAGGTAGGACACAGAGGGGTTTTGCCCACCCGTCCCCCAGTGCTGCTGCCCAGCTGGCTCATCCTCCCAGGAGCCCGGCTGGATTTCCCCACCCCCACCCCACACCGTAGGCTCCCCCTCCTCCTGCCCGGCCAGGGGAGCACAGGTCAGGAGGCAGACCTCGGGGAGTTCTCCATTACAAAGACTTCCTGGAAAAATCCTTATCTTGCCAGGCAGCTCCAGAATACACCGGATAATTGTTACAGGAAGCAAGCGAGGTCCCTACCCCCAGCTCCCCCTTCCCCAGCCTGCAAGACTCTCCCTCTCCAGTCCAAGCAGGCTGCATTCCTAGCTGCCAGCAGCTCTTCCTATCCCAAACTAGCACTGATGAACTGGCCTGCGCTGGGGTTGAACCTGAGTTATGGAGCAAGTTGAATACCGAAGTCATTCAGTGGAGAAGACAAGGTGCTAAGGTGCTGCTGTGTTGCCTGGCAGAGGTGGACCAAACTCCAAAAAGCTGGTGGCAAATCTGTTGTGGTTTGCCAGCATTTCCTAGGAGTGCCTAGGTTTAACATCAGAGTTCAGCTGCTGTTGTAACACAAATCCACACACAGCATCTGAGAGCATCCAAAACTTCCATCAAGCCCTACCAAGCACAGAGCAGTACCTGGTATCTGATGAGGAGACCGGGCGAACTCAGCACCTCTGCATACCTCACCTGCACTAAGCACTCCCTCACACCCACATGGACATCCTACAACTGAGCACACACCCCCAGCACTCCTGAGGCCTGAAGGCTCTTCAGTCCATCACACACTGGCATGGTCAGCCCATCAGAAGAACCTGCACTGCCTTGTCCTCTGCCCCAACCTGTCTTCAGAAGTATCCCCAAAAAGCCACTGCCAGAGTCCCAAAGAAAGCCCCAAAACTTTCCAAACCGTGCAGAGGGCTGAAAGCATTTCACATGTCTCTGCAGGGTAGATGCTGGCAAACAGGCCCATGCTCCAGAGCTGCAATTTGTCATTCCAGACAGCATGGAACATGTCCTGGTGATGGACCACTTCCTTTCTTTTAGCAGCTGTGAAGGCTCTTGGCCACATCCAGCTGCCCTGCACCCTGACAGTATCACTTCCAGTGTTTGACAGCTGAATCCTTAACACCAGGTCCCTTTTGTGAATGGAAGCTTTGCTAAGGAACACTGGCACAGAAGGGAATGTTGCCTTGTGTGTATGGGCTCCTCAAAACAGCTCCCAGCTGAGTGACATCCCACTGCGGCTTGGCAGACACCACACTTGCCAATGAAAGAAACTCTGGTGGGAGAAGCAGAGCAGCATGGAGGGGAGGATAAGTCAGTCTGAGGTCTGCTACAGCACAGCAGACTAGGATACTTGCGCTTCCGACGGCAGGATCTCCTCCCTCCTCCCCATCACCTTTCATAGAAAGCTCAACCATGGCACAACCCCTCCTGACCAGCACGTTACATACTTCTGCCTCTGTTTGTACAAGAAGGCTTGTCACCAGTTGCTTTACAAGCTTACATGGCATCTCCAATCTCCCCCTTGGCCTTTTTCCAGAGAAGCCCTGACCCACGTGGTTTCTTACACTTGCAAGGTAGATGGACAGTTGCCACGTGCCTCTAAAGTAGACCTGGCTACAGCACAGAGCAGAACATGGAGGGACACTGTGCTGAAGGGAATTGCAAACCCTCTCAGAGCCACCCCACACAACTCACCTGGTGCCTCCAAAGAGAATGATTTTGTCCCCCACTCTGCAGCAGCACTGCCGGCGTCGAGGACACGGGCCTTTCCCCTTGGGCTCAATCTTCCTCCAAGACAGAGAAACTAAGGAGTTGAAAAGAATGCACCAGCTTGTCACAAGAGCCTGGTACAAGCAAGTTATGAATTTAAACAGATCACAGCAAAACCAGAGGCCCGCTGCCCCACAGACACCAGCTAGCCAACATCCACCCTCCCTGCCGACCTCCTTGATAGCAGAAAGTGATGTGCTTTTGTGAGGTGGTTACTGAAGCGTCGCCTAGACGCACAGCACAGCCCTGGAGCTCTGCCTGCCCGAGACAGGAGCTGCAGGTCGAGGCTTTTGGCTTGCAAAGCCCGAGCGCCAGCTCCCGCAGGCTGCCATGGCAGCAGGTCGGGATTGAACCTGCGGGATTGCGCAGGGAGCTGCGCAAGGCTGAGCTCCCGGAGCAGGCAGGCAGGCTCCCTTCCCCAGCCCCCTGCTCCGGCCCGGCCCCGGCGGGAGGGACACCCGGGCACCGGCCCCATCTGCTGGCAGCCGCTGCGGGTGCAGAGCATTCTCCCGGAGGGGAGACTGCTGGGACAGCTCGCTTGCAGGGAGGGGAGCGTGGGGAACAGAACCAGGTGGAGAAGACAGGATGCCCAGAGAGGCTGTGGAGTCTCCTTCTCTGGAGATATTCAAAAGTCGCCTGGACGAGGTCCTGTGCAACCCACTCTAGGTGAGCCTGCTTTGGAACAGATGATCCCCAGAGGTCCCTTGCAACCCCTACCATTCTGTGAACTTGCGACAGCAGCCTTTGTCCTTGCTGCTCTGTGCCGAGGATGCTGGGGGGGAGGCGATTAATCACTAATGCGCAGCAGCGAAACCTTCAGGAGCTCTCACACTAGCTCATAGATCAGCAAGTTGGCTGCTCTCAGGTAACTTTACCACGCAAGGCAATTAGCAAACAAAATCTGTCTAATGGACTGCAAAAAGTGCCCGAGGACCCCAAAACAGCCGACAGTTGACTGATATTCAGGGTACCAGCTGAAGAACCACCCCTTCTGCTGCACAGTTTGGTCTGGTACCAAGAGAGCGTGGTATGGCAATCCTGCAGCTCAGGTTGAGTGGTTTCCCCAGCTACGGTCTCTCACTCCCCTAACCCCATTGCTTTCCCTGTATCTTTTTTTCTGCCAGCACTTCTGCATATTTAAGAACAAGATGAAGTTCTGCCAAATGCCCTTTGATTAGCTGCATCTTTGAGCAACACTTCCTTTTCCACTCTCTAACTGAGATTTGGAGACAGTCTGAGGAGGAACAGGCATCCCAAACACAGTAGCAAGTTCCTGTTGACGCTGTCAGAAGAGTCATTTCCCCCCAGGCAGCCTCCTAGCCCTTGGAGAGTATGCTTGCCTGAGCACTCACACGCTGGAGAGCCTTGAGTGCTATCATTGCAACAAGTTAAAAGCATAAATACCTGGATTGAATTTCCAGAGGTCGTGGAAGTGTCTGTTCAGGCGTGCGTTGTAGCCACCAAATACATACAGCTCGCCGTTGTAGCTGACTGTGGGGAGTAAGAATAGGCATCAATGTGCCACCCAACGTAGAGCCCAGCAGACTCCTGTCCCAACATCAAACACAAAGCAAAGTGGTGCTGGCTATCCACCTTCGCTTACATCATCTTCATGTGCAGGGCTGCGCGCAAGGCTTTTCGGTGGGCAGCAGCTTTCTACAGAAGCCAGGCTCTGTGCACCCCTTGCTAACCCATGTCTCCACCCAGTGGACCAAACACCCCTTCCGAGGCCAGCAGGAATTGTCATATGCTGTCCTCCTCTCTCAACAGACCCACACTCACACGCTGAATGGCTCCGTCGGCCCTCCGGGAGCACTGGAGTTGGAGGGGGGTCCAGCCAGGAGTTTGTTTCTGTATCAAATACTTCAATGCGGTTACAGTAGATCTCATTGTTGGAGTGAAATGGCCCAAAACGATCAGCTCGGCCACCAAAGACGTACATCTTTGTTCCAATGATGGTAGCTGAATGGAAGTCTCTCCAGCGAGCTGGTGTACCCTGCAGAGACAGGGTAAAACAGAACAAGAGAAAGCATGCAGATTTCCCAGGGAGATGACACATCTTGATGAGGAAGTTGGGGTGGCTTCCTTCTCCTGGAGGACTTCCCCTCCCGCAGATCCCAACCACACCAGACAGAAGCTGCAAGACAAATGTGTGCAGCAACCCCAGAGAATAGCAGATACGAGAATTCCTCCACAAACCAGAGTGAAAAGCAGACACTGACCTTGGCAGAGATTAAGGTCCACGTCATGTTTGTGGTGTCCAATTTATGGATGTCGTTTGAAAAGCAGTCAGCCTGAAAGACAGCAGGGCAGCCTGGTCACAAAGAGACTGAGAAGCCTGGTCACATCTGACCCCAGGAAGGACGCTGTTCTACAGACTTGGAGCATCCCTTTGGAGTCAGTACTTTCCAAGACACGGTGCTTGCTCCAAAATGTCAGGGCAGGCAGCACACTAAGCATGAGGGAGGCAAAGCCCATTTCTCCTCAATGGTGTCCTGTCTCTCCCTGCAGCTCTCCCATTTATTTGGTGCTCAGTTCTGCCCCCCTCACCTCCCCCAAAGGCAACCCTGCACACAACCCATACATTCACAGCAGAATCCTCCCTCTACTTCATGCAGCAACAGAAGAAAGGGGCACTAACGGGACAGTCAAACTGGCTCTGTTAAGGCCACCTGATGAGAGGCAGAAGCTAAGATTTCTTCTGGGAAGCTAAACATCTAGGAGCAAATACAGTTGGGGGTTCTGAGGATCCCACAACACCTGTCTGCAGCTAGCTGCCTGGAATAGCCTGCATTCATATGAACAGCACAGCCTCCTGCTCCTCCAGGCAGGGGAGACAGCAGCAAAACAGGCCTTTTAGGTCTTGGTTAAAAACAAGCCACATCTGAACTGCTGCTGTAATCAAGATCATGGATTTGGCATGCTATTGTCCTTAGAAGAGGTGGAATAACCTGGGGACTGCCATAAGAGAGCTCCAGCTTTCTTCTGAATAAACAGACATGACTTTGCACAGCTTTTCTGGAGCCTGATGATAGGCTGAAATAATATTTACCCGCTTCTTAAGATCACAGCCTAAGGATTTGCTCAAAGCAGCATTAGGCACACTGACAGCTAGTGCAGGATGACCTTCAGCTCCAGGTATGCTTAACAGAAGGGCAAGCATTTGCTGGAGGGGATCAGCAAGCTGTGAGAGAAGGTACAGAATACAGGGAACATGCACCAGATTAGGACAAAACCTCACAGCAACACTGCAGACATTGGAAAGTGTTTTTTCTGGCTCATTTCTCAGCCAAATTAAAATAAAGGTAGATCAATACATATTTATTAAAAATGTTATGTAATTATCAATCTAAATTTGGCTGAGAAATGAGCCAGAAAAGAAAAAAAAAAAATTATTTTTCCCTCTATATGTCTTGGGGAAGAAAAAAAAAAAAATCCACCATTGTTTAGGCCTACTTTCCCAACCATCTTCTCTGCAGAACAATGAGCATAAGCTGGGTAATTAATGCCATAACTTTGCCGAGTTATAAAATGAAAGCAACTATGGATACAGATATGCCCCTGCATCCTGCTTCTACTAATGTTCTAGGCAGGAACACCCTCTTTACTAAGAGATTGCCAAACAACTGTTACAGAGACTACTTACCAGCTGCTCATAGCCTCCGAAGATAAACATGCTTTTTGCCAGGACACAAGCTGAGTGGCCATCTCTTGCTCCTGGGACCATTCCAGACACCTTTGGCGTGAACCACTTGTGTGTGTCTGAAACAAAACAGGAGGCAAAGCTGAGAAAATACAGTATTTGTTGGGATGGGATAGCTCTTTACTACTGTTCTTCATTTCCAAGACAGAAATCCTTCTCTTTCACACCTAGCACCTGCTTCTCCAGAGAGGCTGCAAGCTTCTTCAGGCCAGGCTACCTGCCCGAGCCTCCACAGAGGGGCACGGTGACAGAGGTCTCAGTTCCTGGACACAGCCGCTGGCTTGCCCAACCTGACAAACAGCTCACGTTTTAAGTGTGAGGTAGTGCAGCACTGCTTGAGTAATGTTATTTTTATTGAACCTCTTGCAAAGCCTACTCGTGAGTCGCTTATCAACTGGGCATTTACAGTTTCAATTACAATGAAGCAATGATGCTAAGTGGCTCAACTGCCCTCACGGCGTGGAGATGCTGACTAACTGACTGCAGAGAAACAGCTCTCAAATCCAGGCGAAAGTCACTTAACCACAAGCTCACCATGTCAACACAGCTGCTGTGCACATCCCCACCTCCGCAGCGCAGCTCTCCCTATCTTATCTGCTTCTCTTCTTACATTCTCATGTCCTCTTCAAGGGGAGCCTTCCTCACTCTCCACCCTTGATGGTTCCCTTCACACCGCTCTCCATGAGCCTGCACCAGCCAGATGCAGCTCCTTACCCCACACGCTCCAGGGTGCTTGATTTAGGAGAGGACTTTAAATGCAGCCAGAGCTGTTCTCCATGCCAGGGCAGCAGGGAGCCAAGCCAGCGACTCACTGCCAAGTACAAACAGGCACCTGTCCCAAGAGCCCAGAGGGGCACAGATAAGCCTCGAGGCAGCAGAAGACTTTCCTCCCCACCCTCCCTCACCACTGCAAGCTGCCAAGAGCAGTGCTTATTTCAGGAAGCGGTAACATTGGAGCCAAAGCAGCATTCTTCACAAGGATAATTTCTCTGAACTTGGCCTGTGGCCACAGCTATCCACCTAAGCTTTGGCTGGAAACACCCAAAGGGTCTTGCAAGGTCAACAGAATCCCTTGGGCAGCCTCTGGTGAGAAAGCTGCTGTGGCTGTCAAGTTCTTTTCCTTCATGGGGCTGCTCCCAAGCCCAGTCACACAGCAGCAACAGCAAGAGCTCACCCAAGTGCAACACATCAAATTAGAGATGGAAAAGACCTCGACTTGTGATATGCTTGGCACCCCAGGGGACAAAATTTCACTCAGCTAGGACTTTATCCAGCCTGATGTCACTCCTGCAGTGGAACTTACACCAGACACAGGACTGCAACTGCCAGCCTCACTTTCCAGGATTGGCAGGCGACAGGCACAGTGTGTACAGACAGCTGCAGAGGGTTTGCACCAGGACTGAATTCTGGCCTTTCTGTCGATTTTCACCTAATGCTAAAGCCCTGGAGTTGGCAGGGAGACCAGGCAGCTCCCGCTACAAGGTCTCTGTGGAGGCAGAGGTTTGATGGTGGCTTCCCAGCTGCATGCGTCAGGGGAAGGGGGAAACCCTGTGCCCAGAGAGCAGCTCCAAGCTGTGAGACATTTCCTGGCGAAGAATGGAACCCATGACCAAGCACCTGAGCATGCAGTTTCCTTGCAAGTCCAGCAAGCCAGTTACTGGTCAGTATTTAGATGGACTTGCCTCCAAAACCCAGAGATACTCCCTTCCTTTCCTGACACTCCTGTCTATCCAGTTCCTGATGGTACCTGTTCTCCTCAGGTGCTCCAGCAGCACTATGGAGAAGCCAGCGGGAAGGCTCAAGGACTTTATCTTTCAGGTTTATCTAACTTGACTCATGCCTTCCCTTTATTTTGCCCTCCTGTCCCTGACTAATTCTGTGTTTTACTCCTCACTCTCTTTCAGGCTTTCAGAAAGCAGGACCTCCCTGGGGAGGAACCACAATCCTCAAGAGCTCTAGCCCCTTCTCACTGCAAACTGCAGCCACATTTAAGGAAACACACATCACACAGAGAGAACGCTTCAGTTGTAGCTACTATCAAAGAGAGCACACAAAGCTGACAAAAAAATTAAAACCGTTTTGACTGTTAGATAAGGTCAGTAATCTATGTTCAAAGGCTTTTACAGAGAGTCAAGCGTGCAGACATACTGGCCACCCTTCTCCCCTTCTAAACATGCTGAAACAGCCAGTGAGACCAACTCCCCACTTGCACCATTTCCTCCAGACTGTCAGTTTGTAGAGAGACTGAGGGACAGGAAAACAAGTCAGAGAGCAGGTCTCATCAAGAGCAGTTGTGACAAGGAAGAGTGAGAAGCTGGAACTTACTGACATCAAAGGCATAGAGCACGTTGCAGGCTCCCTCAGTGTCATTGCGGCCACCCCATATGTAGACGGTGTCGTCTATGAGCACTGCCGAGTGGCCATACCTCATGTAGGGCACCTCTCTCACATGGTCTCGGCTGTTTGTCCACACTGGAGGCAGCTTGATCCAGCGCAGAGACACTAAAAGCACAAGTTTGAGCCCACGTCAAATGGTAAGCCCGCTACACATGCTCACAGGTCACAACCCATCCCACACGGTGTTTCCCCCCCCCATAACAAGGTGCAGAAGAAGTCTAGCAAGTAAGAGAAAGCTGTGTCTGACCCTGAGTCGTAGCTAGCTAAGGAATATGGAAGCACAGTTTTCCACAGGCCCCTGTCACAGATGAGACGAGAGGAAGTACTGGAGGACCAGAGGACTCTGCATTCTGCATCAGTTACACTGAAGAAGTTTCCACTCTGGCTCATCCTAGACTTGTGAGTGAAGGTACAGCACACACACAAAAATATAGGGAAAGGAAAAACTGCAGAGGTGATAATGAGTGCAGACACTACTTCAGCCTAGTGACATTTCTGAAGGGACTCGAAGCTGGAAGAATGGGCAGCACAGGAATAATTCACAGCAGCAACACGCCAGGGAACACACCTGAAGGCACCACCATTTGGACTTCCAGTAGTGCAGTTTAAGTAAAGCAATGCAGCAGCTTTGTAGGAATGGGGTTTGTTTGCTTTTGTTCTGCTTTTTAAGCTTTAGATGAGACCGCTGTCTGACTCCTTTACCCCCATCCATATCCGAGTTCTCCCTGCTAACCTTGAGTTACTAAAAGGAGTTGATTGTGATTACAGGCTCTCCTTCCTGGCAGCCTGCATGTCACGTTCAGCAGCAGCCAGAGCAGCCAACAGGTATTACAGGGTTTAATGGCAGTGCAAGAGTCACAGCGAATGTTACGTGGCCACTACAGGACAGCACCCAGACATCCTCTTTCTGCCACACATACAGCCTCCAGTTTTGTTTTCAACGTGGACATGACACAAAACATAGCAGAAGCCAGCCTGCAATTCTCCTGAAATACTAACACAGGGAAAGGGTCAGGCATCTGAAAAGGCGAGCATCTATCCCAGAGGCAGAAAGGGCACTGGGGAAGCACAGCCAATGCTAAAGTCAAGCTAGACAGGATGTTTCCTACCTAAAACACAGTATTCCTCTTTGGAAGACTGAAAGAGATCATTCAAAATCTGGTATCTTGGCTTTAGCACTGGAACCTGGCAACGCTAACTGAGCAAGGGCTTTGAAAGCTTGTGTCACCTCCCACGTGGTGGCTGCAGCATCGTGACACTTCAATATTTGGGAGTGGTAAGAAGGGAAGACAATGCAAGAGCATTCCTTTGGGCATGGTAATTGTGCTTCCACCATAGGAGTGGTGCTCTACCGGCACATTTTACAAGCTACAAAGTTCAACTGTCTCGACTGTGAGAGCCCAGCCTCTCTGGATAGAGATGAACGTCTTTGTTCACAACATTCTGAGCTACGCTCCCCTCCCACACTGTGAGGAGGTCGCCTTGGCAGCCCTATGTAACCAACACCTTTATCTCCTGCTGCATGAGTCGGTCTTCTCCACAGTCAGATTTAGAGGAGTGAATTGACCGCATCTTACAGACAAACTAGTTTTATCTACGTGTCACGTGCATGTTAGAAGAGCATTCAGCATGCTGTCTAGTTCACAAAACTGGTCATTGGTTCTCTGCCCATCCAAGCATCTGTGCAGTTTTTCAACCACCTGGCTAATTATAGGGAAATACCTCATGGACCAGCTCAGTCACCTCTTCAATTCAAAGAGCACTGACTGAAGAAATACAGCCTCTCACAGCACAGTCATGGCTCCAACTCAGCCTCCTGACAGATGCTGGCTACTCTACAGAAATGGCTCCAGCTCCAGGTGCTTTTCTAAGCCACGTTGTGAATCTGCATGATAGCTGCTGCCGAAATGGGAAGGCCTCCATCCTAGCCACACGCTCCTGCTGACTCCATCATGCTGGCAGCAGTTGTCAGCTGTCCCCACAGGCAAACAGCTCAGGAGTCTAAACCTGGAGACTTAACTGAGCACAGTGGCTCCCAACCTACCCCTTCCGCACTAGGGGCAGCTGAGCATGGTCACACCGCAAACTGGATGGGGGACCTAAGCCACCTAGACATCACCTCTTTGCACCCAGCTGAGTAACCATTCACAGAGAACAAAGACAAAACAAGCCATTGGCTATGTGGTTACTGCCAGTGAGGCCTTATCCCAGCAGCCTGCTGAACTACAGCCCCTCTGTGCCCTGCCTCTGAAGCTGAAAACACAGGGCTGCACAACAGAAGAGGCTCCCATCTACACTGATACTTTTTTGGAAACTAAGAGTCAGACAGCACGTTACAGAGTGTAACATGTTAAGCAGCAGTGGGCAAGAAAACTGATAACCAAGTCCAGCAAGCCACTCTTTGGTGCACCACAAGGACTCATTTACCTGCATTAAAAACATGGATGTCAATCTGCCGTAGAGTCTCATAGTCTTCTCCAGAACAATATCCGCCAAAGGAATAGACCTTGTGCCCGACAGCCACGGCCGCGTGGTTCACCCTCCGTGGCCCACCTTCCAAGTGCACTGCCCACCGTAGCATTCCTCCCTGCACGCCAGACAGTCTTCAGGGCCACAGCCGCATGCTTCCTGGGCCACCACGACGTCACCTGGCTCTGTAATAGAGACAGAATGCTAAAATAAAGTCATCCATCTTGCAGGTCTTCCTGTCTTCCTTGAATGACAGCTACAAAGGTCACATTGCTGTATCCTCACTCATCTGCCTCCCAACTGGAGACGGTTTTACTCTCCCCTTGGGAAGGGGACACAAGGCAGGTACCATAAGCTCAGCAAGGCTCAGAAGAGCAAGCAGAGATGCCCTTGTGTAAAAAGAACTCCTCAGGGTGGCTGTCCAGGCAGCCCAAGCCAAGCACCTTTGCCGAAGGCAGCCGAGTGCTGCGCGCCCGGCCATGCCCCGGTCATGAACACATCATGTACACGCCAGAACAATTTGTCCACATGAATGAAAACACACAGTGAGAGCCAATTGTGAAGGTGAAAAGAACAGAGCCACAGGGAAGAGAACATGCTCTTTAGATCAGTCGTGAGAAATAGCAGAGGAAAATATATATATAAAAAAAAACCCCAAACACACAGTAAAAACCCCATAGAACCACCCCCACATAAAGCAACCAACTCCTCAGTACGGGGGTGGACTACAACACCAGCATTTGGACTCACTGGTTTGAGCACTAGGGCCCAGCTTAATTAAACATGAGAGAACAGAAATCCCCTAGTCTGGGGAGAAAGCTCTTTGCTAATGATCAGAACAAGGCCTTTTTCTCCTGCAGCACATTCAGGCACAACTCTGAAAATTTTGTAAAATCAGATCTCCGTTAAGAAACTGATATGCTTCATGCTTCAAACAGATGGCTTCGATCAGCGCTCAGAGAAGTCACCGCAGCTGATTTTTGTGGAGATTCTCCTTTGGATCTAAGGATTGCAGCACAGTCCTGCCCGGGTGTTTCTGAAAAAGCAGGTCAGTTCAAGCCTTTAACAATTTTTCCCCAGCTGAAAACCAGCCATTAGAAAAGATGTTGGTGTTTCAGACAGCCTGAATGAAGTTGCCTTTTTTATTGTTTGGTTTTAGCTTCTTGGAAAACGTGGTCAGCATGGTCCCACCCCACACCCAGTTTTGCAGAACACAAAGAAGTTTGTGGATGGCTTAGAAGGACGACTAAGATTCCTACACATTTTCTCTGTCCCTTTTTGGAAAGAAGTGAGTTTTCGTAAGGAGAACTTTCCTCCCGTTTAAAGTTTCTGAAGTAGCTGGAGAGCAACTAGAAGCAGCAGCACCATGCCGCTCTGCTCCAACTGGCCTCCTCCAGCCCCTCAGCCAAGCAGAACCGCCGCTTGCAGCCAGGCAGTTCTATGGCCCATCAGCACCTTGATCACCGCAGCATCTGCCCCATTCTATCCCCACCTGGGGAAAGAATCAGAGATGCCACCCAACAGGGAGCTCCTGGCATGGAGCTCTGGCTTCCAGGTCCAGCCATGCATACGACAGACAGTTCAAAAGCACCCAGAAACCAGTCACCTCATTCCAGAACTCCTAAATCTCAGCAAAATTTGAGTAATTTATTTTTAAAATTATTTCTTTTTCAAGTTGTTCCCAAAATAGAGACTGTACCCCAAAGTTACAGCAACAGGACACATGCAATGTCTGAACAGAAAGCACCCTGCAGTCTTACTTGTAACGGCTGAGCGCAGACCAAGGAGTCCCTCCTGCGAAGGCGCTTATTCCTGCGGCAACCACCGTAACCTGAATTGCAGTCAGCAACCCAGAAAGTCACATCAAGCATCTCTCCAGCAGAGCTGCTCCAGAAAGGCCCAGGAACAGCCCCCCCTCTGCTACAGGCTGTGCTTCCTTGTATTTCTGGAACCACCCCAAATTCAGGTGCAGCAGGTTTGGGTTTTGTTTTTTTAAATTACTACACTTTTGGTTTTTTTAAGCTAGGCAGCAACTCCTGTGTAAGTCCCCCACAAAGCTACAGAATGGATGAGTTTCCATGGAGACCACCAAAGTCACCTTTCAGGCTATTTTGAAGGCTTCACATATCTAAATCTGTTTCCTGCCTCAGTCATGAGTTATCACTGAAAAATCTAACCAATATTTTCCTCAAAATCACTTCTTGGTTAAGTGATTCTGTAAGAGACTCCTCAAGGAGATTAAGTGGACCTTATCACCAGTGTCAATATTTTCAACATTCTTCAAACTGAGCCCGATCCTGGGAGCTCAAGAGGATGAATCTTACTTCCAAGTTCTCCTCTTGGTGTGGAGGAGCACAGCAGCCCGGCATGGTAGGCAGGCACCGTACCAAGCCACCTGCCTTTTTTGCCAGAAAGGCTGGGAAAACTCTTTGTTGCCCTTGGGAGCTCACTGCAGCCGTGTGCCGAGGAGCGCGCTGCTGCCAGAGCAGGACACTGGTCCTTTTGCTCCAACAGCAGCCGGCTGCCCTGCCCGAACAGTTTCGCAATTAAGATCAGTTATAGGAACACGGCAAACGAAGGCTGCGCACCCTAAGCAGCCTGGTCAACTGAAGAGGCTCAAGGCCCAGGTGGTTACACGGTAGGAAACTATCTTCACGCTGTAGCAACAACACTGCAAAGTTGTTTCCTACAATTGCAATCGCTGGGGGAGGTTTTTGCCCTGAGCTCAGCCCTTCCCGGGAGGCTGGCGGCTGTACGCAGGCCCGGGGCGGTGGTGGGGGCGGTGGGGTTGGAGCTGGCTGCCCTTCACCTTGGCTGGGGACGGGGACACCCCTTCAGAGCAACCACGAGGCTTGGCCAGCACAGCCTCCTGCTGCCGCTCGTCAGACCCGGGGCGCGCAGAGACACTCCTCCGCTTCATGAGGAGCAAACAACCCGAAGCGTGAAGCGATCCTTACAGGATGGTTTATTTAAAGGCAAAGGAAAACACAGGATTTAACAAGCTGCCAGGGTTCTTCCAAACCCGGGTGCTCTTCTCTATACTGTAATAAAAACATCCAGCCAGACTCCATCTTCTTCCCCTGTCACCGGCCACAGCCCTACCCCAAAACTGTCATGCCTTCCCGCCTCTGCCAAGCACTTGTTCTCCCCTTTTCAGTCATGCAGAGGTCCACCCACCTCTCCTCCCTGCACAGCCCCGTCCCCCGAGGACCCCCCACTCCTCCCCATGCCTTCTGCATCCGGATCCAGCCTCTCTCCTCTCCTGCCTATTTTGGAAATCATTTCATTAGAGCAGTCTTCTGTCCTAAAGTCAATTTTCCTCCCGCATTTCCCCTCTCTGCAGGTACGAGTTGAACACAGTTTTTGAGAAAAAATTATTTTCTGTCCTACAACTATGCACGCTGTTAAGTTCCATTTCAGGTTTTCATTTCCAATAATTTCTACGATATAAATGAGGACATAAATACACCACTTTCCAGCCTCATTTCTACGAGGACTTATTAATAGGGGGCATTAATACACTCAACATTAGGCAGTGAGCCTTAGGTGTCCTTAAAAATTACACAGGGCACAGCCGGGGGGAGAGGGGAATCGCATAACTGATACGAAAATATTTACTAACAATTTCCCCCAACTGTACGATATTGTTATGCAAAATGCTTTCTGTGACTTCTCATTTAGAACACCAGCAACAGGGATGTAGGCTATAAAACACAGAAATATTGATAAGATGGAGGCAGATTGTACCAGAGAACCGCGAGGGCGCTGGCTGTAGGAGGGGGTACACATCCCAGCTCAGGCAAACCAGGTGCTTTTTCACTCTGCACCACAAACCAAGGGGACAGTTGGTGACATTCATCATGGATCAGAGCAAGGGCTTTCACACCAAAGAAAAATTAAGCTTGAATCACAGAAGCTGCCAAAAGCCAGCAGGGTAAGAGGAGGGTTGCCTTCTACACGGATCTGTGCAGACACTGAGCCAAGCCTGTGTGCCTTTTCTGGATCCTGCTGAGCCACCCTTCTCCCCACCGGCACTGCACCTCTTTTAGAGCACCCTCCGCAGCTCATCTGCGCCCACAGCAGAATCTGGTTGAAGGTCTGAGGAATCTCCTTTGGCTGATTCAGCATGTCCAGCTGGTATCGTGCCCTAGCACCCCCAGGAACTATGACCATATGCTTACAGGGAGACCAAAAAGCTCCATCAAAACAAGCACAAGTTTCTTACACAGTGAGAGAAAGGGTTTTCTAGGTGAAACAAACCCAAAGAAACTGCACTCCCACACGCTCAGTTAGCTCAGCATACGCTTGCTCATCTTCGACCAGGAATCTCTGGCTGCCTCTCTTCGCCCAGTCTCAGCTGGGAGAACTGACATGCAGAGCATCCTGTCCATACGCGCACTCAGGGTCTCCTGGGCAGAAGGGCATGTTTGCTTCTGCTCAAGCTACCACTTCCAAAATCTAATAGGTCTTTTCATCTCATTTTGCACTCACACAGGCAGCAATCATGCAATCTTCACAACTCCTCATTTCCCTGGTCTGGCGTAATCTATCCAGAGTTACAGTCAAGCACAGAGAATACAGAGAAATTTGGGTTGACGCCCTAGACGGTCCTGTCATTAATTGCCAGAAATAAGAATGTTTCTAAAAATCAGGTTATACTTCACCTACTGTTGAAGTACCTGACGCTGACGATGCTGGAAATGAAGCGAGCGCGGAAATGAGTTGTTCCTGTGTCATTAAGCACAGGGAGGCTAAAATTACAAGGTGCTTGAAATAACCTGCTGTGGTCCCACAGAAATGCCTGAAGCACTCCACTGACTGTGCCCGGCACCACAAACCCAGGTACACAGGCAACAACAGCCGTCAAGTGACCGCAGGCTGGCCCCGTGGCTGCAGTCAGGTGTGACACCCGACCACAAGCGGAAGCTCACAAGGCTGGTAGCAGAGAAATAGCTATGGACATCCTTCTACACCTCCCTCATTTTT
>Ga0065711_1004820_pt1 | contig 22274 bp, 13 predicted proteins | sample Hoacrofraction12_FD_59098 | JGI IMG/M metagenome (GOLD analysis project Ga0065711, IMG submission 59098) | Hoatzin crop microbial communities from Cojedes, Venezuela - Epithelial fraction 12 v2 (version 2) | ecosystem: Host-associated > Birds > Digestive system > Esophagus > Crop | place... | reverse complement strand
TTTCTTTTCTTTTCTTTTTTCTTTTCTTTTCTTTTCTTTTCTTTTCTTTTCTTTTCTTTTCTTTTCTTTTCTTTTCTTTTCTTTTCTTTTCTTTTCTTTTCTTTTCTTTTCTTTTCTTTTCTTTTTTCTTTTTTCTTTTCTTTCCCTTTTTCTTTTTCTTTTCTTTTCTTTCCCTTTTTCTTTTCCTTTTCTTTTCTTTTCATTTTTCCTTCTCTTTCTTTCTTTCTAAGAATTTTGCCGCTAGTTTGGTCTTAGGAAGAGGTTCCATGCCAGACCAGGGCTGAGGAGAAAGCAAGCCCGCAAAAGCAGAGTGCGTGGCAAGCAATGCTTTTTGGTCAGAACTCAACTTCGAGAGATTTTTGACAAGTCTGTTGAAACAGTCTTTAGGAACCAATTCCATTTACATCAAAGGCATCCTCTCTCTTTGCCAAAAAATGTTGCTTTAAAGCAGGACCAGCTTTGTGCATCTTTCAGTTTTCACATGAATGACAGAAAAAGGCGTTACTCGAATCCCTGCTTCAGAGATCTCTGCCGGCCGTGTCTGGCGGAGTTGCAGCCTGGGTATCGAATGCACCAGTTCATTTTGGGGAAGGGAAAACAGAGGGTTCCCTGTCTCTCACCCTAGAAAAATACAAAAATTTCATAGAAGCTTTGTGTAAAAACGAACCAATTTTTCTTTTTCACCTGTGCTTTCAGGAAGTGATAAACGTGATGTGCTAATAACCTATCCTGCAAAAATTGTTTCTCAGTATTTGTGAGGGTTAAATTCTGCTCCCCCTTCCCTTTTCACCAATCTTTGTCTTACAGGGAGTGAAGAGTTGATAATGCTACACCTTCCCCATGTCAGCACAAAATCCTCATGAGTACCCTAAATGCTGCTACATACTATTTCAGTCGAACACAAAGAGCGTACCCAGTTCTCCTGATTTTATCATAAAGCATATGATATCTGAAATCTTTTATCAGATGAGTCTTAGCTTTCTTTCCTGTGTAAACTCTAGCCATTCTGCCCGCAGGGAAAAGAATGGAGGCTCAATCCCAGGACACCCTGCAGACACAAAGACCAGGAGGCAAATGAAAAGAATAAAAATCACTTAGTTAATACTGCTGCAGAAGCAGTGATTTTGTAATTTCATGGCCTACCCTAGGAATGCCCAGCTAGGACTTCAAACACCTGTGTTACTGCCAAGAAGCGTTTTAGAAAAAGCAACTTCATGCCTGTGCCACAGAACCAGCTCCAGTCAGTATGTTTTCCACAGCGTCATGTCTATGAAGTGCATTCCTTGGTGACAGAACTACAGGCAAGATGGACACGACCATAAAAAAAAAAATCCACTGTCTCTACTCGTCATCAGTGTATCATTCCAGCTTCTCTGTCCTTGCTGTCTGCAACCTGCCACGACAGCAGTCTGTGCTCGGGAGCGTGCTCCAAGGCGTCTGGCACAGGAAACGTCATCGCCCGTGGTTACGGTGCCCCTACTATGGCCAGCCCATTGGCCAGTGAGGCTGCCCAGCTAGGACAGCTGCTTTCTGCTCCTTACAAGCACCATTTGCATAGTAAAGACCCTATATTAATCACGAACAATATAACCGCATAACCCACATTAACCCCAAAAATAACTTCCAGTGTAGGGAAGTGAAATACTTAGTCCATGTGTGTTTTCATTTCACAAGAGCCTTGTTGCACCAATTACTCTCGCTGGTTTGGCAAAAGTTAAATCTGCTGCGTGCCAAGTTCTGCACACAGATGTGTGCGCCTGGCCACTGCTGAAATAAAAATCAGAGGCTTTGACTTCCACTTTTCTTTTTACCCCTCTGGTCTGGAAGACAGTCTATCAATCACAGACTAACTGAATATGATGCACACCCACAGGCACGCCCATGTGGCTTTGTCTGGACAAAAGAAACCCGGGACATTTGCATTCAGAAGTGCTTTTATGAGGTGTGCATTTAGCAGCTATGTTTACAGCTGGGGTCTGGGAAACGGTTTCAGCAGTGGCATCCAGAGAACTGAATACAGCACTGGCAGTTGAATAAACACTTGCAGCAGCCTGATCCTCATCCCAAAAGTGGGTGGTATCCCTTTTTTTGGCAAGGATACCACATGGCAGGGACTGGGTGGTGCTATTCACCTTTCCACCCCTTCTCCATGCTCTTTGCCCTCCTCCTATCTGGCTCCCTTTGACACGTTCAAGACTCTGGGCAAGATGGCACGGGAAAGGAAGAAGAGAGAAACAGGAAAGCACACAAGTGAGTGTCCCTTTTGTGGGTTTTTTTCCCCATGTTGGAGATAGTTGAAGAGAGAAAATGTTAAGCATTCAGCTGCAGGCTTCAGCCAAACCTACACCCTCGGGTGTCTTTCAGCCTTGTTTTCTCTGCTGATGCCCACAATTCGGCCAGTATGAATGTACTTCACAGCATATGCAGTAAGGAGCTCTGCTGTGAACTCTTTCAGGATCTCTTTGAGATCAGAGATAAGACGTACCAGTGCCAAACTAGACGCCTGCAAGCTCATCTTCCCAAGAGAGCTAGTGCCCCCAAAACCGTCGAATGTCTTTACGGCGATTGGACCAGCCTGCCCAGGGCTGTGGTGGAGTCCTCATCCCTGGAGGTGTTTGAAAAACGTGTAGGTACAGCACTTCAGGGCATGGTTTAGCAGGCTTGGTGGTGCTGGGGTGATGGTTGGGCTTGATGACCTTAGCGGTCTTTTCCAACCTTATTGATTCTATGACTCTGTGATTCTCAGCTGACACACAGATGCGGGGAGCACCCACAGCAGCAAGCCTGTTGCTGAAGCAGAGTGATGGTTAAAATGTAAGGTCACCCATCTTGAAACAGCAGCAACAGGGAAACCCTCCCAAAGCAGCTGCTGCTTAATTGCAGAATAAACTTGTAAGAATTTAGTCTGTACCCAAAAAACCCCACAGTTCCACCATACTTCAGCGGCTGAAGACCTCTGCACCGTGTGCCAGCCTGCAGTCTGACCCTGCGCTTCGCCTCTGCGTGCAGCCCCTGTGAACTCCAACCAAACCTCCAGAAAGGAAGCACAGCGCAAGACTGCACGCACAGCAATGAGCTCCTGCTTCAAAACACGGCTCCGTCTGCATACGGATGAGCCTCTAATTCTGCCTCTAACAGCCTGTGTGGCTGAGGGGGAACATAGGCTCTGTGGGCTGAGCTATCGGGGTAAGTACAAACCTGAGCGAGCGGCTGAGACATGTACAATACAAAGCCCTGCTCAGAACTGTAACGGGAATGCTCCCAGTCCGCCTCTTCCCCATTGTCATTAGGCAGTAAGAGGGAAAGCAGGAGACACAGAAAATAGGTGTGCTGCTCACATAGTTTAATTTTGCCATCTTACATGAATAAAAAAACCCCAAGATTAATATTTCATAACCTTTGCTTTCATCATGAATAATTTTGTGACAGTTCAGCATTCCTGTAGATTATTTACAGCTTTTTGGTTGATGTGTGCTCCAAAAACATAAAAAAATAATGACCAGGGGTTTAGGGTGTTGCCCTAGCAGCGTGGGGACACCGTGCAGGCTCCCTGGGTTCGTCTCAAGGACGCTCCAGGCTGGGACTTGCAAACTCGCCCTTTCCACGGAGCTGTTCGTTAAAAAAGCACCAACACTCTTGCTCCAAAAATGCCAAATAGAGTTGAGAGAACTCCTTCATAACATGTTTTTGCTAAAAACTATTTATATTCATAGGTTCCTGACAGTTTGCTTCATTTTGCTACAGTGTCTCTGCATTTAGCCTTCCCATTCTAATTTTTTTAAAACTTGGTTTTGGTTTAAGATTTGGAAAATAAACAAAAGCTCTAATCAGAGGAAAAGATATATAACTACGCAAATGACTTATTCTGTGTGCACAATTACATGTAAATAGCTTTTTTTACAGCAAGACAAAACATAAAATAGACAGCTTAGCTGTAAATTTAAACCCATTTCACTTTCAGGCCTCACTGCTTCCAGAGTGAACCAGCCAATATTATCTTTAAGTATGAAATTAGAAAAAAAGATTTGCTGTCTCTGTACACGCAAAGATTAACATTTCCCTGAGATTAACAGTGTGTTTCTTGAAGATGGAAAGCATACAACACCAAGAAACACATTTTCATATTGCTTCTCAGGAGCATTTTTGTTTTTATAGCAGATGCAGGTTGAGATTATGAAGGTGCTTGAAAACCAGCTAGTGCAGAAGTGATATGAACCAAACCAACGAAGCTTCGAGGTGAAAGCAAAACAAATTACTACACAGCCCAGAAATGAAAGACATAAAATCTGCAGTTTACAGTACATTTGCTTGCATCTTTTTTGTGGCATGCAGAATAATGCATAAAAATTCAGGGTTAAGCATATTTAAATGTCACTTGAATCAGAATTAGAATAATTGTTAGAATGTTAATTGTTAGAATGTTATAATACGGCATCTGTTTGGAGCAGTATCTGCTCTGTAAGTGCCTGGTCCATATTTTTCAGTTTGCTGAGGAGTATCTAGCCAGAGGAAAAGCAGAATAGATCACTGTTCCTTCCTTCATGTTGCCTGAGCCTTCAGTCTTTCCAGGAATAGCAAAAATAGGAAAATACTAACGACATGTGATTTCTCTGCTAAGTTTGCTTTGGCCTAATTCTCACTGTTGGAAGACACAAGGACAGAGCAGGCTACTGCATTTGCGTCCCAGAGATTTACATACAAGACGAAAGTAAAATATACTGTCTACTTATTTCCTCCAATCTGCTTGATTTTTCTGTCTGGTTGAGCGCTCTCCTTCCTTTCCAGCCCCCCTGCACGAACACCAGCATAAATACCGTCTCCACTGTGTTACTGTGGGTAACGACAGGGTCTGCTCAGGGTGACCAACCCCATGAAGAACCGAGGCAGCTCTGGCTGAAAGCTGGAGTGTCCTCATCCACTGGCAGCGGCAGTGCCCTGTGCCTGGGTGCTGGTACCCGTGGGTTCCTCCCCTGCTAATGCCTGGAAAGGCTTCAAGCATGGTGCTTGGCACTCTTGGTCTCAGGGCTTTTAGCGGTGGCGAGGCCAGAATGACACTGCGCGCAGCCGCCACCGTTTCTGCTTTCTGCTGAGCTCCCTCAACCTCACACACTGCTTGTCAGAGCAAAGACACGCTGGCAATGCAGAGACCTGGTTGACTGTGCTATGCTGCAACACTGCCCATGAAATTCTGAACATGAATTCCGATACGCTGACCGCACTTGTTATTTTGTCATACCAGGACCAAGCAGAGGTGGGCAGCAAGTCAGGTGAGGAAGGGCAGGCCAAGTGCCATCACTGGGTGCTCCATGATCATTCCAAGGACATTTCAAACCAGCCAGGCACTGGCCAAATCATCACAGCGAAGTGCTAGGCACAGAGACTGCAGGGCTTTGGAGAGTGTCCTCGGAAGGCTAGTCGGGGATGCAGCCATCTGCGCCGTGCATTGCGTGCTGGATGAGAGACTGAGACAGAAAGAGAGACCCTGTGTGTGTGTGGTGGGGGGTATGTGGGGAAGGTTTGGAAGCTTCAGAGACTCATTCCCTGGAAGTTTTGTAGTCAGGTCCTTTATTTATAGTCATCTTAGGTCTCAATAAAGTGCTCTTCAGAGTGGAAGGCAAAATTTGAAACCAAAGGAAACACAGGTTGTTTGTGGGTCTAAGTAGAGTTCATAAAACTTGCACAATTCGATCAGTGTCTGCAATGCTGGATAAACTCCCAGTTCCTGCTTAACATGTAGAATCCAAGGTCTATGTCTACTTTTTAGATATCAAGCAGGCCATGGTGCTTGAAGTTGCATAAATGTGCAGCAAGAATAGTGTCTACCTGCCAAAGATTTTCTAAACCGCATGAACAGGCTCACGCAGTGAACATCAGCCTGCCTGGCACGATCCAGCAGACCCCAGGAACGGGGTCTGTAGCTCCAGAGCCTAGCTGCGCTGCCACAAACAGCCATCCCTTGTTTCTACGCTCTTCCTCTCCTCCTCTCTGCAATGAAAATGGCAAAACACACTTACACCCACTCCAGCCAGTGGAGCTCTGTCTGGAGATTTTTAGCAAGCTGTCTGGAAAAGGTGTACAAGTAAAACAGGAGATGTTATGCTCAGACTGAAATTCTAAGAAAGTCGTTCTTAGAAGGACATAACTCTGCAATTCCAAGCAAATCTCCTCAGATACTGCAGACACAGCCACCTATGGATACCTCACTGAAGACCAAGTCCTAAGCCTGCAGCCACAACAACTCCACCTTCCATTATCGTTAATAATTAACTGCTTTAGTTGTGTTATTTAGTGGCAAAAAGCTGAAAACCAATCACAACAAATAATTGGAGAAAAGTTATTTGACCTTTAACATCAATACACTCGGAAGTCGTGAGAGGGAGTTAACATGGAGCTCTGTGAGGTTTTATTTAATGTTTTCCAGAAAATGCTTGTATTTTGACTTATCTTCCAGGTTTGCAGTATCCTTTTTCTGGTTACACCATTCTTGGCAGATTACTTAGTTTAGATATTTAGAGAATCATCAGAGAATCAGCTGGCACAAAAGAAACGCGGGCAGTGTAGTCTGACAAAGTGGAAGGTGAGCAATAGGTGCTGCGAGACATTCCACAGACTGCCGCGATGACCCGACATCCTGTGGGCAGCGGGGAGACCGCAGTCTCTTGGCAGACAGAGTCCATACAGAAAGGAAAAGACGCGAAAGCAAGAGCGTTCTCTGTTTGAGAGTATTAAAGCAGTGGAAGGAAGGACTAGAGAATGAGAAGACAAGAGGTAGACAGGAGGAGATTACGGACAGATGCATCACACATGGGTTTCGACTCTGCTGGAGCAGATTACCTCCACGCTGGTCTACTAGGCGAAGGACCAGTTTGTTATTTGGTTGCCTACCAGTCACCCAGAGCAGCTGGAGTGTATGTGCCTGAGCAGCACTTGTTGTAGGCAACCCCTGCAAAGCAAAGCAGCTGACACATACACACTCCTCCAGACACAGAGAGCAGGCCCGAGAAACACACACTCCTCCAGATGCAGAAAGAAAACAAATGCACGTGCCGCTTTGCAGAGACGGAGCGCCTCAAAGCAGCGCTTGGAACGGAGTACACCGGAAGACGAATGTTCGGCTTTCAGAATATGTTACGATAAAATAGGAGATAGGGAGAGAGTAGGGAAGAGGAACACTAAGAAAGAGCTGCCAGATGCATCTTCTCAACACACAGCAGAGTTCTGAGAAAAAGGTGCTAAAACCCAGTTATTACCGAACACACTGGCTTGTCCCACCTAGCAGCTACCAAGCCAAATGGGATGCGAAGGGGTGAACGTGGACACTGCCACGGCTGGCTCGCGTGCTGAAAGCAGGGCAGGCTTTGGGTTCGGACTGCACCAGTGCAGACCCGTGTGCCGCTAACCCCGTCACCGCCTCCAGAGCTTCACCCAACCTTCCGAGGTGAGCAGCGTGACCACGGAGCAGCCTGACCACATCGCAGAGGATGTAAACACCCTCTCTGCCAACTAGTTTTGCAGGGGAGGTTTGACTACCTCCTCGTGTGCCCTGGAGCTGAACTTTCTCCAAATGGGTCCATGTTTAGACTTCGGAGTGCCAGTCTTTTTAAACGAGACTGCGAAGGTCGGTGGCTGCAGTGTAACAAATGAGCATGAGCAAACAGGACAACGACAGGTACTAACCCATGAACAGACCAGCACTACCCTGGTCTTCTAAGCAGATGACCACTGAACTACGTTGTCATACAGCCTGCAAATGAAGGGAGCCTCAGCCTCCTCACTAGGCAGACAGCTTTCAAGGAGAAAATTAACCTCTGTCTGCTATAGCAAATAAAGTCTTAAATATGTTGTAAAGACTGTTCAGTTAAATAAGAACACTGCAGGTTAGCATAACAGAGAGAAACGTACCTCCAAATATGAGGAAGACCATGCTTATTTCTGGATAAGGCAGTATTGCTATGTAGTGTAATAATGAAAGCCCAAGGAGAACCTAGAAAAATGCAATTCATGCCAATATTCTCCAGATGCCAACCCCTTTTTAGCAACACAAAACTATTCCTGGAATGACAACTTTACACTTCCTAGAAAAGGCAGGATTTGGGAATCTTGCAACTCAGAAGTTCGGATTTTTATCTGCAATCGAATGCTGGACTAGGTAAACCGGTTTCCTGCCTTGACTACAGAGGGCAGGACCTGGTAGCAGGCATGATAAGGGTCTTGTTCCTAATATGTAGGTAACACAGGTAATATACTTCCCTGAGCCTCTGTGAGACTATCTCACTTCTTACACAGTGCTCCAGTGGCAAAGAGCACCAAAGACGAAAAGAATGTAATCCTTCCAGGGAAAAGGACTGATTAATCCCTACATGGGAAACATATTGCAAATAGACTGAGAAAGCTGCCCTACAGAAATGGAGGCTGAAAAGAATTCACTCGAAATACTGAAATCCCCACCAACAGCACTTTTTCTGGAAATTTCTGGAATTTATTTGGAAGTTGAATTTCAAGCCGAACCACCAGTGGAGTTGGGAAGCCGCAGTGAGACTCTCTGATGCTGTCCTACACTGCTTTCACAGGGCTATTACTCAGAAAAGCTGAAACCTCGATGGCTCTGTTGATATCTACTGCGTCTTTTCAGATGCGTCATTTTTTAACTGAAATTTCTCTTACCCTGTACTTTCCTTAATCCTGAACAAACAGTCGTTTCATTTGCAGTGATACCCACATTTGCAGGGAGTGCCACTCTCCCCAGTGCAGTTCATTGGAAACAGTCAGCAGGCTGCCTTTTTTATCGATGCAGCATATACGCACGCGGTGGATGGGACCTCTGCGCAATGAGCAAAGGAGTCTCAAAAGCCGAAATGTCACTAGCCAGTTTCTACGACTTGTAAGATGAAAATCAATGTTTAAATGCTGTGAGGTGATAAAATGTCAAAGAGGGAGGCAGAACGAATGGCCTAAAACAGAGGGCTCCTTCCAGTGATCCAGTCCCAGAAATTTCAGGCGTGCTGTCCTAACAGCAAAATCCCGGCAAGTTCCTCCCATTGATCATATGCTTTTTGTACTTGCCAACAGAAATGTATATTTAGTAACTCCCTGTAAGATTTACATCTATTACATTGACACAGAATACGAATGAGGCATTTTAAGTGGTATTTTATGGTTATGTTGTAAAACAAATTGCCACATCTGTTTGAATTCCTGTTTTTCCACAGCCATCCTTCAATCTTCTTCAATCCATCTTTACTCTGAGACCCTTCTCCTCCCCAAGCCTCCGTTTTATACCATCCAGCAGCTTATGTCTTTATTTTTCAACTTTATTCTGTGGCATATAGCCACAGTAGCTTTGCAACTTGCCGTACATTCCATGAAGCTGAGACATTGTTCCCGTGACATAACAGGAGGAACAGTGCGGCTGCAGTTTTCTCAGATAATGTCAGATTAATCAATCATTTTTAAATACCAACAGGCACAAAATATAAAAGTACTCAAAAGCCAGTGTATATAAAGTGCTTTCTTACAAGGTGCAATTCATCACACACCTTTGCCATGGTATCAGGAATACTACTTTTGCCCTTGCACTCCGAACAGCACGTCGCTTCGCACACATTTGTCTACGCTTACTGTTGACACGTAGGCTGCTAAAATTCTCCAACCTTCCCCATTTGAAAAAGACAGAAAATAGCAAGTGAGCACATGCCCATATTTCTTCAGCATTAAACACCAGAAATCAAGAAGCTTTGGGTTGCTCGTTTAATACTTTCTCTGCAAACACAACGGAAAGGAATCTAACCGAGCATGGCACAGCAGGCAGTTCTTCAAACGCGCGATACTCGGCACTCCTAGTCCCCTTCCTTCAGTGCCGAACATGGCTTTTCTCCAGACAGTTGGTCACCTCCCAGCTTGTTGCAGGATGTAGATGTGCTGTGTGCAAGCTGACATTAATTTTGTCAATACTGATCATAAAAGGACATCCAGCTTTTGAAAGCTGTGCTTACTGATACCATCTTGTAGCGTCACACACCGTGCGGGAACATCCGAGTGGCACAGTAACCCAACAGCACTGCTAAGGCCACACTGTGGGTAGAAATGGCACAGCGTCACTAAACGGCCGGGCAAACCTTCTGAAACTTCACATCTGACAGAATTCACAGTCCACTGAGCGGGCGCAGCCTGGAACCAATTCCTCAGCCGTTTCTACTCTCTCTTCTCTTACACCTCTCTCCTGCCCACCCCTGCCCTTCCGTCTCCAAGCTCCGCTCTCCTGTCAGCCCTAGGGCGCATCCCACACTCCTCTGCAGAGCCTGCTGTCTGCGGCTGCCCCTGTGCCACCCTCCTCCCCGCTCATGCTCCAACACCGGGGTGTTTCTCTGCTTCTCCAAGGAGCCTGGAACCACTGTTGCCACCACCCGCTGCCTCTCGGAGTTGCGCGGGGTAACGGGTGAGCACATCGTGCCTTTAACCCACTGTGACCCACCAGGGATTGCAGCCGTGTGGATGTCGCTGTCAGGACTTGTCTACAGTGTGACGCTTTAGGAGCGTAATTCGTGGGCAAAGCCCTCACAGTTTTATCCCAGCTCGACACCTTGGCGCTGAGATTACAGCGGGCCTGAACTCGCCATGAAAAACTACAGCGGGCTTTTGTAGCTAGGGAATCTAACTCTCATATACAGCTAAGCACAATTGAGTCTGCTGTGGAAAAAACCCAAAAGGCTTATTCAGATTGCCTTGTAAAAGCTTAAGCATAAATATTTAATTCAGAATATTTTCTAAATTCACTTTCAAAACCCATCATTCACGGCGTTTCAAAGGCTGAGGCACAGAGGTGTTTTATCTCTAAGAGAACAAGTAAACAAATGCAAGTTTCCCCCTGTTCACTCAGCTGAGTGTGTCAGAGCAAGAAGTTGCTAAAAAATTCGGAAAGCTGTAAAGAGCAGCCATTCCAATCAGCGGGTATTTCTCACGGCAAAGATACCACCTGAAAGCGAAGAGGGGAATTCTGACAAACGAGCTGTTCCTGCCGGAGTAACAGCAAATGGCGGTGTTTGGTGGAGCGAGAGGGTCCCTCTGAGTGCCTGCCGGCAACGGGCGGGAGGCACTCGCCCCCAGGACCCGGCCTTCCCGGTGGCCGCTCACCCTGCCCCATCCCTCCCAGCCCTGCGGCAGCAGCCAGACCCACACCAGACAAGCACGGTGGCAACGCACGCGTGGTCAGCCGGCGGGTGCTTCCCCTCTCTGTTGTTGAGACCAAGCCAGGACCGCTGAGCCCAGTGCCACCCATCACAAAACCGCTCAGGAATTTCTCGTCTCAGACTGCAACGAGGGGTCTGAGCGCAACAGGAATTGCCACCTTTTTTCCTCAGCCTGATCCTAATCCCTCTGTACCCCCAGTAACTCAGCTTCGGATGGCCGAACCCTGGCTGTACTTCCTCTGCAGCCGTGGATGTAACCTCGCCCCACTGAGCCCTCCATACGAGACCCTGCCCAGGGCTGTGCAGGCTCACATGCAGCAACCAGGGCAAAGCCCCATTGCGCCACACAGACACGGGACTGTTGGGCTCGCTGCCACGTCCCACAGCCAAGCCCTGCTCTGTGGGAGGTGGAGACCTCCGCCCCGGTCGGCAGCTCGATGCTCGAGCTCCACGCTGGGCTTACTCAGACCGCACTGAGAACAGGCGCAGTTCCCGTATGTGTAGCTGCTGTAACAGAACAACTTGTCCAGATGACCCAGGAGGTGTATTATGCAGAAGACACGACAGAAATTACGGACAGTGCTACACGAGGTGGATGCCAAGACTCTGATGCAAGAAGCACCTTGTGCTGGAGCTGGGATTTATGTCTGTCTCCTAGCCCAGGCAGCGTCTGACCTGGAGTCCAACGCTTGCATCTATGCCATTTACCATCTCCAGGAGATATTTCATACACCCCGTGCATGAAATCAGCATATTCATGATGGGTAGGAAAGATAGAAAGGGGATATCCAGAATTCACTAAATCAGCAACCCTAACACTATCAGCAATGTACCAAGTTTTTAACAGTTTCTGAAACAGACTTTCTAAACTTTTTTTATAACTTGTTTTATTATTTTTTGCAGGGACCAAATTCAAGATTCATTATGTTCAAATGTTCTTTCTGCCTCACACGGGAGCAGCATTCCATCCAAACAACTCGTCAGCAGAGCTGACCAATACAATTTGGGCCGTCTATCAGCCACTAATGCTGTCCTACTTCCCTCCCTTCCAGATTCGAGGGGAGTCCACACTTGATTTTCTTAGCAACGGAAATGTTCATCTATCTTACCTGAATGGCAACAGAAGTGTTGCAAGCTATTCTAAGGTGGGATTACAGGCCTTTCATGAAGGAATCACTGCCCACTGTGCTGGTGGAAGCCCTAAAACCAGGCTCTCGAATCTACTGAGCATGGCTCCGGAAGTCACCAAACACCACATCGATTTCTTCCAGCCTGAAACTGTTCGTCAGTCTCCGCAGCCTCCTGACTAGGTCTATGGCCTTTCTGTCGCTGGCCTTGCAGCTTCACTCTCCACCGCCGTTCTGGAAGAAGTTCCACCGCTCAGCGCAAATGTCCCCAGACAGCACAGGCAGGACGTCGCACAGGCAGCTCTCAGCACACTGAGAGCAAAATGAAAGGGGTTAAGATAGTTTTAAAATCATATTCAAGTAGATTTCCACCAATTGCAAGAGCTGCAACAACTGTCACCTGAGGAACTGAACACAGGCATAAAAGGCTCCTGGGAATTTGCACCACAGCATCTAAAATTTCAGAGCAAGCAGCGAAGTCTGGGTTCTGTGATTTCTCATTTTTCAGGTGGAGACAAACAGAGAAGCTGGAGTGAAGGGTTAGGATGGCTCCGTGTCTCTGGAAGCTGAACAGAGATGTCTCGGCCTCAGAACTCTCAGAGCCTGAGAACGCCAGGTTGGCTGGCCATTCAGGGAATGCCTACCACGAAGCTGCATGCAGGCACGCTGATGTGGTGAGTTACGCCTTTGATGAGCAAACGCTCTCGCATGTGAGGACTCTGATCCAGAGTGACCACTCCAGACCTGAAGGAGTACAGGGAGTAGAGACACATGAACGCCACGAACCACTCCTGCACCCACACGGGCAGGAACGCCTTTTGCTCGCTAAAGACGCCCTTCTCTCTGCGCTGTGATTCCTCTAGAATACACAGTTTTGCTACTCTCAGCTAAAGAAGTCACTAACAGCGGTAATAAACGTCACGAAGAATACATTTAACAGCAAGGTACCATATCCCGTGGAAATTATTGCCTTGTATTAACTGTATAATAGGAAGGTTAAATGGTCTATTTGAGTCGCTTTTTGAGGATGCATTTATACTTGCAACATTTAATAAAACATTCACGAATAGCTATCTGAATAACATACACATATTTTTAAATTAGCCTGTGGGCTGGTCTGTAGGGGAAAGTACCCTCTGTTGTGCCAGTGTGTTTAAGCCGCTTCTGTCAGTCCATGACCTCTCATGCAGACACCCTCGTGTCAGCTTCACTACAGCAGAACCTGGTGGTTAGCGAGCTCCTCGGGAGGAGTTTTGCTGGAGAAGTGAGTCGTTTAAAATCCACACCTTGGCTTATGTCAGCACAGCTTTCCTGGAGCCCAGATCTGTAATTCTGCTTCCCAGAAATTTTATAGACATGCATCTACAAACATACACACATAGAGCTCTTCGTTTATAGAGAACAACCTGCATGACTGTCACAGAGCAGCTACTCTCTGGCCAGGAAAATTTAGGTTACTAAATACAAAAGAGAGTCCTGCAGCTTATCCCAAACCAAGGATCACATCTGTGCCGACTGGCAGTTAGGCAGAGCCATCTGTCATTTTGGGGTGTCCTAATGGGATCTGGCATCAGAAGATGAGGTTCTGTAACCAGGTAAAGATCAAGGGACAAGAATGCCTCGAGGCTGCAATTACCCACAGCATCACATTGTGCTGCCTTCAGAAATGTGTTCGGGGAACCATATTCAGCACAATTCATTGATGTTTGTGGTTCGCATTTGCTGTTCCTGGAAGCAGAATGGCTTGTAAAATTAGCAGCTGTAGCTCTATAGCTGGGAAAAGGGCAAAAAAGTTGAAACAGTGAAATTTTGATTTTATTTCTTGCTAATTGTGACTTTGGCATAAGTCCAGTTCAACAACACTACCTGCAGAACACCCTTTATTTCCAGGTGACCATTCTCTGTTTACACCCTGCGTAGGGGTTTCTTTTATTCCCTGTGTACAGTCGGCATCCAGACCTCCAGAGACTCCTATTTCTGAAGCCTGTCATCTATTTAGATGCTGAGTGCCCTCTATTACCAAGAATTCTGGTAGTCATTTTATGAGCTCGGAATCAGATATTTTGTGAAATTAAACAAACAAAGAAATCATGGGGAATGTAGTTCTGGAGAAAAAAAAGACAGGTCATTCCCCACCCATTATTCAACAATAATCCCAAGTGGATTATTCCAATTAGTGATGTGATTTTGGGGCCAAAACACTGCACGACACAGATAGATGTATGTACAAATTCGAGCTACAAAATGTCTTCCCTGACCAGAGAAAAACAGAAACGTTCTCAGTAATATTAGTAATGTATAATACGATTTGGAGCCAGGACAACTTACACAAACTTGTCTAGGTATTACAAGAAAAGGTCTTTTATGAAAGGATCCACATTTTTGAGTCTACAGAAACAAAGGTGCTATTAAAGCCAACCAAGTTTAAAAGAAATAACGATCCCCAAGCCCCCACAAAGAGATGCCAAACCAAATACCGTTACTGACAGAAGATACTGAATCTTCAGGCCTGGGATATATCTAATACCTTCTGTTTCAGAACAATCCGTGAATCTGTTTCAACACAGCTTTGCAACGGCTGGTGTAACGAAGACAACGCTAGTAACGATGCCTGGAATTTTTCATTTGCGAACCGTCGGAATTCCCAGCAGATGTAGAACTGCCGCTCCACTGGATTGCCACGTGGACAGGCTGCTCAGGGGTAATGCTCAGCAGGGAAGCAGAGTCGCGACACTGGGTCAGGTACTTCATTTCATTTCCCCTGAAACATTTCCGGAACAGCTGCAGTGCGGATAAACGGGGATTTACCCAGATGTTCTCCACTCAGGCCTTTGGTTCAGTGCAGCTGCAAGAGGACAACAGGTAACGAGTTCTCAGCATAACCTTTCAACACACAATCATTCTTTCTGCCACATACTTTGTTCCTTCTTAAAACAGCTGTGTCAGGTGTCCCTGCCTGCTCTGCGGCCGGCGTGCCGGCCCTCATCTCCAGCCGGCCAGGCTCTCTGTCGCCTGCTCTTCCCCTCCACGACGACTGCCAAGGGCTGGCTTTGAACTCCTGCTCACAGCCCAGCTCGAGAGCTGGTTCCCTGCTCCTGGACAGCTCGACTGGGTACCGAACAGCTATTCAGCTGCCTGGCCAGCTGCTCCCCTTGCAGCATGCTGTCCCTGATAAAACTGTCGAAAAGACGTCGTGCATGTGAAATGAGGTGGGTCGGGATGTTCGGAGGCCCCCCGTGTTAGACACCTACGGCCTGCCACTCCGGTGCTTGTGGTTGCTCTTCTGCCAAGACAAACATCCCAGGACACAAAGGTTGCCTGGAAACTGGGCCGAACAGCAGCACGCTCAAGTGCATTTTTACAGAGTGGCGCTGTCACAAGAAAGATGTAATGTCCGTATTATCTTAAAATATTTCCGATTTTTTGGTATGCAGCTGGAACTTTCTGTGCATGTTTTTACTAAGAAATAATTTAAAAAAAGATGTTCTCTTACCAAGTTTTCAAGTAGCCAATAGTCACAAGCAGGGAAAACAAGGTAATTAATCTGAAAAAGTCCAGGCTGTAGACACTGGGAGAGCATTGGTTTTTGATCCCCCCCTGTCAATTCCATACAGCTGTGTTCAAAGAGAAAGAAAAGTAAGAATAATTGTGTGAGGAGCTTCTCCCGTGTAGACAGAACACTACAGCAAAGGCACAGCCACAGACGCAAGGCAAATTCTGACGTAGTGCTGCTTGAACCGCAGAGGTCGGCAGCAGAAGCAGCGCACTGCCTGGTGCTCAGCACGGCCGCAGAGGTGCTGCGCGGGGAGTGGGAGCCCCGGCCCTCTCGCCCTCCCCACGAGAGCACGGCACCACACTGAGGGCCAGCCCATGCTCAGAAAGGAGAAAGCATGTTTAGAAGGGGGTGCCGTGAGTCCCTCCAGCCTATCTGCGGGACCCCCGCAGCCTGCAGCCGCTACCCAAGAGGAAAGCAGGTAGTCAGCAAACACTATTTTCTGCCTTTGAACTTGGAAAAGCATGCGATGGGCTGAAGAATGTTGCAAAGAAAGAGGAGCATACATGTCCAGTGAAGCTTTTCTTCAGGATTTAAATATCCTTTTTTCCAAACTTAAGAAAGCTGCATTGTTCCTGAAATCTAATGCTCTAACATGGTCCATTTTCAGAAGGTAAATCCTAAAAAGCTCAGTGTGGCATTTTTAAACAACTGCCACCGCAAATCTCCAGAATTTTGTGTTTCTAACCTTGCTTTTAAGTGCTTGCATGACTAATAAAGTGTGACATTGCTGAGATTTGCTAGCATTCTTTTCTGTAGCATAAGTTCTAGCTGACAAAAATATGGCTAAATTTAGATACCTGCAGCAAACAAGAACCTTCGAAACAAAAGCAGGCTTAAGGATTAAAATTGACTATGACATGTTTGTGCTCCAGCGAACGCAAGTTCACATAAACCCTTGTCTGCTGCCCCATTCGCAGAGCCACAGGCTGGCTACGAAAAGTTGCTTGCTGAACACTAGCTGTAAAAGCATTGCTGAGCTTGACATGCTGCTGCTGCTCCGGTGGGTTGTGCCAGTACGGCAGGTGGAGCCTACTGGGTCTTTCAGCTACAGATTTTTTTTTAATTTAAGCCTTTAACTAGGGAAAAACAGACGGAAAAAGACCTCCTCTGTAGATAATGAATTGGTGTTCAGCAACATTACTTCAACTGCACAGAAGTCTCATACCAGGATCCCCAAACTCTAAATACATTCAGATACTATACCGTATTTTCCCAGTTTTCTCCTGTCTACGTGCTCTTTTAATGGGGCATATCCACCTGAGTCCTTGCTTGTTTCTCCATACACATTTCCTCACATGTCCCTGCACAATACAAACGGCTGCCCAGTATTGGTTCAGTAACAGTCAAACCGAAGCCAGCTGATGGTTGATCAGACACAAATACAGTAGTTAAAACATGGAGTTGCACCTGGGAAGGAGAAATAAAAAAGGGACTGCTTAGATCCTGTAGTTGAATTTCCAGTGTCCAATTGCCTCTTTTTTCCTGCTGTTTTCTTTCTGGTATTGGCCCAGACAGCTACCCTAGAAGCCACATGAGGATGATGTATAAACACCACTGCTTTCTAATACTTCTGGTGGTAGAATTAGTCATGTTATTTAAATGTCAATTTAGTGCAAAGCGAAATTCTTTTAAAGAAAGAGAAATCAAAGTACCATTCAAAATTGAATTTTCAAGCCGTTAGCATTACTAGGGTTGTCCTGCTGGTGTACTGAACGTCTGCTAGGTCTTCTCCTCACAAAGTCGCTTTCTCTAGATCAACCTTTGCAGCAAAGCACCCTAAGGAAAACAACCAGCTCGCCCAAAAGCAGAAACTCAAATAAGAAACCCAGATAACACNGCTGCTGTGGAAGAGCCTTCCTCTTTTTCCTTACAGTAAAATTCAACTTCACTGTTCTGAAAAAGCCACCCAAAAGACGCTCGGACCTCTCTGTAGTCACATAAACCTACCACAGGCACGAAAACTTACATATTGTGTTTCCTGCTTATTTTCTTTGCAAGTGTGTACTTAGTCCTGGAGAGAACACTTCCTACACTAAGTACATATTTTGAATTCACTGTCAGTTTTAAAAACAAGCAAATGAAATACCCAAACGCACCAGTGGATCCAGCAGCATTTGTAGCCTCTAGTCCTGGAAAAAGCCAGAGCTGCAGCTCTGTGAGAAGTTCCTGGCAGGTCTGATGGCTTTGTGCTCCCCTTCGGCCGTTCTGATCGTGGCAGAAATGAATACAACTTGCTATCGCGACAGTTTGCAGAAACGTCCCTGGGCATGCCCAGCATTACTGACAGAACAGTTCTCTTGCGCCAGATGCCAAAGCTTCACACTGCTCAGGCCATTCGGCTGCATCCTGGCACACCAAGCACGTCTTGCCTGTCCGCCTCTCCCAACCTTACACGACTTTGCTGATCTTTAAGATGTTTAAATAAAAAAAACCCCAAACCTAGTCTAAATACCCAAAGTCACAGGTGTAAATATTCTCTGTCAGACTGTACTTTACCTCTCGTCCTCAGTTCGCCAGGCACGGCGTCCCCCCCAGCCACAGCCAGCTCCTCGCTCTGCCCGAGGAGGGGGGCCCAGAGAGCGGACTGACCCGCCAAGTAGCTTCTCTCTCAAAACACTTTGCACTTGGCAAACCATAGGCAAAGCCCTCAGCTATTTCAGTTCTACTGTTTGCAGATCAGGACAAAGCAAAAAGAACACCAACGTCAGAAAGGCCCCAGCACTCTAAATCTACGCACACTTTGAGCATCTAAATAACTGCCAAAAAATCATCACTTTTGGGGAGCATTTCTCCAGTGAAAACCACGACTTTCCTTGCAATCAGCAGCCTGGTCCCATTTTAATTCTGACGGCTGTGGGACCTGTGACACTGTTTCTACATTTAATCAAGACATCTCTGGAAATTTCAGGAACCAGCAATACTTTCAGAGAGGAAAACCAGCAAGCGGTGAACAGCAGTTGCCCGCCCCACTCCGACTCCTTGCCGCGCCAGGGAACGGCAGTGGGGAGCCAGGCAGATGCTGCCCGGGGTGGTCTCCATGGAAGGAGATGGAACACAAGGGCTGGCCGCTGGCTTCCCTCCCCTCTGTCCCCCAGCAATGAGTGCCCCAGCGCTCAGCACTTGGATGACCTCCCACGCAGTTCTCCTGTGCCGGGACAACCGCATCGGGAACACCACTGCCGTGCTTGCTGCCATTAGCAAAAAGCTTCTAGCAGCCGTGGCAGATGCTGCTGCTTTTCCTCCATGTTGGGGCAACACGCAGGCAACCCGAAAGGCACGAGCAGAGGCTGTGGCAGGCTGGAGATGCCAAATGGGAGGATGGCCCCAGGCAACACACGCTGCCGTCCAGGCTCAGCTGTTCTAATGGCCCCAGAGCCGAGCCTAGCTCCTCTCCCACTTCGCAACGCGGCGTGCAGGCACCAAGCAAGACGCCCACTGCATAACCAGGCCGCGCAGAAGCACGAGCAGAGCTGTTGTCAGCTCCTGTGATCCCCAGTGTCATTAAAGACCTGCGGCGGTGCCGTGCCTGGAGCTTGAATGCCACTAAAACTCATCCTCCTGCCTCTAGGATAAACTGCCAGGGGTCGGGAAAGGGCAGCAACAACAGGCGAGCCATGCAGGAAGGTGTGCCGTCCTCTGATGCAGAGGGAGAGCAGAGACACACTGAAGAAAAGCCGGGCTAAAAATATCGAGCAGAGGGCAGAGGTGCTCGCGTGGTGCAGGCATACTGGGGCCACAGAAATGCATTTGCAGCCAGTTCTAACCCGCGCTGACTGAAAGACAGGTACTTGTGTGGGCAGAGTTGAAAAAGATGCTTTATTTCCTACCTCTTCTGTACCTTCCCCTCCCTGTTTTGTCCCTGGCAAAAAAACCCCTTGAAACAAGGGACAGAGAACAAGGAAAGAGAACACAAAACAAAAGGGGGGAGGGGGGTAAGTGGGGAGGAAAGGTCTTTAGAAAACCCATAGTTTTTCACTGAGATTTTTAAAGTTTAGGGACTTAGTTTTGAAAACAGAATATTAGGCTTGCTTTGTTTTTAATTGAAAAAAACCTCAGCCAGCCCTGCTCTTAATTAACTTGCAGATAAAGAGATTGTTAAACTACTGACATGCACCGGGCAGAATAACCGAGCGTCATCAGGAGAGCAGAAACACGACTGGAGAGAATGAACTGTCCATCCCCATCGTCCATGGCCACAGCAGAGCAGTAACACCCAAACCCTCCGCATGACAGGCAACATGAACGGCAGCGCTGCAACCTCCTGCTGCCGGGATGGGGGCCAAATGCAGAGCTGGAGACACACAGCTGCAGTTTCAAGCCACCCATGCGAAAATCAGTTTTGGAGCAACTGGTAGTGCAACACAGAAGAGTCAGTCCACGAACTAATAAAATCAACCAAAAAAATTATATTTATTTAAAAAATACCAACCTGCCCAACCCTTCTAGGACCATTCGACTCCAGCAGCTTAGCGCACGCACCTCAATAACACAGAAAGCAGCTAACCGAATCCAGCCCTCAGGCACCAGGCTCTGTTTAAGAATAGATTAATTCATTATTTATTTACCTCAATCTAAGTTCAGATTACCTCTGAAAGAGGTGGATCTGCTCTCCTCCTACTCCCCTGTGCTTTCTTGGTTCTTCCCTTGAAAAGGCTGCTCAGCAGAGCAACTCAGGACCCGAGCTGCTTGGAGTCTTTCTTTTTCCTCTGTTGCTTAAATTTCACTCAGATCAGCTTCTCACGAACATTAGGATAAGGAAGGGAGGTGAAGGAGGAAGGTGGGAAGGGCTGAACTCTCCCTTTCAGTGGCAAAAGAAATGTAGAGTGCCTTAAATCAATGGCGAAAGGGCACCCCACTGTGGGTGTTCACTGTGGGCAATGTTACATGTGGTGCATGTACCGGCCACCTCCCCAGCGATGGTGGGAAGCACCCTTAGGTGTTACTTTGGATCGCTACTCATTTGTAAAGTAAAAGCATGTTTAGAAGAAGTTCTTCACTTCCTGGTGCTGGTTACCAGGCCCTCCACGTACCCTCCTTTCTGTCTGATGTTCCCAGAGGAACACAGGCCCTCCTGACAGCGGGCTGCTCCCTCTGCTCGTCGTCGCGCTGCCGGTGACCTGGGTACACTGGTTTCGGGAAGCCAGTGCCTTCGTGACCACTTGTCCCTGTCAGTGAGGAAGGGTTACAAACTCCTCTCTGTACGCTGTGAATAACCAGGCAAAATGCACATTCTAACCAGGGAAGAAGATGCTTTTTATCTTTTCTGTTTCATTTTCACTGCTGACATTCATGCCATAGTTCAGAAGACCACCCTTCAGCTTGTTCTTGGCTGAGACATAGTGCTTTTAATTTATAAATGATGTCTTCTTAGAAAAAGAAAAAACCACTCTGTTCTGCCAGTCATATTGTCCTTGTTTTTTAATTATCATCACAAAAGAGAAAAGGCTTTAATGCCTAGGAAAAATGTGAACATATTTTCTACCACAAAGAAATTCATCAATGTTCAGCACAATGGCACGTAATTAATAGTTGTGCTTTAAAATTCAAGCTAGGCTCATTGTAGTTGTTTGCCAAGAGACACACACCAGCACTGCCATGCAGAGCATATTTTGCCTGTTGTCTCTGGTTTTCGGCATGTCGTGACACTGTGAGTAGAAACCGACGGGGCGACGGCACGGCATTGCCAAACAGCCGACTGCGGCCGTCCCTTCCGCTCCCAAGGTTAACTTTACGCAACGCTTACGGGTGAAAAATGAATGCAACAGTTGTCTCACTTCACAACTACCAGCTGCTTGCCTTTTGGTTTCTGCCTTTCCCTCTCCTTGTTTTTTTAAAAAAATCAGAACATGAGGATGCTCTATAGCTGCACCGAGCTAATCCTTCCGCAGGTGCTGCCCCCAGGTCTGGCCCCTCGATTTCAAACTGCTGATCCCTGCACTGGTAAAATGCTGTGAGCTGACCTGGTGTAGCAGCGTTCCCCGGCAGAGACGTGGGGCTGGCTGACTGGAAGGTGCTATGCATGTGCGGCGGCCGCGACCGGCTCCAGGACGGACGGCGCGGTGCTTCTGGCCGACACAAGTGTCCCCCACTGTGCCCCTCTCCCCCTCCAAGATCACTGTCCCTCCACACAGGCAGCCGAAGGCCCTGAAGCTTGCTCCGATCAGACTAAATCTTCCAGTTATACAAACTTCTCCTTTAATGGCAACGATGGGTGCCAAAATTCACCCCAGCCTCGTCTCGCCCTCCCTTCTGCCGCCTGTGTGTTCCCACCCGAGTGCCACAGATCGCTACAGGATCACAGAATCACAGAATAGTAGGGGTTGGAAGGGACCTCTGTGGGTCATCTAGTCCAACCCTCCTGCCAAAGCAGGGTCACCTACAGCAGGCTGCACAGGACCTTGTCCA
>Ga0065711_1004824_pt1 | contig 22275 bp, 9 predicted proteins | sample Hoacrofraction12_FD_59098 | JGI IMG/M metagenome (GOLD analysis project Ga0065711, IMG submission 59098) | Hoatzin crop microbial communities from Cojedes, Venezuela - Epithelial fraction 12 v2 (version 2) | ecosystem: Host-associated > Birds > Digestive system > Esophagus > Crop | place... | reverse complement strand
GCCTGGACAAGGTCCTGTGCAGCCTACTGTAGGTGACCCTGCTTCGGCAGGGGGGTTGGACTAGATGACCCACAGAGGTCCCTTCCAACCCCTATTATTCTGTGATTCTGTAAACCCATATAGTAACTCTGTTGTCTGAAAGTTTCAAAAGACAAGCACATTCCACAGATCTCAGCAGATTATCACTATAACTAGATAGCTCTTAAATTGGAAGACAAACATGTTTTACAGGAAATGTTCTCACATATAAAGCTGAACAATGTTTGGTATTCTTGCCAATTTACAATTGTGTAAAGCTGAAGATACTTGCGCTCAGTCANGTACCAATAGAATAGACTGCTTGTTAGGAAAGTTCATTTAATAAAAGCAGTAATCGTAAGGGCTACAATTATTTCACAGTGCAAAGGTCGTTTCCCTATGCCAGTGTCCCCTGTTCAACCCCTATCTGAGAAAAATAAATGATACTTTCAGGGCAAGCCCTCCTCTTCTTTAACAGGAATTTTACCAAGGACGAGAGCTTCAAAATATTGCTAAAGCTCTTGGAAAAGGTAGTTTTGAACAGTCATATTTAAGATGTGCTAAGCTAGCATAGCCCTGCATTTCACCTCCTTCTCTAAGCCAAGCTACCTGTCTTATACACTCACTGGAAGGATACTATTCTCCCTTGCTCCTGCAATTCCTATTCTGACCAGGTAGAAAGTCATGCAACCAAGACCAGACCAAGTCCCACGACAGAATTTGTTAATCTTCCTAAGCAGGAAGCCTTCTTGGGAAAATAAGCTTTCAGGTAACAAGAATTTCAGCTCTAACCATCGCGTGTGTTCTCCTAGCTGCCAAGCTATGAATTGTCTAATTGAGAACTATTTTTTTTTACTTCTATAAGAATTCCAATACCAGCTACATGTAATGCTTAATTTGGTTTGAAAACAAGTGATCTACACAAGAAGAAACAGTACAAGCATTTCAGAAGATGAAGTGACTTCTTCAATATCAAAATCCTCGTTTGTATGAGAATGTGTCTGAATTCTAAGTACACGTTTCCTAAGCCTTAAGAGAAATATTAAAATACATTGCTATTTTTTAAAATACCTTTAGATAAGTCTACTTCTGAAAAAAGCTTTCTTCACCCTCTCCAATCCCACTCCAAAGCCCATAGAGTTAATAATATCTTCTCGTGCATTCCCAGTGTCTTAATACCAATTTTGTGATCCGTATAAACAATTAAAGCAAGGAAATACAGACATTTGGAGGAAAAAAAAAAAGATATTGGAAAGGGTCAGGATCATTTGTACAAAACTCTGAGTTTCATATTATTCTTCACAACAATTAGGAAAAAATTGTTCCACTCCATCCCAAGTGTTATGACGTGTGAGAAGGCTAGTTTTGATTGCACAGGAAACAAAATTCAAGATACATAATTCTCCTTCTGCTATGATTAAGCATGTGTTTCTGAAACTGCTCTCATACTCATTTAAAAAAGCTTCCTGAAGGAAAAGAACTGAGGGAGTTCCAAAAGGGAAAGGGGCTGAGAAAATGGAGCTATATTTAGGAAACATGAGATTACAGGGTGTGCGCCATTCTGGTGCACTGCCAAGATTCACATGCGTGGTGAGGCAACATACTATCCATCATCTAACAGTCATAAGATCTAAAGCCTCACCTTTTCATACATTTTAATTTCTTAGTCTAATGTCAAGTATTGTAGTGGCTAAAAATTAGCAGGAGTTTTCAGTCTGACTGTTGCGATTTCTGGAACAAAACCATCACTTTTCCTTTAAGGAATATGAAACACTTCTTCTTTCACACTGCCTAACTTAAGACTTCCCCAACTTGCTTACCCTTGCTTCCCCATCCTCCACTTCCTCCCACACCCATCTGGCTTTCCTTCCTTTGGAGACTCTATAGCTTTATTTTAGAGACAAAACAGAATTAAACTGCTAAATAGTGATGAGTGCAAGTTTCCATTCCCTCTGTTATTCCTTAACTAGTCTCCCAAATATCCATTAATATAAACGAGGAAAATATTAACTTGACTGATTAATGTTGAGACAATACTTTATTAGCATGTATTGACTGCAACTAATGTTGAAGGTATTTTTGTAATAGAACTGATTTTTCAGCTTCTTCATAATAGTTTACCCCCAAATAAACTAATTCACCTCAAAATTCAATGTGTTCTTCCAATTTGTTTCTGCTTGAAGGTAGTGAAAAACAGCTCGGAAAGTTCTACTGATAATACCCACACATCATGTCTTTGTGTGAACAAGTCAGTCAGATTGTCCACACCTAAAGCCTGACTGCTTTCAAACCTAGATCCTTCTTTTCTCACTTACTACCAAAAAGAGACTCAGAATACTCTCTGTTCTAGTAAGGCTGCTTAATTAGCAAGGTTTATTCTCCATTATGCCCTATTCAGCAAATATAGACACTTCCTGAGGAACAGATTACATTCTCTTTGCCAACATCACTTTATGTAGCTGAATGCTGTTGAGTATTTCCATTACATTCAAGGATGATTGTAAGAATCAAGGAATCAAGGACCTGGCAACAAGTTAGACATTTATACTCCCACAGTTTGAAATGTATATTTTAGTAGGTAGATATTTCCTTTTGACCTAACAGTACTTTATTCATAGGATGATACTCCTCTGTATTACCAAGATGACATTTTGTTAGAAATGTCCCTGCTCTGATTTGTATAGGTGACTGTATTTATGTAAAATTTGCTAAAGGAAGCTATTTATGATTTATAAAGCACTAACATGCAGGTCTCTTGCTTTAGAGAACAGAGATTGTAATGCTAACTCTAATATCACCTTCCTTTCTTCTTATTTTAAAATCTACAAGTGAAAAAAACCTTATTTGAAAAAACTTCAGTCAAACACTTCAGACATGATTTTAGTTATATCCTGCACAATTCACTGATTCCAACAGAAATTCTGAGTTCTGCAGTTTCTCAACACTAAGCACCCTAGAAAACCTTCACAAAACACATAAGCACAATTTATTCAGTTCATTTTTTATTCAGGAGGTCTTCATATCTAGCTCCAAAATGAGCACAAACAAATTTGTGAGGAAAAAAGATATAGCTGACAATTAGTTGGATTTTTCTCAAGGAGATTACTAGAAATTAGACCCCCAGGTCAAAAGCAAAGAGGAGAAGCTGGAGAGGGTTCAGTGGCGGGCTACCAAGATGACTACGGTCCTGAAGCACATCTTCTGAAGAAACTAGGCTCATTTAGCTGTGTAATAATGAGACTGCAGGAAATCACTACCAGGAAGGTATTTACAGACTCAGTCTTGCCAGATGACATAATGGGCAGCAGCCAGACACTCATCTTCCAACATTCAAGCTGGACATCAGGAAAACCATGCAGCACTGGAACAGGTTACCCACAGAGGGAGAAGGCTCTCCATCCTTGGTGGTTTTCAAGATACAACTGGACAAATCCACAGCTAACCTGATCTAATCCTGGCAACTCTGAAGAGAAAGGTGGACTAGCTGATCTCCACAGGCCCCTCCCATCCAGCACCTCTGACTCCATGGTCAGTTCTCTGCTACAACATTCTCTCAGTCAGAAGATGATGCTAGCACACTCAGCTGAAGAGTAGAAGAGGAACTCCCTCTCATCAGAACTCAGTTATGTTTTAAATCTTGGTCGTCCCTACAAAAGTTATGCGCACACAATTATTTCCAAGTAGACCTCTACCAATGCTTTCATGCACAAATAGCTGGATGTAAACATTTATTTAAGAGACCCTTCAGAACTATAAGGAGGTCTGACCACCTTCCTTTGTTTTTAAACATCAGGACATCTTTGCTAGTAAGTACTACTTGAAGGGCAGCAACAGAAACCAGATAAAATCTTTCAAGAGTGTGGTACTAGCATGCCATTTTAATGCCTGAAAGAACAAAATAACTCCACTGAATATGCTGTGTAAGACCATTCTGGTTGTGTTCACCAGCATCCCAAAATAACTTAAGCAAATTCCTGACAGAAGATACCCAATCTAAGGACCTCATGGTTTTAGACATTTATATTTTAAAACTAATGGAATAATGTTATTATGGAAACAGATTAGGTTAGCAGAACCTTAACTCCCTTCAGTAAGCGTGCTTCTGTGATACACCCACACAAAGTCGCAGTAACCTACTTGATGCATCAAAACTGCAACAGTAGCCACACAGCTGATATTACGGTTTGTACAAGTTTTTTTCCACTCCTCCAGTGAGCGCACTCTGATAGCTGAAAATGGCAACTCTTCCACTTTCGGTGACCACCAGTACTAGCTTTATAACCACACAGATTCAGATCCTTCCGGATCTCTAGAACTAGCTGTTCTTCCTATCAAAAAAAATCACATTAGACCATGTAATTATAAATGTATAAAGCAAGCACCTTCATAAAAAGGTTTCACTTTTCGCTCTTGTGTAAGTAAATGCAGCACAAAAAATGTTAATGAGATGCTGAGTTTATGCTCTCCTCCTCTGTGCTCCAGGCTAATCACTCTTCTTAGCTGTGACGATCAATTAGAAACAGTTGCTAAAAGATACTGCAGTAGATGGGCTGCTCCAGGGAGACTTCAGAGATGCTGTGAAAGGGAAATTGACTGCTGAAAGGTTGCCAAACATGGAAGGTTACAAACAGCAAAGACAGTAGACAGGAAGGAACCTAGAAAAGTAGCAAGGAAAGAAGAGTCTGCTTCATTACTGGGCTTCTGCCCACGGAGGGTAAAAGGTGAAAAAGTGATGAACTGGTTTGTCAGTTACTCAGTAACTGCAAACAGACTTTTCTCTGGGCAGATGGTTTGTAAGACCTACTTAAGCTCAAACTTCATCCTACTGAGAAGGGGAATTCTTAAGCTCTGTGAGAAAACTGGGTAATTCCTTATGAAATGATTGCTGTGCCATGCCTGCCCACGAAGTGGTGCCATGGAGGTCAGCGGAGCTGCAACTCAAATAGCCCGTGGCACTGGTCCAGAGCAAGAAAGCCTGTGAGCAAACGTTGTTATGTAGACTAACCATCTCTGATTAGCAGCAACTTATCTGGACCACACCAGGTTAAATAACATTGTATGATTTTGTTGAGACTTACAAAAAGTGTTAAAACCGGGGAAGGAATGAAATTTCTAGGAATGTACACACAGAAGTAATTCCTCTTGTAAAGAGGAATGCAAGTATTTTCTAAGAAAATGTTGAGAAAGAGCACACAGTTTTACATAGATTAGATAAACTGGCCATTCCAAGAGCTCATTGGAGAACTTGCTGTGTAAAGCAAATAAAAAGTGTATATATAAGATAGTACATTTTGCCTATGGGCAAATTAAGCTTGTAACTTTCAGAAAATGTATCAAAGTTTCAATCACTTTCCATAAAAATGTAAACATCTGCTGTACAGCTGCAAAGCAGTATTCTGATTCCAGTCTTTAAAAATATTTGCTTAATAAATCAGTAATTTTTAAACGTACAACAGATATGACAAAAATGCAGGTTTGTCTTATATGAAAAGAAACAGTTAATACATCACACTAAATTTTTTGCCTAATAATTTTGATTCTAAAAATCTAGATAGTCTCCTGTAACAGAATGTGATTAATCTGTAATGCTTCTCCTCTACTTCTCTATAAATTCATAAACCACAATGTTCTTATTCGCACAGCTGTTGCTACACATAATGACTACAAGGCAAGATTTCATAAGAAGATATAATACCTTTTTTGCACCTTCAGGACCCGCTTCATCAAAACGGAATCTGACAATACGGAAGTCTTTGCAATAAATTATTAATTCAGTTGGATTAAATTTAAGTTTTTGGTTGGGACCAAGGACCTTCTGCTTCCTCTTGGTGTCATTCACTGTTAAGAAAAGACAAAGTTATTGGACTATGGTTTGTAAATATAGAACACAAGACTGGCTCAGACACACTAAAGCTGCCACCAACAGTTTTTCATTTAATAGTAAATTTCAACTGTTCAGCTGAGGTAGAAAATCTACAGGCCCTCCTGTTGATCAATCTCCTTTCAAACAAGTGGCTGAATTACTGTCTCCTGTACGCTCAGATTATTTTTGTCCATCAACAACTTTACAAACAAGGAATTAGCATGCAGTATTCCCAAGAGCAATTTTTGCTCCCCGACAGTCAATTGCGTATGCTGCAATGCCCTTCTGATACACAGTAACTGGCACATATACTGATTTTTTTTTTTTTAACTTGGTTGTATAAAAAAAGTGCTCGAGTTAAGACTAAGATTAACTCCTTATTTCTTACATAAAACTCTAGAATGTAAGTATAGTAAATTGCCAGCTGGTCTAGATCTGCACAGACAGGCTGCATCTCTCAACCTATGTATCTCCTTTCGAAACAGAGAAAGTTAAGCTGTAAAAAGCAAGCATTGCAGAAGCCACAGAGATTTTCTTTGTGGTAGCTGGGAAAACTGGGGCACATTGAGAGATTAACTGATATAGCTGCCTGGTCGCAGGTATCTTCTGGGTTAAGTACTTCAAGGGAACTCAAGACAAGTGTTTTCAGACACCTCCAGCTATTCACCTTCAATATAACCTCAAGCAAGCAACCTCTTCTGCAGCATGGGTGAAAACCTCCCTCTTAACTCCTGTTGGTACGAGCTTATGCTTCACTAAATTTAGGGTAAACCTACATAGCAAAAACAAAGAATAATCTCCTCAAGTGTGTGGCAGGAAATACTGCCCTCTCCCTTTAAAGAGTTTCAAACCTCAATGGAAAACCTAAACAGAAAAGCTTCCTAGACAACTTCTACCATTCTTCTAAAGAAACTGCAAACATTCATGCTATTTGACTTTAGGGAAATACATACAAAAGATTAATCTAGAGTCTGTTAGCCGTCTAGTTTCAAAATAAGAGCTACCTGTAGCTCTCCCATTTAGGAACAACACATTTCATGTGATAGACAACAAAATTAATAGAACAATTATTCGAGGCCGGCTTGCTTTTCCCCCCTAATTAGCAGAATTTATCATACAAGCCTTTGTATGAGATGTTACATAAGAAGACTGATAAACACCTCTCCATGCAAAACTGTCATTAACAGATTTGCAATACTGCTACTATTTTGTCAGTTCTACCTGGTATTTTTAAAAAGGGGCAAAAAATGTGGGCCAGTGCAAGACCATATAACAGGTCAATCGCACGTCTTCATTTAGCAAAAAAAGGGAAAAAAAAAAAGGCATTTCTTCATAATGTTCTTCCTCAGATACACATTAATCTTTTCACAGTGATTATAACCAGCTTCCAGAATGGAAATGGATTACTGGATAACTTTGGGCACTGGAAACTTGTAAGTAATGATTTCAATTACCTACAGTCAGAAAACCAAGTATTTAACAGGCCATGTGATAATCAAGATTTGAAAAATTATCAGTTATACGGAATTCTTCAATCACAAGATGAAAAATACTCTTCTTGAATAGGTTAGCCTAAAGTATCCACCAAATCAAAAAATAGTTCTTCAAAATAAGTATTTTATAAATTGTTTCTTCAGATTAAGATGTCTACTGTAATTTGTAGATTCTTGAGGACCACTATCTACTATCTTGCTAAGAATTAGACAAGATAGGAAACTCAAGCATTTATGTCGTCGGATATCCTAGCTACGTATAAATTGTATAAGTGATGTGTTTTTTGCAATCTAGTGTATTTAAATAGAAGCGATTCAGATGCTTGAATATAAAGAAGTTGTTAACAAATTTTGTGCTGCTGTAACAGGTGTCTATCCTAGAACACCTGTTGATTCAGTATTGTAGTTAAATTTAAAACCACTATAAAGACCCAATGAAATACATCTCCTGCACAGCACCTCAAGTTTTACTCACCTTTTAAGGCTTTTATCCTAATTTTAAATAAATCAAATTATTCAAATCAGGGAAGATTAATGACATAAAACCCCAATTGCCGACAATTCTGCACAACCTAACAAGCAGTTAACGGTTTTGAACTGAATAAAGTTTAAAGCCTGTCATCATACTTAACTATTTTTAACATACCTGTGACAATCTGCTCAATGCACGTTAGTGGGACATCATGCTCACCAAGGAGGAGATTTTTATAATGGAATTTCTGAAACACATGAACTCACAGCCATTAATTGCAGTTGTGCAGTTTGCAACCAGATATACAGCAAACTTTAAAGAAACTATGATGAAAATCAGACACGCCTAGACTTTTCTGACATGTACCACCCTTGCCTATTCACAGGCAAACAGAGGTTGTGGAAACAGCTCTTTTGTGCTGGTGAATGCACACCAAACAGTTTAGAAAACCCAGGGGATTACGCAAAATAACCCCACTACCTGCACTGAATTTATTAGCCTCAAAAACTGCTGGTAGAAACTCAACACAATGTGAAGTGTAAAATATATATATATATATATATACACACACACACATCAGACAAAAAATATCTATTGCTGTAACAACAGAAGGAAAAAAATATTAATTCAGCTTTCAGAAATAAGTTTGACAACTACTTCATGTCAAAAATTAATTTTTTGAAGTAGCTTTGATCAAACTTACTAACCATTACGGAATAAGCAACTATCTACTTTCAGAGCTTTACACACATCTATGTTGACAGAGTGCTTCTTTGAAAAGCCCAAAATGAAAGTGAGAACTCTACTGAAAATAACATACAGCTCACAACTTGGATTTCGAAACAGTACTGTATGCTGTGCTGTTCAAAAACTGATTGAGGTTTTGACCGTCACATGTTCTCCTTTGCCAAAGGCTTGGTTTCTTTCTCCACTTTTCTTGTTGCTTCCTCTACAATGAAAACTCATTTCATGGTTACTTTGTCCTCTGTCAGCAATGGCAATAAAACTTGGATGCATTAAAGGCTTTGCTGATCTGACATTTGTCTAATCAAGGGAACATTTGCAGTTATCTTCTTCAAGGAGGAAGATGTTTTTATATAATTCCTGCTTTGCCTTTTGTAAAACCACTTCCCGATGAAGTCTCCATAAACAGAGGTAAATAGAGCTGGCTGTACTTCCATACCAAACTTGCTCTGTTCTGATAGTCTCAATGAAGCCACTCAATAGCAACACATTCAGAACAGGACAGTGGGACCTCATCATTGAGCCTGATTCGTTTTAGAAGGCATCATATTTATATCAGATATGAGACAGATTCACTGTATTCTAATTAAATCCATTTTACTTATCACATTTGTTGTCATGATGTAGTGATGTGAGTAATAACAAACCTGTAATGGCATTGGGTCATCTGTAATAAAGGAAATCTTGAAGTTAGTGCAAACCAATTTGCCCCACAGGTCGTATTGACTTGTATCGGTTGCGATGCATTTTCTTACAAAATTTACTTCATTTACCACAATTTCACCTAAAACAGAAACAGGGGAGAGGAACAGAGAAGCCTATATAAATCTTGTAGGTACAACAATTTTAAGTCTGTAGTACTAAGAAACCCCTAACTCTTCATCTGTTTCAAGTTATCCATCTCTTTGGGGTAAACCTGGAGTTTAACTAACATCCTTCCAGGGGGGAAAAAAACCTACCATTCTGAAACAGACAATATTGTGCAGTACCAAAAGTAAAAAACCACACACCACTTTCCTTATACCCAGAGATCAAAATCTGCAATTTTCTACTATTAAAAATTAATTGGTTTGGACAACACTGTCCTTTAAACGAAGGCACACGTTCATGTTCTTCAGCTAGAATTTACTTTAAATATTGAAATTAGCTTGCTATTGTTAAGTACTTTAGAGAGTTTTATGAACTTCATGAATTCAGAATAATCAGTCCACATTTAGTTTTGCATTTACGAACAGATTTTCAGGTGATTTCATAACAGAAAAATCAGAACACAAACACATTAAACACTCCTCACCATTTCAAAGTTTCTACTGTGACCATCTAATGGAAGTAGACCAATCACTTCCTTTTGCAAAACAGAAGATCCAAATGAATAAAAAAGAAGTTATGCTAATTCATCTGGGATAAGCTATGAATTAAAAATGCATACAGGCAAATGAGACTGAGGACCAGTCAAAAAGAAAAAGTAAATTGCTACACATAATGTTATGTTTTATTTCCACAACAGAGGCTTCTGAAAGCTAAACTGTAATTTCATTCTTACTTCAGGAAATTAACTTGGTTGTTTATTTTACTCTTGCATAGGGCTTTCACTTCTGTCATTGGATCAACCACCTCCTGCTGCTCTGCATACCATAAATAGAGTGAGAGTGGAAGTGTGTTCAAGAAAAGTGTAATTTTATACTAGCTGTAGGTTTTTGTTTAAAAAAAAGACTAAGGACTAAAGATTGCTAACACCTAATTTGCTCGTAGTAAATTAGGCAATTTTAGTCCCAGTTGCCCAAAATGTAATCTCAGATTGTCCTGCGCTTTGCAAGTAAACAGCTCTTTGGGTGACTATAACGACAGTAAACTGTTATCTGTATGCCCGACGAGTACGGATACAGCTTTGAATAAATCTCCCATCTGCCTCCTGGTTTTCCTCAGGTAGTTATCACTGCAGCCAAGTAACCACACATTCAAAGAACTGTCACTTGCATTGCAAATCCTTGAGCAGAAATGCACCTTTTGCTAGCCTTAAGACCCAGTCTCTGCACATGCTCCTTATCCAAAGCTATTTAGCTAAGCTGCCCTACTAGCCCTCTTGCCCCTAATATGACTAGGCATCAGCCTGGAAGTCACTAAGAGCACCAGCAAACAGAATCTCTGCTTTTAGTTCAGTTGTGATAAACAGCTATGAAAATTTCTTGGACTAACTCTGTAGCCTTGAGCTGGCAGAATTATGCTGTGCATTCTGGGACCATTTTAAGATGTAAGGGGACAAGTTTCATTGACCTGTGGTTATCATATACATGCATAACCGATGCCAGAAGTGGCAAGAGTTGTGAAAATGCTCTATAGACACATGTGCTGGAGCTTTAAAGTCTTTTCTCAAACTACTAAACTGTGGTTAAATAAGCTTTTGAATTTGAAAAAAGAAAGTTACTCTGACAGCTTCAGTACAAATAGTTAACGCTCAGCCAAGTCCACAGCAGTTGAAAACAGTATCTCAGAATGGGGTACATGAGAATTGCAAGCCCTACTTCTGTTAAACACTAATGAAAACATTTCAATACTTTTAGCAGAGTCTGGCCTGAAACTTCTTAATGCCCAGTATTTTTTCTAATAAGCTATTTACTTAAAGAACTGCAAAAGCCCAAACTGTATACTAAAGCAATTCCTTCTCACAGTTGGTGTTAATCTTCAACTATTCAATGTCGAGTTCTCAGTCCCTATATGCCTGTGAAGCTTCCTTTCTCCACAAAGTCAGTTGTTCTAAACCTAAATAGTTTTTATTCTTCCCTCTCTCAGTACCTCCTGAAACTGCGTTTCTAATACAAAGAAACAGAGAGCCAAATACACCATGAAATGAAGTGCAATGTCCGTGGGGGATCCCCCCCCCCCCCCCAGCATTCTCTTATCTTTTGGCAAGTGGACTGTATTTTAGTACGACACAGGACACACTCTTGCTAAAACCACAAATCACTATTACCAAACTATTTCAGTACTCATGTATTTGATCCTACAAAACAGTAGAGAAATAAGAGATCCATGCAAACTTCTTCAATTTCAATCTACTACAGTTTAAAATATGCCTGCTACATCATTCTCTTTACCAAAGCCAGTCCTTTTTACTTCCTTCATCCATTCCTCATACTTGCGTCGCTACACTGCACCATGTTAATACTAGTCCTATTTTTAGTGTAACTTCATTTATTCTCATTTCCTCCAACACAAATACATTCTAGATTTTCTGGCCTAGCTTCTCCTTCCCACTCAAGTTTACAGCCCTAACACAGAACTGTCAGCTTTGAGCCCGAGTGTTACAATACAGTAACGCAGAGAATGCATGCATACCGATTTCAACTGAAAAGTTTAAAAATTTACAAAGAAGTATGAGAAAGTTGGCAATGCAAATTTAATACATGTAGTTTTCAAAAGCCCCTAGAAACTAAACTTTTTTAAAAAGCATGTTTGGAATTTTATATTGACAGAGCTTTTATCTCTCATTTGGACATCTATAATGAGCAATATAAAAAGGTGCAAACCTTCCAAACAACTTAAAATTTAGAAAAGTAGGTAAACAACATAAGTAGTACTTGTTGGTCTTGCACAATGAACCCTTTTTGTATTTGTAGTTGAATAGGTGATTTTTTCTATGAAAGTGTCAACAACAGAGCTATTCAGAGACATTACACTGCACATTTTTACAATGTAGCTGCTGCTTTTTTCCAGTAAACAGTCACAAGCTGTTCCAGACCGGGAACAGCAGTCAACAATTCCATGTGACTCTAACAGTCAAAGAATGATCTCAGGAGACAAGAGCAGTTTGTTTAAACTCTGACAGGAAACCAGAAGAAAAATTACAGGTTACCACCCTTATATAGAAAGCCTAATCATGTTTAATAAAAATATTTCTACACTGAATACATGAATCACTAAAATAGCACAAGAGACTGAAGGATTTATCTAGCTAATACACTTTCCACTTAACACACAGACTCAGAAACTGCTAACCTTCAGAAAAATTCTCCTAAATCTCCCAAAAGCACATGCAATTTGACCATTTCACATTTTGGATGTTAAGAGAATTTACAGTATATATCTAATCCACCATAATTCATAACCCACTACAATCCAAATAAAATTCGAAAAGCAGAGTGTGAGTGCATGGGAACTGGAGACAATGGGCATGACTAAAAATACCAAATTCAGCGATCAGCAGGAGTGATCAATAGGTGCCACAGCTGTTGTCTCAGTCTAAGTGAGGTCTCGTCTAGGCTTCAGGGCAATTTACTTTGGCAACATTTGAATACATAATCCCTAATCAGTAACATCCTAAAATAAAGGATGTTCTGCACCATTTTGCCTACTACTGAATAATATTTTTGTCATTTTTGGTGCCATGACCCACAGGATCAAGTTTAATTTTTTCGTTTATCTTATGAAGGTAGTAATTTGTAATTTACTATCAGGAACTCTGGATCTAATAACCTGCATACATGCAGATCACACAAAATATCTCAAGTAAGTAAATCTGATAGATCTGAAAAACTAAGCAAGAATTGCTAGAATTAGCACTGCATTAGAACTTGTAATTGGAAACTTCTGTATTTTCTCTAGCAACAAAGGTCTGGATTCTTTATAGCAGTAGGAGATGCATAAATAATCCTCTTTCACCTATACAGCCAGTTCTCATGTTTCTGTATTATCTTAGCTTAAAATTCAAGAAACACGCCAACAAAGAAAGAGACCTCAAGTAATTTCCAGGTTTTCAGTTGTTCACTAAGGCAGCTGCCAAACGCTTCCATCCAAAAGTTTTGCTGTCTATGAATGCAGAAGGAATATAGCAGAACGGCGTATCTGCAAACCTTAGCTTTCAGGGAAGAAGGTTGATTGAACAGCATCTAGGACCACAACTTTACTATGTACGAGGCGAAACACACTGAACAGTATTCAACAAAATTGACAATACTGACTGAATATAAAAATGCTGCACAATGAAGTAACTAAGCAGTTTACAAGCTGACCTATTTATGCTGTATTGTATACATATATACATGCATAAATCGATATATACACAGAGACAGAGCACACACATGCATATATACATACGTTAAAATGCTAACATACATTATTTCTAGCATATTGAGAACCTGATACTTGTTAGAGGCAATGAATGGCTGAAATCAGACTCCATAAATGAATAACGCAAATCCTACAGACACAAGAAGTTTGCAAGTACCCTGAATATTGCTAAGGAACATTGTGAATGCTGTACTAGAAGCATAAGAATAGATTTATTAGTATAAACTTCCTTTAATGAGCACTGAAGTACTACATCAAAATCTGAGTATGTTTAGTGTACGTTCAAGGTCTAATAGACATGAGGACAATAGAAGATACTAAGTACTTCATGCAGTCACATTAATTCCTATCTAAATTCATAAAAACCTAGCACATGAATACACTTAGGATATACACTGTTCCTCATTTATAATGCTGATAGTGATTATACACAATTCAGACAACAGAAAACCAGTTTGCTTATATGAAAGATAGTCTAAAAAGTTCACAATAGAAAAGCTGAATTGTAGCCATTTAACCATTAAAAATGCACAGTAATGAGTTCACTTGTATTTAGAAAGCTCCAAGTCTAAAACAGCTCCAAAATGATTGGCAAATAGTCAACTTCTGTAAATTTCTGCGTAAGAATTTCTAATAAAAACTTCATTAATAAGTAACTGAAATCTAGACCATCTTCACTCATTTAGCTGCCTTTTTGGTATTCTCTACAAGAGAACAGCTAAGTTGTATGAGTTTATTAGTATGCGCCAAGCATTTAGATGTAAATGTCTCTAAATCCACTTCTAAATGAATCTTCTGTTCAGTGTGCTCAGCCACTTCCAAACTTAAGAAAAAAGTATTTGTAAGCTCCTGAAATAATTGCCTTTTATCTCTTTTCTGATTTTCATGACCTCTTACAGTGTATTTAAGGATTTAAGGTATGTGAAGACAAAGCTGCACACTGTTGTAGGTATCTCCCATCTTTTTTCTTCCCCCAACTAATTTCCAATACTTTCCCAATTAGTTAAAAAATAGACTACATTTCATCTTCTGTACATCTGCAGAAAGGAAAAAATAAAAAAGTAAAAATGTTGTTCCAAAAAGACAGCTCAATACTGTGATTACTGGGGAATGAAAAACAATGTGGATATATTCTATCTGCACTAATTTCTAATAGGAGAACCTGTGATTTCTGTCAAAAAACTACTCTAACCGCTGCTTGGAGAGTGGTGTGTTTTAAATGCACAGTAGCAAAAGAGCTTGCTTTGGTGATGTGGTTAGAAAAATTGTGATGGAAGTACCATATATTAATATTGTACAGTTTCTCTAGTGTGCTAACAAACAGAAAAAGAGAATGACAAGAGCTTAGTTAATTTTAGAAAAGCTCAGTAAGGAAAAAAGTAGCAAAAGAAGTAAAGACTTCTTGCTAGAAGTCCTCAAAGAACAACTCTTCTTTTCCCATACACAATACACGACTAAAATCAGTATTGTCCAATAATGGCTAATCTTTGTGAATCTTGCAAAAGAAATTGACCACAGAAGGAATCTGAAAAGATAACCGCTTTTCTCAACTAGGATGGGATGCTCCACAAAAGCTTCCCCCACACCCCAGAAACACACTGAAGGACACAAGAATGTAGAGCAGGCAACCAACAGGAGTTCACATGGCAAGAAGGGAATATCCATCATGAGCAAGGCTCTCATTAGCAACTAGATCCAAAACAAAGTATTGCAGCAGATTAAAAAGCTCATCATGCTTACAGACTTGCTTTAATTCAGCAACTTCTATTACCCCTGAAATGGAAATAGTTCCCTATTCAGCACTCATTTCCACTTCAACCCTTGTGCTGGCACTGCCATTTGTGAAGGACTTTGTTAGTCATATCAAAGAATTGATCCAGCTGAAAGTAATTCTAACCACGTATTTTTCTTCCTTTTTTGTCAGTCCTACTTTCATCTGAATCAGCTCTCCAATCTGGCTTGTTCTTTGGTTGCACAAAAAAGTGTCAGCATCAAGTAGCCAATAGGAACACACATCCGTGATGAGAAAAATGGAATAATAAACAGCTCCTCTTGCCATCAGTATGTCTTTTTAGGCCAAATTAAAATAGCTCTATCACTAAAACACCCCAAAAAAAGTTTAGCAATGATTTAGTCAGAGTTCTGTAATGTGAACAATAAACAAGCCAGTGAGGAGGAACAGTGTTTTATGTTTTGCATATTTTTAGTCTGGCTACATAAACTACAAATTCCCAAAGCCTAACTTGCCTAAACAACATAATGAGTAATAATTTGAGAGGACTGTGGTTTTCAGCCTGTTATTTTATAACTATGTCACCAATACAAGTTACAGATGCTGGTCTGAATATGTAATATTTTACTGGTTAGCTTAAATTACTCAGGTTTGGCTTAATAAACAAATCAATACAGAAACATGTGTTCCTTAGAAATTAGTTCACTGAAGACTTACTTCACTGGAAGCAAATATAATTGCCAGGAGACAAAAACCCTAGTAGTTTGGTCAGCTGACAACTCAGAACCTACACTAAGATTTTATCCCCTTTCTTGACTTTAATGACTTGTGGCATTAAATATATGTGGGAGAGAGTGGGCAGCAACCAATTACTTTGGAACTGTTTTGCAGAATGCAGATGCAGAAACATTAAGATACTTTATTTTAAAGCATGTTCATCCTTCTACCTTTAGAAAATTACTTCCGTATTGCCCTACAGCTAACCTATTGCAAATAGTATTTTTGTAGATATTTACAAATACTTCAAATTTATTACTTATCAGAAATTTTAAGAAATGTTCTCTCTGTATTCATAACAAAGCAGGCAGAACAAACTGACTGACAACAAAATCCAATTGTAAGACCGTGTCTGGAACTTAGATTCTATATGCAAACTGCCTTGCTAGTACTTATATCATACCAATCCTTTAAAAAAACAAAATCAAAAACAAAACAAGCAGTTAACTGAACCCAAAGCATGCCTGAGAATTTACTTTTGAGTCAAACAAAAAAGCTATAATAGAGTATTTACTATATACTTACTGTAATGATGCCTCATTTATTCTAAATATAAGTCAAACGCTTAGTTCATTTTTAAACTTCTCGCAGTATAAAAGACTAGTTTGCAGAAAGCTGCTGTTTCAGATTTTAAATCTAGAACTTGAAACTCTCACAATTCATTTAAATAAAACTTTCAGTAATCTTGGTGTAGCACAAACAAACTCTAATATCGAAAAGCTTTAGGGGATTGTATTACTTTCCAAATCACTATTCTGATTATCTAATCTGGCCATTCTGACATGTTGAAAATGACAATGAGTCCTGAAAAAGAGTTGAAATTACAAAGCCATTTCACTTACCTGTCTAATATCACACACTAACTTTAAAAAGAAACAAACATTTACAGTAAAATTTCAATTTCAGTTAAGAAACTTGATGCAGGGAAAAACACATAACCCCACAATATGATGTCTTAATCAGCTGTGCATGAGTAAGATAGCCTTGGCTAGCACACCGTAACACTGGACATGAGAATCAACAACCGAATATGCTTTGGAAGCAATCAGAAACTGACTTCACACAAGTTCTATTCAGTTATTATCAGCATTGATGGGCTATCACTACTCATCACCAACAGATGAAAATCCTTAACAGATCAAGCAAAACCTATGTGAATAGCAATGACTCATTCCAGAAACATAGACGGAAAAAGGCACTGACAGTAACAGCATCACTACTTGTACCAAGCAATTAAACAATCCCAGTTACCCCTTTGAGGTGTTAAACCAAAATGATTCCTAATAAATAAGAAAGGCAGACCTGACAAATCTCTGGGCTTACGAATTAACCTCATTAACTTGGTTCCTATTTCTCACACACACACCCACCCACCCGCGGTACAGCGCTGGCATCATGCACTCACACTGCAACACCACAAACCAAATGAAAATGCCAAGGAAGAGGTGCAGAGGTTCAAAGCAGTCCAGAGTGAATGTACCTGGGGTACTAATGCACAAAGGTACCTTACCAAAAAGAGTATTTCCCTTGTGCTATCACAAGGTGTGCTGCAGTTGCTCTGGAACATGTAACAATGTACTAGGGATTTGCAAAAAGCAGAAAAGAAAATAGAACTTGCAAGAGATCAGATATTTCTAAAAGATTAAAACTTTCCATGATACAGTCTTGAAAACCTCCCACAATTAAATTTCTACAGTCAGTTTCCTATCTAAGGGGACATGTATACAAAAAAGCAAACAAAAAAGCAGGTGGTAAAGCCAATTAGATTGGCATTATAAGATAAAAGTCAAATATACCCAGTGGCAAAAATCTTGAACACGATACGTAATTCCACCTCAACAAGGACACAGCATGACTGGAAAATGTTCCAAGGTAATCAAAAAGGATTATTAAAGATATGCAAAGCTTCCTCCTTAGGACCAGCTAAGACAACTAAGCTAGAGGGAAGCAAAACAGAGTGGACATACGACACAAGTCTGAAAATCACAAATCACATGGAGTGGGGGAATACAGCTCGATGTTTGCTGTGTCATAAAAGAAGTAGCATTTATCCAAAGAAACTATATGGTGATACGTTCAGAGCAAATAAACAAACAAAGGTAGTTTGTAACAGCACATAATTACATTGCTGAACTCCTTACCAGATGAAGCTGTGGGTGATAGACGTTTGCATGACTAGAATGCAATTGGATAAATTCACATAAGAAAAATTCAGCAAGAGGAATTACACGATAGCACTGTCTCTGTGGTGCTCTAACTCCTCACTTGGATCTGCCCATCACGTTACTCTAAGAGGAAAGTCCCCATGCCACACATTGAAGGAAGCAGAGAGGGCAGAAGCAGCAGCTGGGAGTGGTGCTTGTCCTGCTCATTCTTCTTCCCACACGCCTGCTGGCAGCCACAGGCGCCATCTGACCCTGTCCAGCCGTACCAATGACCTGTTTATAAACCCACTACAGATGTGAGCACACCGGTGATGGCACTGAAGTTGATTTCTACAATCTGACCATGAAACATGGTGCAGACACAAGAGACTATGAATAACTGCTTTGCCAACAACAGCTCCTTAATGTGAGCAAGTCTTAAATATAAAAAAACCACTATTCTAATTCAGTTTACTTCTATAACTCTGCTGTATAAACTTCTAAAAACAACTAAACCATTTCTAGCTGGTCTGTAAAAATTTACAGGTAGCAACTACTAACTTAATCTACTAGCAAATTAGTATATCAACCAACATCTTAAAATAATTACTACAAGTCGCTACTAAGATTCAGGAGAAACAAACCTTTTCTTGCACTTTGCCAGATGTTCCATTAGCTACATAATCTCCTGCAGAACATCCTGTGTGAGCAACAGCGTGGACCTTTTTGCCTGATCTTGCCTAAACCCCAGTGCGGCACTGCTTACAATACAGACACTGGACTGGTTCATTATCCATCCACGTATTGCACCCCTCTGCGCACTGTTTTGCCATTCAAATCATGAAAACATACACTGCATTACATTCCAGTTATGTTGTACCATTTTTTTGAATACTTCAGTTGATGTCTCAAAAATGCTACAGACATTGTTGTGGAAAATAGGCTACAACTGATTACCAGAACAAAACACACCTTCGGGTTTAACGACTTTTCTGCAGAAGTACAGAAGCTAATTTCCTACTAGCCAGACAAAGCACTTTAACAGACTGACTGGTCGACTACCTCTTCTTTTTCCTCTTTGACATGCTTATAAAACAAGCTACACAAACAAACAAAGCAAAAAAAGTGAAAGTGTGACACAGGCCAACTCTTTAACTAACTCTGCAAAAACTCTCGATCAGAGAGCTACGCTAGGAGAACAGAACCGCAGAAAGAAAAAGAAAACATTTTTGTAACTCCATCTTAAATCTATACCATGTGTTTTGGAATGAAATTATACCAAATTCTATAAAATTACTTGCTTTTTCCTACTGCAGTATCAGCATTGCCACTTACAACCAAGGTTTTTACTTGCTTCAAATCATGCTGCTGCTTTTCCTAACACACCACCCTCTTCGGGGCACACAGTTCCATGAGAATACAGGCTTTTGTTCGAGAAGCTGAAGAGATGCCTCTCTATTCCTCCGGGCACCAGAGAAAACTTTAAAAACAAACTCTACAGGTTGAAAGTGGATTCCAATGTAAATTGCAATTTTCTATCTTTTTATTTTTAATAAAATCCTCCTCATTTTGTAACCTGACTCATTATTTCCGTATCTGTAACCCCCTCTCCTAACCTACACAGAAATACAAGTTAGACAGCAGGGTATTTAGGTACTTTGGAATTTCATTGTTTAGTATTCTACTCCCTCAGAGTGACTATGTTTTAGGAATCAAAAACTTAATACAACTATGTGTGGTTTTCAAAGATTACTAGAGCCAGTAACTCCTTGTGCTAATGTAATTTAATTCCAAAAGAACTCCTTAAAAACTCCTCCAATTAAAGAAGAATAGTAAACATTCATCTGCCCAGGTTTAACTCTGTTCATAAGAGCAAAAGCAATTTCACACAACTATTAAGGATAGGATATTAGGAATACCATAGTCAAACTGTACTTGCAAGGAAGTACAAGTCAGCCTTAATGTAATTAAATGAGTTGGAATTTGGCCAGAAACTTGGGTTATGACAAATCCAAAAGCCAGTCTATCCAACAGTACAATGTGTACTTGTTTATGCACTTTATTGCTGCACCATTTGATGACAGAAAGAAAAAAAATGTGCTTAGTTCGGTGCTTAACTTTGAACAGGAAAAGTTTCATTTAAGTCATTTAAAATAAATCACTTCTAAACTCCCCCCCACCCTCATACAGACTGATGCTCACAAAAACGAAAAGATTTTGTCAGAGTTACTCTGTGGCTCTACAGAACAGTGAATATAAAACCTCAGAATGATATGGAGCTGGAAATTCTGAGTCATATTCTTTCATCAATTTCTATATAACCTGGGGCAACTTACTACAAATGTCCCAAAAGCCATCAAATGCCAATTTCAAAGACAGTGCAGACAAGGGAAATGATGCAAACGGGATAAACATAAGCCAGTTGAGAAAAACAAACCCAGTCAGCACCATTTTAAGTGTGCTTCAGAGTCTCACACATAAAGAATAAACCACACTGCAAAAAGTGACTGCACAGAGATTGTTTTCTGTAACTGCTCATGCATGTGTCCCACAGTAAAGGCAAGATGTGTTACATTTTGAGAAAAGCAATCTTGTACTGCCTTGCATTTTCTGTGGAATGTCTCAGAGTAGAACATGCAGTCACTTCCTTGTGAGTCAAAGACCTTGGACGAATATCAACTGCAACATAACCAATAAGATGCCAAGTAGTAAGCAGAAGTTTTGCAAGCATAAAAATATAACTGTATTTCAAACACCGAGCAATCTTAGCAATGTATTTTAGGGTATTTATGCCTCAAGTAAAATCTGTATTATTTTGTTTCATGAAGAGTGTCAGTCAGTTGTTATTTACTCTTTCAGTCTAATCTCTTCCACAATATTCTATGATTCTATGATTCTATTCCAGTCTCTTAAGCTTAGGGTACCCCACTGGACCATATCATATATAAATCAGTACTGCTTAATTACCAACAGCCCCATATAAAGCAGTGACAGAAAAAAAATTTTAAGAGTGACTTGTTTATTCTATTACTTTGAAAGTTAACATGTTTTATCAACTTAGACAACATGATAGCAATGGCTTCCTACATTAGTATCTGTGTGTAAATTCGTATTTGTTAACATATAATCTGACTGCTAAGAAAAAAAACACAGACTACTATTGTTTTAAACTCAAAATTACTCTTAGAAACAGCAAACCAAATTTATTACTGTGATGTACAGTTTGCAATGAAAGCAATCTTGAGAATACTAGATTGTTCCTTTAGTATCTGAAAAAGGCTTTCAGAAATCCTCATTGATCAAAATGTCATTTATCAAAGATGATTTCTTATTTAAAATACGGAAGTCATGAATATCGTGCATTCTTATATGTAATTATGAACAATAATAAAAACATTGCTTTTCTCATCCACACACTAAAAAGGTTATTCTGCCTAGGTTTAAAGTCCTTTACAAATTCCAAAATTACATAACAGCTGCATATTCAGTAAGAGTAAATGAACAAAGGTCGCATTAGAAGTTTTCCAATACAGAAGTCAATCACACCTACCTACTGGAAATTCTACTAAAATTTTCCTTTAAAATAAAGTAAGACTACAACACATGCTACGGCTGTGGGTTCTGCACACAGGCAAAGGTCTGACTCTCTGACAAAAATATAATTATTAGTAGTCTTCCAAAAAGTGTCAAATGTTACAAAACTTACACTGGTTTCATTGCAAATACTCACAATAAAACCAAGACATTATTCTACACATACTAAAGCCTTACACAGGCAAAAATTGCCTGTGTATTGATTTAGTGTTTCAGGCAGGTTAGAACAATTTTCTGTGACGGAGCACTGGAACAGGCTGTCCAGGGAGGTTGTGGAGTCTCCTTCTCTGGAGATATTCAAGACCCGCCTGGACAAGATCCTGTGCAGCCTACTGTAGGTGACCCTGCTTCGGCAGGGGGGTTGGACTAGA
>Ga0065711_1004823_pt1 | contig 22275 bp, 10 predicted proteins | sample Hoacrofraction12_FD_59098 | JGI IMG/M metagenome (GOLD analysis project Ga0065711, IMG submission 59098) | Hoatzin crop microbial communities from Cojedes, Venezuela - Epithelial fraction 12 v2 (version 2) | ecosystem: Host-associated > Birds > Digestive system > Esophagus > Crop | place... | reverse complement strand
TTTCAGTGGTGCCCAGTGACAGGACAAGGGGCAATGGGCACAAACTGAGGCACAGGAAGTTCCGTCTGAACATGAGGAAGAACTTCTTCCCTCTGAGGGTGATGGAGCACTGGAACAGGCTGCCCAGGGAAGTTGTGGAGTCTCCTTCTCTGGAGATATTCAAGACCTGCCTGGACAAGGTCCTGTGCAGCCTGCTGTATGTGACCCTGCTTCAGCAGGAGGGTTGGACTAGATGACCCACAGAGGTCCCTTCCAACCCCTACTATTAAATTAAATTAAATTAAATTAAATTAAATTAAATTAAATTAAATTAATTATCTTTGAAGACCAAAGATAAGCTTGGGGTTTATAAGCAGGTTACATGCTCGTTTGGGGGACTTCAGGGGGAGTGTTCCTCCTTGATTTCATAGTTTGTATTGGGAGACAAAAAAGCAAAATCACTTTTTAGCCTGGTTAAGTGTTCTTATCTAATTATTTGAGTTTAAAGAGTTCATTGCTGTCACACACGGGTTGTACTGGAGTGCCTGTGGTCCAGTGCCATGTCTTCATGGGCTTCTCCAAGCAAGGTAGTAACTCAATGCTGGAGGGCTTCCAGCAGTACCTCCACCTCTCCACCTTGGATGGATGGTAAAAAACAGACAACTCACTGTGAAAACAGGGCAAAATGTTTTTCAGCAAAATTACAGAAAGTGCAATTGAGATGAGGTAAATTTTCGGGAACAAGAAATGATGAAGAGCCCAGACATGGTCGTAGTGTTAGAAATGACCTCTCAGGTTACCTCCTCTTTCTTCAGACCACAGAAGATGTCTGCCTAACATCAGGCAATACTTTTGACCTTGATGCCCTAAGCTGCCAGAGAAGGAAGGAAATCACACGTATTTTCTTGGCTATTAGGTGACTTTGGTGGTACAGGAAAGCAGTGCTGAAAGCTGCTTTGAATGAGTTCTGAAATCTTATCAAGATGAAAGAGCTTTGCCTAGGCCAGGTAAAAGGGAGAAGGAATTACCTGAATGAAGAGCAGCGTGTATCAGTGAACACATAAGTATAATTATCATATTTCTATCATATAATTGTCATATGTGAAAGTGAAGTCCAGCACTCAGCCATCGATTTGAGGCAGTGTCCCTTGATGTACTTGGCATCTAGTGGCATGCACACAAGACCACTTGGGATGATCTTTAGTTTGCCATATCATCTGTAGAGAATGTTATTCCTAGACATAACTGAGAGAGCAAGCAATTTAGTTTGAAAACACTTCATATCCAGCAGTTTTTAATGTTCCTTTTTCACCCACATCCAGTTTCATCAGCCTACAATTTATCTCTAAATTTCAGGTAAGCACCAAACACAAGTCTCTGGAGGATGAGTCAAAAGATGCTGTACAGCTGCATTGAGGTGGGCAGCCAAGCCACATGAGGCTCTTTGGCTCTGAAAATGCGGGCTCAGCTGGGTCCTGGGAGGGCACGAGAGCCTGGCCCTGCGGGAGGAGGCAGGTGGGCGGCGTGGCAAGGGGCACAGGGTGTTCTGAGAACTGGCGCAGCCCTGTTTCGCAGCCATTTTTCTCACCGTAAGGTTCATTTCTTGATTCTTGGTCATTGTTGAAACAGGTGGTTGTAAATAAGTTTGGACTTAAAATCCTTTCAGAAATGGGAATGCTCATATAAATATGTGGTTTCCACACGATATGAAGTATTGCCCCCAGACAGTCAATAGATTTATGTTAAACCATACTGTGCAGTAATTTTAAAATATTTCTACCTGTTTTGAGAAGTAATAAGTTTTTTTTTCCTATTGTTGATATGGCACTTTAAACTGCAAAAGAGAGAGGATTTAGGAATATGTATGAGCTAATGACAAATTTTAAGTACTGTATCAATAAAGACATTAAAGAGGTGATAGAAAATGAGAGAAGCGGGATCCTTTCTATTGATTGCCAGACCCAGGAACGCTGTGGCAGCTGTGTGCATTGCTGTGTTTCACCAGAGCCACTGCTCTACACATACGCTGCATCTGCAGAGAGTAATGTGACACGAAGCTGTTATTGCTGATCTTGAATAAAGTATCAGCTGATTAACTCGAAAATTATTATTCTCAGCCAGCGTATGATTGAAGAGTAACCTATTAGATATTACTATTCTTAATAACTTCTCCTTTATGTTGCAGCAGAATTACTGTTTCAAAGCAGGCCCTCCTGCTCATCCCAGAGAGTCTGTAGTCTGCTACTAAGCTTATCCCTTGAAGACCCTTCAGAAGGAAGGTAACGTAAGAAAAGTCCACCAGCCCCACACGCTGTGCTTCAGGCTTCTTGGGCAGAGAGGGAACTGCGTGGTCTCACTCCCAAAATTTCCACGGGCATCACAGCCGGCCCAGCAGACTGGCAGGGTGCACTGGCACCCAGGATGTCTCTCTTGTGCTTTAGTAAGGCATAGGATATTCCTTGAGCAAAGCTCATGTGAGCTAAGACACAAGTAGGGTTTTATGGTTTTTGTTTTGTCCCTGTCCCCCGTGTCCTCCCACTGCCATTTTTGTTTCTAAACTGAGGAAAAAACCCACAAGATGCCTGAACGTAAGTGGGCTGGGAAATACATTTTTTTGTAGTCCCTTTTTACCTCTATATTGTTTAGAAGGTAGAAGAAACACACCAGTAACCATCACACTTGCTGCTCTTCTGTCAAATTTTACTTTTTACTTTTCTGTCATTTTTTTTGAGTGCAATGTGAAATTTAATAATGATTGCTTTTTCCATGTATCTGCTGACACAATTAGAAATATAATCAACAACAGAACTTCTCTGAAAAGATACAGAATAAAAATACTTGTTTACAGTAATTCTTTGCATTGAGCTGGCAGGTAGGAAAACCTCTCACCCAGTGGCAAGTAACTTCTTTTCCATGCCTACCTCCACATTCCAGGAGTCCAGTGTTGCTCCTCCCTATATGCTGTTACATAAAAGACTGTTAAGAAAACCATCATTACTGCAGGTAAACTAAAAAACAATTAGGCTTACACAAATTGCAGATATGATAAAAATAGACTAAATATGTTTTTAGGTGACATTGTCTCCTGAGAATTATACAGATGAATACTTTACTTGGGTTTTTGCTAATTTAATTGATTTGTTAATTAGATATTGTCCATAGGAAGCTGCCGTGCAAAAAAAACCCCAGTTTACTGCAATCCCACTTTTTTAAAATGAATTTCATTGCCATCAAATAAAGAACATGTTTGTGTTCATTTCCTCTATTTAAATTCTGCTTCCTCCTTGTGAAAATGTTAATATGGTAGAGCCCTGCTCTGAAATTGCCTACAAACTCTTAAAAGCATAGCTAATTACAGATAGCCCAATTTAAACTTTACAGCATTCTTGATACATTCAGAATGTATGGAAGGTGGTTTATGCTAACCATCAAGAAGAAACACATTGTACTACTTGTGTGCGCTCAAAGATCAAGCGAGAAGGGCTCCTTCTGCTGACAGTAAAAGTAAGGCTCACAAAATACAACTGGGAGGAAAAAAATTAAAAATTCTGGTTATAATACGAATGAAATCTTCGGATTAAATGCCGGTCTTGGTTATGGATATTCAATTGCTATAGAGTGCAGTGCAGGGGGTTACAAGGATTAAAGGTGCAAAAAAGGTCTGGGTAAAGCAATTAAAAGAGCTGTGCTGTAAGCACGTTGTATAATATTGCAACAGTATCTGCAAGTAACTTGCCATCTAAAAATGGTTTATTCACGTATTGCGTCAGAAACGTTCTGCGGGGTTGTTCCGGGGAGTTGTGGGGAGATGGGCACAGAGGCTGCAGGAAAACAGAGTGGGGAAGGCAGCAAGACCAGATTGTGCTCTGGATCTGCAGCAGCCTTTGGCAGGTCACCCAAGATGGACATTTTTTAAAATTCTACTCTATAAAATAAATAAAGATGACTTATCTTTAACACTTGTAGATGAAAAGCATTCTACAAGTGTCAGGTATAGGTACTAAACGCTTTAGTGGTGCAGAGGTGTTGTGCAGAGTGAAAAGAGTGCAGCAGCATAGTGCTGTGAAAAGGAGCAGGATCTGGCAGCCATTTTAGAGCACATTTCCATCCCAAGAACTTCAGGATCACAGAAAATTGTAGTGTCTAAAGATCTGCAAGGTATCATTTTTGATCTGCGATCATACTATTTTAAATCATTGTCTTAAGTCCATTCACAATGTAAAATTGCTTAGCATTTCAACTAGGGGAAAAAGATGTAATTTCTATGACTCTTCCCAAGACTTGCCAAAACTGTAAAACATAGCCCTGCCAAACTAACCTGCAGCAGGTAAGGAGGCAGGAGCACGAGACCTCTAAAGCTCTGCAGTGCACGGCAGGGCATGGTGAGTTTTCCAGAAAAAAACCTGTACCCCCTCAGAGAGGGGAGAGCTGTGATGAAGAATGGCATTTTCAATGGGTCCACCATGTCAAAAAGGCTGTCGGTGGCGGACTGCTCCTGGGTGCGTGGGCTGCACAGAGCAAAGCAGCACTCTCTTCTCCTCACCGCTCTGCCTACACACCCGGTCTCATTTGCCTCTCCTTTCTGGGGAAGGACAAGGAGACTCATTCCAATCCCGAGCAGCCATCCCCAGGTGCAAGGACGAGGTCCTGGAACTGCTGAGCTCCTCTGCCCTGTACCAGCTACACCGTGTTCAGATCACCCTGAGATGCTGAAGGAGCATGGGGATGCACAAAAGATGCCACTCCACGAGACGTGCAAGGTGGTGCACTCTGTAAGAGAGGCTGGGATGTCCTGAGCAAAACCACCTGGAGGGACAGACACCGGGACATTGAATGACTGCTGTTTGCTCCTCCAGGTAAAAACAATTTTGGAGAGAGATGCATCTTGCTCAGGAACCACCTGACATTTTCTCTAGACCTCTAAGAATCCCTGCTTAATAAACAAAACGTAAAATACCCCTATCTTGTTGTATGTCATTTCCTAAGTGACAGCCGATTACATTTTGGGAATGTTTTCTCATTTTCTGAATCAAATCAGTTTGGCATTCTGTAGCAGACAGTACTCATTAACCTTTTAAGGATTGCCAAACTGGTTTGAACTGTTCAACAAAAAAAAAAACCAACCAAAAAAATCCCTGTTAAACATCATTGTAATCTGATGCTTCTGAAGCAACAGGCAGCAAAGATGAAGTCTTCCCGTTGTAATTTATTAGATGTGACAGTGGTTTATACTACAGGGATTTTGAAGAGGGTGCAAAATATGAACCAAACTCATGACATACAGTATGAATAACATTTATTATCTTATCAGACTTGGATATTAGAATGATACTGATTTTTGTTATTAATGGTTCCATATAACTCTTCTAGACCATTGGGAAGAAGAAAGTAAAAGTCCACTTTCTAAACCTCAGTAAGTACACCCAGCAGAAACCAGGAGATAAGGAGTTGCATGATCTGAAACCACCAGTAGTGATGGATTAAGGAACAGTTAAGTAGAACTAAAGAAGAAATTTAATGGAATTCTGCAGGTTTTTGGCTTTACTTATCTCCCCCAGCCCTCAAAATACATTGTGAATAGGGACTGGATGATATCCAAGCCATAGCTGTTGCTATTGGTAAAAAGTACCTATTGAGTTTAGTGAGTGAGGAGAAATGTTTAAAAGTGCTGATGTTATATGTACACTTATGATGTTTGTGTATCTGACCAATATCTATGATGTTTATGGTCTCTGATAATCTGCCTGCAATAACAATTTGTCCCTGATTCCTCAGTACTGTAATATCCCCATTTTGGCGAGGCTCAGTAGCAAATTAAAGCTACACAAATTAATCTGTTACTTCATTTATATGTTCTATAAGCAACTTGTAAACAGGAAAGGTTTGTAGCCACCTCTCCTGGTAATGTTGCTATTCCATTCTGGGCAGCTACCCCACCACAAAATGGCACCTGTGCCCTTTTTGGTGAGCTTTTAGGCAAGTTAGGTTTTAGAACAAAGAGGTAAAATTTCTGACACAGCCCTCCTCCCAACAGAGGAGACTGGGTCAGGCCCAGTACTTCGGGAACCAATCAATATGGATCAATTCCCGTAGCACGTTTACATAATGGGCTAAGATGTTCCCAAATCCGGACTTCTTAGTTAGGAGCATTGGCTTCTCTTGAATCCACTGCTGGTAACTTTGCCATCTTGTAACACAAGAAATGAGTGTGCTGGAGCTTTGCTATCAGACAGCTGGTCATAATAAAACCAGCCAAGGCAACTGGAAGCCAGCTGGGAGAAACAACCCTTCTCTGCACTGCTCCTGGCAAGAGAAAGTACTGTCCTCGGTATGTCCAGGACAGGAGCTGTGCTGTTTCAAGAGACCCTCCGCTTGCTGTACCTCCCACCCCATTTTTCCTCTTACAAGAATAAAACAAAAAAGCAAGTAACACAGTGAAGCTGGTAACTTGATCCTCCTATTCCCCGAAGAAACAACTTGGAAGAGAAAAGAAAGAACATAGAGGATACCAGGATGCCTGACTGCTCATTCAGAGATGTAACAGGGAAAACGTGGCCCTATGATTTTTGGGAGGATCCCATTTAACTGGCAGCCATTACAGCTGGTATTTATTTAGGGTGTATGCTGAGATTCTTTTGTGTTGCTGAAAGAGTCACGCTACACCCTGGAAGAGTAGGAACTCTTGTAATTTAAGGAGGTTTCACAGCTCTCTTAACCACGTCTTCATGAAATGGTTGAGGAAAAGCTTGAGATCTGGAATTGTGCATGGAATCTTTATAGGAAATGTCCATGCAGATAGAAGATGTTGCATTTTAACTTAAAATAGACACAGGTATATAACCAGAATCATATGGTCTAAACATGGGTGGTGGAAGTATTGCTGGGGATAGGGTGCTTTTCAGCTGTGTTGCAGATAACTCGTCTCATACAGTGTGGGCACCAAAAGCCAATCATGCATGATATGCAGTGGTTTTAGACCATATCTTACTAAAGGGAAATGTGGGGCACCCACCCCCCTGGTAGCTGCATATTGCATGCCAACCAACATGGAGAGGAGGTGAGGAGCAGTTTCCTGGAGGCTCGCTTTCTTGCCCTACAGCACATATTTCACTAGGTGACGTGAGGATCCTGTCAAGCAATGACTCTTCCTGAGCTTAGGTGGAGTTTTCTGGCTACCAGAACATGTCAGCTAATTAGTACTTAAACATCTATGTAGCAAAGGCTGAACATGTATGACTTTTATTGCATATTTAAATGATTTCATGCATTTTTAACTCATAGAAGCATATTTGATATTATTTCAAGAATTTCTAATCTCTCAATATATGTTTTATTTAAAAAATACATATATATATGCAACAGGAATACTCAGGTTTGAATTTCTCTCACTGTCTTAAAAAACACCAAGGAATGAAAAAAAACTCATGAAGTATAGGTGTCCACCTGGCAAAGCAATCAACAATTTAGATCATTTTGGGGCAGAGGAGGCCAAAATGGACCCTGGAAGATACTGAAGAGGAATTGAAAATCTGCATTGGCCATACAGGCAGGCAGAGCCTGGCACTGCTCAGCCCACGCTGTGGGTGCCTGCTTAGGCACAGCAGTTTGCACCCAAGTGTCCTCTCCAGGGAGCGAGTCAGAGCTTGCCTAAATTTCCAGAAGGCACGCCCAGTTATTTATCTAGAATACGGTTAAGAAACCAAACCATCCTCTGATCTTTTTGCCTAATTTGTTCCATCCTGGAACTAATTTGTAGGAGTGTGGTATACTGGGCTGTGCTTTCTGGTCCGCCCTAGCCAGGGCTTGATGGGGTAATAAGGAAGGTGTAGCTGGAAAAGCATCACTACAAGATGCTTTAAAGAAGACGGTGTTAATTTCTTAAACTTGTTTCACCATTCCTCATGCACAAGGCTTCCTAACTGACAGCCTTTGGATTTTTTTGGTACTGGCTGCACACCTGCGCCTGTCCGTGCATTAAACTTTGACTGTAGGACTCTCGTCACAAATGAACTGTCAAATCATTACTACGTTTGATGCAGCATAATCTGTCTTGAAATTAGAATTGGTCCATCCAGGCTCAAATTTCACTTGCTACTGAGGCTAATATGCTGTTTTGAATATGCATTCATGGAGATTCGCATCCATTGGGATCCAGAGGGAGTACAAGTTAAGAGCAGATTTTCTGAATTAGCATGTCGGGAGGGAAGGGTCTTTCATTTAGACTGCTGCAGATGCCTCTCTCTCTTGTTCATTACAATTGCATTTCATCAGCTTTATGATGTCCACATGTCAATTGAGTGTGAGGATTTTGCACACAAAAGAGCCTCTGGGAAAACGACTTCACTAGCTAATCAGCTGATTATCATACCTCAAATGGGCTGCAGTATGCTGCTCCAAATACTATATCAGCGAGAGTGGAATTGAAGATTAAGACAGCAAAAAGAAAGCTCTACAGCCCAGTTTAAAGAAATCAAACAGGAATTTGTCGGGGATAGAAAGAAGCAAATATAGTCAGGACAAGTGCCTTTGAAATATCCTGAGGCTGATTTAAAAAAAACCACAAATGCCTTTCTTTGAAAGGTGTTGTGGGGGTGAAAGGTTAATTAACTGTATTATCTGCCTGTTTATGCCCAGCTGTGTAAAGCTTGATAACACAAGCTCCCACCCTGGTTTTACTATTGCATCCAAGAATCAAGACCAGTTGCAAGAACAGCCTCTCGTAATAATTGAATTAGCCTGTGAGCAAGCTGGATGCTCACAGCAAAGCAGACTCGCTCCCACGCCCTTCCTCTGTATGGATCTATCTCCTGTTTGGATCTGCTGTCTGGAAGGGGTTCTGTAATGTATGGTTCTTAGAAACCGATTTCAGTAAATGTTCAAAACAGTAATGAAGAGGCTCCTATGGAGAGTCTCGCACAACAGCTCCTGGTAGCTCATCTATATGGATTCCTCCAGCCCATGAATATAGATCTATAAGAAGCAACGTTTAATGGTTAGCATGGGCTTTTTCCTTTTGTCTGAAATTTACCAAAGTTTTATCCCAGCTCCCTGGAGTCCTCCCCAAGTCTATCTAAAATGCAGTTAGAGCAGAGGCTGTCTTTTGCTTCACGGAGCGTCTGCCTTATGCTTTCATCAGAGTAGTCTAACTCACACAGATGCACTATTTAACAATGCCATCCCCTGCTTTCATCAGAAGGGGGAAGGTTGCAGAGCTGAGCCCTGAAGAATAAGGGGGGCAGGTCCCCTGTGATCGGCGAGAGCTGAACATCGGTGCCAGTTTCCATCTGTCATGATAGCCTATCTCCGAACCTTCAATCTGTCAAAAGCTTGCCGCCTAGCTGAAGGCTCCAGGAGATTTGGTGCACTAAACACATTTGACAACAGCATTATCACTGCAAGGAGCCCAGCAAAATGCCATCAATGTGTTAATTGTAGCCGGCTATGTAAAATGTCACTTCCCATATCATTTTACAGCGGCTTTGCCTATTTTGCAGCTCCTAATTTTCCACCCTTTATAAATACGTGGATTGCTCATGTGGAAATGTGGTTCTTTTTCGTGTCAGCTATGGTTTGGGATTCTTTTTCTTAAACGGAGGTTTAATTTGGATGTGATGCATTGCTCCAAGAAAGCAGCAGTATCTGTGGAAAAATAAATAAATAAAAAGCACTTGTGGAAACGAATTGTCCATACATTGCTGCTGTTCTAATTTTATATCTCATTGGAGATTTATTTCGGGGTTTGTACATTCTTCAGTGTATAAATGATTCATTTTGTGCTGTTGCTGCAAACTCCCTTTATCGTGTGCACGGTATTTTTATGTTCCTGGGAGTTTTCCTCCATCATGATGTAAGAACACTTTTGTAATGATAAACATGAGACTACAGCATAAATAAATGGAAAATCCCCCTTGAAGGTATGAATGTGCTTTTTAGCACCCAAGTAGCTAGTATTCAATTTCTGGTACAACCAGTGCCAGGTGTTAAATTTCTCTAGTTACTGTCACTAATGCAAATTAGATTCTTTTTGTGCTCGTAAAAAATCAAATCCACATTAGAAATTAGCTATAAAATGTAATGACTTAAATGCTATAGTGTTTTACAAATCTCCCTGCATTTCTGTAACAGATAATGCTATAAAACCAGGAAAAGATAATAAAATATGTTAGAAAGTGGAGTTATTTAAAGGTCTTTTGTGTCTGCTTACTCAGGGATTTGATTTATTCTTTTGCTTTTTTTTCTTGTTGGTTGAAATAAGCATGCTTATGATTACATTTCTTTACCAGATTAGATGTAATCAAAGTCTCCTTTGAATTTCATGTTACCCTAGCTGCAAAGGCTGTTTGCATTATTGGAAAATATCATGTGGTGAAGTTTATAATATATTTGCAACTTTTAATCATTGGAATTGTAAATGTGTCTGACAGCTCTTAAGAAAGTTGCAGTGATCTTGTTAGTGGCTGTAATACTGAGATATATGGGGATCTGTGACAATGTTCCAAACGCTGGGTTTTTTCGGTGTGTTGTTTTTGGTTTTTTTTTGCCTTCCCCCCCCAAAGATCTTGAAAAGCAAACAGGGAAAAAAAGGAATGCTCTGAGTGAACGTAATCAGTACAATGTTGATTGAAAAGGACCTTTTCTATATTGGGAAAAAAAAAGTCTTTTAAAATGATGAATAGCAAAAAAATGTGCCTATCGGTATTTAAATCCTAGGAAATATTACTTATTTGTGCAAAATGCATATTTTTTCATGTCCTGCCACGTACTTAATGTAAGATATTAAAACAAAATTGCAGTGAAACTTTAAGTCCTAGGTGAATAGCGTATTTCCTGCATGCTAAAGGAAGTTTTGATTAAAATTAACGTTTATGAATTCCTGTACTAGAGTAGGGTGAATTCAAGCTCTACAGTTCATGTTCTGCCTCTTTTCCACGGGAAGCATAGAAGAAATGTCATAAAGTTCCCCTGCAGCCATTGCCATGGGATGTGACCAGGGCACGGCGCTTTCTCTGCAGTGTGCTCAGGCCCCCTCTCCTTTAGAAAACACTTTCCCTGTCGATTTTCCGTGTTCCCAAAACAAAAGTCACTGGAGATGTTAAGTACTTTTCTTCCATGTAAAGCCTATAATGCGTCCCAATCCTCATTCCATAGTCATTACTGGGACAGTCCGAATTCAGGTCTCATCTGCATTGGAGCAGAGATGTATGGGCTGTCTCAAACCCAGTCGGGAAGACTTGCAGGAACTCCTTTTGGGAGTAAAGGTGATGTGACTGCAATTCTCAGCCCTTGGTGACCGTGGTAAAACAATTAGCTCTGTTACCTGCAATTGGACGCAAGGTAAGAGGGGAGAAATGTAACTTTGACAGCTAGTTGGGAGAGTGATGTTATTTTAGAGAACAGTTCATGATTGAGACTACTGAAAGATGCTGTATGGATGTCATTAACAGTGAAACAGTGCGACAGTAACAGTCTGTTGTGGCATCTGAAATCTGGACTGCACTGTTCCTTTTCTTGAGGTCTAGGTTTTTAAAAGTGACTAGGAAGACGGAAGAGCAAGAGATGAGTTTGAGAGTCCCAGACACAGCCTTTATAGAAAGTGCTGTGGATCTTCTATCCAAAACTCACCTTGAAGTTCTTCAGGTACAAGAGGTTAAAATATGTGGTCTCTTGAAAAATTTTGGCACTAAGATTCAGCAGGAAATTTCAGTCAAATCACGAAACGTGCATTCCTTGTGTACCTGGCTGGTGAGTCTATCAAACTCTTCATCCTTAGTACCATGGACATAAAATATTAAAATAAAATCCATCTTAAAAATAAACAATACTTTAGAGCAAAAGAAAGCAGGTCATGCAACTTGAGGGGGAGTACCTGCTATGGACACATCGCTGCTCCACCATCGTCACGTGTGTGACCAAGAGTGGCTGAAGGGCTAAGGATGGGCAGAGCGCTGCTCTGTGCCACCTTTTCATGCTGATCTGTCCAGCCCCAACCCCAGCCCCAGCAGGTCTTGAGAGGTTGCATAAAATGTAAAGTTCAGGAGTATTTGGGTTTTTTTGAATTTAAACTTTTTCAGAAGATTTCTAGAAAAAAACTTCCACATTTTCAAACACAGCCTCTCCATTTCCACATCAGGACATCATCGGTCAGTGTCTGACTCCTACATGTGGAGTTCAAGGACAGGTTGCAAGACTGGGACTCATCTCAGACGGTTACATGAGGTATGTATGGCCCCAAATTAAGTGATCAGTCATTGTACCGTGCAATCTTATTGTTCAAAAGCCATTGGGAAGCTCAGAGCTGAAATCTAAGGCACTGCAATACCTGTCACCACATAGAACTGGTGTTAAACTTCCTTTGGGTTTTGTGTATTCCCAGCATCACCCAGTTCCATTTAGTTAACTGAAAGAGCAAATAGTCTATTCCTGATCACTCAGCTTGAAAGGACTGCATGAGAAAGAGTCTGTATTTCTAGCAGAAGAAAGTACTTGAATTTTTATTTGTCACTTCCCTGATAATTTTCACTTATATGCTGGGCCCCCCCGTATATCTTCAAGTTATTGACATGCTGCAAAATCAGAACTAAAATCAACACAAGTGATTATTTGGATTAGATTGTTCTATTCTAACCAAACCTTGCTAATGTTTACTGTAAGTTTCAAATACGCGTTTTGTGGGCAGGTCCTTAGCTGAGACACACCTTGCTGCCCAGAATCGGTGGGACTGCACTACCAAACATTTGTCCTGCCTTTTAACAAAATTAGAGTTGCAAGATTTTGCAGCAGTCAGGATTTAGTTCACACTGCAAGAACTGGAAATTTAATTTGGCTGTGCACAATTGCGTCCGAGCCTCCAGAAGCTTGAGCAATAGGACTAGAAAAGATGTTTTGGTTTTGCTCCATATTTAATATTTTGTCTTTCCATTTGCAGTGCCATAGCTGTGCAAAGAGGTAGATAATATTTTCCCATCGCTGTCTGTGGCTAGTTCCTCCAGTACATATACTGAACTATTGTTTCTAAATTTTCACATGTACTGTAGCAGATTGACAAATAGACATACTTCTGCTGTTAATGAGAGGTAAGGAAATCTTTAATGAGTCATAAAAAGAAAAATTTTTATAATTTAAGTAACAGTAACAGAACTTTAATTGTAAAAATTATGCCATCATAATAAGAAATGTAAATAACAGCATGTGATCTTCTGCCTAAAGATCAAAGGATAAACCATTTATTTTAAGCAGCAAACATTCTATTTGTAATTTTTTCATAAATAGATATAATTTAGTGAATGACTTCATATAACAGATACACCTGCAGAAAATGTAAGCTCTCTGAAGGACCTGACAAACAAGGAAATGGCAACATTCTCTATTTAATTCACTGGGGTTTGACTGTTCAGTTCTGAGTTACAGAGAGAGTTACTGTTTTTATCTGAAGTGATATCTAAATGTTCTGGTCAATAATTCATCATCTTCTAACAAATACATTTTTTACACTGAGGTAAAAAGGATAAATAATAAGCAAAATGAGCATACAACCAGAAATGTGCTCTTTCTTTTTCTGTTCTCTACACTGATATCACTCAGGCAATATCAGGCAGATTCTTTTGGCTTACCCAATTCTAATTTTGTGCCTGGACTGAAAGAGCTGTTCCCCATCACAGAAGGCACTGGGGTGGCATCCTCCAGTTCAGTATACGTGACACGTAGGCCTGAACTGTGAAGGTTTGGTTCTGGAAAGTAAATCCTTCCTCCACTGAAGCCAATGGGAATGTCATCACTGACTTCACGGGAGCAACCTGCCATTGCGGATCTTAGATAATTTGTGAGTTGTTTGAAACTCAGAGGAAAAGGCTGACCCATGCTTTTCCAGCCTGGACCTGGACTGAGTCATGAGGAGAGAGACAGCCCTATAAAGCAGAGATTTGTTACGATTTTTCACCTGAGTTGTCATTAAGACCTCATCTTCACTAAAATGAGATTTTTGTACCCTATCATCTTTCATCCCTTTTCTTAATATATTTCTACTTTGCAGAAACTGTATTTTTCAAAAATGCACTAATTGATAGCACGGGTGAAAGGAGATCTCTGCTTTCATACCTCCTTACAGGCGGTTTTATGACATAGCAATATACATATTTAGCATCACTACCCACACCAGTCTTTGTTATCTGCTAGGCAGAACATGTTATTTTTTCAGCAACATATAAAGCAAGCAAATGGCTGCTGATAATCTTTTTTTCAAGAACGTTGTACATACAATTCTCTCTGGGCTAATAGCTCCTTCTATTGTCCATGATTTATCAGTCAGGATTCTTTACATTTCCTACTTATCTATTTTGCTGGAAATCTGTCCATTTTAAAAGGACAGACTGGATTTAATTAGCCCATGCAGCATTTTCTCATGTAGGCTAAAGCATATGTTGTTTTGGAACACGTAAGAGTATAACTTTCAATGGTATGTTTTTGCTTCAGTTCTTTTTCTTTCTCCCTTTTTTTAACTCTTTTAAACCACTGTAAAGTAAGTATCAAAGCTATCCTGGGCAATTAGCCATTACAGTACTGTCACAGAGGCTTCTGTAGTCAATACAGAGATAATTTGGGCAATGGTGAATGACAGCGTTGTCCAGACTTTTGGGATAATCAAGGACACATCCAGCTGTACCAGACATCTGTCAGACCCATGAATCATTTCAGGTAGCTTTGCAATAGCTGGGCAACTCGAGCAAAGATAAACATTCCAGCAGCACACAGCCACGGGGAAAAATACTGCTCCTACCAGAAAACATTTACCTGCTCAGTGCTGCAGGCCTGTGGTTCAAAGCAGAGGAGGTACCACACACTTTTTTCTGATTTTGGAAGGGACACACATTGTAACATTACCTACTATAGTAAGAAGATGACTGAAATAGCATACAGCACACACGCACACATACATGCATTAGAATGTCTGGGGCAAAAAGAGAGCAAGCGGAAAAGCCATACAAAAAATCCCAAAGACTGAAGTAATCTTGCTAAATGCAATGTGACCTCTTTCAAATAAGAGTATTTGTACTGTTTACTTCAGCCTGAATTTGCTAGTTGTACATTTTCTAGATTTTGCATACACATGGCGAGACTGTTGTTCACTCTAAATGTGCATCAAGTTTAATAAGGAGCTAAGAACTCCCTTTTACTTCCCTGTTGCTGTCATTTTATTCAAGTACTTGCATGGGAGAGTTGAAAGAAAACAAACCAAGCACTGCATGTTGATGTCCCAGGGAAGACCTGTGGGCGAAGTCTAGAGGCATGGGTTTTGGGCTTTGCTGTTCCACTGCCACCTGTGTGGCTGTGGGCAAGTTTCCTCTGGTCTCTGTGATTTAGAGCTCCCCTCCAATTAGGCAGTCCTGCTTTGTAAAGCACCCTGACATCTATCAGTTGGATTAAGTTATTCTCGCTGCTTTGCAGGTGGGTGGGGATTGCTGCTTTGTCTAGCACATTGGCTCTCAAGGATGAGTTAAGATGAAGGGAAAACAGCTGGCAGGAGGAGGTGAGCCAGTTTCCCTTCCCTGCTTGAGGTGACCACAGATTATGGAAGCAAGCAAGGACTAGCCCAACTCAGATTCAGACAGTGTGGTTTTTGCTGCACTCTGCAGGCAGCGAAACTGTGTGGAATCGCTCCCAATAATTCCATAAAAATGCTATAATTACACCATGCAGTAAAGGAGATTTCTGAACAACAGTGAGGTATCTGTCACACAAATATCTGCTATAGACTTCTTCGAAATGTCATTCTTCACACTGGTGTTGAAATTGTTTCTGTTTTCCTTTCTATCTCTTGTACGGCACTGGATGGTAAAGAGTGCTATTAAGACCACAGGGTAGCAGCTGATAAGTGTTGTTAAGCTCCATCTGAAAGTCTGAGTCTAAGAGCAAAGCAGTGTTAGCCGAGAGGACTCCTGAAGGCTGTCGCAGTGAGTAGAGGGGTGACGTGGAAGGAGGAGCTGGCCTGGGAGGTGCTGGAAGCAGTCGGTGATCTGGCAGAATGCAGAGATTGATTTGCTGCGAGTGGTGTGGATGCAGAAATTGCTTTTGGAAAGCAAGAGGAAGAATTACTGGTGAGACATCACAGGTTGTGACTGACAGATTGGTAGCTTTCCAGTGACAGACTAAGGGTCGTTGAAGTATTTGGGGAGAAAGAGTGAGCCTACCACAGAGAAAATGCCATCCGTTGAGGTTGCTTCTCATTATGAAGATGAAGAATTGAATCCTGAAAAGTTGACAGAGGTGTTGACAAACTGTTGCTGCGTCCTCTAAACTTGCATTTGCCTTTGTCCCCAGCTTTGGCCTTTTTCTCTCCTACCATTCCCAACTGCCGCTGCAGTTCAGAGCCACTGTCACTTAGCTCTGAAGTTTGGGTAATTTAGGAACCCATGCTCCTTTCTTAGCAATGAAGGTCTTCCTCTCATTTCCATACACAGGTATATTTCTTTGTTGTGATAGTGCACGTGGTAAATTGCCAGCTGCTAGAAATCCTTATTTGTAGAGGATACTCACTCAGGGCAATCAGGTACACTTCAGTGAAACAGTGTACTTCAGCCTGTGTACTCCTACTTGATTTCCGAGTTCTCCTGGCATCAATTGCTGGTAGTTCTGTACTGACCTATTGTGTATGTAACTCCAGCTCCGAATCCCTAATGCATTGCCCACTCTCTTTTGATACAATGTTGGTTCTTTCATGTTTTTGCCTCAGTGATTAGGTTCTTGAACATAACCCCACCCCGCCCCCCCAAAAAAAAGGATCCAGTTTTCCTTTTGTGGCATGGTGCTTTCTCAGGTTTGCAATTCTGTGTGCCAGTGGGAAATGATGTAGCTGTTAGTGATCGCAGCATCCCTCCAGTTGTGTTGGCTCCTCAGTGTCGCCATTTGCATTGCTAAATAATTTGATCACTGATAAGAGGGAGTAGTTATTGACTGGAATAGGTAGCAATAACATGCCCCTCAATATATCTATTTGATTTGTAGGTTATTTCTTCTATTTCAATTTCCCGAGTTTATGTTTAGAAATACGCTATTGAGTTCAAATATCCGGTTGAAGATTTGATTTATTGTGAAATTCTTTTTCGCATCTCATAGTAGCAATCTCTTCAGATTGTCACCTACCCTGTCATCCTCAAGCTCTCTCTCAGTATCTTTATGGCAATGTTCAGATCTTTTTTTGCTTTAAAATAATCTCTAGCTGCTTAATTGCAATTCATTTTCCCTATGATATTCTTCAAGCATTTGCAGCTTGTGCAGACCTCCAGAACCAGAATTCTCCCTGCAGCCAAAAGCTCTGTCATTATTTCTGTGCTGAGAGCACTTCACTAATTCTGCTGTGTTGCAGCAGGGAACCTTTAACTTTATTTGCTTTTATATCTGGCTTTGCACAGTTGTGTTCATTCATAAATGTGAAAACTTGGTTCTCTCACTTCCAAAAATGTACATCTAATTCCTCCATTGGAAATCCTGTGCAAACTGTCTGGCTGTTTTTAGTTCTTCATGCAGATTTCCTCTCTTAAATGTACTGCTGTTACATGATGGGGCTGCTACTGTTCTCTATTCTTGTGACTTGACTTCAAGCAGGATTACTTCAGGTCAATGGGTCACACTCTCTGGACTGGTAGAGCCCTGTCAAGTAGAAATAGCAATGGTCCTGAGGACCCGATTGCCTCAGGATGTCCTGGATGCCAAAATTATAAATGCGTTTTTAAAGTGGTTAGACAAATTCATAGCTATTTGAGCAATTAGGTCACTACTAAATGAAGAGATCCAGAGAAAGCATTCGATCCAGTGAGTCTATAAACAGCTGATTACTGGAAACTAGGTTAATATAGCTGAGGAAAAATTACTCTGCATGTATCTTATATTTTATACAATGTATCTTGTATTTTGTACTCTCTGCTTAAAGAACCAGAGCTGTTGAGGGGGAAGTACAGATACAAGTGGACTTCTGTCCTAACCCAGTTTATACTTTTAGGCAAACCTTGTGGCCTTTGGATTATTGTAAGATCATTTTCAGAAAAAGGCTAATCAAAGACACATTAAATCTGACCCAAATTATCCTAAAAATTAGAAGAGTTACTGCGGCAGTATGCCTTGTCTGAGCATGGGCAGCTGAGTTAATGTGTCTGCAGCAGCAGAGGAGTCCCAGCAATAGCACGCCCTCCTCCCCCAGTGATCAGGTGAGCTCCCGTCAGAGCAGGTTGAATGGTCCCTGGGAAATGAAGAGACTGTGCCTCCTTGGAGTTACAGCAATCCCTAACCCGTCAGCACATGGGAAGAATCCAGCCCTACATCTTTAGCTCACTTACATTGCATAAAGACTTAACTATCTGCTATTGCTTTTTCATAATCTGCTTTAATTGTCATTGATTTGTCTGTTCAGAAAGCACCCTGAGCTGACCGAAGTGTTTCTTGTGTGTTTGCGGCTGACCGTCTGCTCTGCTGTCCTCGAACCGCTTTATTCAGGGTCCCGGCTGAAAGCTTTACCTGGGCAAAGATTTTCCCAATTTTCCAGGCAGGGTTTTGCTTGCACTGGAAGGATTACACAAGGCAGGTCCCTTCTGCACATGCGTTTGGCTGTCATGTTGTTACCCTCTCCCTGGCTTCCATTCTCCAAGGTCGCCCCTGCTTATAAAAATGAACTAATGTATTTTAACGAGATGAACTGGCAAACAGTTATTTAATCGATTAAGCAGGAGCAGATTTATTACTGAGAACAATCTGGAGGATAACTGCATCTTACAAAAATCACATTTAACCAAAAGGACATATAACTTACGGTTATGCAGAAAGAAATAGTGTTTAATTGCTTGAACTCTGTGAGGGGACTACTCCAGTGGAGACTCCAATGCAATCAAGAAACCATTTAACACATGCAAATACATTTCATGTTCTACTGCTTGAAACTTTCCATTTTAATTTGCAGCTAATCTGCTGGGTATTTGAATAATACACAATATGATGTTTAAAAAGAAATTTGCTGCATTTTAAAAATTATTGGGTACTTTGTTGATTTAATACAGAAGGGAAGTTAACTGGTCAAAAATTTCCGTGCAAAAAAAGGATGGATCAAAAGGACAGCAAGGTTGGTTTCTTCTAAACGTCACGTGTCATGGTGACCAGGCATATGTTGGGCTGATTGAGCATACTTCCACCATCCTGGAAAGAAGGGTCATTGTCCTTGCTAGACCTTTAGTGATGACAAAGCCTTGCACAGCACAGGCAGCCTGCAACAGAGCTGTGAATGAGGCAAGAAGACGGGAGGTTTACTTGTCTGAAATGGTTAGAATTCAGTCCAAGTAAGCTGAGGAACTACGGGGCATTTTGGTAAGACCAGCTCATCTTGATTACGTACAGACACCCTGGTGCCACCCCTGTGATGACAGGCAGACAATTCTCTGGTCAGGGCAGCTGTGAAGGGATCGGCTTGTTTGTGTCTCCATGTGCAGGGCCTGGCCCAAACCATGTGTCGGAGATTTGAGAGCAGATTGCAAACATCAGTAAGTGGGACCAAAGGTAACTCGCACCTCAAGAGGGAGCGTGACTGCCACAGGCACCTCCTCCTGAAAAATACAGCTGGGACAGCATCTTCTGCTGTAGCAGAAAATGTCAGTAGATGTTTCAGATTACTTACTTGAGTCCACAGAAAATATTAATTATTGCAGCTTGATTTTATTTCTGCCAGTAATGGCAGCATGACGAAAGAAGGGAAACACTAACAACAGTGAAAATTTAATGAAATTTTTTGAGTACCTATCTCTTAAAAAAGAAGATAGTTACTCTTATGATGAAAAAATCAAAAGCACACGTACAGAATATATAATGTCTGGTTAGACAGCAGAAAAAGATCTTGTATCTCACTTGCACAGAGAAAGTTTAAATATTAGGGAAAAAATATTTACAGCTCCAGACACTGAAAAACAGTAGACTTGGCTGCGTAGGAGTTTTTCTCAGGAGAAGATTTCTGCAAAAGGAGAGATAAACATCTCTCAGGGATGATCAAGAGCAGCAGCTTCCAGCGTTTTGCAATTTTTACGAGTCTTCATCATCTGATAGAAATGCGGACCCTCATGGAGTGAATATAGCTTGCTGATAAAATAGCTTGCTTGTCTTTGCTGCCTCTTGAAGGCGCTTAAATAGTTTCCAGATTCTCAGGAGTCACCAGTACAGAAGTTGTTTAGACACAGTTGTAGCTAAATGTGGTCTGGCCTCAGTGCAGGGGAGTGGGGTGAGGGGAATGCTTTAACCTGCTCCCATGTATGTGATTTTATATATGAACTGAACTCTGTTGCATCTACTTAGCAGCACTAAATGCTGGCAGCAGCAGCAACAAAGTCCTACCAAATTTGTGTGGTCCAAATCGTCGCGTCTATAGCAAATCCTCCAGGAAAGGTTAAGGAGAGGGAAATGCCACACTAGAGATTTGGTGACTTCTCATAGCCAGTTGTGTTGTAAACTGGGAGGAGACTCAGCAAGTGGAAAGTTCTCCCTTTCCAATATCTTTCAGGATGAGTTTTGTGGGAGGTCTCCAGAAGGTAAAAAAGAGGATGGCAGAGGCTGCTTAAACTGCTTTTATTTTCACATGAAATGCTAAAGGGATAGGGTTTGCAAAGTAATGACCTCGTGCCTCGGACTCTTACCTACACCTTTGTATTCTACTTTGCAACATAATGGTGACGTACAAAGGCAAATCCATAAACTTAGCAGAAAGAGCTGCCCAAGAACTGGAAAAGCGTTGCTTAAAACCATCTCTCTTTTGTCCAAAGATGCAATCGACACTTTTTAACGTCTCGAATAGTGACATAAACACACTAATCCAATGAACTTAAGGAAAAAACAATTACTTTGCATAGTATTTTCTGTGACTATTTAATCAAAGTAGTACTGTGGCTGTGGTGTAAGCCCAAAAAGTTTGACAATTCAGAGGTGCTGTTCAGATCTGCAATAATTACATTGGATTAACAACGTCATCCTTGCATAGCCTGCCAAGGACAGGTAATTCAGACTTCCTTAGGAGGAACTAAGCAGTCACGGCTAATCCTCAGCATATAAAGCATTTGAAAAAAAATGTCTATATCTATCTTTTTTTCTCTTCCTTTTTTTATCTTAATAAGTCTATTTTGGTAATACAGATAGTGTCATCATTACAGGCCAAACTGGACTTAAAGTGATCTTGTGGGCTTAAACTAAGTTGTAATGGCTTGTATCAGGCTAAGATGGGTTCTAGTCACCTATGTCCTACAACGAGGCTTGCAATGCCTACTAGAACTACCATAAAAGATCTAGATTCCCAGATTCCACTAATTTGCTAGGTAACAAAGTACTTCAGGTGCAGTGTCAATTCATGCCAATATCACCTGACCCTTCTTCACTGAGATGAGTTGAGAGTTACTGTTCATCTATTGCTCCAAATCTGTGGAGGGTAGGGGCAGGGGACCCAAACAAAGAAAAACCCAAAACACCACCATCACCTCAAAATAGCTGGGTATCTCAACTTGCAAGCTCAGATCCCCTGAAGTTCTGCAGCACCATTGTGGTTGAAGTGGAGGGTTTCACTTGTAACCAGGAAAATAAGAATTGTATCAAAGAATCTCTTTGAATACATTGCTAATCAATCTGTATTTGTCTATCAGTAGGGCATGGACAATACAGAACATAAATTTACTCTGAAGGACTACTTACTGAATTTACATGCTGCTTTGGCATGTGTTTCGCTAAGCCTTTATTCCCAATGTCCCCCTCCTGTGAAGGTTACTGATAACACCCAACAAGAGATTGCATTTCTTTGAAATGTAATTGAGTTTTTGAATTCCTAAACATTTGTAACATGCAAAACTCTCTCAATATGTTGTCTCTGGTTGATCATCTCAGAACAGCAGTAACCTCTTTTTTTCTGTCCAGAAAAGCCTGTTGGCTTTTACAGCATGCCATTGACTGGAATATAGAGTACCTGCAACAAATTCTTTAATGAACAAGGAACTAATCAAGAATTATTTCCTTACATTATAGTACAATCACTTCTAATAATGAACACACACAAGAAGACACTTGTCTGACTACAAATAATTCATGAACTCAAAAAGAGTTAAACCATATTTTTACAAAATATTAATATACTAGAGCATCTAGCTTTGTTATGTCATCACAATATTTTGAATATAATTTATAGTTTTGTGAAAAAAATCGTATAGACAATATATTTATGCTAAATTCTATAGGCCTATTCTGTATCAGAGAGAGCATGTTAATGCTTCTCTCTCCCCCCCCCCCCCCCCCCCC
>Ga0065711_1035480_pt1 | contig 22276 bp, 12 predicted proteins | sample Hoacrofraction12_FD_59098 | JGI IMG/M metagenome (GOLD analysis project Ga0065711, IMG submission 59098) | Hoatzin crop microbial communities from Cojedes, Venezuela - Epithelial fraction 12 v2 (version 2) | ecosystem: Host-associated > Birds > Digestive system > Esophagus > Crop | place... | reverse complement strand
ACATGGTCCTGTGCAGCTTGCTGTAGGTGACCCTGCTTCGGCAGGAGGGTTGGACTAGATGACCCACAGAGGTCCCTTCCAACCCCTACTATTCTGTGATTCTGTGATTCTTTTTAAAGATGCTCTGCACTACAGTAAGTGTAGACTGAAGGGAAATTATTTAAAACAGTAGATGCTTAACAGGCATTATGGCAATAACTGTAACTAAGGCTCTTTTTTAAGTATGTGAGCACCTTATTTAAACTACAGTACATGTATCATCAGCAATCTCTGAGATCATGCCACATGGCCTGCAGTTGGAGCGCAGATCCCTATTAAACAACACTGTCAAATAAAAGCATGATAATAAAAAACAGTTGTTTAGAGCCCACGGGAATATGTGGTGAATCTACAATATTTTACATAGAGTAAAATCAAATCACACAACTCCAAAATATTCAAAAGAAGATCTTCATATTTCCTCAACTAGCCACTCCCTCTGGGCAACCTCACGTATTTTGGCACCCCTAGGGCAATGAGCACTGCAATTAAGCAACGAACTAGCAGCCACCTGAGTATAAGCAGAAGTGGTAAATTGCTCTGGAGTAGTTAGATTGGCAGAAGCCAAACATGAGGCTAAAAAAATAGAAAAAGAGAGAAACAAACAGCAGTTCAGCAGACCAGGAAATGCCTTCCAGTCCTTGGCATAAGAGCTCACGCCATTAGTAAAATCCCTGGAAATGAGCCAGGAGAATTCAAGCCAGCCCAAGCACTGCAGCTGTAGACCTTGCAGTCACTACCTTCAGTGAGCTTTCCAAATGTGCCTCCTGAAGGAAAAGCCTTTACTTTCATCTGATATTAATTTACAGCAGTATTTCTCATCAATTCTGGTGGGGTTCAGTTATGCCTAGAAGCATTTGTAGATGCTCCTCCAGGCTTCCAACAGTGTTGAAGTGTTGATCTGCTGCATGCTAGATCTTTGAAAGAGCTCACCCTTCACTCTGCAGCTCATACATGGACATCTAGGAATGAGTAAGAACATGACCACTATATTTCAAACTGCACATCCAAACAGTTTCAGCTCAGAAGACTGCCCAGTACTGGTGTAGTTTGTCAATGCAGTAACCCTAGTGAATCTTACTTCCAAATATTTGCCTTCTCTCTTATTCTCCACATTCTTCTAACCAATTATTTTACCAATACCTTCCCTCTTACATCATGATTGCCTTGATCCCTTTGACAAAAGCCTTTTAGAAATTCAAATAGACTTTATTTACTGGATACAGACTACCCTTATCCACACGCATCTATTCAAAGAACTCCAAAAGTTTTACAAGGTAGAATTTCCCTTGTACTCAGCAGTGCTGACTCTTCACAAGAGCACATGCATTTATCACAGTGTTCACTAATATTATCTTATACTATAGTTTCTACCAATTCAGCTGGTAGAGATGTCAGGCTTACAGAACTACTTCAACTGTTTTTAATTTGAATTATGTTTAACACTGATCCCATTTTTAACACCTTTCAGACTTCAAGTACCAAGGCAGTTCTAAGTGAGGAAGTACACACTACTGTTCTTCAGCACTCACAGGTGACTCCAGTCCTGCCAACACATCCACATCTATCCTGTATGTGTACCATGAATTCTCTAATAATTACCTCAGTTTCAGCCTGCTGAGTCTCCCCATGGGCACAGGGAGCATCCTCAGTTTCTTCCACAGTGAACACAGATGTAAATAATTCGTGCAGCCTCCCTATGTCTGAGCACTTCTCTTATACATGGTCATCAATTGACCATACACACATGGCAGGTGGAGTGGGTGGTTTTTGCTCTTTTTTGGCTTGTGCTGTTGCTGGGAGGACATAGCATTAGGTTTTCATTCCTGTAGTTAGTTCTTTTTGGAAACTTTTTCTGCCTGCCACATAGATAAAATATTCAGTCAGCCAGAGCTTATAATAAATTCCATTTCCTTTGGAAAAAAACTTCAGCTTTTGGTAGGATGTTTCTTTGTTTCCTTAATCTCCTTTTCTTTGCCCTTTAGTGGAGTCAACTTCCTTTTACCTTTTCTTAAGGCTTGACAGGTGCTCCTAGCACTGTGCTTCCAGTATGGTACCCTTAGGAGAGCCCACTATTTTAAGTAGATCATCCAGATATATTTTCCAAGATGTATGATGTCTAATGCTGAGAATGCCACTTAAACTTCTGTTCAACACGATTAAACCGCCAAGGTTTCTCCTCAACTGTTAGTACAGCCTGTACTCAATTTAAATTGCTATAGCTAGGATGCTGTCAACCAAAAAAAAAAAAAAAATCAACGTACAGAGAGCTGAAACATGCTGGAGCTTTTGCTAATCTCTTCAACTGTCTTGATACCTGTGAAAATGCTAGAGTTCCTTCACCTTCTTTCCCCTCATTAACTTCAAGGGAGATATAGTGTAAAAGAAGCAAAAACCAAACTTTTTTTCTTTTAAGGTAACAGGAAATAACTGTTATTTGCTAGGACTAAAGTAATACTTTTGAAAGGCAGTGTATGTCACTGAGTACTTTACAGCCCTCTATGCACTGGCTAAGAGAAGTGGAGCAGAACAATCAATTCACTATTTCTTAGTTTCCAAATGCCAGAGAAGGGTCAGTGGCATAGATACCACACTACATAGGAGCAGCTTTGTAACTGTAGTTGGGTGTTCTTCCCGTGTCACGCATCTAGAGGTGCTATGCCTCTTGTTTTATATAATACACTCGGATATACTACTAATAATAATATACTATATAATATACTCAGATGTGGTTGCACTTTCTCACATTCTGACATACCAGGCAAGAAAACCTTTCTCTCTTTTGCTCCCTATCTCAGGGAAGAGTCAATAACAACAAGTTGTCAGAACAGGCTGGAGTTTGACTCCAGAAAACACCATTGGCAGGATATTCACGTGGGCAATGCAATCTCAGATTTCAGCAATGAGTGAAGGAGGGTCTTTCAATCCCTCCTGTTAAAGCTGTTTTTGCTGGACACGCAATACTCATTAAATCAGAGAAGAAGACAAGAAGAGAGTGACCATCTGAACTGGTGGTAGAGTCATCCGGCCTTCAGGCCCTCCCTGTTTCATCACACACACTGGAGCAGTATGAGCAGATGATGGCACCAGCCCAGCACGCCCCTTTGCTGATGGTTACGACTGCCTCCTACTAGCTGAGATACAGAGGTTTAAGTCCCTTCAAACAGAACAGAGAACTGAACTTGGATCTAACACAACTTCAGTGACTGAGGGCATTACTTGCCTCTCACATAAAACATGGCATCTGCCTTGGGCAGTTTCCTGAACCGAGCGCTGTGTTGTTCAGCTGAAACTACTGAGCCTGATTTTGTGTAATCGCTTGGGGACAACTTAAACTATATTCTCTGGAAGCTTTAATAAGCAAAAAATATACATCCAGCCCTAGCTTCATTTCTTTTTATTTGACTCAGGTCTCTACACTAATTTCCTTCACAAAGGTACCAAACCATTACTGCAACAAGAGTTAGATTGCGGTGATATCACCTGGGTTGTGGAGGAGATGGTAAGCACCTTCCCAACAAGAGCTGTATGTGAAACTATGGTCAAACTATAAACTCCCAGGTTTGCACCTCTTTGAGCTACCTTTTCTCTCCAAAATCCAAAGAACATCAGCTTTTACAGATGTTCACATTCAAATGATTAAGGGACGCAAGTCGCTGTCTCCTACGGAATCGAGAAGATTTCTTTCAGATTCAGCCAGCGCAAAAATTAAGCTCCTTTTCTTTAATGCTCAGTGTAATCAATACTGAATTATGGTAGAAATTCTATCAACGGACTTATGACGATTAACACTAAATAACTTCCATATGCTTTATGCAATTACAATAAACATAAAAGATGTGAACACAGATTAAGCCATTATCTTCAAGTATTACTGAATAATCAAACAGGAACAAAAGCTACCATTAGTGGCTTGTCTCCCTGAAGCACCAGTAGCACATTGCCCGAAAAAACTTTAGATTTGAACCTAACAACCAGGCCAAAGGGTATTTTGGAACGAGGAGAAGGTATGGTCTGGGGTGTACAGCACAACTCAGAGACAGGAAAACAGAATAGCTTAAGGGCATCCATTTGATAAGGCCAAGGTATTTTTCAGATAAAGCCAAACTGCAGGTTTGAAAGCAGCTGTAAATGTCAAGGCTGTCAGCAGCTCTGAAGAACGTGAGGTTAGCCATGAATCACATGGGACAAACAACAGCCACGGCCGTAAACTCCTGCTTGTGGAAGTGGTTACATTCCCAGAAGGTCTCCAAACGCCAGGAGGATCATCCAGTGGATCAGCTGCTTTGGCTGTTAGACCTTTACCTCCCTAGCATCTGAGTATACATATTCCCACAGCAGCTAATCAAACAGTAACAGCGGTGGAATTCAGTCTCTCGTTTTACAGAGAGGGGCCAGAATAGTTTGTACAGTGATGTGCAACGCTCAGGAGCTACTGCTGAGGTTTTTATCCAGAGGCTTTACCCAGATAATGATTTGGAAAACAAATACACTTTTTAACAAGCAACATATTTTTACCTGAATTTGCCTCAAAGCCAAAATTTCCCTTCTCTAATCTGCTAGTCTAACAAGCCACAGCGCACAGTGCCGCTTTGCTTTACCAAGCTTGAGTCAGGAACCTGACGTACTCCAGCAAATCTAGCACTTTGCTTGTAATCTCAAGTCCTCTTCAGTCTGGTGCTGCTTGTTATAAAAATTAGACCATTTCTTCTACCTCTCCTCACATCTGCATTTTTTATGTTAAAAAGAACAACCTGAGGAATATCGCATCCTAAAAGATTCCTCTATTGTGAATATACCCTGATATAGAATAGCAATACAATCAGTAAGGTCCTGTTTTGATGCTTTAAATTGACACAGTTCCCTGATATCAATGGATTTACACTAACCTTCATCACATGACAATATAGGTCAGTCTTTAAGCTGTCATATGCCAGATATTTAAAGTTTCAGAAACCACCAGTACACTGCATTACTCAGCAGCACACTGTGAACATACAGCTAAAACCAATGATATTTTCTGGATGCACAAGGCTATGGAGATGATTCACTCAGCATAATCATTTGCATTCCTGAACCCTGGATGTTTAATGTACCGGGAGAAATGAGGGATGGCAGCAACTGTGCTGGAGCATGAAGTGAGAAAACAGCTAAGACAGCACACTACACCAACGCTCTGGCAGAAACGTCCCTTGTGTTCTGTTCCAGCAGCCATACCCAGTTCCACTTCCAGCTTAATGGGCCTAGGTGCATCAAGTCAAAACCATAAACAATTTGCACGAGGGCATACTAGCGTGCCTAATTAATTTCTTTTCAGAAAGCCAGGCAGAAAATATAGTTCAGCCAATACATGCCAGCTAGTTCTTTGGTTTATTTTTCTCAGTGGCATTCTCTGCAGTCCCAAGCGCTGCAGCACTAGGTACGCACAGGGCAGATGCATGACCTAGTTCAGCTACAGTATACCAGCCACCAGGTCTCTTGGGATCGCCCAGCAGTGGTATCTTTTTCAGCACTATCTAACTTCAATTGTTCGCGTGAACAACTTACTTGTATGTAGCAACATGTACAAATGTCCACAAGGGACAGGGGAACAAAGGCGCAGGAACAAGGACTGGAGAGATCACCTGGGTTTACGGTTTCTGCAGTGGCTGGGTCAGGGACAGGCTGCAGACATTCTGGCAGAGCTGAGATGCTGGAAGGGGACCCAAGGAGGAACGGAGAAGACGCAGAGCAAAGAGTTTGTTGGAAATCCTGCAGTGTCAGCACTGTAAGAGATTCCAAGTTCAGAAGCTCTTTCGGAGCTTCCAGCAGCCCTGAAATGCTTCATAGTGTCCTGTAACTAACACAAAACCGATGATAAAGAATCGTATGCTACAACTGTCAGGTGCTGGGGAAAAAAAAAAGGCAGAAGAAAACAGGATCTTCACCAGTATCCTCTTGCCTCTAAACTATGACAATATTTGCTATAAAAAAAGCTCACAGATGATCTTAAAAATCCATCTGTGGCTTACACTGCAAAATGTACGAGCAGACCCACAGCTCACACTAGTGATGCAGAGAAGAAAAGTCTTGCTTAGTCCAGCTGCAGAGATCAGTTTTCTCTCAACACTTTCTCTAGACTATTTCTCTTTTCCAGCTCTCAAACGCCATCCAACTCTTTTCCAAACTCAGTAGTCTCAGTTTTTAAGACTGGATGGTTCAGACCTGCACCGAGACGCACAAAGTCACACAGACATGCAACTGACTGCAGCCATACCATCTTCACTAAGTCTTGCTCTAAAAATTCTCCTACTTCAGAGGACACCAAGAACTTCTGCAAGTATCTGTTTTCAGGGCGACGGTTTTGTACAGCCATACCTTGTAGCTGCTGGGGACACAGTGCTGTAACAGTGCTGAGAAATTTACTTTCCCTGTTGAATTAAAAGGGACCTCAAACTGTTAAATTAAAAAGGACCTCAAAGACAGCAGAGATGCTGGATTTCTGATTGCTCAGATAGCTTAATGATGATAGCTCACCCTTTGACTCTGCTCCAGGTGCTCCAGCTAGTTCTCTCCAAGACAAATACGCTACAGGGACTCAACCAATGTCCTCGTGAGCCAGCCTGTGCTGCTCAGCATTGAAGCCACGGATTGGTCCCCAGTCCTCTCTGTTGATCGGCGCAGCTATGTCTCCACCACACACCAGGGAAGGCACGTGCACCACCGCAGTGCAAGAGAGATGAGGGACAAGCCACATTTTGCAGTTGTCATGGGCCGTCTCTGGGACTACAGCTGGGAGCCTAGGGCAGCACAGGGAGGCAGCCAGCAGACCTGTCTTTAGGTTGCGTAGCTTTACAAGCCAGGTACAACCAATGTGGATCTTAGTGGTGCCTCTACAAGCCAGTCGGAGATGTTACATGGGAATTAAAAGCAAAGCCCTGACCACTTTGCTGCTGCGAGTCTGCACGCTGGTAAAAGGTTCGTGATCACGCACGGCTGCAGCACACACATGATCACATGCGGGCACAGCACACACCGAGCTGACCCCGCCAAGGGTAGGGCTTTGCTTTGCTCTCCTGCCAGGTTCACATCTGAGACTGGGAGTAAACTTCATGCTCTAGATATTGCCTGCAGGAAAAAAAAACAGGGCAACGCCGTCGAAGGCTGGGGAAGGGACAGAGCGCTGGTCTCGCTCGGGCTGTACTGAGCCGTTATCTCAGGGAGGAGGGACCCTAGGAAGGACAGTAAGTGCCTCCTTTCAAGGCTCACAGTAATCTATACCCCACGCTAGCAGGAGGGGACAGACTATTGTATAATTACCCTTTACAGCACAATCTGTGCACTGTCAACAGTTTTTTACTTGATTTTTACATTTATGCTGAGCACAGTGCTATACGCTTTCACAAGCTTTCAACTTCCATAAGCATACAATCTCCCACTTTAAATATCCTGCTTGTCATTGCCCCGAATTTCATCTCCTTTGGGAAAGTTCCTGCAAGACTCAGGTCTGATCTGATTTGCTGTCCTGAATCATGAAAAAAACCCTCAGCTTTCTTCCACAAGACCATTCTGAAACTTCACAGCGTGATATATTTTCTGATACAAATGTCACTGATGAGTAGCCCCTACTCTCCACATAAAAACCTCATTAAAAACAAAAAGCTATCATGTTTGAAAACCAATGACAAAGAATAAAATTCTAGAATCACAATACTCAAACTCACAATTTAAAAAGTTATGTTACCAGTTTTACACTTCTAAATATACAACAGTATTTTAAAAAAAGCTCCCAGTAACTTAAAAACATTTAACTTGTATTAGAAAGCTCCTTATTTACATTTCTCTCTGTTAGCCTTGAGCATTCACAGCTAAACCATAACTTACTGAGAAATCTAGGATATAAGAATAGCTTATTGCAACCATAATGGAAGAAGTTACTTTCTCATTTTCCCCGCCAGAAACCCTCATATTTTACTGGCATAAAACTTTTAAGCATCTGCACTGCTACTTGTGTGTTTGATGGAAGATCAGTGACTGTCGTTAGTGAAGTGCACATTAGCTAAGATATCAAATGAAGCTGAAGAGAGAATTTTGCTCAGGGTTTTTCAGCTCGTATACTAGGAAAATTCTCACTATGACCCACATGCCAGGAACTGGCAACAGAGGTAAATAGAAACTGTTCAATCTCTTTTTCCACCTCCCTCTATGCTCAGAGCCACTTAAAACTGCTGTTATTTTTTAATTGCTACTAAAATAAAACGCATAGATTCAAATTCTAATTTTAATTCATTCTGGGGCAATTTTTCCTCCATGAGAACCACATTCTTCTCTGCCCTGTTAAATTGTACTGTACATACTGACAGCCTGACTTTCTGCATCGTGGTTCATCTTTCAGAAGTACCATTTGGTTCTTCCTCAGCGCAGTGACAGCTTTTGGCAGGTTTCCGTTTCCTCTCCCAACAAACCAGATATTGTGGAAAAATGATGAAACCGAGATGAAAAATTTCAGCGGATCAGCTTTAACCTACCAAAGTGCTCCATTTATCTTCAAAATCACAGTTTTCACTATTTACTCTTTCAAATCTGAAATTTAAAAAGCACTTCTCACTGCTAGAGAGGAAAAAAAAAAAGAGAGGAGGCAGGGAGGAGAAATTAAATATTAGGGTGGCACATCTCTCATTTAAGTAATTCCATAGAAGCTCATGCCTGTAATACATTCCAGACCAGATGGCAGAAAACCACCATGAAAAACTGATTAAAACAAACTTCCACAAAAAGCGAGTGACCTAACTTCATATGAAAGCAGTTTGTGCCATTTGCTATGTTATCCAAATAAAATGGTCAGAACTAATCTCAATGATCCTCTTTTTCCCAAAAGCTACACATGATACAGAAACTCTAAATTTAAGTTAGAATGCATCTATCTTAGCTGGGGAGATTCGTGTGGGAAGGAACACTATTCCTTTACTTTTATAAACAAGTGCATTTGCTGGTATAAAATGTGAAGAGAAAAATCCACAGTGGTTTATTGGCTTAAAAATAAAAGTTTTATCCTAAAAGCAGGTACAGAAATCATAATTATTTTTGTAAGTATAACTACTCTCTTTAAGGAAAAAAAAAGTAACTTTTTACTGCTTTTTCTTCCTGTTAGTGTTGAGAAGCCAAGAAAGACAGTGAGTAAGCTAACTTTTCTTATGTATTACACATCATCAGCTCAGTTTCTTAGCAAGGATTGCGCCCACCTCCCATTTGGCTGTTCCTGGGCAATAGATCTGAGCTCAGCTGAAATCTATTATATTTCTTGCAGAGTACCAGAAGAGGATAAAACCAAGATTACCAACATTTTTAAATCACTCTCCATGTGCTGGGGATTGGAAGATGCTTTCCTCAAAGGATTTTTCAGTTTCCTAGTGTGAAAGAATCTAATGGGTGAAGACAGGAGACATGGTCTCAAAGACAGGATTAAACACGTACGAATGTCACCTGCACTGGTACTAAAAGTGGATGGATTCATCAATGCAAAGAAGAAACTGAGGATCCTGGAGGCTAGCTTGAGTGGTAAATACCAAAAAACCCCAATTCATCATGAACTTGGTGCTTAGAAGTACAAAAAGGGATTTTCATTCTTGGTACGACGACTTCTTTCCGGCACATACTACCGCTAACATTCCTTCCCCTCATGTTAGTCTTTAGAATGTTTCTGCCTAGACCTTTGGTTATCTTAGTCAGCATAAAATATTATTTCCTCTTTCTACTCCAATCTACTAGTTCCATCTGCTACCTCTTTTTTTTCCGGTGTTGTTGGAACAATTGCACAAATCTTTCAACCCTGCCTGTGCTCCTCTCTCCCTTAACAAATGTCCATCTGGTTCCTATATACTTTTTCACTACATACTTCAACAATCAATTTTATAAAAGCTTTTTCTTCTTTAAAGCTCATAAGAAGAAAACATACCACAGGGTTTTGTTTCTTTTTAAAATTGCTTTTTAGTTCCTGGAAAAATAGGAAAATAAGGGTATGTGGAACGAGACTGCCTGCTTCTTTAAGGCTATCTGGGCAAGGAGCTCTTCAATAAACAAACAAACAAATAAACAAACGGGGTAGTAAGAACAGACAGGGACACAAACCTGACTGACAAATGATAAGGGAGGCAGCGACGAGAACCAAAGCTGGTCAGTCACACTAATCGATGAGGGTACGAGGGAGTGTGAAAATGTTTATTCCAGCAAGGTTGTCTGAAGTCCTAAATGCTGATGATAAGAAAAGGGGAAGACAAAAAACCCCCAAGCATACAGAGACACAGATACGACAAAACAAACATGGAGATAAGGACAAGAAACAAAGCTCGCCCCTCACACTCACAGAATCATAGAATCATAAAGGTTGGAAAAGACCTCTAAGACCATCAAGTCTACCTGTCAACCCACCACCATCATGCCTGCTAAACCATGTCCTGAAGTGCCATGTCTACACATTTTTTTAACACATCCAGGGATGGTGACTCCACCACTTCCTTGGGCAGGCTGTTCCAATGCTTTACAACTCTTTCAATACAGAAATTTTCCCTAATATCCAATCTAAAACTCCGCTGATGCAACTTGAGGCTGTTCCTCTCGTTGATGTGCTATCAAGAAACTGCAAGTGTCACTTGCAGGAGGATCAACCTTGGCTTTGCAACTGAAACTAGGGGAGGTCCTGGGGACCGGCCTGAGAGGGATGAGGGGGACAGGTACAACTACAGAAACGATGAAAAGATGGATGAAAGGATGTGCAGGCGAAAGGGAGCAGGGAGGAACAACACAGGGGTAGACAGGAAAGGGTTCAGAAGGGGCCAGTCATGTGTAAAACGGGGCTGGTCATTACGTGTGTCTGGCTGAGCCCTGTGCCTTACCACCGCCGTCTGTCCTACCTTCTTATTAAATCTCTTCCTAACTCTCTCTCAGCGTAATCTCACTCTGTCCCATATGTGTGCATGTTGCAAGGAACAGGCGCCAGCTTTTGGGGGAACCAGCGTGAGTGCACCAGGGGCCAGCTGCCCTAGGTCCATGCTGCTGGCTGCCAAAGCCACGGGAGGTCTCTGCCTCCAGTCACCGGGCAGCAGCGGTGTAGGTCCCAAAACCCAGCTCCTGGGGGGACTGGGATGAGCAAGGCAGCAGTGGCTGGAGCGGGACTGCAGATAGCAGCTCGTGTGCCTGGTGCTGGCTGCTAGCAGCAGCAAGGGCCTGCATCTTCCCCAAACCTGGCAGGGGGCAAGCTGGGTGAGCTGGCAGTACGAAGCTCCGGTGGAACCGGCAACCGGGAAAGCAGCAGCCACATCCCTCAGCCTGGGCAGAGACCCTGGCAGCCGTTGTCCCCAGGGCACCGGGCTGGGCTCCAGTGGCTGGGCAGGAGGGTCCTGGCCAGGGATGCTGGAGGACGTGGCCGCTCCTAACGCCCCTTAACAGGAAAAATACTTTTCTTGCCTTGGAAAGGAAAAATGAAATGTTTCATCTTATCCTTTTATTTTTAGTCAAGCCAATAGAAAATGCTCTGTTTGGACTTGTTACCCTGCATGTCAATGCTTATCTACAGATGCATCTTCAATACATCCCAGAGAGGGATCTTATCACCTTCTGCAATACAGAATCATTTACTGGCCTAAGATCTCCTGACTGCCCTCTTTTTTTATGTTTACACTTGGACCTTTTCTCTTTTTACGTTTGCTTCCAGACAGAAGCTTTCTTTCAAACAAAAGGGTCTGATCCACTCCCAGAGAGCCCAAAAAGATATTCCTGTTGCCTTCAGCATGCAGGAACACACCGCATAAATCAAATGTGGTAAGAATTGTCTGGAAAGTGAAGCTGTCATCACTTGATGAAAGTGGACTTCTTATCCAGCTGCATCATTGTCATACCAAGAAATTCACTAGGATGAAGTTATCTAAATCTAACAAAGATTAATTCAGTATCACCCTGATACATATCCCAGGTGAATGTACTTTTGAGATTATATATATCAGCTTAGCTTGAGAGATCACATTTATCCTTGTAAAGTTAGGGGATGATGGATCGGTACATTATGCACCAGCAGTGCACCCTGAACATGTCATGACAAGTAATCTGCTTGCCAGCAAAGAATAATGCCTTATCTAATGCTGGGATCTTACACCAAACGCACTGGTTAGACAACTGAACTATTGAAAATGACAAAAAGTGCACCAGCATAAACACTGACCACATCCAACTCCGCCCCGCGGTGCCTAAACTGCTGAGGCTGCACCTCATATTGAAAGATGTTTTGCATCTGACGTAGTTACGCCGCCCCAAATTGGGACCAGGGAATGTGCTGTGGGACGGAAACAACGGCCCAAGCTCGCTGCCTGAGCTGAGGTCACGTCTGACTGCAGTGGAGTCGCTCCAGGACTCTTCTCAATTCGGGCACAATTAGACCAGCAGCAGCATTTTGAAACCTGCACGCTTGTCAGGGGAAGGAGTAAAGGAAGAGAAAGGGAATCTCTGGGACCTTCTCCAAGCCTTTTGGAGTCAACAACAGTGCCTCAGCTTCGCTAGATCCTGTGCAAGAAAATGAGCCACAACCCCTGAAGGATGGCCACTTAAAAAACCTCCTTTGCCTTCAACTACTTGGACACATAAATAAATATTGAAAGGACATGTGTGGAGATGCCTATCACGCAGAAAGCGGCAGGAATGATGAAAACAAACAATTTCACCACTAGCGCAGCGAAAACACTGCAGCTGCAATCATGAATAAAAACAAAGCCCCATCAGCACAGCCTGAAAGCCTGCTTGTACAGCATAAACGCAGGTGCTCAAAGATCAGGTATAGTAGCGACATGTCCAGTTTTTAACTCCCTGAGGCAATGTCTTGCCCGGCAGACGGGCCATCCTCCTGCTTTTTCGTTGTTAACATGTCGCTTGATCTGTTTAACACACTGTCCTCACTCTGAAAAAACACCCGTGCTGTGCAGAATTATCCTTGGAGTGCTTGCAGCATGTTATGAGACGAGGTAGCTGCGCGGACTAACACCCGCCAGCAGATGCAGACGATTTAAACAGCTAATCATGCCTTAAAGCTGCGGCTGTAATATAATGAGACAAGCAAACGGGAGCGACGAAAAAGCTGCAAAGGTTACACTGACCACCTAGGAACAGGCTGAGGTCAGAGCCAGAGAAAAGATGCTTCGAGAGATGCAGCATAAAAGCAGAGTGAGCAAATTCCCAATAAAGCATCAAAAAGCAATGATGTGGAAAGAAATTCTTAAAATTAGCAATATGCAAACCACAAGGGAGTTACAGGTTGAATTCAGTTTGCAAGAGGTTGAGAGACAAAGGTGACCTAAAACAACTCAGATTCATATGTAGGTATAAACACCTTCCAAAAATCTCTCCATTGCCTTCCTCACGCTATGGTTCGTGCCCACAGGCTCCAAACGTGGCAGGGTTTCTCTGAACCTTTTCATGCTTTACTTGTTAGCAAAATCTTTTCTCTCCTAGTGCTGATGAACATTAATCTAAACCCTGGAGGCCGCCACTGTCCCTACGAACTACGTGCTGGCCCAGCACTGGATGGTTAGCTCCATCATCCAGCCGCCTCCTATTTCATTAAGAAGAATCATAGGGCCAGTCAGCTGATAGGTTAAGAAGAGGATGTGCTGGTGCTTACAATGCTATAGACATTGTTCATGATGAACCACAACATTTTCCCCCCCTTTTTTCTAGTTTTATCACTATTCTCATGCTCAATAGGCAGTCTGAAATCATTAGTATAGTATGTCCCGAACACAGGCTCTGCAATCTGCAGGTTACAGTCTACGAAGGAGAATAAAGCGGACTTACAGACACCGTCGAGACACCAAAACAATTTAAAAGAAACATATCATACAGCTATAACTAACGCCTCACAGAATATAAGGCACATTAGGTATTTTTTACACTCTTTTACTGACCTAGCAAAAACAAAAGCCAAAGCAGTGGCTACACAAAGGAAAGAAACCCTCCAAAATACTGCAACTAGAGAGACGTGAGAAAAAGTATTTTTAGGAGATTTTGCAAAGAACTCTTCACCCAAGGGTCTCTCCAGCAGCTGAAGTGTGTAGCATGACAGTTTTACCCCAGCTGTGGATCTGGTGCTTGTGCGTGCACGCGTTTGCATGTGTGCCATGATAATGTGGCTCCACGATTACGAATGGGGACCCCGTCCAGCCTGCGTTGTTACACATTCTCTGCCCATTAATCTCTTCGAAATTGTTGGAATGACGGTAGGGAAGAAAGAAAACAGACGAAGAGGAAGGAAGTACGTAGCACATTATAGGACGCGCTCAGCTCCTCGGAGGAGGGCCCCACACAGCCATGGGGAAGAGAAGCCAGGCGAACGGCACACAGGGAACAAACCCTGCCAAGGAAGGGCAGTGTATTTTAAACACTGCACAGTGCTTGGAAAAGGAAAAGGGTAACCAGACAAATTCCTCCAGCAAGCTCCTTGAAAATAGAAAGAGGCAACAAGTGATTGACAGGTCATCACCAAAGACAAGGACAATGCAAGTGGAATGGCAAACCAAAGGAGAAGCAGAGCTGACAGGCTCACTGCATTGTTTTTAAATACTGTTTTAAAGGGCAGAACAAGGAAGAAAAGGAAAAAAAAAAATAAACCAACTGCATCCAACTGCTTCCGATGTGAAATGAAGGGGACCCACCTGCAATTTTTAATGCATTTTGTCACCGAAGGAGAGCTGCTGTTCAGCGGACTCAGGTGGTTCCTGCTAACAGCGGAGTTAACCAGGAGTAAAAACGTGCATGGGTGCTACTCCTGAGGATCCTGGGAGCCCCTTGGCCATGGCTGCAAGTGCAGCAGCTGGGCTGCCTGACCCGCCTCAGCCACGCCGGAGGGAAACCCAGCAACCCAAAATCCAGAGGGAGGGAGAGAGAATCTGCCTCCTGGTCAGAGCTGCGGAGCTTTTCTGAATACTGTTTTAATTGCACAGTAACAATTAATCACCGCTTTGATCTAGCCATTATTTCTCTGTATCACAAAACCTCTCACTACCTTTATCACGCCTGACTGTGAGGGCTTTACCTCATCAAAGGCCAGGCAGGCCAAGGACCATTCTGTAGCTGATGAGGACAGACTGATTTTTGGTGGTTTGTTAGAGGTTTCAGGTTTTGATGAGCAAACGTCAGAGAATCTGCTAGGGCTGCTCCCATTTCCCGTTTCAAACCTACGGACAACTTTCTCCGGTGTTTCAGATTAAGCAGCGGGCTCATACCACGCATCGTGCTGAAACTCACACCCGCATCCGTTTGCAGACAAGCGACGGGCTCGTGGAGGTTAAAGATTCTGGAATAGCCATTTCTGACCGCTGCAGAGTAGAGCTCTGGGGAAGAAAAAGCAAACCTAACCATTACCTCAAATGCCTAATTCTGCAGAACTTGGCTTTATAAATACATAAATAAATACTCTGATTTTATTACTTGTATTTCATTCAGTTGGAAATGGGAGTTGCAATCCTGACAGCAAAAGCATTTATTTTGCTTATGGGAACACTAGCAAAGTAATAATTAAACTGAGATAGTTCAGTAACGTGCTCCCTACCCCATAAACCTCCCTGGACGACCCTTGTCAATTGACTTACAGCACAAAGTAGAATCTCACAATGTTTCCTGATAAATTGTTTTGTAGCAAGTACCTTCACTGCACAGTATTTCTTGCCACTTCCATTCCTCTCTTATATCTGCCTTTCCTCCTTGCCTCCCAACAGCATCTCATGAACTCTCAGAAGTCACCACGCGCCTGTTTACCAGCTCTTCTCCCTATTCCCATTCTTCATTTGTCTTTCAACATCCTCCACAGTACAGCAATACACAGGCGGCTCTTGCCACAAAAATACTACAAACAACATACACAGTGATTGCATAAACTGCTGCATTGCCTGCCTTGCAACAAGGCCTCCAAGAGGAACATGGAACTGCCTTATTAGCTGTGGACCCAAGGGTATTTTTGCCTTCGCTTCCCAGGAAGCGATGTCCAACAGCAACCACAGTCTAATGCTGTAATTGAGTCAAAGATCAGTGAGGAAATAAGCTTTAATCATCTTTGGGATTTCAAACAACAGCTTTTACTCTCAGATCTCTTGAGCACACATTTATAGAACTTCTTTCATCTAATTTGTACTAAGACAAAGGAAAAGTGAGTGCAGAACAACATGTGAAGGCCTAGTAGTTATATCGCTTTCACCTTCATCATTGAACCATTGCTCAAAACATTTCTTTCCTCGGGGCAGATCTACCTCCAGCAGCAAGGCAGACACACTGTCCCTTTCTTCGTGAGACTGCTAAATGTGCCTGGACGCTTGCAGCCAGATGTGTTACTCTGGCCTAGGGCTGGGGGAAGAAAGGGCTGCTTTTAACAGAAAATAATCAACCTCTCTTCCGCTTTCAGTCCCTAAGCACTCTGAATCATGTGTTTGTCTGAGATTGTCAGTGCAACCCCCCAAAAAAAATCATTTTTGTGAAGAGAACATTTTTGGTTATCTGGGGAGAAAACCCTCGATATTGAAACAGCTGTTTCCCATCCATTTTTAGCTAGCATGGCTGTTGTGTAACTCAGGGATCAGCCTCCCACTTTTGCTGGTTTAAAAAAGCTTTACTGTAAGCTCTCCCTCTCATTCCACAACAGGGAACTCTCAGTAAGAGCATCTAAGCCTTTGCAGTGCTGAGAAAAACAGGCTGATGCCACCCAGTGAAAAAAAGAAACGCTTTCTGCGGGGCATTCAGAATTGTAGACTATAATGTTCCCTCCAGACATCACTCCCACCGTCCCTCTATTTTACAGTGAACAACTATAAATTCCCAGTACCTCTGGGTTTTTTTTTCCCCAAGCCGCGTATACCCATCACAAATCAGTTATTTCTCACTTTTAAACGCACTCCAGGGGTGATTTTTTTAAAATTATGTTGGTTAAGTTAAACGTAAGATGCACCGATGCTGGCAGATGTAACTGACCGTCAGCCACACAAAAGAAACACTCCTAGGTTTGATGTATTATAGCAAGGACAAGAAAAAAGGATGCCTATTTAAAAGGGGTTGCAATACAGAGTTGAAAGCTGAACAGAAACAGTTGGATGGATTTGCAGAATTGTTTCAGGATTTGATTCACGTTTACTGCGACCATTTAAAATGGAATGACCTGTTCTCCCAGCTGTTTGTTCCTTCCTCCTCCTAGGGGTTACTACCTCCAAGGAAAGCCAGTTAAATGAAACTTATGAGGGCTGGAAGCTCTGTGACTTTGCTAACACCACACTCAGAGGTGCATTGAGCTACAGCTGCAGAACACGCACCAAACTCCACAAATTCTGCCTCAAATCAGTAGCAAGCAGCTAGGGATGGGGGGGCACAGGCAGCACTTTAATCCACCTCCAGTGTTGGCTAAGGAAATACACACCTAAGGCATAATGCCCTTGTGTCTAAGCCCGTGAGTCTATGGAAAAGGGCCAGAAATTTAAAGCTTACCTGAAGAATAACCACTCTGAGGGATTTCACCAACTGGTGTAAAGATGCTTTTATCCGAGGTAATGACTCATCATCTATAAATCAGATGATTATCTTTTAATCAGCCTTTCTTTGAAACATCAAAATTTAAAGACACAACACTTTATACTCATTAACTTCTTTTTAATTCACTGGAATGGTAAGTAAACAGGGGAAAAAATTCTTTTCTTCCTTCACAGCAGAATTCAATAACCAGCTGGTGGAGACCAGGATCTCCTATCCCCTACAAGGAGGATGTAAGTTCATGTTTCACTTCTGCTCAAGCAGAGTGAAGCAGTAGGCACTGCTGCCACACGTGAGCTGTCTGTGCAGCTCAGCCAGCGGCCCCAGGGCTTCAAACGCATGCTCAGGCTGAGCCTTCGATTGCCAGGTGCCACTTTCAGTTCTCAGTGCTCAGCTGAAAGATTTGTGTCTTTCCTCTCGCTTCACAATCAGTTAAACTGTTCTCACTACCAGCGAAGCTGTGCAACTGCACCCGCTCTGGCCATTTAAATACAAGGAAAGGTAAAGGAGCTTTTCCTCACGCTCAAGCTGCTCAAAGTGTCCCCTGCCTGAATCAAAACCAAGCAGCAGCGTTCTACAAAAATGCAGAGAAACTGGTCATGGCGCCGAGCTGCAGTGAGGTACAGAACAGACAGTACCTGTATCTACATCAGAGACTGGCTTTGAAGGTGACAAATATATCAGCAATTAACTTCAGTTGCAGAAGAAATTCATAACTCATAATGGGCAACACCGATTACATTGCCACTAGTGTCACAGGGCTGCTTCTCAGTTTGATCAGTCTAATTTTGTAACTGCTGCATGTACTATACTTCAAAATATTAGCCCAAAGTCAGAGGCACTCCTCTTTCTATAAGACTGCAAAGTTGTACCTAAAAATGAAGACTACTTTACTAGAGTCCATCTCCTTAGTCACAGCATTAACCTATCAGAAGAAGGTAGACGGTGACTTAAAGCTTTTATGGGAGTTTGTACATGCATTACAGTAAATTTAAAATGGGATAACATACCTTTTTTTAATAAATAATACACTGCTGCTGTCATGCATATTACAGGCTGGCCACTACTTAGAAAAATGAATGTTAGTGTTCTGGTGGCCAAAAGCAGACTGCTGGTTTATGGGCAGTCATCAAAATGACATGTTTCAAAATATTAGGCAGCCTTCCCTGCTACACACAATAAAAATACCCAATTACACTTTCTAAAGAAATCACATGTAGTTAAATGTATAGGCACCAGAAAATATACAGGAACTGAGAGTGACAGCCTTTTGCAAATACTAAGACTTCTGCTCATATTAATCACGGCTAGAAGGGCTCTCTTAGTCATTTTAGTTCACAATTGAACAAAAACAATGTGAGATTACAACTTCAGCTAATAATCAGTAGCTTCTAGCTCTTAATAACTTTAGGTTTCCTACAAAACAAACCCAAATTCTGCATTTAATTATGTAACTGCAAATCCAGAGTAACTGATTTGGGAGATAAAATGCTACTATGAGACAAAAGACTACTAAGAGTTTGATTCAGCGTTCTCTGCTTGCTGACCCGAACTGATGGGAATTAGGCAACGTTTTTGATGGAGTCTTCTATCCAAAATGCTCAGATGAAAATCACCTCACAGTAGGAGCTGGAGGGGAACAGTATCAAGACATTTCAACATATTCTAAACAAAATAGAGTTGGGTCTTGCTTTAAACTGTATTTTGGATTTCATGCTTTTCAAATAGAAGTACTATTAGTGTTTCAAAACAAAACTAAATACTCCAATCTGATCCCTCAAAAACATTTCCTGCAACTCAATTATTTTACTTTCTTTCGAACTTCCAGCTAACCAAATAACTAGCTATTTGCACAGCTCTAAGATTAGGTCGTCAGAAGTAAATATTGATTTTTTTTTATACACACACATGTATGCGTACATATGTAAGAGAGAGTTGGGTACATTTTACCATTTGCTCGAATGGTGCAGACTGTTTCGGTCTCTTTGTAGTGTCAATCATTAGAAACAATTTTTGGTCTGTGTGGTGGCAGCAAACAGATAACAATGGGCATGTCAGGTCTACTGCACAATAGTAACAAATCAAAATGTGTTACATGGAACAACTTTCTAAATCAAAAGCTGATGGTGGTTATCAAAGATATTTTTTAAAGCTGTAAACATTTTTCACCAGGCAAGGCAGCTTCTTCTCTCTTTGACAGATGAGAGAGGATTGGTTTTGGAGGAGGGCTAAGACACACTTCAATCTAAACAGGTCATTTTAACTACCTGTGGCCAGCTCACAGCAACAAGCACCTTCAGAAGGCAGTTCATCCTCATCAGGCACTCCTCTCTCTCCATTAACAGCAGAAGCCTAGAGGAAGCCCTGGACTTTGTGATACCCACAGTTAGGTGAGAAGATTTGCAGTGCGGTTGGATCCAAAGCTCTACAGCTGTCCCAAGTGAACACTTACAACAGCAAGTTCTGTATTTTGCCACATGGAAATTCAAGGTTATTAAATTACATCCAAACCAGTGCTTCATTTGTCCACGTTACTCCAATCCTACTCTTTTTAATACAATTGGCCAAAACCACAAATAATGCTGGAGTGTTCTTTTCTATACTGAAAATTTCCACAAGGGCTAGGGAAAAACACCATTTGAAAAACAACAAGAAATCATTGGCCTGTGTCTTTAAGAACTATAGGCTTGTTTGCTACAGATTTTGTAATAATTTGTAGTTGTTTGTTTTTCATTGCGGACATTTGGAGAGCAGATATGTAAGTGTAAATAATTAAAACGGTAAAGGAAGTGAGGAATCTGTTTCTGATGAATTAAGGGTTAGTTCTTATGAATTGCCAATTTAAATGAGCCTTAGTTCAGTGCTACCTTCATTACAAATGAAAAGTATAGTAAAAATCACAGGTGCCTCACAAGTAACCTAGACCTGGTCCTCCAGAAGTGCTGCATACACCTCAATTTCAAGGAAAGCCAAAAGCACCTCCCAGCATTAACACTCCATCATTTGCAAGAAAACCGATTGTTTATAGGGCACTTTGCCTTATTCAAACACAAGGGATATCATTAAGTTCTGTTGGAGAAGCACAAAGGCCCAAACATAAGCTTTGGCAGCTGAGAGAAAGAGAGCAATTGCAGGAACTATAGCTGTTCAGATGGTGAGAATTAGTGTAGCTCCGTTGGCTTCACTAGAATTATTCGGGATATAATACACCAGCTGAGGATGTTATCCATTATCTGTAACTCCAGCTGTGCCTGCATTGCTAATCCAGCCAGATCTCTGAGTTGAGACTTCTATGGCATGAAGCAGGCTGCTTAATATAATTCAAATACAAAGAAGAGACTCATAGATAATTTCTGCTTCAACTCACAGTGACTCAGAGCTAAGTGAATACAGTGGAACAAATCAACCAACACCGCAGTTTTTGAGAGGACTACTAAACAGTCCACCAAGTGGTCCATGTATACACAAAAAAGTAATTGAAAATTATTTATTTGTTGAAATGACTTGTGTTGTGCAGTTTGTGAGCCGTTTATTACGAGCATCGAACACTCCATATTCAAGTTGCTCTCACTAGGCATAAAGTTCAAAGCTGCTGCAAGATGGGAGATGGCTAAAGGGTTCCTACCTTGTGAACAGTTTGCTCTTAAAATTCATTATTTAACCCCCCTTTTTTTTCTACCCTTAACAATCTTGTAGAGTTCAGGGCAAATTTACAGATTCAGCAAACATTTTAAGAAGAAACACACTTATCTGCTGTGAGCAAACATAAGAAGGGAAGAAAAAAAATCTAGGTCTGAGCATATTTTCTCAGCAAGTTAAAGGATATGCATACAAAAACTGTGACAGCTTATGCCCTGTTCTATTAGTGAGCCACCACCCTGAAAGCAGTCAGTTCACCACATACTAGGATGTCCTCTTTCTTCAGGCTGCTGCTGTCAGAGCTGCCTGAACAGCTTGCACTTCGTGATTACAGTCTATGCATGCAACCGCTCAGTCACTCTGCACGACTCGGAACTTCTGGCAAACTGCGTAAAAGGAGGTTGCAAAGAGCCCTCTGAGCAATCCAGAGAGGAGTCCTTGCCAGGCGGCCGCTGAAGGACATTCAGGACTAGTCAATACGCAAACTAGAAGGAGCACGTGTCTGGTTAGGGGCACACGTTGCCCCTACATCAGTCAGATACAGTAATGTTGTCAACTCTCCTATAGCAATGACATAGTTTTGCTTCCACAAAGCAAAGAGCTAGCATTACATGTTCAGTGTGCTACATGGATGTGTTGGAGTGGGTCCAGAGGAGGGCCACGAAGATGATCAGAGGGCTGGAGCACCTCTCCTATGGGGACAGGCTGAGGGAGTTAGGACTGTTCAGCCTGGAGGTGAGAAGGCTCTGGGGTGACCTTACAGCAGCCTGCCAGTACCTGAAGGGGCCTACAGAAAGGATGGAGAGGGACTTTTCACAAGGGTCTGTAGTGATAGGACAAGAGGGAACGGCTCTAAACTAAAAGAGGGCAGATTTCGATTAGATTCACCATAAGGGTGCTGAAACACTGGAACAGGTTGCTCAGAGAAGCTGTGGATGCCCCCTCCCTGGAAGTGTTCAAGGCCAGGTTGGATGGAGCTCTGAGCAACCTGGTGTGGTGGAAGATGTCCCTGCTCATGGCAGGGGGGTTGGAACCAGATGATCTTTAAGGTCCCTTCCAACCCTTACCATTC
>Ga0065711_1035479_pt1 | contig 22276 bp, 34 predicted proteins | sample Hoacrofraction12_FD_59098 | JGI IMG/M metagenome (GOLD analysis project Ga0065711, IMG submission 59098) | Hoatzin crop microbial communities from Cojedes, Venezuela - Epithelial fraction 12 v2 (version 2) | ecosystem: Host-associated > Birds > Digestive system > Esophagus > Crop | place... | reverse complement strand
CCCGGCGCCGTGCGGGGATGCGGGGGGCTCCTGGGCGGGGGGGTCGCCGCTTTGCCGGCCGGGGCAGTGCAGGCAGGGGGTGCCTCCATCCTCCTCGCCGGGAGGAAGGCGGGAGGCGGCCGGGCCGTCCTCGCCGCGGGTTTGGCGGCGGAGATGCGGGCAGCCGGCGCCGCACTGCCAGGCGCCTGCCCGGGGGGCGAGGGGGGGCTCCGGGCCCCCCCGCCCGGCAGTCAGCCAGTCCCTCCGCTTCCAAGGCGGGCTGGGGGGGAGGTGCCGTGAGGGCACGGGGTGTGTGTGGGGGGGAGTGTGTGTTTCAGGGATCCCCCACCCTGGGGGTCCCTCACCCGCTGGCGTCTCCCGCTGGCACCGGGGCCGGTGCTGGGGTCAGGCAGGTGTTGGCGGTGCAGGTGCTGGGACCCAAGGATGCTGCAGGACTTGGGGGTGGCATTGCTTCCCCAAAATTGTCCCCTCTGCTGAATCTCCTGCTTGGGGGGCTGGGAGGAGGGCCAAAGCCTGGGCACTTGGCCCTGGCAGCCAGCATCCCCCCGGCACCTCCTGCCATGGCTGTTCAAGGCTCAGCTGAGGCTGGATCCGGTCCCGGCTGGTCCCAGACCCCCCAGCTCCATCCCCCCCAGCCGGGCCGTTCTCTGGGGTGCTGGGAGCAGGTGCCGCACTCCCCTGCCTCTCCTCGCCCTGCCGGTGCGCTTGTTTTCCCAAACCCCGGGCGCAGGGACAGCCTCTTGATTAAGTGTATTAATAGTTAAACTTTCAGCTCATAGCTTAAACTCACCAGACCACGAAAAGCTCCCTCCTTTACTCATGCTCTGTTGCTCAACTAAAATATTACACTCAAAAGGGTTGGTTTTTTTTTTCTTTTCCTCTCCTTTTCCCCTGACTCGACTTCTGGGAGCGTGGGGGGTCTTGCAGGGCTCCCCTGCCCAGTGAACACCCCCCGTTGTCCTCACTGCCCCTCGCAGCCATCCCTCTGAGAAAAGCCCGGGCAGGGAGGTTGGGGGACTCTCCTGGCCCGGTGACACCCCAGGGAACGGGGCTCTTGAGCCCCAGCCAGGCTGGGGAGGAGAATGGGAACCACCATCCCAGGGAAACAGTGTCCACCCGCGCTGGTGGGTACACGGGGCTGGGCTGCGGTGGCTGGGGATGCTGGTGGTAGCTAGTTTGTGGGATTGCCTTTTTCCTGCCAGGTAGGCGATGGGGCAGGAGAAACAGTGAGAGGTTCAGCCATGCCAAGTGCCAAGGTCCTGCAGGTGGGTTGGGGCAACCCCCAGCCCCAGCACCGCCTGGGGACGGTTGGACTGGGAGCAGCCCTGTAGAGGACTAGGGGGTACTGGTGGGTGACAAATGCGACATGAGCTGGGTTTGTGCGCTCGCAGCCCAGAAAGCCAATTGCATCCCGGGCTGCATCACCGGCAGCGTGGCCAGCAGGGTGAGGGAGAGGATGCTCTCCCTCTGCTCCACTTTGGTGAGACCCCCTGGGGCACTGTGTCCAGCTCTGGGGTCACCGGCACAAGACAGACATGGACCTGTGGGAGCGGGGCTGGAGGAGGCTGCTGAAATGGTCCGAGGGCTGAGACAGCTCTGCTATGGAGAGAGGCTGAGAGGGTTGGGGGTGTTCAGCCTGGAGAAGAGAAGGCTCCGGGGAGACCTTTCACTACTTAAAGGGGGCTGGTAAGAAAGATGGAGAGAGGCTTTTCTCCAGGGTCTGTAGTGATGGGATGAGGGGCAACGGTTTTAAACTGGAAAAAGGAAGATTTAGATTGGACACAGGGAATAAATATTTTATGGTGAGGGTGGTGAGGCACTGGGACAGGTTGCCAGAAGAAGCTGTGGATGCCCTTACCTGGAAGTGTTCAAAGTCAGGCTGGACGGGTCTTTGAGCTACCTGGTCTAGTGGAAGATGTCCCTGCCTGTGGCAACGGGGTTGGACTGGATGGTCTTTGGAGATCTCTTCCAACCCAAACCATTCTGTGATCTGATGAAGGGGGGCAGTGGCATAGGATGGGCAGGAGGGAGGAGTAAAGGGATGACCGGAGGAGGAACCACCTCTGGGACAAACCGGCCAGGAAAGCCTGGGCCCAGACCAGTGGGGAGGAAATTCGTGAGTTTGCTTACGCTCAGGAGTGGCTCTGCCATGGGGAACGGGGCAGGATCAGGCCTGCAGCAGACTTTGCCTTCACCAGAGGGACCTGCCCTGGTGGGGAGGTGGGCTGTGACTCCTTGTGCTGGGGAAGCCACTGGGTGAGCATCAGGGCTTGGGGGTGAGTAGCAGCCTCCATCCCCATCCATGCCCCATGTTGCTTGGCATGTCTGCAGTGTTGGAGCCTTAGGAGAGCTCCAGGGAGAGCCAGGCAGCAGGACGGTGTGACCCCAGTGAGTGGCTGAGGGTGACCTGTAGGTCCCGTCACCTTTGGGAGAGGCCAAAGGGCATGTTTCACCCTGTCCCATGGCCCTTGGGTGCCTGAAGACCAGGGTTGAAAGAAGCGTTTGGGTTCATCAACATCTCAGCGCTGATGGTGCAAACGTGCCGTGGAGCAGGTCCTCATAGTGCCCAGTATTCTCTGCTTTCAGGGCACTGCAGGGCTTTGGGGGTGCATTGATAATGTCTTTGGAGTGGTCTCATTCTGTGTTGCAAGCAGGTGGAGGGCATTGAGGGTCTGAGATGACAGCCCTTGCCACACATGGGTGGCAGCCTGTTATTATGTGAATGAAAGGATTTTTAAAGTCACAGGGTTTTCAAGAGGCTGCCTTGGTGTCTCTGGTTTCCACACATCCATCGTTATGGCATGGAAAACAGGAATAATGGTCCTGCTGTGTCCACCTTGTGAAGGCTTGGCTCTCAAGCTGTGGTATTCCCTTGGGGTTTGTGGGTCTGGTTCTATGTCCTCGTACTCGAACAGTGCTGCTCATACCAAAGCATCTTCCATCGCCTGAACCTGGACATCCTTTATGCTGGGAGGATGAGGACCTGTCACCTCCACAGAGTGATGCCTGTGGCGTGTTGGCCCAGGCGTGGGAAGGTACATGTTGGCCTCGACTCTGGAACTGGTGGCACAGGAAGAAAATGCTGTTTTCTGATTTTTCATGCGGGATGTGCTTTTCCATCTCCATTCTCCTGGCTCAGAAAGGTGGGAGCTGGAAAATGGCTTAGGTCACTGGCTCTGCCCCATGTCAACGCTGTCATACACTTCTTCAGTGGGGGCACGATGTGGGTGATGGATGGGACCTGCACCACGGTGAAAGACGTAGCCTGTCATTTTGGGGTCACTTCTGAGATGGACTTCATCCCAAGGGTCTGATTGTCACCTTCGTGGCACTGGACACTGGGTGGTGACAGGGCTGAGGAACAGTGCTGTCCTAGCTCTGTGGGCTCTGAGGTGCATCTGGATGACTCCAGTGGGTTTTGTGTGGCTGCTGCCACCCATGAGACCCTGACTGACCCCAGCATACGTTCACTCAGCACTTGTGGGGCTTCCTGGGGATGGCCCAGGCTTGAGCGAGGGTTGGGTTTGTGCCCTGGTGTGATGAGATGAGGGGCATGGTCACCTCCAGTGTCCTCTGATGCTGCTGTCTCTGGTCATCTCTTGGCTTACTGGTGGTTGCCCACTGTTAGAAGGCAGCCCTCGTCTCATCTGTGGCTGTGGCTTGATGGATGTTTAATTTTTGGCTTTGCAAACCCTTCTTGAGTTCATGCCTCTGCTCCATCTCTTCGTAGGGATGTTTGGGCGATACCCATCTCCCATGATCTTCCTTAGGGGAGTCTTTGGCTGTGCGCAGAGGAGCAATGCAGCTCCATCCGCTCAGACCCCAGGTGACCTCTTGGTGTCCTCAAGGGTCCTGGGGTCATCAGTTTTCACTTATTTTTGCTGGTATTCGCCCATGTGGCTTTGGTGCCTCACAGGCTGGCTGGGAAAAGCAGTCTGGGGTCCAGGTCTGACTCCTGAATCTCTCACTTCAACATCCTGACGGCTGAGGGGTTCTCAGTGGAACATCCTGACACTGAAGGGTCCCAGGCATTTGCAGATCCAAGTACTCTCAGCTCTGCTGCCTCTGTGCCCCTTAGGCACTTCTCCACTGTGCCCGCTTGCTGCTCACAGGCAGGTTCCTGTTGTCCAGCCTCTTCTGCAGCTGGAGCATGGCCAGGGAGGACCATTCATGCCTAAGGAGCATTGATGTCTTGAGGATGGCTTAAGAACTTTTGATGCTGGTTCAAAGCCTGATGGAGGGAGGTCCACATCCATGGGAGGTGCAGACCAGCACTCTGCCCTCTGCTTTGCGGGAGTCTGTTTGGGTTTGGGTCCAGGTCAAGGGAGGGCAAACAAACTGTGCCCACAGATGTTGCTTGGAGGCTGTGTGGGGTCTTGCCTCCTTTCACAGACTCATAGAATAGTTTGGGTTGGAAGGGACCTTCAAAGATCATGTAGCCCAGTGCCCCCCTCAGAAGTTCTAGGGACGTCTTCCACTAGATCCGGTTCCTCAAAGCCCTATCCGGTGGCTTTGAATACTTCCAGTGATGACGCATCCACAATTCTGGGCAATCTGTCCCAGTGTCTCACCACCCTCATCATAAAACATTTCTTCCTGATGTCCAGCCTAACCCTGTCCTCTTTCAGTTTAAAACTGTTGCCCCTTGTCCTGTCACTACAGGGCTTGGTAGAAGGTCTTTTTCTGTCTTGCTTGTAAGCCCCCTTTATATGCTGAAAGGTCTTTCATCAGGTCCAGGTCTTGACTGGGCCATGGGGAGGTGAGGGGTGGGAAGGGCTGGTGGCCGGGATGTGGCAGCAGGCTTACAGACAGCCAGGGTGGCCGAGCCTGGGGCTGCGAGTGCCAGCCTGGGTTGTTCTTCCCCCCTTCCCATCCTGCATCCGTGCCGTGTTCAGCTGGTTTCACAGCAGGGAGGTAGGTCCCAGGCACCCATCACTCCCAGGGTTCCTGCGGCCGCTCTCCGTCCCTGCGCCCTGCTGCCAGCTGGGGACTTTTCCCCCAGTTCCTGCAGCCTGTGGGAGCCAGCGGCCGAGGATTGCTGGCTCTGGGAGTGCTCCCCTTGCCCTCTGCTTTACCTTCTGCATCTCACTAATCTGATGACCGGAGGTATGCGAAGCATTTCAAATATGGCCTCGTTAGCTGGCTCCGGACAGAGCACGCAAGAGGCGTTTCTTCACACTCCGATTCCAGCCGGCTGTTGCTGTTCCCTCCTCCCATGGGCATCTCGCCGCCGTTTGCCCTGCGCTGGCTGGGACTGGCGCGGCTGGTTGAGCCCATCCCGCCTGGCCGCGGGATGGACGTGTCCCTTTGCGGGACAGCTCTCGGCTGCACCAGCGGCTGTGGGTGGGCGTTGGGTCCCGCGGCGATTTGAGAGCGTTGCTGGGCGTGTGGGCGAGGGGCGAGCGCGTGCCGATGCTGCGGAACAGGATGTCCCCTCTGCCCGCAGCCTTGGCCGGTGCCCAAGCCTCCTGCATCATGCCCAGCCCACTGGAAGGACCTGGAGGGGCAGCCCAGAGCACGCACGATGGGTGGCCTTGGGGGGGTCCCAGGGAGTCCCCTGGGAGCAGGGGGCTCTCTGAAAGGCACTGGAGTGGGGGATGTGGGATGGTGGGTGCTGGCCCCGGTGGGAAGCACCCAGCGTGGGGAGTGGACCTGGGAGGGAGGCGTGGTGCGGCTCTGGGCGCAGGGGGGGCAAGGCCCTGGGATCCCCGGGGAATGGGTGCTCCCCAAGGGGACTGCAGCCCATCTCCAGCTGGCTCTCCGGGGTGGTCCTCGCGGTGCTGTGCCCATCAGGGTGCTGTGGCACCCACCTCGGTGTCCTGTGCCTCTGCCTGAGCCACTCCCCTGGTTTGGCAGGCAGAGCACCCTGTCCGCCTGTCCATCTGTGGCCGTCTGTGCCTGCCCATCTCCTCTGTGCCCCCGTGCACGTCACTGAATCGGCACACGGGGCCCCACTGCTGACGGTGCTGACATGCTTCTGCCTGGCCAGGGACCCTCCGCTTTTGATGTCCCCAGTGTCCCCCGCCTTGCTGTGGCGGCAGCAGGAGCCTGGCAGCGTCTCCCCACTCCGCTGAAGGAGCTGAAGGGGGGAGAAAAATAAATGTAGAAGATGAAGATGATGAGGGTGGCTCCAGCCGCCCTTGGGGACAGGTGGCCCAGTGTCGGCATCCCTGAGGAGGGGATGCCATGGCGTGGCCCCAGCAGGGTTGGGAGCCGGACGCCAGGCGTTTGCGCTTTAATGCATCAGGACAGCTTGCAAATTCCAGCCTGGCGCGGCAAGGTGCCGGCCGCGGTTGAGCGTGCGCTGTCTCGCGGCTGAGAGGGCCGCGCTGCCATAACGGGTGAGCTGCCATAACCGGTGAGCTGCCATAACGGGTGAGCTGCCATAACCGGTGAGCTGCCATAACCGGTGAGCTGCCATAACCGGTGAGCTCGCCGGCCGCCAGCGGGGTGCGAGGGCCTGCGGGGAGCTGGGGGCCGGGGCAGGGCTGCGGGCGGCCCCTGCCTCCCGCTGTGCCGGGGGGGGTCTGCGCAGCCCCCACTGCAGCAGAGGTGGGGGCAGCCCCGGTGTGATGGTGGCACAGCGGGAGGTTGGCCTGAGAAGGGCAGATCTGCAGGGACCGATGTCCCACCGTCTGCAGAGACCTCTGTCCCCTCCCGTCTGCAGGGACATCTGGCTCACCTTTCTGCAGGGACCTCTGTCCCACTGTCTTCAAGGACCACGTCCCCTTCTTTTGCAGGGAACCCTGTCCCCCTTGTTCCCTCCTTGTCTCCTAAGGTCCCTGTCCCGCTTCTACAAAGCCCCCTGCTCCCACATCTATAGGGACCCCTGTCCCCCCATCTCAGAGCCCCATGCTCTCCCCTGTCTTCAGGCATCCCCGTCCTCACCTTCTGCAGGGAACCCTGTCCCTCCATCTTCAGAGCCCTGTCCCCCTGCCATCCACAGGGACCCCTGTCCCCATCATCCACAGGAACTCTTGTCCCCCTGTCCCCCTCATCAGCAGAGCCCTGGAGTGGTTCCCGAGCGTGGCTCCCCAGCAGCGATGATGACCAGGAGGCAGTTCAAGGGCAGCCTGTGCCATATGAATCCCTGGAGAGAGGGGGTGACCCAGCATCCTTACACATGGGGAAACTGAGGCATGGAATGGCAGCACTGCTGCCCACACCCCCAGCTCCGTTGTGGTTTGGGACCCTGTGTGTCCAGCAGGCTGGGGGCCAGTGGCGGGGGATGCTCTCGGGGGTCCTCATGCACCTCGGCTGTGGGAGTGTGCAGACTGGGAGCAGATGGTTTTCCACTGAATCCTTTCTAGGAGGTGGTTTTCTCTCCTTTCCCTGCATAGTTCCTAAATGTTTGAGCCCGTCAGTTGAGGGAAGACCCGTGGGCTGTGTCTCTCTTGCCTGGCGTGCCCGCATCTCCCTGCTGCCGTGTCGCCTCTCTTCTCCCCATCCTCACGTTCGGGTTCCTTAAATAAAAAAGCCTTTAAAAACACATACTGGCCGTCTCGCTGGGAGAAAAGGAGTCACCTTGAGCGCAAAACCCGTGGGGCCCAGAGGCCTCAGCGTGCGCTCGCCGGGCTCTGAGTGCTCCCCGGCCCCGCTCCTGCTGGGAGCAGCCGGCGGTCACAGCATCTCAGGCTGGTGGCGGACGGAGCTTTTTTTCTTTGCGAAGGCGTTGGGGGATTAGCGAGAGGATTAGTAAATATGACCTCAGGTAAAGATTAAGACCCCCCAAAAAAAAGAAAAAAGGTGTTTTTTTCCCCCCTCCCATGCTGATGCACCGTGAAGATTAAAATGGAATGAATTTGTGCCGCAGCTGGCAGTTTGTTTAGGGATGGGCGGGTGACAGGGAGGGATGGGAAGACAGGGCAGTGATGGGGGCTCTGTCGGCAGGTCCAGAGATGCCAGAGCCGGCGGGGGGAATGGGGGACCTACGGGGCCAGCAGCAGGTCCCTGGGGGTCCCCAGGGGCCGGGCTGGCCATGGCTGGTGCTGACTGCAGGCAGCAGTTGATGGGGAGGGGATTTTTGCCAGGAGGTCATACTGATAACCACTGTCAGCCTAATCCTGGAAATAACTGGGAGTGGGGTGTGGGGTGGCAGCTTCAGCAGCTCGTCCCAAAGGCTCCTAGCTCAACAGATAGGAATGGGAAACACCCCTGGCAGAGGGGAAGAAGTTCCCCCCTGCCTGCAGCTGCCCCCATTAGAGGTGGGACGTGCTCTTGTCCCCCCTGAGCTCCCCGGGCCGCATCCCGCAAACCATCCCGCCATGCAGCTGCCTCCAAGGATAACTGAGGACCTGGTGCTGAATATTCAGGCAATAAAGCTCCTCACCTTTAGCTGGGCCTCCCTCCCTCGGTGGCTCCGGGGCCATGGAGCCATGGGGGCTCCCGTCAGAGCCCCGACAATCTTGTCTTCCCTGGTGACGATGCTCCTGGGGGGACAAGGGGGTCCTCTCCGGGACCCAAGAGGGTCCCTGCCATGCTGGGGACCCGTCCGCTTCCGCAGCCAAGAGAGGCGGTGGGAGAGGACCGACATCCCTGCCATGGTACTTCCACATCCCTTTGGTGATGGAAGGGGGAGATGCTGAGACTGGGGGCAAAGAATATTGGGGAGAGCCCCTGTGGGCTGTCCGGCAGGGTGTGTACTGGGAGGAAGCTGGAGTGGCCATCTCTGGGGAGGATGGGCAGCAGTGACCCCAGCGCAGCCATGTCCTGGTCTATTCTCCTTCCTGTCTGCCCAGGGCAGGGCTGGCCCCGGGGGAATTCCTCTCAGGGGAGTGTGGACATCTCCCCTGGGTCCATGTGTGCTCCAGGGGCTGAAGCGGAGCCGGCCCTGCTTCGGGCACCTCCTGGTAGGGTTGACCCCTCCGTTGTGACTGAGCCTTTTTGGAGAGCTGAGCCTGAGCACTGGCTCGGTGGTAAAACACTGTTTGGGGGGGCTGAGCACTGGCTTGGGGGTCAACCGTCTTTTTTAGGGGGCTAAGAACCAGCTTGGGGGTTGAGCACCATGTTGGGGGACTGAACACTGGCTTGGGGGTCAGGCAGTGGTTTGGGATGTTGAGCTGGGGGGCTGAGCACCGGCTTGGAGGTCGAGCACCATTTCAGAGGGCTGAGGACCAGCATAGGGATTGAGCACCATTTTGGAGACCGGAGAACTGGCTCGATGGTCAAGCATCATTGTGGAGGGCTAAGCACTGGCTTGGGGGTCAAGCGGTGGTTTGAGGGGTCAAGCGCTGGTTTGGGGGACTGAACACCATTTTGAGAGGCTGAGCCCTGGCTCAAGGGTCACGCACTGTTCTGAGAGGCTGAACACCATCGTGGGGGTCGAGCATCATTTTAGGGGGCTGAGTACCATCTCAGGTGTCAAGCACCAGTCCAGTGGGCTGAGCACCCACCCGGGTTCAGTGCTGGCTTGAGGGGGCTGAGCACTGGCTTGAGGGTTGAGGACCATTTGGGGAAGCTGAACACCAGTTTGGGCATCGAGCACCACTTTGGGGGGCTGAGTGCCATTTCAAGGGCTGAGCACTGGCTTGGGGGTTGAGCAGCAGTTTGGGGGGTCTAAGTGCTGATTGTGGGGTCAAGCCCCACTTGGAGGGGCTGAGCATCAGCTCAGGGGTCAAGCACTGGCTTGAGGGGCTGAGCACTGGCCCTGCAGCTGAGCAGGCAGATACTACCCTGGGGTGATGTGGGCAGGTCTGTCCACCACTTGCTCACGTGTTTCACAGCCTGCAGGGTTGGATCCAGCGGCGGTGAAGACCAGCAGGCAGCCGGGGGCTGGATCCTTCCTGAGAGTGCTGGGTGGGTGCATCCCGCAGAGGATGTGCTCCTGTCTCGCACCCCATGCTGCAAGGCCGGGGGCTGGCGGTGCTGGGAGGGGTTGTTCCAGCTCCCGCTTTGCTCCCTGTCCTCCTCCGTGCTCACGCATACCAGGGTGGCTGTGGGATGGGGAGTAGCAGGAAAACCTGGCTCTGGGTCCCTTTGCTGGCACCAAGCGCTGGGCGCATTCCAGCCCTTACCTGCCTCGGTTTCCCTCTTGCAGCGGAGCTCTTTCAGGGGTCTCACCCACTGCCTCCTGGCCACGACGGTCTGGCTGCTCTCCCACTGGGCTGCCATGGGGCATAGCTGCCCAGACAGACAGGGCAGGCAGAGATGGGAAGGAGGGCCTCATCTCCATGCCTTGCAGCAGGGCAGCTGGTACCCTGGGTGATGCTGGGGCACCAAGAGCATCCCTCTGAGTATTCTCCTGGGCACTTGGGTGCAGTGGGGTGTGCTGGCAAGCCCTTGCCTGGCCAACTCCATGCTGGCATCCAAGCCTGCTCTCCTGCTGATCCTGGTAGCTGTCGCTGGCCATGAACTGAATCCACCAGGACCTTCTCATGGAGCAGAGCTGCCCCTTGAGCTGGTACTCATGCCCACGCTGTGGTGCTGGTGTGTGAGGGGGTGTGTGCATGAGTGCAGGGAGCACCATCCCCTTCCAGCTCAGCTGCTGCCATTGGAGGGGGGAAGAACACATGGTCCCCGTCCCCAGGGGTCTGCAGGTCTGGGGCAGCACGAGGACGTGGTGAAGAGGAGCCCAAGGTGTCTCCCAGCCCTGGGGCAAGGAAGGGCGCAAGCCCGTGTTTTGTGTGTTTTGCAGGGCACCTTGAACCCTGCTGGTCCCAGCCATCCTGGGGACCCATCTGTCACCCTGCCTGTGCCTGGGATGGCAGGAGCTGCACCTTCCTCTCTGCCCCAGGTGAGGCCAGGGGACAAGGGCAGGGCTTTGTCCTGATGCCAGGGCCATGCTGTGTCCCAAGGCTTGTCCCTCATGCTGTCCCTGCTGCAGCATCTCCTCTGGTAGCGCCGTCGGGCTCCTCGTGGCTTTTCCTTTCTTTCCGTGGGATGCAACCCTCCTCCGGGTTGGCCCCTCTCCTCCTGAGGAGTGGGGGACAGGTCCAGACCAGGAGCCTGTGGCTGCATGCCCAGCATCTGCATCAGCAGCGCTCCCCACTGTGGAGCTGGGCTCTCTCTGTGTCCCCCAACAGGGGTCATGCCAGTGCCGTGTCCCCATGGGCTTCCCAGGATGTGGTGGCACTGGGAGCTAGGTGGGATGTGATGACTGTAGAAGGTCTCCTCATAGGAGAGGGAGGAATGATGCTGCTGGGGACACTGGTCCTGCCAAGTTCCCATTCTGCAGGACAAAATGCTGCCCTTCTGCGCCTCCAGCTGGCTTTGCCCTGGGACAATGCTGTTGGCTGCATCTCCCCCTGCCCCTGCTCTCCTGGGGGATAACCATGGGGTGAGAAGCCAGGGGTCTCCCTGCGCCCATCCCAGACTTGCCCAGGGACCCCATCCTGGAGCTGGAGTCAGTGCCCTGGAGCGGGGAGCAGCTCCTGGGTCACTCAGGAGTGGATGCCACCCACCTGGCCCTGCTGCCCCTGAGCACGGGCATCATTTATCAGGTGGAGATAAAAGCAATTAAGGGGAAACTTGGAAGTACAGGATTAGAGGAGGGCCCAGGGCTGCCCGTGGAGTTTGAAGGTGTGGGTGGGTGCTGGGGGGCCGGAGGCTGTTGCTGGAGTGCAGGCAGGCACGGCACAATGCAACCAGCTTTTTTGCTGGACAGAGCAAAATCTCTTTTTTCCATGTCCCGCCCTGTGCACGCTTGTAGTGGGATGGCCACGGGATGGGGAGTAGCATGAGAAACCAAATCTGGATCCCGTAGCATGGCTGCATCCCAGCCCTTCCCTGCCTCAGTTTCCCTCCAGCAGTGCAGCTCTTGCAGGGGTCTCCCTGCAGCCTCCTGTGCAGGCAGGGATGGGAAGGAATGCAGTGCCCCAGGGCAGGGCAGCTGGTACCCTGGGTGATGCTGGGATACCGAGAGCATCCCTTTGAGTACTCCCCTGGGAGTCTGGCTGTTGGGGGTGGGGGGTGGCGGGGCGGGCAATCTGGAAGACACACACACCCCCTCCCCCGTGCCCTCAAGGCTAAGACTGCCCGAAATTCATCTCATGGGTGAAAATAGCTGCGGGGTGCGAGGGATGCTTGGCTGCATCCCTGCCCAGCTCTGCTTCAGCAGCATCCTGGCTACAGGGGCTGCCTTACTCTGGAGGGACCCTCCGGTGGGGGCCCCTGGCTGGGCTTTGTGCTGAGGGGGCTGTGATGCATAGGAAATCACGTGGCTCGGGGACCTGGGGATTTACTGGAAGCAAGGGTCGAGGCGAGGGGCGGAGGGACCCACGCTGGGCAGCTCTCATCCCACCCGGGGCCAGCTCGGCCAGTGTGTAGCTCAGGATCGGGCACCCAAACCAGCTGCCCCGCGGCGGCTTCCCGACAGGCGCGGGGCGAAGGATGGTGGGGGGTGGGGGGTGGTGACGAGCTGCCATCCCTCCCCGGAGCAGATGGTCCCTCGGCAGCAAGCTGCCCCTTCCGCATCGATTACCCGGGCTGGCCGTTTAACGATTGCTTTCTGGGGTTAATTAAACTCTCCTCGCTGAGGGCTGCTGTGCAGCAGGGCCCTACCTGCCTGCAGCCCTGACGGACCCCCCCAAAAGAGTAGGGGGTGAGCTTGTGGCTGGAGCTGGGGTTTGCTTCCAAGCCAAACCTCGGCCCCATCTGTCGTGGAGCGTGGCGGGTGTGCCGGGAGCATCGCCGCTGCCGCCTGCTCTGCTCTCCAGGGCATCCGGAGCAGGGTCAGCTGCGGAGCCCGGCCGTAGCTCGCTCCCCAGGCAGCCTGGGCTGCTGGAGGAGAGGCTGTCCAGCCTCTCCCTCTTGAACACTGGCTTTTTGGAAGCGGTCCCAAACACCTAGCTCCTGTAGGGTTTGGGCTGTGCCCAGCTGCGTCTCTATTTGCAATGATTTTGGAGAAGGGCGTCGAATATTTGGCAGCCAGACGGTGACTGTGGAGCAGTGTGGTTTGCAGAGCGGGTCGCCAGCCCTGCAATTGTTGGGAGTTGCTGCTTCTTGCATATCTAAATGTGCCCTTTCAGCAGGCGCTCTCGGTCGAAACTGCCATCTTTTGCCTCATTGTCAACCTCAGCGAGGTTACGCATCGTTTGCTGACTCACAGCCTCCTGCTCTAATTACTCGGCTCGACTCCCTCCCTGGAGCCGCCCGGCCAGTCCTGGCACATCGCTCCCCGCAGCCCGGCTGCTCTGCTTGCTGGGGGGGCTGGAGCCGAGGCACCCCGTGCAAACTCCCTCCCTGCACCCATCCCTGCCCCCGGGCATCGCTCCGAGTCTCCGAGCACAGCGGAAGGCTGCTCTCCTGGTCGCCTGCTCCATCATCCCACTGGTCACCCACCCTCCCCGGGATGGTTTTGGGGTGCAGCTGGGGGGGCTGGTGGGTGCTGGCAGTGCGAGCACATGGTGTTGCCATCATCCAGGCGCGATGCTGGGGGGCTTCAGGGCTGGCTGCCTCACCAGGCATCCCCCTGGGCATCGCCCACTGAGGGATGCTTGCTCCCACGCACACCCTCCAGGCTTCCCGCGGGCATCCCGGGCGCGCAGCCCACCCGGGGCGAGCAGGAGCCCGGCCTCCCCCTCGGCGGCAGCGCCGGCTGGGACGAGCCGCGCACTAAACCCGTTAGCTGAGCCTCTTTGATCCCCGTCTGATATGATCAGCCGGCCGGTAAGCTCTCAGCCGGGCCCAGCGTGATTTCCAGCGTCGCAGCGATTCGAACAGACGCCGCAATTACCGCCGGGGTCAGGCTGGTCCCGCTCCTGGTCCTGCTCCTCCGTGCTGACTGGGACTCCTGTCTGCCCAGAAACAAAGCTGCGAAGGAGAGCACTATCTCTATCCTTCATTGTTGGTTTTTTTCATTATTATTATTTTTGTTCCTAAGTATCCCCCTATCCCGGGCTTGCCAGCACGGTGTCGTGCCGGTGGGTAAAGCCTGCTTTCTGCTCCGGCATCTCGCTTCTCAGAGGCTTACACCTTCCAAAGAGAGAGGACCCAAATGCATGGATCCCAGCAAGCTAGATGGATGCAGAGGTTCAAGTTGGCTTTAATTAATTTAATTTTTATCTTCTCATGCATTCGGGTGGTAATATTGGGGCGGAAACAAGGTCCCTGCAAATCCATCTTGTTAACAGAGGTGAAACCAAGCTGGGTAATCCGGTGGTAACGACAGCGCTCCAAGCCGGGTAATGCAGTCGTGCACGCCTTGGAAGAGGAGATATTTTATTTATTTATATATCAAGAAAAAAACCTCATATATGTGTTTGCACAGGCTTCTGTCTGTCACAGGATGGTACAACCACGCATCTTATCTCGTAAAGCCATATTTTGGCCCTTTTTTTTCCCCCAAGAAAGTGAATTTTAAGCACCGGGAGACAGTGATGGTTTCTTTGGAGCTGTTACGATCTGCCATGTACAATAAATCCATCTTAGTTTGTGGATTATTGGCCCAATAGACCATAACAGCTCTGTCAGCCCCTCCTGGCGTGCTGTGTCCGGTGAGCTCAGCCTTCTGTGGGTTTTCCTTTATTTTTTTGTTTGTTTTTTTTGTAGAAATTTCCTAAGGATTTTTCTATGCCGTGTGCGTGTACAGCAGCTGATATGGAAATCACAGGAGCTCAGTTGCGTGGCCAAGATTTTTTGGAATTTTTTGCCTTTTTGTTATATATTTCCCCTCTGAAAATACCTGAAGGCATAAGCCTACATGCTGGAGTCCAAGCCCCCAAAATATGTTGAAGCAGGAAGGCAGAGCTGGAGCACGGCAGGCTGACAAGGGGCTGACGAGGGGCTGGCGAGGGGCTGCCGTAGCAGTGCTGGTCCAGCTTGTTGGGGATGGGGTTTTGCTGCTTTCCAGCAGGATTTTCCCTGGACACCCCCACTCCTGCTGGTTGTCATTCCCGGTCCCCTGTGCTTGATGCCAGCCCAGAAAAATGGGATTTCCCCGGGGCGGCGTGGGATGACGTTCTGGCCCCTCCATCCTCACTGGGCAGGGTGGTGGGTGACACATGGTCTTCTCACCCCCGGCCTGAGTTTGGGGGGGGTCTGAGCCCCCTGGACAGAGGGGAGCCTGTAGGTGGTCCTGCCCCAATCCTGTCCCAGTGCCAGGTAGCCCATGGTCCTGCTGCATGGGCTCAGCAGTGGGGTGAGATGTGGGGTGAAATGTGGCATGGACTGGGGGGGGACTGGAGCTGCTGTAGGGGCAGGGCAGCCAGGGGGGGACACGCATCTGCCTTTGTCCTGGGCTGAGCAGGGGACACCTGCCTGGAGGAGGGAGTGTGGGATTTGGAGCGGGATGGGAGCAGGCTGAGTGCTCGGCGCTGTCGGCGATAGCCCCGCTCGGTCGGGGCTGGCGGGTGGCCCCCGCCGTGCCAGGGACAGCCGGTGTCGGCGGTGCCGCAGGGGGCTGCTGGCTGGCGGCGCCTTTAAGTCCCCCCAGCCCCTGTGCTGGGGGAGCTGCTCTGGTCCCAGCAGCTCTGTAAGCCCATTAAGAGCTCAGGGAGCCTTACGCCTCGGGGGTCTGCAGGAGGGACTTGCACTAGTTCAGCTTAAACCCCTTGAGCCAAAGCGGGGCCGCCCTCTGTGGGGACACGAGGATGTCCATGGTCATCCTCTGGAGATGCCCATCCCGAATCCCCCATGGGTGCTGGCTGCTTCCCTCGGCCGTGAGGGATGGTGTGGGCCGCAGCCCTGGGAGTGCCCTGGCATGGGGTTTTGGCTTTGATGCATCATTAAAATGCATCATTTGGGTAAGAAAATTACCTCTTTTTCTGCAGAATCCTTAAGGAGGATATTTCCCCTCCCAGTATCGAGATTCAGCTTCATATCACATAGGAGAAAGGTGTGGAGAGGCCACATGGGTCCATCTGGGCTACGTGAGGATGGGGAAACCCACCCTGATCAAGGAGAACCTGGTCAGGAAGTGCTGGGGATTTTTTCCTGCTCTTAACCTGAATGTTAAGACCCCAAGGATGGGTCTTTGTGGAGCACTTGGGATGGTAATGTGCCTTCCTTCGCTTTGTGAGTGCAGTGTTCCCCACACCCTGTCCTCAGTCATGCCTTGGATTTGCTGACCACCTGCCAGAAGACTCAAGGAAGGTGGCATGGACAGTCCTTAAAATGCTGGTGGCTCATCCTAGTGGCAGGGACAAGTTTCTTTCTGCCCAATCCACCGCCTGCAGGACTGATCCTGCTCGCTGAGAGATGGAGGCTGTTGGGACTCCCTGCCCAGCTTGCCCCCACAGTCCCTGCTCAACTCCCAAGCTCCCTTTGGCTCTGCCGCCGTGGAGCAAGTCACCAGGGGCAATGTGTGTGAGTCTGTGGTGTGGAGGTGCCAATGTGAGGAAGAAGGAGGAGGAGGAGGAGGAGATGGAGTAGGCTGGAGGAAGCAGCAGCTGGAGGAAGCAGCAGCTGGAGGAGGTTGTCCATCGTGGAAGCTGAGAACAGGCAGTGGGGACGTCAACCCTTTGGGTTGGTGCCCTGTGCTCTGGAGGCCTCGTTCCTCCCATCTTGGGGGCTTGCTGGCACTGTGGCAGGAGGACCTGTCCAGAGATGGGTTTCAGGAGGGCATGGGATCAAACATTCTGCACGAGTGAAGGAAGACAGTTCTCTTGCAGGGGTCACCAATCGAGTGCCAGGTCCCTGGAGAGAGGCTGGGGGCTCTTTACTCTCCCTGGACTGGCTGGGGAAGGGGTGGACAACCATGTGGCAGATGCTGGCTGTGGCAACCACATCCAAATTGTTCCCTGCCATTCCAGCTTACCACCTTGTTCCTCAGCTTTTGGGGAAGTGAGAAAAGGCAGAAGCATTGAAGAAGCAACTCTAGTTTTAGTTGTAGACTCTCAGAGCTTCGGACCAAAAAGGACAAGTGTTTCCAGAAGGATCCTTACACCCTGTAATCAAGTATCCTCAAAGCACGTCTCCAGTGTGATAAGCACATCAAGACCTTTCTGGCTCACACCATGTGGCGTTTCCTTCATGCTCAAAGCTCAGTCTTGTGGCTCTTCCCCATCTTCTTCCATGTTGCGACTTCTTGAGAGATGGATTATTCCATGAGGCCACATGCAGAGCAAACCCCTCTCTTTCTTACTGTGTCTCCTGCAGCTCTTTCATCTGAGGGTTCCCCCGTCCTGACTCATGTCATGGCTGGTGGTGGTGGTGGCCCCTTCCTCCTTCCCAGGGCCACAGCTCTGCTTTCCAACTGTGTTGTGGCTGGTTCTTTGAGATCTCGAGCTTCACCTGTCTCATTTGTGCTTTTTTTGATAAGACACAGTGCTGGTGGTTAAATTGCCATAGAATCAGCGAATAGTTTGGGTTGGAAGGGATTTTCAAAGATCATCCAGTCCAACCCCCCTGTCGTGAGCAGGGACATCTTCCACTGGATCAGGTTGCTCAAAGCCCCGTCCAGCATGACCTTCAACACTTCCAGGGATGGGGCATCCCCAGCTTCTCTGGGCAACCTGTTCCAGTGTCTCATCACCCTCATTGTAAAACATTTCTTCCTGATGTCCAGCCTAACCCTGCCCTCTTTCAATTTAAAACCGTTGTCCCTTGTCCTGTCATGACAGGCCTGGTAAAAGTCTGTCCCCATCTTTCTTGTAAGCCTCCTTCGTACATGGAAAGGTCTTGTGGCTGTGTGCAAGACATCCAGTGAAAATGTGTTTCGTAGTGATCTGGTTGCTTTCTGCAGCCAAAATGGTATCCAGTCACAGACAGAAGCTGGGCCTTGTTGGTACAACCCCTCCCTACCCTGCCACCACATGTCTGAGGCAGGACATCTTCTCCCAGCAGTTTGCTGGGAACTGTTTTCCTGATGACTCTTCCCATCAGTTTGCCCAGGACTGCTGTTCCTCCATGCTTCCTCAGGGAAGGAAGTCACCCTTCCGCTTGGGCTGATTCTTGAAGAAGGTTCAAGAACCAAGAGAGCCGTTTAACATCTCCGAAGGAGAGCTTGGTGTGGGGTTGGTGCATCACTTGTGCTCCTCTGACCTCAGACGCCTTTGCCCATTTGAGAGCACGGCATGCATTCGGCACAGATTGCTTTCCTGGCTCTGGTCCTGGTTGAAGGTAGAACTTCTCACTTATGACATCACGTTTGATTGCCATCGAAGCCCTGGCAGCCAGGACAGGGCTGTTCTTGCTCATTTGCCCTGGGGTGCCCCAGCGCTAGGGCTCGCTGATACCCAGGACATGATGCAAACCCTCCTTGTGGCTCTGCTCTCCCAGAGGACAAGGAGCTGGTTGGTCCCAGGGCTCCATCAGGTATGAAAGGGAGCATCATCATCTCCTTATTCTTTGTCCTGGAATGCTCCAGCTCGCCCATTGCATCACGCGCTGCATCAGCATCGTCTCCTTGACTTCCATTGCTCTTGAGCATGCGGATGGCTTGGGAGATCTGGATCTAGTGCTACAACTACATGTCATGGAGAAGCCAAAGGGAAGGAGAAAGATGGTGAGGGTCACAGGAGACCTGAGGATTGATGGAACCAGTGTCTGCGGTGTTCGCCAGGGTGAACCGAAATAACAGAGCACCTGCAGAGCATCACAGGTCCTGGAAGTGTCGGCAGCAAGTGTCCCAGTCCTCTGGTACCTGCTGGCCTTGCGGTGGCAGCCTTCCCTCTGCCCAGGTCTCCAGCAATGTCCTCTTGCTCAGCGTCTGGCATCCTGGCATGCAGAGCTGGGTAGGTCACGCTCAGCTTGCCTGTGCTACCTGGAGTTGTCCTGGGCTCTCCAGTTCCATCCCCACTGCCTCTGGCAGGATCTGGCTCGGTGCTGGGGTCACCCATGACCTCGTGGTCGTGCCGGGAAATGGGAAGCACCCGGGGTGCACGGCAGCAAGCTTGGGCGAGTGCTTTTGTCTGAGCTAGAGTGTGCTGGGGTTTGCTCTTTATTATTCTGGATTTAAAAGGAAAAAAGTGATTGCTCTTTCCCAGTTCCTGCATTTCCTGAGAGCAGTCTAGCTCCTTGCTTATCTTCAGACAGCCTCAGGGGTATTCCCTTGGAGTTTGGGAGTTTAATCAGGCATTGCTGGGGCATGTGAACTCTGTGTCGAGTGGCCGTTCCCATGGAGGGGAGCGCCTCTTGCAGATATTTGGGTTGGCGTGCCTGGGCTGGGAGCTGGGCTGGCTGGGAACGCGCTGCTCCTTTTCCTGGGGATGGACTGGGAATGGCTGGGGGGTGATGACTCGCCTGGCTGGGGGCTGCTTGCGGGCAGGATGCTGGCAACGGCCTCGGGCAGGGTGGCTTCCCGAGGGCACCCTCTGCAGCAGGGCTGGCTGTGCTTGGATGCGCTGGTTTGGCAATGGCAGAAGGGAGGTCTTGTCCCCTCCAGCCCTGTCTCTGCCACCTGCCTCCTTTTTTCCCCAACCCATGGGTTTTCCTCATAGCATCGTGGGCAGGCTCCGCTGGTCCCCACCATCCATCCTGACCCGGCGCCCTCCTCCTGGCCCCGATGCAGCTCCGGCCCCTCCGGCCTTGACTCAAGTCTGCTGCTTGCTTTATTTCGGGTGATTTTGAATTCGGCAGAGAATCAGACCCAAGTGGAAATGCTGGGCTCTGCTTCACCGGTGAAATTGAGGGTTTTTGTTGCTGGCTCTTTAGCAGGCAGTATTTCTTTTTTTGGGGGCTGGATATATTCCTGGCAAGTAAAATGACGGATGCTCTGTTTCGTTTCCAGTGGCAGTGTTTCAGATTCCTTGCTCCAGGGCAGGAGCCGAGCGAACTCCGATTCCGGAGCAGCTCTGGTACCTTGGCAGCTTAAAGGCCACGGGGTTTGCTTGAATGACAAGCGGCGCTGAGTGCGGGGAAAGCTCAGGAGAGGTGGTTTTGTGCAACATGCCCTCCATCTCTTGCAGGAGCGAAAGCTCGTTGAGCGGGAGGCAGCTTTTTATTGTCTTTGAGCTTCACAGGCAGACCGAGCGTCGGTGGAAAGGCGATGCACAGAAGGATGGCAAGCCCTGCCTTGCCGGTGAGCAGGGATGCTCCCCGAGTCGCTGCCGGGTAGATGGGGAGACATGCAAAGTCTGTGGGCATGGCTGTGCATCTTCTCCCTAGGAACTCTTGAATGTCTCTTACCCCAGCTCTGCCCACACCTCCTGTTGTACCCGGCTTGGAGGGATGGGTGCGGATCCCGGTGGTTGGCTGAGCCGCGTCCTGCCGCGCTGGTGAGCCCAAGCCATCGAGGAGAATGGAACCTGCCAGAGGGGATTGCCTGCTGCCTGGGATACCACAGTGCTGGGGATGAAGTGTGAGGGATGGGGGTCCACAGTCCAGGAGGGTCAGGGCAGTTCACACACCTGCCTTTATGAGGCTCCTCAGTGTTTTTTCGGCCCATATAGATGGACTTGAGGAACATGTGGGTCTGCAGACAGGGCTTGGGATGGTGCTGGCAGCGGGGAGGGTTTGCCCGTTGCTGCCGGAACTCCCCTGTGCTTTCATTTGCTGCTGGAGACAACCCCGACTGCTGCATGCAGAGGAGGGTGCTGGCAGCTGGGTAGCAAGACCTGTCCCTCAAAACCTCTCAAACCTCTCTGGTCCACTGGGCTTAGTGGGAGCAGTTCCCCTAGGCACCAGAGGAGGCTGGGATGCCTGGGCCAGCAAGCGCCATCGCTGCGGCAAGTTTTGGCTGTGCTCAGCAAGGCTGTGAGACTGGGAGGAGATCGACCCAGAGTCCTGAGGGCTGCCCACTGCCCCTTCCCAAAGGTGAACTGGTCTTCTTCCCGCCGCCAAGCCCTGGCCAAGCAGCCTTCCTCCCCTTTTTCTTCTTCCTCCTATTTTTCCCCTACCAATGAGGCCAAGAAAAATGTGGTGCTGACCAAAAATAACAACCGCCGACAGATCTAGACAATGGATAAACCCCTGGCGAGGGCGAGGGCGACCCGAATCCTCCCAGAGGAAGACGGGATTATTTGCTGTCCTCTTAGACATCTGTCAATAGCTGCCATTTGCAGACCCCAGCGGCTTTCCGATGGTGCCGCTGCCTTTCTGGCAGTAAAAGCGATTCCTTCAAAGCAGCTGCCTTCAGGAGCGGGCACTCGTGGGGGGCTTGGGGGGCATCACACACCTTAATCCCACCAGTGTGGAAGCAGCAGGGACCCAGCCCTCTGGGGTGTTCTTGGTGTGAGTAGCAAAGATGCTTCTCGCATGCCAGTATCTTCTGCAGCCTGGACAGGGGTGAGTGGCCAAGCTGGGTTCTCGCCGCACCCTCGCTTGCACAGTCCTACCTTGCTTCCCTGCGCTCGCTTGGTCCATGAGGCACAGGCATCGAGGTGCTAGCCACCCTGCAGGTGGGGTGGTCTCATCACTAAGGACCATGAGGTCCCAGCACCCACTAATGACCAAACTCAAATGCAGTGAGCTGGCACCAGCGCTCTCGAGTACGCGCTCCCACTGCCAGCGTGCTTCTTACTCACCGGTGGTGACGACAACATAAGTGCTGGCATGGGTGCACTGGCCCTTCCCACTGCCAGCTCTTCTGAGATCCGGGGCAGCCGCCTGGTTTGTGCTCTGCCACCGCGGAGTTGCTTGGTGAGATGTGGAGGGATGGCACTTTGAGAGAGCTGGGAGCACGAGGGGAACTCTCTGAGCTGGGGCGGCTCCTGGAGGTGGCACTAATGGATTTGTGCACCACTGGAGGTGGCACTTGGAGGTGGCACTGATGGATTTGGGGCTCTTCGCCATCAAATATTCCCATGCAGTTGTGCCTACAACTTTTTTCTTATTTTTAATTAACTTCTCAGGGCTCTGTGCCTGTTGATCGGCCTCTCCATGACCTGGTTATTGCTTAGACCCCAAGTAATTTACACTGTAATCGCCCCATCTGTTAACAGGAGCAATTCACACGTCTTTAGCTCGGCCTCAGCACGCTGTCTGTGGGTCTTCTGGGGCAAAGCCTTGCCTGGGTCCCCTGCAGCCCTTTGTGGTGGCTCTCAGGGCTCTTGCTGGGATGCCTGTTGCTGCTGGCATGTGCTCCTGGGCAGCTCCTGCCCCCCGTCCACCTGGCCCCAATGCCCTTGGGTCATTAAGCCTGTCTCCTGAACGTCACAGCCATGAAATCACCTTGGGGACCTCCCTCGGTGGGAGACACACTGGGGACTGGCTGGCCCAAAGAGCTGGGGTCCCTCCGGGAGGATCTGGGGGGGCTTTGGAGAGGGCAGGGGGATTCTGCTGGGCTGTGAGTGATGCCTCATCTACAGGAGGGCAGCGTTCGGCAGGGCGATGCCAAGCCGGGGGGGAGTGGGCGAGCGGCAGAGAGCCATGCCACGGCGCGTGAATGTCAGATGCTGCTTGGCTGCGAGCTGGGCTCGTGCGAACACAGATCTGTTCAATCCCATTTGGAGGGGGGGGG
>Ga0065711_1035478_pt1 | contig 22276 bp, 7 predicted proteins | sample Hoacrofraction12_FD_59098 | JGI IMG/M metagenome (GOLD analysis project Ga0065711, IMG submission 59098) | Hoatzin crop microbial communities from Cojedes, Venezuela - Epithelial fraction 12 v2 (version 2) | ecosystem: Host-associated > Birds > Digestive system > Esophagus > Crop | place... | reverse complement strand
TCTTCTCTTCTCTTCTCTTCTCTTCTCTTCTCTTCTCTTCTCTTCTCTTCTCTTCTCTTCTCTTCTCTTCTCTTCTCTCCTCTTCTCTTTTTTTCTGTTTTCTTTTTTTCTGTTTTCTTTCTTTTATTTCTTCTTTATTTTATTTTATTCCTTCTTTCCCTTCCCTTCCATAGCCAGTTCCCTAATCTGTTGACAGAATTAAGAATTCTTGTTGTTTTACAGGAACTAAATAAATACTTTCGGTATTTTTGAAAACTCTGAAGTATGTCAGAGTGGCTAGAAAATGTTTATACAAAGGAATAGGTATCAAACGGATATTCATTGCATTTAAAACATTACCTCATACTGGTATGGACTGGAGTCTGAAAGCAGACTGTTTGCATTACCCACTTTCAAAGTATTTTGTCAGATCCTAGTGTGATGGGGCTAGACTTCAGGAGAACAATTTTTCATGTTTGTACAATGGGTTTTTTTCTGAAGATAGAGCAAATGCAAGGTAGAGAGTGTCTCAAAATAGAGCAGAAAAATGTCAGAAGAACAAAGTCTGCACTATATCGATCCAAGTGAATTATTCCAAGTTCTGTAACATTTCTGCTTTACTAATATATCACAGAAGACCTGCATTCCTTCATGACAAAAAAATTAACATTCCAGTTACATATGAGAATGCCCTTTCATTCCGCAAAGATTTGTTCTGAGGGAGTTTTAAGTTTTCCCTAGAACTGAATTTGGGACTGAAGTGTATCTTCTCATTCTCAGTGTTTTTTGCGTTTCTTAGAACCTAAAAAGAGAACAATGAACCTATTTTTGAGATACACACACAAGAAGAAGATGATATTTAACAAGTAAAAATAATGTTGACTCATAGTTGAATATTGGAATTATAAACGGAACCATTTTATCACATAACTTGTTCTCCAAGAGGACAGCATGTTTGGATCATACGGGAAAAGTAGCTGAGAAACAAAATATAGAAATGTAGAAAATAGAATATATACACCTGGTGTAAAATATTTAACTTTTCGGTGACACAAGCATTTGACAAATGCAACTATTTAGTGTTTTTAGTGAGGATTTCACCTTATGTGAATAAATGTTTCAGTACCTGGCTATTTGCCCACAGCCTACTTGGGTTTGGAGTCTGGATGATTGTATTTATACTAATTTCTGCAGATTCTACTGAATTCTTCAAACCACAGGAATTCAATCTAAGCATGTCAGACAAATGTGACCATCTTTCCATTCTGTCTTGGTTTCTTAGTGTAATATTTTGTATCCTCTATTGGCAAAAACCACAAGAAATTTGGGTGAGTTATTAAATATGTATGAAGTGGTTCCTTCTGAAGTAGCTGGATATTTCTGAGTTTGTTCAATCTGAAAAGGTACCATTTAACTGAGAAGGCTATTTTGATCAGAAAGAACTTTGACATATTCCATGTAATTCTTCCCTAAAAATTTGTTACCATCATAATTTTGAGTGTTGACATAGCTGTCTCTCTCTTGCCATCTTGACAAAGGGAAATTTATTCAGGCTACATTGCAGAATTCTCAGAAGATCCCTGAGAACAGATGTGGTTAGGACACTCATTGGGAAAGTGACAGACCACCGGTGAAATCTCTTATTGCCTATTTCAGATGTTTAAACTAGATCTTTCACATACTCAGGTATGCGGGAGATTCGTGACTAATCAAGAATTTATTAGGCTTTTTGATGTGTGTCTGTGTCTCTTGTCTAATAGCCTATTATGGACATGCAAACCTTTGTTATATAAGTGTTAAATTTGACTAAGTACTTCATTATCAGCTATATACAGAACACGTGGATTCAGATCCTAGTTCTGCCACAAATTTCTCATGTAACCTCAGGCAAGACAATTTATCTGCCTAAAAATTAGGCATCTAATCTCAGGTAGTCATCTAGGCTCCCTCCATAGTCAATGGTGAGAGATAGGCACCTCCATAAGGCAGCTCATAAGTCCCGTTTTAGACCCCTATCTTTGAAGAAGATGAATCACCCCCTACAGGTGCCTGTCTCTGCAGCCATTGATACTGAGGGAGCCTGGATGTCTAGTCTAAGTTAGTTGCTTAACTATGAATTAGCTAAATAAAGGTAAAAAGTGTTTCACTATGGGTATTTCTGTGCCACATTTGCTTGCGTGCACTGAGAAGAATTCAGCCCATATGTGAGGGATGATAATACAGACACATATAGGCAAGTCGGTTGTGGGTGGTTTTCAAAACTTGATTTGTCAACATCGCAAGCTTTTCAGTCTCAACATGCAGGAATCAACTGGATAATTTGGTCTTCAGCTATGAAAATATATCCCGTGTTTGCAAGCAGAGGCACTGTCACTTCCTGTTAGCCCTACGGATAAAGATATAGAGAAGAATGAAAGATAGATGTGTATTTAATCTCAAATGGTCTTGTGAGCTGTGAATGTGTTTAAACAAATTGGTGATCTACACAGATTGCGTATCATTGGACTAGATGTTAAATGGCACTAAATCTGACCATTGACACTTGTGTTCCATTCTTTTCTGCAAACAAACCAGTCCTGAATCATTTAATTATGCTCCTGCAAGAAGGATAAGAGTGTGAAAAAAAGGAAGATCTGAGTCTATGAAGTTTTTACTTCATCCTGCAGTTTTATATTTATTACCATCTATCTCAGGAGGGTTTCATCCTCTTCTCTCTATTACTCAGCACTTTTAGACTCCTGTATGTCAGCTAATGAGTACAATGGTATAGCTGCCCGACAGCAGCTATAACCTGATTATAAACTCAACATTTTCTGTTTAATTACTTAACCCTCATTAAGGGAAAAAAAGACATCTATTTGGCAGTGCAGGGAATAGATGAAGACTAACCTGACACTTTGTATTTGATCTGATCTCACAAACCAGTACCTGACTAGACCCATGATGTCTCGAATCACAGTTGGAGTGTCCTGCACTGCAAAACAAGTGCGTGGATCAACCGTAAGGGACCAACTGCTGATGGCTCTAAGGGAGTTACATTCAGTGGGAAGGGATACGCTTGTCAGTGAAGGAAGGACAATAAGCTATATAGTCTCATGCAACAATCTAGTACTGTAATCTAAGGCTACCCTAAAGAATAGTCAGAAAGGCAACATTACCCTTAGGTTCAAAGGTGATTGCAGGGAGAGGCACAGACATTTATTCCTCTCCTTGTCCAGATGTGTTGGATGGGTAGAGTGCTTTGGGTGGGGGAATCTAGGAGCAAAACAGAACAACAGAAGGAATCCTTTTCTCTTTTCATGTTTCCTTGGGGCTGCTATGTCTTCATGCCACTGCAGCTAAAGCTCTCTTATAGAGTATAGAAGATTGGGAATTGGGTACTTTCACGTGCGTTTGAAAATACATGCAGTATGGACTTAAAAGAACATATAAATACATCAAATTTTGATTAGATATATTTGTAAATGGTCTTTTTCATAAATGTGATATCACTTTTATCTGCAGTATGATTTTAGAATAAAGGATACAGAAACATGGAGAACTTCTCCATATTCATTCATTTCATTAATCTCTGAAGTGGACAGTTAAAAAGGGCATGAAGAAGACGCACTGGCTTAGATCTGGAAAGATACATTTATTTTCAAAAAGAAAGATGTAGCTGAATCACTTATACTTTGAAATCAGGCCTAAGGTGTTTAATAAAAACACTCGGTTTCTCAACTTTTAGACAGGGAACTTTGATCACATGCTTGACAATGAAGATTGTTCTGTGGAGGTAAAGAACAATTTGCTGATTTAAGCATATTCACTTTTCTCATACCATTACGTGAACATTTATGATCATGAAAAGTCAATTTCTAGCTGTCCTTTGTCTGTCTCAGCCTTTCTTTTTCATCTACACTAAAACAATATAAAAAAAAAGAAAAGAATAAGAAAGGGTGGTATACAGACTGATCTAAAGGAAATGAGTTGATTTATTTCCTTAAAAAACAAGGCTGCTGTGTGAGATTACATTTTTGGTTTTGACAAAATTGTCATAGGAGATTTAACTCTTCTGTTTCCAGATTGTACAATTTCTTGAAATGTAAGAGTGCACAGCAAAGGAATTCTTCTGACTATTATTAAACACAGACCAGATTTAGCAAACTCTGTTATTTTGAGATAAGAAAATTGTGCAGAAATAAACAACTTGACATTTAACTTCCTCTTTACACTCTGCCTAAGATGGAAACCATATGGGTGTAGGCATATTGGTTTGGAAATATGAAACATGACAAATCTTTGTTTTGCTTTGTTTTCAAACTTGAAACTAAAGAAATTGTACGCTTTCCAGTGAATTACACAGTCAGGATTCCCCGGGTAACCTGTGACTCTTCAGAACCTATTTTAGTGTTTTAGAAAACTGTTAAGCCAGGTTAGTAATTGTTTATTAGTCCTGAGTGTACAGTTCAAGCCGAATAATTACAAACATACCCATTCTTATATCATCTTAAAACCACTGATCCTGAAGTGAACCTGTTTCCTCTTAGAGGAAAAGGCATATTTTCTTATTGAATGGGACAGTGAGTGACAGAAAGCATGGGCCTACTGCAGTCAGTGCAAGGTTTGCCCTTGACTTAGTGGGACAGAGTTCCATCCACCTGGCTATTATATCCCTTTCTGTACAGCGCCAGTGCACTGCAGTGCTTGCTGGAAGCAGGACATCACAGCTACACACACTGAGTGTCCCTGTTCCAAAGCAAGCCCTGTTTTCCCTTGTGAAGTCAGATTTTGAAGGATGAGAAGTAGGAAGCTGTGATGGAAAGATTTTTTAAAAACCTGCTGTTGAGGTGCACGTGTTTTTATGAGTTAGCAATCTGACTTAAACTTTTACTCTCTATCAGCTGAAATTTACACAGTTAAACCAAGCTACTTGCTGTTCCATTGGCAGGTTACAACATTTTAAAAAACTAATCAGCAAATTAGATATTATTTCATTATGTGCCATTTAGCTGGAAAAATACATGTAAATTAGTTTTTGGGAAAGTTCCTAACCTTTCTTTAATTTGTTATTGCTTCGTATGCTGCTCAGTGGTTGTAAGCAGTCATGAAGGATTTTCTGTGCTTGTGTTACCAAGGACTCTGTTCATTTCCAAGAGGAGCAAAATTCTGTCTGAAGAACTAGGAAAGGAGTGTGAATGAGCTAGACTTCAGACCTGAAAGTGCAGCAAATACCTCAGGCTTGGGTTGTACTGCCGCGATGGATAAAACTCAGCGACTTGTACTACAGATCACCTCTGAGCTTGGGCTTTGGAATCACATTAAAGTTGTCATAACCTACATGTTTTACCTAATTCATTACACCAAGCCCCTATGAGTTTCCTTTAGTGTTCTGTATTACTGATATTAGTCCTTTCGTATTTTTTTCTACATATGAAAAGCTGAAGCGAGACAAGATAATTCCCAGTCAGAGGATGGATTAGTTAATACTCGGATTGCATTGTGCAAATATTAAATATAACACCATGGAAAATGATGGATAAATATAAGATTCTGAAAAACATTGCCATGATACAGAGAACCACCTTACAAGTCCTCTTAAAAATAGGCATGCTGATACTATGGAGGCACACTGATGGCAGCTGTATTAACAAGACATATAGGAACAAAACCCATCTAAAACTACTGCATTTTGTATAATGTAGACTTTAACTTTCTGAATAACTTAAGAATATAGTTCTAAGGTCAGAACAATTAGTGTCTTGGATGAAGTGAGAGGACCAGTGTTTGTAGAGGCTGTTACCAGCCACGATAAAAGAAAGAATGTGGCATGTGAAATCACAGAGATATTGATGGAAAAAAGTTTTCAGGTAATGAACAGGTTCATTTTGAGAAATGTGAAAATGCAATTGTTTGGGTTTTTTTATTTTTAAAGTGTATTTATTGTTTTTATCATCTTTATTTTCTATATTACAACAAATCTTCAACTTTGGTAGCAGCCGATAATCATGTTATAAAGGAAAGAGGAAAGAACATACCTAATATTAAAAACCTGCCTGGAAATGCAGAATAATATGCTTTTCTGATGGCTGATCCACTGTCTTGCAAATTTGAAATTTCATTTAGGATGCTTTCGGGAAAATTTTTCTTATTCCAGGATATTTTTCACTCAAGCATTTTCATTTTAATTTTAATATTTGACCTGAGTTAATTGAAGCATTAAGCTACAAACTTGCTAGGAACTGTAACTAAGGTCTGCAGTCTGTCATGTAGACTTGTTCTTGGAGATTGCCCTGTTCTTCCTATGGTCCAGAGATGATTCATTTTTACTTCATTCAGCTGTATGTCATAAGTGTCACAACTCTCTGAATGCCATAAAGAATATAGAGCCTGGACAGGAAGCCAGGTCTATAGGAGAGAATGAATATGTGGTACATTTAACTCCGACTGTCATGAGACAATCCACCAGAATGTTATGTGCATTTTAATAACAGGGCTGACCACCAGTGACGCACTTCAGATTGATTCATTAAAGTACATGAAACATTTGGGTAGAAAAAATGCAGAAACGATTGCTTTAAGTTAAAAAGAAATATTGAAATGAATGTCACTGGTCTTTCCAAATCTTTTTTTCTTGATCTATATTCCATGGTTTGTAATTCTTAATTTCTGAAAGGTTATCTCTTCCACCTAAAATGAGAAGATGGAGAAATGGCAGAGTTTCTTCATGCTGGAAATTCTCTATTATGCACACCTCTCCTAATAAAATATATGTAGTCCTCTGCATATTGTTTTGCTTAATGTAAACAGTCCTTACTGTTCCCTGTGGTGACTGGGTGGTAAATGCTCTGTCCACAATCCAGCCAGGCCTCCAGATCAGTGAGTGGTACTGTTCAGCTTTGACATCCACATGAATTGCTAAAAGTGGTCTAGAGGCCTAGCTGTGTATAACTGGGGAGGGTGATCTTTTCACCCTTGGTTGTCTGCACACTTTACTGATTTTTATTAGATTGTCACTAGAGAGGGGACTGGACTGCAGCTCTCAGCTATCCCAGCTGGACGCCTTCCTCACTAACATATACCCTTTGCAGATCTAGCCCAATGGCCTCCATTTGTTTTTTCGTCTGCTACACGGGATAATAATGCTTTCCTTTTCATAGCATTGCTCCAAAGAGACATTTAGTGTCTTCGTATTCCATGTCATATGATTGCAATCCACAGTGTGAAAGAATTTAACAATCCGTTTTTTTATAATCAAGATATCTCATGTAAGTGTTGTAATGCAACTTGTTGAGCAAATGCTTACGGTGTTAGCAAACCCAGATATCTGAGCATGCATGAGCTGTCTGCTACAATGTGAACAGCAGACACAATCTATTTTCTCAATAAAAACAGAAGAATTTTGCCATTGACTGTAACGGGAACAGGGTCATTCTTCCTGGCACTGTGTGAAGGGTGGAAAAAGTCTTAGTGGTAATAGAGCAAGACACAATGAATTAATTATAGTAAGAAATCACTGCTAGGTCTAGTTAGTATCTCCTGCATCCTAACCATGTGCTCTTGAGAGAAAAAGAGAGAGAAACTCCCATGTTAATAATTTTTTGTGTCTGATGCAAAAGCAAAGTGGAAAGTAATGGCAATAGTGTATTTAGTTTCTTCCAGATTTCTATTTTATTTCCTTTGCCATAAAGTTTCTATATACGCTGATTGGCCAGATTTTCCTCATTTTTTTGCCGTCATTTACTAAGTCAGGAGACAAATTCTACTCTTCTAACCACTGCGTGAAGCTGACCGATGTTTTTGAAAAATGAATAGTGCAACTTATCATACTATTCTGGAGGCCTGGCTTTTCCCATGCATTCCAATGGTGATCTCCATTTCCTCTGCTCTAATCAACACCATCAGCACAGGAAAAAAAAAAAAAATCTGCTTCCTATTTGACTTTAAAGTCTACTACATTTTTATATATCTAAGTCACTTGAAAAACTTTTTTATGCCTAGCTGTTGAACAAACCTTTGGTTCTGTGGATGATCCTTTTCACAGAAATAGTTCCATTGCCTTCAATTCTGCGCTGAGACAGGAGTAAGTGCTATGGGGGGAAAATTATTCCATCAGCAAGAGTGAGATTGGACCCAAGAATAAAGGTTCCTCATCTGATGCAGCATGTCAGGATTAAAGCATTGTGTGTTTCAATCAGGTTTTATAGTATCTTTCAAGTTTTTCCTAATACGAAGACTTCTCAGCATTCATTTTCTTGTAACTTGATCTCTGGACTCTGGTATCCTGAACTGAACTCTTTTTTATTTCAGGAGCTGGTTTGGTGAAGGTCCTAACCCTCAGTACGTGCTTAAAGGATGACTGGCAACTCTTATGGGCCTTGGCTTTTTACAGGCTCAGTTCCATAGGCCTAACTTAGAGGGATATTCCACTAGAAATACAAGTACAAATAGAGATTACTTACGTGAGTAGCACAAACTGGCCCTTCCTTATTTTTTTGTCATGAAGTGCACTTGATCTTATTCAATTGCCTATTGTACTGTGGTGGAATTGAAATAGAATAGAATGTCATATTGCAGAACTGTAGCAAGTTATTACGGTCACGGTCTCTCCTCTGACTGTTTGCAAATTAGCATTTTACTAACAGGGGAAGCATATGCTGGATTAAAACAGGGAGGTTTTTTTCTTTTCTATTTTTAAAGAAAGACGGAAGTGGCAAAAATTATGCTATTCAATTTCGTTGTGAAATATGTCTCCTTTTCAGGGAAATATGTTTTCTGGATGGATTGCCACCTGCAGAGTATACTATACATCTTTGTTAAATTTTTCTGTCTCTGCAAAAATAGCAGTTTAGTTTTGTAGTATTTTTTAAACAAAATGACTGAGCATTTAGCACAATTATGTTGAGCACTATAATCTTTTTTTTTCTTCTTTTGTCGAGCCATCCTTTAACAGGGAATAAAAAATGAGACACACTGTAAGCTATTTTGCATAAATGAATAATTATGATTGCCACATATTGCCAGTTGTAATTAGAGATAATAATGCTAGGTTTTGGAGCTTTTACTCATGCATTGCTTTTCCAGGCAAAACAGAACTTTTGTAATGTTCATCCAGTTAAGTGAACAGATTGGGTTTTCTCCTCTCACCAAGGACACACATATGTGGGCTCTTTTCCTCTGCATTTTTTGAAAAAATGATAGCTTTAATTAGTTGAAGGTAAATAAGTAAATAACAGACACACTATAAATAGTAGGCTCTTAGCAAAATTAGAGGCACATTAAAGATAACACACTTTTGGGACTTAGCAAGTTGTCTGCGCGTTAGAGGGAAATTGGCAGCTGCTTACAGTTAGCAACCAAAAATGCTGTAGGTAGTCTATGCATGTGCAGATCATTTAAGGGCTCAGTTTACCTTGTTTACATTCCAAGGCCTTTGGGATCTGAGGAAGGGTGGTTGTTTTTTAGGGAGAGGAGGCTGATTCTTGAAATCTGCTGAGCTAAAAACCACTGTTCGGCGTTTCTTCTCGCAAAGCAAGTTGCTCACTGCTGCAGTGGTAAAACCTGCAGTTTATACAGTTCTCAGATACTGTGCAACCACATTGACATGAGAACTTGGCATGACGCTAAACTAAAAAGCAAAGCTATTTAGTCAGGTGTGGAGTGCTGGCTTATTACTTTTGCCAGCAGCCTTGCTTTGCTTGGACTGCATAGCCTTGTAAGAATTCAAAGCTGTTGCAATATTGCTGAAGAAGCTTTCTGAGATGTGTAACTAACCATAATGCTGTATCTCCAGGGTACTGAATGAATGCAGCAAACAAAATGTACTTTGCAACTGTCTCATTTTCCTTGGAAAAAATGGACCAATTTCTGGAACTGTCGCTCAGCTCCCAATCTTAGTGGGAGTTCTGTCTGAGCACAGACAGGCTAAAGCCTAAACAATGAGCATTAAATTTGGCCCCTTCATCTCAGGATCTCACAATTCTTTTGGAAATGTTCACAAATTAAGGTTCACAACCCCCACCCTGTAAAATAATACTGTTCTTTTACAGATGGACAAAGAGGATAATAAAATCAGGGACAACAACAAAAGCTACAGATCAGAAATCTGACTCTATAGCAGGCTACTCCACTGTATTGATTATTTTCACAGCTCTGTTAGATCCCCAGTCTTTCATTATGCTTCTCAAGAGTTTTCATAACTGCAGTTGAGGGTGTTTGGACATGATTTTCCACATGGATTTTTTGATGCATTCTCATTCTGCATATCCTGACTTGACTTTGTCGCTCAAACCCTAATTGGAAAGGTGCTGCAGCCATTACAGGTTACAAATCCTGCTGTTTTGCCTAGCCCAGAATGATTTAAATGTGAACATAATCTCTGTTCCTTGCCCTGCAGAAGCTTTCGTGTGGCAGCACATCTCACAATTAGGCCACACCTACCTGAAATCTCCCAAAGGAGTGCTATAGAAACTATTATCCTCTTTAGGGATTGGTAACCTGGCATACATAAAAGCAGGGGAAAAAAAGAGACCCAATGCTCTCTTAAAATGTGCACTGATTTTTTTTATGGCATTTGAAAATGACTGGACTGTTGTTGCTACTTTCTTGCCTAGACAAAGGATGTATCAAAACGCTCTCCAGGTAGTTTGTCCTTATAAATCACATAGCTTAATTTTCTTCTCTTAGAGCAGAATATCTATGATACCTTCATATACTAGACAACATTTTAACAGAGTTTTACAGGCATGTTCATTATCACTTTCTCACCATTCAAGATCTCTCACCAAGCTTGTGTAACAACAGCCAAATATTTTGACAAGAGTAGTATTAGAAAAATACTATCTGTGTTTGACTTGCTTTAATGTAGTGTGTTTACCATCTACATGAATTCTTAGTTGCCCCTTCTATTTCCCTCCTATCTGATGCTCTCTACTCCCCCACCATCATCTTCTTCCCTGGGAACACACTTCCTGAAACCTTGTTCCCTTCTTTTTCCCTCCACTGAATATTCTGCATCATACCTTTCTTTTGCTTACTCCTTTGTAAGCAGATTCACAACATGGTCATCTTCTTTCATTTGATTCTGTCTCTCCAGGGACCTTTCTGAGGTTGTAAGTTTGCTGATTTTTTCAGTGTAACAACTCAAAATCGTGTGCTTATTCTCTATTTGCAAAGCTGTTAACCGTTGTCAGGGCTCTCATCATGTGATGATTCAATAGCTTTTTCTCTTCTTTTTTTCTGGGCAAATACCCTTCTGTGCTGCTACATCCTTTCAGGTAATGCTGCAAATATAAATTTACTATCCCTTTAATTAAACCATGGCACCCCTTCTATTTGCATTGCTTGAACAAGTATGTTCATTTTCGAGGTGTCTTAGTCTATGTTCCACTGCTTTTACATTTATTGTCAAACTACTCCTATGTTCTCTTTTATTCTACCCTGCATTCGTAGGAGAAATTCAATAGCAACATTCAGGGACGCTCCACTGCCTACCTTTCAAAGCTTCCTTTAGAATTCTTCTTGCCTTTCTAAATTTCCCCAGATTTCACAAACTTAAGTCTATTGTCCACTGCTTATTCTTCTCTTCAATATTTTCTCCTTGTTTCCTTTTATGCCCTGCATATCCATTTGTTAGCCATTAACAACTTTATTTATATTGCAGCTGTTATCTCTTTCAGCTCTGGATCATGTTAATCTTTGTATGATGCTGATTGCCACGGACATCTCAGTCTAGGACCATCTCTCTTACGCATTGTGGTAACACAAGTAAAAAGGTAATGCCACCTCAGTCTGCTGTCCTGTGCTCTACTTCTCATGATCTGAAACCAAACATCTGCATATTCATCTATCGTGAAACCTCATTATAGAGTTTGTTCAACCACTCTTTACTCCTCACGTGCAGTGTGACAAAACCATGCAAAGCTGTCTGAATAAACTCTAGTCTTAATCAGTCAAGCTAACACTTTATTTTTCTTACAACATTACACGCAAAGATTCCTGGCAAAAAATTTCCAATGAGCCTGAGGACTGTAAGGTGTGAGGAACAGGGTGCCACAGCAGTCATGGGTTCCTTTCATTTATTTTAGGCCACTCTGTGCTGCGAAGTTCATGTATACTCAAACCGAGCATACAAGATCAATTAAATTATTTGGTTTTGGTATATATCCAAGGATGAAGACACGGAAGTAGAGACAGAAATGTGGAGAATGGGTCAAATAGGGAGTTCGCTAGTGCAAATTATTTTAAGGAATTTCTCAAAAGGAAAACTGGACTAGGAATGACACCAGATTACAATGGTACTGAGAGTAGGGCAGTTTGATTTTTCAGTTTGTTGGATGAATGGAGGAAAGAGGGAGAAATAATTTGGATCAAACCAAATGGTGAATCACACAATCACTAACTGGTTGAGATTGGAAGGGATCTCTGAAGGTCATCTAGTCCAGCTCCTCTGCTTAAGCAGGGTCCTCTAGAACAAGCTTCCCAGGACCATGCCCAGAAGGCTTTTGAATATCTCCAAAGATAGAGACACCATCACCTCTCCAGGCAACCCGTATTGGCGCTTGGTCACCCTCACAGTAAAACAGTGTTTCCTGATGTTCAGAGGGAATCTCCTGCATTTCAGTTTGTGCCGTTGCCTCCGGTCCTGTCACTCTGCACCACTGGAAAGAGCCTGACTCCATCATCTTTAAACACTCTCCTCAGATATTTACATACATTAATAAGATCCCCTGAGCCTTCAGTCCTAGCTGTCCCAGTCTTTCCTCATAGGAGACATGCTCTAGTCCCTTCATCATCTTAGTGGCCCTTTGCTGGATTCTCTCTGATGGCTCCATATCTCTGTTGTCCTGGAATTTATGGGAAACACCTAGCCTTTCCCCTTTTAAAAAAAAATATTTTTGAATGAAACCATCTGACTACTTCATCATAAATAGGTAAATAGCTTTTATCAATCCAAATAATTTTTCAAGGGACAAAATATTGACTTTTTTTTGAATCTCAAGTTACATAAATGGTTTTTTTTGTTTGTTTCTTTACAGACTGCATATTTTACAGGTCAGCCTTACTGTGCTATATTGTAAAATCCCTAGATAACTTCAGTAAATTAATACAGTCACTCCTGGTTTACAAAGGTGCAACTCCACTGAGATTTTAAAATTGGTTAAAATATCATGTAAATAGACTGGGCTTCTCCTTATCTGGAACTGAATTTAAACTGTCACACTAATTTATTTTTCTTGGTGTTATTCATGAGTTTGAGGCTCCGAGTATTTAGAACACTAACAATTAATTATTATCTTTGTTAGGGAACAAGGTAATATGATTTTGCAAAGCATGGAAAATGCAAGTAAACACCATAGTGAGAGAAAAAAAATTTTGCCTGCTAATGTTAGTGCATCCTTTAATTACAATATGTGCTCCATCCTCAGTTTCTGGCTGCCTCGATAAACATGTGAGTAAGAGATAGTGTTTGACGGGAAGCTTATGTTTGACTTTATTCTTGTCTTCTTAAAACAAATTTAAAAATCTCTCAATAAATATGAATTCAGTATCCCCCTTTCTCTTATTTTCTGGTTAGCTATATTTTTTTCCCTGCAATAACAAAGCCATGAAAAAAGCAATCCCCTTGCTCATGTGATAGAATTCCACACTCTGAGTGCGAATACTGGCAGATCAGCAGAATGAGCCATCTGCAAGCTATAAGCTGTGTCTTTGCATGAGTAGATTTAGGATTAAAAAAAAAATTGTCTGACCTGGAAGCCAAACGTTACTTGGCATCTTTACTAGAGATCCCTGCAAGGCCAGCCACTGCTTGTGCTGAATTTCTGTCCTTTCTAAAATATGTCCGTCCCTCTTGCCATCATATTTAGTAGTACATGTACTTAAGCACACGCACATAAATGCACACACACACAGGGCTGCACCACTGGCCACCTCAGAGATGTTGTACTGCAATTTAATGAATATCAGATTTCATAGTTAGTCTCCGATGGATTGCTGTGCTGGTGAATAATGAACATCATTCTGCAGGGTTAATCCCAAGTGGCTAGTTTTCTGTTTTTAACAGGTTGGTTGGTAGTCCTGAAATGCTTGTAAATGTCTATGGTTCATGCATTGTACCATGTAGGAACATGCACTTCTAAATCCTCACCTTACTCAGGCCACTGAGTCAACTCTGAGTCAACTCTGCTCCCACTGAAGTCAACAGAGATAGTTAAGGACACAGCACAAGATGGGTTTGTTCATAGAGTATTCCCTCCCTCACGGTTGTTGTATCCCAAACTGCTGAAGTCCCACCTCAAATAGAGAAGTTACGCACATTGGAAGTTTTTCCATTTCAAGAGTTGCTGTCTCGCTTCTAAGCTTGATCTGCTGGCTCTGACATCCTAGTCCTCTGAATTATAGCTTGTGCCTTTCAACTAATGAAGTCATTGGCAAAATTCCCATTGACTTCATTCAAAAAATGATCCAGCTGAACAGTCCTGACTCCTGAGAGCTCCTGAGCCCTTGTGGAATAAATGTGAGTTGCAGAGCCACAGGATTTGTAAAGATTTGGCCCTAGATTACAGAACATTTGGGGCAGGTGGAGTCTGTCTTTTCAAATGGTTTGTGAAGTGCCATTTTCACCTAAAGCACTCTAGAAATGATTAAGTGACAGTAACACTTTAACACTTTTCAGATGACGCAAAAACTCAAACTTGTGGTGGGAGCAGGGAGGACAGAGTAGCCATTTGCTTTCACTGCACTTGTGGAGATGCATGTAGGGAGGAAGTAAAGAAATACCTTTAAAAATAAATCCTCCTTTCCCCTCTTGTTTGTCTTTTTGTCTCACTTCTCTATTTACCCCCATGGGGTAAATAGAATAATAGAATAATAGAATCTGATCAGACATTCCCAGTTGTTCTAGCTAAAAGCTAATGCCTGCACAGGCTACATTTTCTGTGCTCTAATGCCTGCTTTAAAAAAGACCTGCTTTGAATTGCATTAAATTTTTCCCTCCCATTAACTTCAATGACAGCAAAACCTGATTAAAACAAAAACAAACGAAATAAACTTCTCCAGCATTAAAAGACATAGAGGTTTATTTAACATGAAATATGTTCTTGCATGATCCTCCTCTTGCAATTAGAGTAAGCATTACTGCTGCTCTACTGCTTTTTTAATATAAACTAAAACAAGCTAAAGAGATTCTCAGGTCTCGGGACTGTAGGTGATGATATCCTTCTTGTACAGCAAAAAGAAAAAGCCAGTGGCTGGCCATGCAGTTAAGGTGTGGTTTAGGCATAATAGGTACTGAGAGGGAAATATTTGGTATCTGAATGTATGAACATGTTGGCTGTGAGGCAAAGACCTACAAAAGGAGATTTCATCATGTCTAAGTAGGAGATAACCGTGAATCTGCGATGGGAAAATGATAGTGCTTTGAAGGCTGATGCTGGTGGGCTTGGCACCCACTTCTGTGTGCTTGGGAAATGCTGGTAGTGTTTTGGAGGGCAAAATTTCCTGTCTTTATCCTTTTACCCTCCATCCTTTGTAGTGGCTTAGACCATTTCCCTTTAAACTGTGCGCGCTACTGGTCATCTATAGAATAGGGCCTTTGCTCTGCCCACACTGGTATTTAAGCAACATCCGTCTTCGTGCTTCATGATATTTATACGACAGAGTGCTGGCCTGTGGCTCACTGTAACAATGGTCTCTGTTCTACCCGCCCTCTAGAGTCTGGACCACGTTTTGAGCAAACTTGCCAATTATTATATTTAGGGAGTGTTAGCAGAAATACTATGACAGAGGCAACAACAATATTATAAAGCACGTATTGGTCCCAAAACAGCTCTAGGTGCCTAATGATACGCAAGCCAACAGCCCCATATGGGTGCCTTGCTTCCACTCTGTTTTTCCCTTCCACAAGGAGCTAAGGATGGAGAAGTTTAATGCCAGCAACAACCATGTCCCGCCTTTCAGCAGAGGGCGTTCAAAACAGCAGGCACGTTTACAAAAACAGGAGCTAGAAATCAGATATCAAAGTATCTTAACTATCTACCTACTGTGCTATTTTCCTAAGGAGTTTAATGCTAGTCCTGAAGTTTGAGGTCAGGCACGACAGCAGGAGAGGCAGCCATTTTGAGGGTCAGGGGCCCCAGGAGGCAGAAACTTCTGCTCATTCCCTGACTCATTTGTGTCAGGCAGTGCTTACCAAGAGTTGAGAAAGCTCATTAAGATGAGGAACTACAGCAGAGATGCTGGCTTTAGAGCAAGGAGAGCTGCTGCATGGGGAAATGGCCCCTACAGCCCATGTTTCGTGAGGGATGTTTTTTTTTCCTTTCCTTTTCTTTTTTTTTTTTTCTTCCCTTGAATTCATAAAGTGAGCCTGAGGGAAGAGCCTGAAAAAGATTTTGGCATGATGTTAGTTCTTCCTGGGCTGGGGAAACAAGCCAATAACCTTACAGGCAGCTGACTCTTTAATCACATATTTAGTATCTTGGAGAAAAATATTCCAAGGTGGCTAAGTGACCTCTAGAACCAAAATCTATTTTAAATATTATGCAGAGATTTAGGAACCAGGGCACCCTATGAAACCCATCATCTTGGCCCTTCTAAGGACTCGGTGTTTTAGAGGTGTTTTGGTCCTTAAATGTTTTTTTTTTAATTTCTGGTCCTGTGCCATTTTGTAACTCAGACTCTGAGTTTCTTCATGACATTGTCATGTTTGAAAATAATAACCTTGATTTTCTATACCCAAAGCTTCAGCTGGGCTCAGCTGGTTTCACAGGTGTTCAGACCTTTTAATGAACTTTCAAAGTATGTAACTATGGATTTAAGTAGTTGAATGTAGACTTCTCTCTAAGCTTAGGTCAAAGCAGGAACATAATGAATAGAAACAAAATACGCTATTTCTCTGTTCAGTGAACTCTCTTGAAGCACAAATCCAGACCAGGTCTGCAGAAAATACTGTCTTCCCTTCTATAATTTATTCCACTATTAGTGAGAAAGTCTATCACAGACTGACAGGGACTACTCAGTGGCCCACAAACCTCTGAAAACACTTTAAAAGTCTTCAGGAACACAGGCGATGTGATCACCAGAAAAGCAGGAAAAGTTGTGAAGCGAACTGAGGGTGCGAATACATGTAACCATGTGCTGTAGCTCCTAACCTTATACCCCTCCTACTGTAATCACTTTTCCGTTACAGATCATGATCTCACAAGAAAATGATAAATTACTGAATGCAGTTAACTAAGTAACCCCAGAGTGATGTTTGATCCCACAAGAGAAAGCTGTCTGAGACTACACGTAGGAAGTATGTTCTTACTCTAACTCTGGGAGCAGGGATTGTTTCAAGGCTATGGGATTGTGTGAGCAGACGACCATTTGTTTAATTTCATGAAAAAATGGCCACATTTTTACTTTTCTCTTTGTTCAGCTGAATTCAAAATTATGAAAAATTGCAAAAGGTAATAGTTTTCATATACGTAGATGGGACTTAAAATGGTTATGCTAATATGTCCATGTGTGCTGCTTCAAAATACATACACATCCCTGTGTGCAAAATCCTGCTAAATTACAGAAAACATAAGAGGAAAGCGTTTGTAGTCTTTCTAAATCTGGAGTTCAGCAGTTGAAGTTTTGACTTACAGCAGAAATACAAATCACTCATACATTGCTTTTGGTTCCTACTGTAAAATTTTTCCTAATTACCAGAAAGTGCAGGAAATTAAATAACTTTTTTTTTATTAATAAAAACACTGGGAAAAGTGGAAAATTATGTGAAATGTCTAGTAAGAGACCTTGTTGGAGGGTTTCTTTTCAGCATAAGTAATAAAGTAATCTTCTAGAGGAATTCTCTAATGAGACATAAGGAAACTGAAATGACAAAGCGTGTAGTGCCACCACAGATATTTGGAGCATGTTTTTTAAACATAGAATTTGTCTGGACTTCTTTCATGGCTTCAAAGCCAGGGATCCATTTAATCACAGAAGCAGAAATTCTAATGCACTGGTAGCTGTCTGTTTTTTGGATTTATTTGTTTTGCATTTACATTTGAAATTGTTTCAAAGCATGAAACAGAAAATCATGTTGCAAAAACCATGATTTCAGTGACTAGCACCCATAAGAATATTAGACAAGTTCTGACCACAGCTCCAAACTGTGAACGTGTGTGGCAGACAGGAGAAGGAAGCAGACAGGCAGCTACTGATTCAGACACAGCACAAAATTCCAGCACAATTAAGAAAGAATGGGAGTGGTGGCAGAGAAGAAAGCTAACCACACCGAGTGCGTTGAGATGGGGCAATATCAGGTTATCATGTTGTAGTTAAGCCAGGAGCAGCTGCTGCCAGCAAAACCAAACCTAGCTTGCTCCTTAGCTGAAAACTTGAGTATCAACACCCTTTAATTATGCATAAAAAGATATACAAAGCTAGCAGCTTTAAACTATTGTTATTAATTGCATCAAATGTTAGTGAAAGATTGAATTATTCACAGTTCTAGTTCTCAGGGTTTCTTGATTAAGGAAAATAAGGAGAATTTGATGTGAATATCTCATTTCATGTGGCTTTCTCAGTTTGCCTAATCCGAGAAACAGGGATATATTTTACATGTCAGATCTGCAGAAAATGCATGTATCTGCTAGTTCCTTAGCAACCTTTGGGGATATGCCTGCATCTAGTCCCATAAACCCTGCATATCAGAAATCATCTCCAGTGGGTTTCCAGGGATCGGTGGATTTTGCCACACTAATAATACCATTCATATGCAGTTAGAGTAAATAATTTGATTTACTTATAGGATCATTGCTGTGTTGAGCTTTTTATGAAATGTGTCGCTAGGTAAACAGTATGTAAACACATTTCATTGAGAGTCCTCTATGAGAATAAAGAGGGCTGTAAGCTGTACTATCTATATTTTTTTTTAATAACCGAAAACAAATAATGCTTGTTCAGAAGTGCAGTTGTATTAATCATAGCCCTGGTCCTCTTTCCTCTCTGCTTTTTAGCTAGAGGTAGCAGCTAAAATTAGCACAAACTTCTGGAAGACAATTTTTTAAAAGAACAATGTATCTTTAGAGTTTGTGCATTTTCCTCTTCAAAAAGAGAAATCACATTTTAGTTATCTTTACAGCACATGTGCCTTAGATTTATCACTGTGATATAATTTAAGAATGACCTGAACCTTATCAAACAACCCTGTACTTTGCTAAATCGCATATGGTAACAGATGGTAGCCAAGGGATGGCTCAGGTGAGTAATTTTTACTGATGCGATTAATGGATACTAGCTGGAGCAGGGAGTGAGGATCCGTTGCCTGGGACAGAGCTTTCAGGATTCAAATCAGACTCAAAATTTTCACTACAATCAGGAGTATGTGGGTCTGATCCAGTAGCTCACGCAGAGCATGTGAAAATCTCTACTGAACCCAGCCGAAGGGCTTCTGTTCAGCTGCTCCTGCATCTGCGCTTTATCAGTGGTGTTTTGACATTGAACGCATTCTGGTTTTGTTATTTAGTGTATGCAATGCACCTTCAGGAACAGGAGCTTCATGAGTGTGGACCTCCTTACTTCTGGTAAAGCTGGTGGAGTTAAGCCTATTTGTGGCAAGTGGAAATATTGACAATAGACAATATTACTGTTAAAAAACAGGTGGAAAAATCACATCTTTTAAAGTCACTGAAGCTTTTATTGTTGCCTTCACAGAGCCAAATTCACCCCATACATTTTTTTGTTTATTAAAGATGAGAAGAAAACCAAATTTATGTTCAACTTTGTCTTACAAGCAAATGGCAAGTCATAGTACTTTAAGTTACATTTGCATATGTTAAGACCTAGAAAGAGCCAAAATCCAATAGGTCAGATATATAAATACCTGTATAAATAAATATAGAGTCTGTCTATAGAGATAGATATAATGTACATATGAATATACAGACATTAAATACATACAATGCATATATAGAGACATAGATATCTACATCCATTTATACAGTTATACAAAACATTTACATAGAAATACATACAACTTATCTAATTTTTGATGTAACAAATGCTTTAGGTGTCCTTTCACACTTTTGTGTAATAAGGGTGAAGTTGTATTCTTATTTTCCTTATTGCAACAGGATCACAAGACGCGCCTGAGAGGAGACAAATCTCCTGAGGTGGTTTATAAGCAAGAGATGACGGAAATTTCTAGCAGAGTTACCATTTTCTCGTATGATGATGCTGGGGCTGGGCAGGAAGCTGAATCCCCAGCAACGTAGTAATTGCACCTCCTGGTAATTCACTTCAGCCAGATCTGCAATCCTGTTGACCCTGTTCTCCATCTGCGCAGCTGCTTGATCACCTTTACTCTATCAACTGCTTCAGAGGATGAATCTTCTTAAAGCAAATGAAGTCACAAATAACTGATATAGATAGGCTTGGGCAGTAAAGGACAAGTATAAGGCACACAAGACTTTTCATGAGCTTTGAGACATGGTTTGATTGTGCTCATGGCAGGGGCCACTGTCCCCCGTGGCATCCTTTTCACTTGCACTGCTGCCGAGGGCTTCTCGGCCAGGTAAGAGTGTCTTTCCATTCAGCACGGTGCCAGCTGGCCCCACATTGACTTCTTTGGCACATCTGTGCTGTGCAATGATGTGGTGCAGAGGTGTCGGGATTAAACCTGCCCTGAGCTGTTACATCCACACTGTGCGTGGCAGTGTCATGCAGAGATATCGGCTCGAGTCCCATTAACAGTATATTGCAATAGTGTTATTCCGTGATCGAGCTGTCCACAGTTCTCTGCCAGCTCTGAGATCTCTTCCCTATATTTTCTGTGCTAGAGTTGGTCTTTGTTATTCACACGTTTCGAAGTTTTTTATCGTCTCAGCACATAGCTCCATTTTAGTTGTGACATAATCAGAACTTGATGGGACATGGGACTAAAAAAAGTCCCAATCGGAAACCAGATAAGAAGATCTTTTGAAACACACTTTGGTGCTTGTGCCACACGCAGAAAATGAGAGTGATTGTATGTTTTTAGATATAGGAACATACTTTCTTGCTCATAGACTACCAAGCATGGCTGACTCCTAGCCCATGACTCTCTCCAGTCCTACTGTAGAATAAATAATAGCAACAATAAAAACAACGGCTTATTACTATGTGTGGATTTACTGGTGTTCTGAAATATAATGGGATCAATATACATTTCTTTTCCCAAAGATGAATTCAGGCCAGCTGTTACTCTACTGTCAATGTCAAAGTACCAAATAAAGGAAATAGTGACTGAGACAATCATTAGCAAAACCTGAGCTCCACACCAGTACTCAAAAAGCATAAAAGTTAGCCAGAAGTGTGGTTGGCAATCCTAATACTGTTTAATAGACTCTTTGTATTAGAGTTTCTCCTGACTGCATTTTCACGTTTTTTGCAATGTTGCATTCAGACCAGAAAAGAATGTTATTACGGAATTACTGTCACTGAAGCTCACTGGCTCCAAGGGTCGTACATTTCAGGATAGATGCTCTCCAAAGTGGGTTTCAGCTAAATGGAGACATCCTGTTTACTCTCTCAGAAGTCAACCACGGTCTTGTGCTGCTACAACAGGGGAATTTAGGTAGGATTGATTGACCAGCTTTGTCCTGAATAGGGATAATCATTTGCTTCTTAAACTTCCATCCAGTGCATTGGCAAGCAGAAAGCCTACACTAGTGCCAAATCTGCAATTACTTTACTAATAGCGATGACATGTATGCCTGTTCTGCATCATCCTATTTTGTTGTTTCTCTTGTTGGCTATGAATAACTCAGTACTTCGGATAATAGGAACCTTATCCCTGTATCTGTCTCTCAGCAGGGTGAGCTTTAACCTAGGCTTTGAGCAGGTTTTAAAGAAGAAGGGGAGAAATACATTAAAGCAACAAAAAGGAAAAATACATGAACAGGTACTGCCTTGGTAGATACTGCAGAAAAAAGAACAGCGCGTGCTGTGTCTCAAGGATAATAAAGGCCACCTTGCTGCAGTGGGCTCTGCAGATGCATGGGAACCTTTGCAAGGTGGAGGCCATCTTTGCCGCAAAAAGTTACCATAGCGTCTCAGTACACTCTTAATACATATGGATTGTGCCATATGGCACAGTAACCACCAGTCCATACGGGTCTGGTTTCTGCCATCATGTTCCCTATCCTATCCTGCCCTACCCTATCCTATCCTGCCCTACCCTACCCTACCCTATCCTATCCTATCCTATCCTATCCTATCCTATCCTATCCTATCCTATCCTATCCTATCCTATCCTATCCTATCCTATCCTATCCTATCCTATTTTTCACCATTGGAACATTTA
>Ga0065711_1004822_pt1 | contig 22276 bp, 9 predicted proteins | sample Hoacrofraction12_FD_59098 | JGI IMG/M metagenome (GOLD analysis project Ga0065711, IMG submission 59098) | Hoatzin crop microbial communities from Cojedes, Venezuela - Epithelial fraction 12 v2 (version 2) | ecosystem: Host-associated > Birds > Digestive system > Esophagus > Crop | place... | reverse complement strand
ACACTGGAACGGGTTGCCCAGAGAGGTAGTGGAGGCCCCATCCCTGGAAACATTCAAGACCAGGTTGGACAGGGCTCTGAGCAACCTGATCTAGTTAGCTGTGTCCCTGCTGGCTGCAGGGGGTTGGACTAGATGACCTCTAGGGGTCCCTTCCAACCCAAAACTTTCTATGATTCTATGATTCTAAAGGATGTTTCTTCTAAAGATACAAACTGTCTAAGCCAGGAACAGATCTTTAGTTTGCATCTCCTAGAACTATTAATTTTGAAGTTGAAGGCACTTTGCCTGAGGAAAGGCTGCTCGTAAAATTAAAGCTGTGATTCTTTTTCAGTTAAGGATGATGCACTTTTCTAATCTGCTGTGCAGCTGAGATTCCACTTCGAGATTTATTTCAGAACTGGTGCCCCATGCCATCAGAAGAAAGAGCAAGTAGACTCAAGCCACCACCCTCATGGAGGGTCTCCAGAAATTACCTATTTACTCAACTCTACTTCCAGACAGTCCCTTATCCCAAATATGTACTTGAGCTTAGCACCAGACTTGTCCAACCTGTGAGCTCCAAACTAAAATGTGCTTGTACATAGAGGTACCTGTCCTTAACTTAAGTTGTGGGCTACTCTTACTAAAAAAAAAAAAAAAACCAAAAACCCACAAAAAAAAATGCCTTATGACAGTTTTATGCATTAACTCTAATCTTAATCCTGAACTAAACCACCAAAATCCAACTACCAAGACCTGTGCCCTAACAGTGACTAAACGGGTTGAGGCAGCTGGGATTTAGTGTGATCACATTGCTCACAAAGTGCTAAGGCATAAAATTTTATACAAGTCATTCCGAACATGTGAGAAAGAAAATCCTTTATAGTCCACACTTACAAATTCCCTGTGCATGTGGACAAATTGCTAACGTGCTGCAGGAATCTTTAAGTGTATGTGAGTGCACGTGTATGTGGGTGTGTGTATCTGTGTGTGTATGAAAACTTTTTTCCTCTGTCAAGGCTAGGTGCTGTTTTCACTGAGTTTCCTACTGGAGAGGGTTTAAACTAAAGAATTCTAAAACAACGTAGAGCCAAAATAGCACCTCTGTTTGAAACCAAATTCCTGTCATCTCATCATTTCTCACAGTTAGCAACAAGTGCTATACACCCCACTTCAAATAACTGGCATTACACTGTTTCCAGACTAAAAGTACTGTGAAATATTAGACCCGAATTTGCAAAAGTGCTTAGGTACTACATGCCCAGTAATTTCAGTTTCAGTGGGATTTTTAGGCGTGCATTGAACGCATATAAACAACCCATTGTAGCCCTCAGGTCAGGCTGTGCATGGGTGTCTGTGTCTCAACTGCGAAGTTGAGACACCAGCCTCTTCTTCCCGTACATCCACGAACACACCCTGTTGTGGGGAGGGACAAGATGGCCACACAGGCTGCAAACAAGCCCCGGGGCTCCCCAGCCAAGAGCAGAGCTAAGAGTGCCATCGGGGTTACAGGGTGCTTCACGCCTTCTCCGCTTCTCTGCTGTGGGACTCGCGCTTTACAACAGCAGAGCACCCGTGGAGTCTGTTTTGGAAGGAAGTCTGATTAGTACCTTTTGGAGCCTAAGTCTGAGGGATAAAGAAAAGGGCATGAGAAGATTTTTATTTATCTTGTTAAAATTGCAAGTGGCATCTGTTCAAAGCTAATTAGATGCTGAAAATTTTAAATGCTAGTATATGAGATAAGGATCAAATATCATGTTCAAAGGTATAGTATAAATCCAGTTTATCGCATAGCTATTGACACAGAACTTGTGATAAATCTGCCTCTGTGCATAGACAAACATACGTGATGTATGGCAAAACTTTTTTTAGTATTATTAATTTCTATTCAGTTGCTTGGTTTTCACTTGTTAATGAACACAAAAAGATAAAATTATTTTGGAGAGGGGCTTTAATGTAAATTAAACAATTATTTTTACAATCCAAAACATACAAAGGATCTATTTTTCTGCATACAACTTTCAACGATGTTTTGAAAATGTAGCAAGCAAGCATGGTTTATACCTATACACTATGGCAGAAATCCAATATTCATCTGCTGTTCATATTACAAGAAAATGAGATCATTAAGGTCAGAAAGAACAGCTGCTTTAATTATAACACCCTGATATATCATATCAAAGGTTTCATCATCTCACACAAACTCTAAGAACATACCCCAGGGATTCATTTCTATCATCCTGCTTTTGCCCGGGAAGGATACTACATAAGTACACTCCAGACCACTGGCTGCTCCGAGTGGTATGAAACTGTGTAAAATAATTTTACCCCAAGCTCGATAATGCTATCGCAACTATTATTAATCTAACTTTTACCAATTTTATTCCTCACTCTGTGCTGCCAGAGGTAGGGAAAGATGTTTTTGATGGCTGGGAAGCTGTCCTGCAGGCTTCACGGTCCTGTTGCCACATGTCCCCCCGGGCTCCTGCCTGGGAGCACTTGGTACCCATGCCTCCAGCTGGCAACGCTGATCTGTCTGAGGCACCCAAAGGTACCACTTCTTTAAGGGAATGGCTGCTTTGTGTTTTAACAGATGCTATGCTTCTGGTAGCGGAGAGATTAGAGGGACCATTCAACATTGAATCAGTCATGGATCCTATTGATGTCAAGATTTCTGAAGCCATCATGAACATGCAAGAAAACAGCATGCAGGTGTCTGCAAAGGTACTGTGTGAGTTGCGCCTTCTCTGTTGCTGAATGTCACAAGCAGGGGGAAAAACACCTCTGCCATTTAAGGAAGATTATCCAGACCACTAGAAATCACATTTACTTGTTAAACAGTTCACCAGGCTGCCTTTGAAACCTTCATCTAGTGAAACAAGCTAGAAGTTTTCAAAAGGGAGTGGCAAGGAGAAAGGTACCATTTAGTAAACCCCAAATTAAAAGCTGTAAGGGATTTAAGGAAATCAGAATGCTGAAAATTAGCAGTAACTCTATAAGCAATACTCTTCAGAGTATGTTTGGTAAGTTCTGCTCATGTCTTATCTGTGATTTTCCATAGTAACTTGCAAATACATTTTGATCTGTCTGGGTCAGACCGAAGTACAATGTGCTTGAGGTCAATACACAAAATGTCCAATTTAACCTCCTTTAATAGCCACTCAAGGGAATATCATTACATTGGACAGTCTCTGATTACGAGACCTCAGTCTGATAGACTTTTGTCTAGATTCTGACATGAAGATAAACAGAATTGATGATACCATCTTCCTCCTTTCCATTTTTAGTACATGCATATACACAGATCACCACCACCTCTGACCCCCATGTTAATAAGCTCCTTCGAATTCAGTAGCAGGTGCTGTTGAGCCAATAGTCTACAAATAATGACTTTTCCTTAATATTCATCAGTGCACTGTGGCTCAAAATCTAAAGTCAACAGTTTGCCAGGTTCTCTGTATTAGGAGTTTCTACCTCCCATTGACGTCCCAGTAGTCCGTTCGGTGCTGACTGGACTGTTATCAGAGCCAGTGAACTTCCATTGCTTGGAAGGAAGCTGCTGTAGATGAGAAAAATGTGGGGGAAAAAGGCAGGAGCCTGAGATTAATGTTCTTCCTGCCAACGCAAAATTAGATGCTTTTTATGACCCGATTGCTGCAGGTTGCTAAGGATTTCCTTCAAGATGGTTTTTACTTTTAACCTACATGAAGTTACTCGGATTTTAAAAGCAGTCTACACCCTGCACAACGAGACTTTGTTCTCGCAGCAGTGATCAAGGCATTTAACAGCCAAATACTCTCCAATATTTTGGGAATTAAAGGCTAGCTTCAGCAAACTCAGCCCTTACCTCAAAAAAAAAAAAAAATTCACTGAAAACTCACCCAAGGCTCAGGTGTATTTCATTTTCCTTCTAACTTGCTTGGCTCTCACAGTTTTTCTGTTAGTTGGGAAGCTGCATCCCCTGCCAGAGTCCAATGACATCATCTTGGCACAAGCTCATCTCACTACTTGCTTGTAGCAGAGCAGCCTGTGTCTCCTGTCCCTCAGAAATATTTTATTCTCTGTAAAGACTAATAAATTACAGCAATTCCATTTTTATTCTTCTAAGAGAAATCTTAGCCAATGTTTTTTAAAATCTTGAGAAACAGAAACAAAATTATATCAGCAAAATTTATTTTATTCTATTTTCATAGATAACAGAGCTGTCTATCCTTGAGGGCCTTTTGTATGTTTCTATGTAGACCATTATTCTCCTGAAATGTGATTTTCTTGTTTTCCTAGGTTACATCCATCTTTTTTCAGGTCCTAACACATGAAAATTCTTTATTCTTAAAGAAAAGTATAAGGCAAAGACTTTGGGTTTAGTGTTGTGTTCTCCTATGTCATGTCAGATCTGTAGAGATGATATGTGAGTGGACTTTGAATCAGTCATCTGTCATCTAATTTTTCCCCCTTATACATACTGACCACTTAGAGCTTCAGTGAAAATGACAGATACCTTGCCGGATGTAATGGGGTGCACGGAATGCAATTGCAGACCTAATGTAGGAGAAAAGCCATGCTTGTCAGTTATTCTGAGACACCGCTCAGAAAGCTTCGGGCAGGGCACTGAAATCATGCTATTTTCTCTTTCTTCAAATAATTTTGTATCTTGCATTTGACTGTGCTCACTGGAAATGTGGTGACTAGGAACCACAGCTATTTTTCCACAAGTCAGGCAGCACATTTTTACAATGGGAAAATGATGATGCACTAATAATGTTACGCCTGCAACGCCCACGTACACATAGATTATTCACCGTTTACATACAGCTTTTTCTACCTAAAAATCTGGCTCATGTCTGAGAGGAGGCTCTATGTTGTATTCAGTAGAATTCGGGGCCATTTTGTACAATGTTGTTTCTCTTTTAAAAGGAATGGAACAAATTAAAATGAACAGTTTCTTCCTCAAGGACCTCTCACTAATCTCATCCTCTCTGCAAGCAGAAGACCCAGAGTTCATTTACTCCAAAATCCATCCCTCTCCTGTTTCAAACATTTATATAAAATTGCCCTATTCCAAAAGTCATTTGCATTAAATTGCACTATCAATTTGTCTTTGTATCACAAAATGATGTTTTGTATTACACCAGCTGCAATCATATAGTGAAATTTATTTGGGAAAAATAGAAGTATACTTGATATAACACATTGACTGTACATTACTGTGCACATGGAGGCAAAATTAAGTGAGCAACAATGTATGTTTTCCAACATAATAAGTGCATAAAAATACATAAGAATGCACGTTCTTATGTGAGTGATGAAGTTTTCAATTTTAGACATCAGCAGAAAAATACATCATGAACTTTCTACGTCTCTGTTTTTATGGTTTGCCCCTCCATTCTTCTCTTGATGCAGCACTGAAGGTTTTGTCCAATATCTTTTTCCTATAAATACACACCTCCTATTCAGCACTACTCTTCTGAGAAATAGTCTGCGTGGTTACAGTTATACTAATAAATAAAAGGGGGACAAGGACCAGTGCCTGATCTTGAGGCCAAAGTGTCACAGCCTGATTCATCTCTATACTGCTGAGAGCTACCTTCTCTGGAGCTGTTTCATTCTGCAAAGAGAAAGTTGGAGCAATCCAAGAAAACACCAATGAGTTAACAATTAATCAGTGCAGACAGTCAGGGCTTATTGCTGGAGTTCACATCTTGTCTTTCACTTCCTTAGAAGACACAAACCCTCTGTCTTCCACTCTTGATGGGTGCACATCAATATCGAGGCAGAGAATTATAGAGGTGCCACATGTACCTCTTCTATCTTTGTACTTCCGACCAAGGACATACAGACTCAGCCATATCCTAGTCTCTGTCACTGCATAAAATGGAGCATCTCTGTTCCTAGGCCACTAAATTTTCTTGTTTGTGTACTGATTGTGGTTGATTCTTTTAGCACGGTTCACATTAACCAGGTAGTAGTATTATGTTAAGATCCTCTAATTCATCCTGAGGCTGGAATCTTTCTTTGTTTTCTTGATATTTCTCTATATTCAGCACTGGCTGTCTAGAAAACTGACCACAAATCTCAAGGCTTCATATGCTGCTCACCTTGTGTATCTGTCATGTCCCTGAACAACAGCCACGTGAGGTCCTTATTTTGCTTCAGAGAAAGTCACATTCCTCACAGCTGCAATATCCTGAGATGCTTTTCAAAAAGGAGTAATGGTCTAGAAAGCCTGACCCCAAGGCCTTTCTGTGAGAGGAATCTACATGCTCTGAATCAGACCTGAGTTCCCCTTCTCCAACAAAAGGCAAGGACTGAAAATTATCAAAACCATCTTCCATAGCTTCATCGTCTAACACCTGCAGCCATTCTGACAGTCTACCTTCTGCAAACTAAACCACACAGAGTGTAAAAACAATCAGTCTTAGCTGCCTGAGTTTCTTCCCAAGACATCAGCACTTTTTAAGAGCAGGCTTTGCAGTTTGGGTCTACCCAGACTTCAGCAGTTTTTCCTGAAGGTGGCCTCTGGCAGAAGTCAGGTTGCAATAGATTTACCTTGGGTTTCTCCTGATAATGTCTGAGACATTTAATCTTCATTACTGAAATACCTTTGTTATTTGCCAGTGACGGCTCTTTGGTATTTGAACGTTATAGTGCCAAATGCAGTGCTCAGCAACAGCTTGATTATTTCTCAGGCAAAATTTCATATTCTGTATATTGTTTCCCATGGCTCAGTTCATATCCAAGACTTAGTCATAGCATATATTTACCTTATTCTTGTTCTCATTCTCCCTGAAGTAATTCAGGGAGTCATATTCAGAGAGTCATAATATATAAATGCTTATTTCAATCCTCGCCAAAACAAATGCGTTTTGGGGGCCTGCACAATCTTCCCATAAGGCTGTCAGTGCATTTGATTCCTGCTTCAAGTCAAAGAGTAAACCCTACATCTGTTCCATTTTAATAGCATGAACGTTTGTTAGTTGACATCTGCAGACATAGCTCGTTCACAAGAGCTTGAGGAAAACAAAAAGCAGCAGAAAAGATGTTCTAACATCCATTTTTCTTCAAAATGGAGAAAATTCCTAACCTGTTTCCATCAGCATAATTTCATCTTCATTGCTACTCACAGCATACTAGGCTTTTTTATGCATTTTAAACAGTCCGGTTCTATATAGATATGTTTGGCTGCTCCAAGTGTCATTTGGCTGCCTTGCCAAGATTTTTCCACTTTCATAAAGACTATCCGACAACTGAGTCTCCCCTTAGTAAGTCTTAAATCTACTTTTATCTGAGATGATGGATGTGCCATTTTAACCTATAGATATATGTTCCTTTTCAGCAATTACTTCAGCTAAAAGGATGAATGGGCTCCATGACATAGCAGACTCCCTATGCATTATTTATAAGGAGGAAACCTTCATAAAACTACATCCAAGGTTCTTCTTAAAATAGTCTCCAAGTTTCATATTAACAAAACCTCTTCATTTATCTGTGTTCTTTCCAGAGCCATGTGCAGGAAAAATATAATGGCACTTCAGGAAAAGATCAATGCTATTCTATCTGAAGATGAGAGAGTCAACAGAGCAGAGTTGTGTAGAGACGACAGGAAACACTGAGCACTAGCACATGTCTGAATAATAGTATGACTCGAGGCTTCATAGAGAAGAAATTCTATCTGCTGGAATCAAAACCTTGAGTTCTCCTGGGGAAAAGGACTCTTTTTTTACAGTATCTACATCCTAGCCCTGAAGTAGATAGCCCCATTTAGTCAGTTCGATAGATGTAATTCTGTACTGGCTCTGTTGGCTTCATCTCATGTCTTGGTTCATATTCCTGACCATAGAGGTCTGGTGCTCTTTGTGACGCCCTAGGATATCCCATTTGAGCTTTAGCTGCAGTTCAGTGGGGAACAGTCCTGTGTTAAGACAGTCTTAACAGATGTCTTGGATATCCCAGGACAACACAAACTATTATAGATGCCAATGTGACAGCAGCTGAAGTGAGCTTTTGATCTCCACTGTCTAAAATGGGATCTTAGATGTTTAGCTTAAATATAGACACCTACGTGTACACACATAAATTTAGGTTTCTTCATTTCAAGTGGAATCCCTTCTGTAAATTCAGATGAGATGGACTACACTAAATATATAAAAGGCAATTTTTTAAAGAGTGGATTTAGGCTGCCAATTCACAGCATGTGTATTGAAGCACCTGAATATTTTTCCAGAAATTGTTCAATATTTCCGAGTGAAGAAAGTATTTCATATGCAGCTTCTTAGGAAGCTTTTGTTAATTTTAGGTATAAAGTTTACTTTTTCTGTTCTTTCAGTTAATACCTGGACACAAATTAGAAAATGTCTCTTGTACTCAAAATTTAGTTACTGAATATGTATCCTTACTGCATTTCTGCCAGGTCTTTTAAAAAGTACATTATTTCTTCCTCTATGATGTAAAAGTTGTTATCTAATGTCCATCTCTATTATTGTCTGGCTGTATGTAAATTTATTCACACCAAACTACTTGTTGCAACTATTTGTACTAAGCTAAATGCCACAAAGTCTATGTTGGCTTTTTTTCAGCATAAGAAAAACGAAATATAAATTATATAGACTTGCCTTTACTCCACTTGGTCATTCAAGTAGCCTAACAGTCACACACTGTGAAATTTAAGAAGATTCAGTGCCCTCACCTTCCTTTCCCCTGAAAGTCAAGTTGCATGTTTTGGATAATTGTCACTTGTCTTTTAAGAAAATACCTGATTGTTTAATTGACTACATGGGATTTCATAGAATCACAGAATCATAGCTTGGAAAAGACCTCTAAGATCATCAAGTTCAACCATCTGCCCAACAACACCATGCATACTAAACCATATCCCAAAGTGCCACATCTACATGTTTTTTGAACACCTCCAGGGGTGGGGACTCCACCACCTCCCTGGGCAGCCTGTTCCAATGCCTGATCACTCAGTCAGTAAAGAAATTTTTCCTAATATCCAATCTAAACCTCCCCTGACACAACTTGAGGCCATTGGCTCTCGTTCTATCGCTAGTTACCCGGGAGAAGAAACCAACACCTGCCTCACTACAACCTCCTTACAGGTAGCTGGAGAGAGCGATAAGGTCTCCCTCCTCAGCCTCCTCTTCTCCAGGCTAAACAGCCCCAATTCCTTCAGTCGGTCCTCATAAGACTTGTTCTCTAGACCCCCCTCACCCGCCTCGTAGCCCTTCTCTGGACACGCTCCAGCCCCTCAGTGTCCTTCTTGTAGTGAGGGGCCCAAAACTGAACACAGTACTCCAGGTGCGGCCTCACCAGTGCCGAGTACAGGGACACGATCACCTCCCTGCTCCTGTTGGCCACACTATTCCTGATATAAGCCAGGATGCCGTTGGCTGCCTTGGCCACCTGGGCACACTGCTGGCTCATGTTCATCCAGCTGTCAACCAACACCCCAAGGTCCTTTTCTGCTGGGCAGCTTTCCAGCCACTCTTCCCCAAGCCTGTAGAGTTGCATGGGGTTGTTGTGACCCAAGTGCAGGATCCAGCACTTGGCCTTGTTGAACCTCATACAGATGGCCTCGGTCCCTCATTCCAGCCTGGCCAGATCCCTCTGCAGAGCCTTCCTACCCTCCAGCAGATTAACACTCCCACCCAATTTGGTGTCATCTGCAAACCTACTGAGGGAGCACTCAATCCCCTCATCGATAAAGATGTTAAACAAGACCAGAACCAAAACTGAGCCCTGGGAAACACCGCTTGTGACCGGTCGCCAGCTGGATTTAACTCCATTCACTACCACTCTCTGCACTCGGCCATTCAGGCAGTTCTTCATCCAGCAAAGAGTACACCCATCCAAACCATGAGCAGCTAGTTTCTGTGAGGAACAATGTCAAAGGCTTTACTAAAGTCCAGGTAGATGACGTCCATGGCCTTTCCTTCCTCCAGTAGGCGGGTCACCTGGTCATAGAAGGAGATCAGGTTGGTCAAGCAGGAAAGATAGATATCTAAATAAATGGTCATGTTTTCTGCATATAATATATCTTGTCAGAAATTTTGTAAGTATAACTGATGCCCCCAACATATCTGTTTGGGCCTTTAAATTGTACACTATCATACGCAATCATGTATAAAACCTGAACACTAATCTTTGTCGAATTTTCTTCACAGAGGGAAAATTAGATTCTTTCCTGGTGGAAAATTTAGAACTTTACAAGCTAAAATCATCTTTCCTGTTTGATTAAATGAATTTATTGTCCAGTAGTTCTCATGACTAGGGAGGCTAGAAAATATTTTTCAAATCTACAGATATTCTCAAATCAGACCAACCAGTATTCCACTCATGAATTGAAAATCCCAGTGGCCATACAACAACTGACTTGGGGCCTCTAAATTAACATTGAAAAACCTAACTAAGAGCCAATTGTCATGTGTCCTGAAAGCAACAAAAGTCGCAACATCCATGGCTACTTCAGAGAGAACCACTCCAGGCGGAAAATCTAAAAATCTAAAAGTGAAACATCAGTCTCTCTGGTCACTGCCTCACAACATCGCTATTATCTGCCACAAAAAAAGAATAATCTGGTCCTACAAACAAAACACAGCACCTGCATAAGAGCTTTCACCTCCACAAAGCTCATTCACACAGGTAGTTGGTGTCTGGTACTGCAGTTTTGTAAAAAATATAAGAAATTCTGAAATTTAATTTTTTTTTTCTTCTGAATGGAGGCAAAACATTGAAACAGCCAAAATACAATGGTCACAAAAAAGAAAGATGATTCCAGAACTGAAAAATTTGGTATGAAGGCAAGAACTAGGATCCTACTTCATCAGAGCACTTGAAAAATTTAATTCTGTGAATATTCTAACTCCTTTCAGCTGAGCAACTTCTCTGAGAGTTCCTCTGGGTATATACTTGATATCCAGTAGTCAAAAGTTCTCTCCATGTCCTATAGTATCCAGAAGATATATGCTACTTGAACTTTTTTCCAAATGGAAGTATACGAAAAATTTTGTAAGCCTAAAGATTATTTTCTATACTTAGAAAACAAACACCCTAGCAGAAAATAATTCTCACTATTGCCCACTCAATATGTCTCACCCCTCTTCTAGGGAGAGATTGGTAGGGAATAAGAAAGTAATCCAGTTATCAGACTATTTCGTGACTGACCTTTTCTCTGAGACTACAAATAAAATTACAAGGTAGAAGAACTGTGGGTAGGGATTATGAACGAGCTGTGATTCTGGGTAAATAACACATTTTAACAAAAATGAAAACAGTTTCAACTAAATCCTGCCACAATGGACTTCTTTTTGCTCATTCCTCTTCCTGGAAAGACAGAAATTAGAATGCTTTCAGATGTTAACTTCTTACAATAATCACCTTCTTAAATTAGAGGGTTTTTAAGGTCCCTATATGTTTTTATACCTTCACCAAGTAATCAACAGTGCTTAATTATTAACCTGAGTTTTAACACAGGGCAAGTGCTCTATTCACTGTTAGAAAAATGTCAATCAAAGCTGGTTTCAAATACAAAAAAGAGAAAAAAAAAGGCACCAAATACCAGCTTCCCTTTTTTTATTATTTTCATATAACCTACAATGTCTTTTGCAGGTTTTCCAAGGATGTGGCCAACCTAAACCAGCACCTGCCCTGAGATCTTCCCGTTCTGTCCCTGAAAACTTCAATAGTCGGTTTAGACCATACAACCCAGAAGAGCGACCTACGACTGCTGCTGGCACAAGTTTGGACAGGCTGGTAAGGCAAAATATATTCCATTTTTGAATTAGTAGAAGTGGCTTGGTAATATAATAGAAGAGTGGTAATCTCCTGACAATTATTTTTAATAATTTTGTAATCACTCTATACAGTTTCTATGCCAGCTGTTCCAGCATTCAGTAAATCTTTTTATCTCCATTGGAAATGGTAAAGAACTACACTGTAGGAGAACAATATGACTCAGTTTTTATGAATTAGAAATGTTAGAAGGGAATAAGCTCTTTCCTGTGGGCCACAAAACAGATGAGACACGACAGGCACTTTGCAGTACAAATTCTCTTTGAAAAGTGATCTAGAGCAACATTTTGTATTTTTTTATTTTATTAGAAACGTTTGTACGTATTAAAGCAACTTTTAGCAGCTAGTTCTTTAACATATACACTTGCAAAGGCACATGGATTCATTCCACTTCTTTACTTAATTATAAAATTACCACTGCTTTGTTTCCATCTGTCTCAAAAATTGACTTTCATCAGCTAAAACTTCAGTGATCATTAACCTTGCTTTATTTAGTCAATCATTTTGAGAACAAGACTTTAACACAAGATTATTTTCTTTACTACCAGTCATTGGATTCACATTTCAGACTTCAACGTTCCTGCTATTTATACATCTCTAGATTTATAGCAGGCTAATTATTATAGCTGTTAATACCATCTCAGTAATCATCTTGAGGTAAAGCCAATGAGCAAAATTACAGAGTTGTAAAGCATCTGAATCAAAACGGACTGTATTGCACACCCTCCACTTGCCAAGCTTATTGCTGAATACTTGCACAGCAAAGGTCTGTCTTGCAGAAAAGAGTCATGCTCAAGGCCGTAGCAAGAGTGAGGTGAGAGGAGCACCCAGCTGGAAACAGCCACCGTCAGTTGGGGGTATGAGGTTTTGGTGAGCTGCACTCCTGCTAGGTACCAGGCGGGTGCTGGCCACACTAGGGCACCAAAATGTCTTGCTGTGGTTCTGATCACGAGCCTAAACTGTCTAGAGGTTTCTCCAACTTGCAGTTTAAATCACTGAGCAGGAACCCAAATACACGAATTCAGATAAGGACCTAGGTATCTCCTCGATATCATCATTCAGCAAATTCCTTTGACGATCACAGTAGCTTTCCACAGTGCCAAGTCTTTCCGATCACCTCTGTCTATGTTGTATTCTGTCAATCTACTGTATTCTGTCAATCTTCATGGCAATTCAACTGGAAAATAACATGGCATTTCTAGTCAAGACATGGGATGACTCTGCAGCAAAAAGCAATGTTTGTTAGTTCTCTGCTCTTCTGGAAATAGTGTAGCCTGTTTATCCAAAAGGACAAACAGATAAGATCTTTACCTCCATTGTAGACTTAGGTCTTCCTAACACAGCAGATTCATAACGCTGTGTAGTATCTCAGGCTGGAAGTCTGGCTGGTAATGCTCAATCTGTATTTTAATTTTACCCTCTCACTTTAGACCCGAAGAACCAGCCCTTGTGTATTGCTCAGTGCAGAGGCCTGGATCTTAATCTAGAATTGGGCAAGGTGAAGTCAAAGGCCACAAAACCCTATAGGTTTTAGTCATGCTCCTTCAAAGTTAAAGCTTGCACACAGAGAAAGTGTGAGGAAGAGCATAAAAAGGAAGACTGGTAGCATAGATCAGCTTGGATTACTCTTCTGTTGTAAGAACAGTTCAAACATTTTTTGCAACAAAAAGAAAGACAGGTTTAAGGGACATTTCATATTCACACAAGGCGAATACTTCTAAGCACGTCAATATCTTTTTTAAGCTACAAACTTTCAAAACACTGAGCAGCATCCTGAATAAACCAGAGATGTGCCATATGCCTCCTGCCTTTAAAGGCTTTAATGAAAACTGCCGATACAGATAATCTTTCTTAACTCATAATAACTTGCAGACTTTCAGGAGGGAACTTGTATCTGTATGATTTAGCTAGGTTTATTCGCTCATTATTTCAGAAAAAAACAAAGAGCTTAGCATTGCTGCTGTTCTTTTAAAAAGTGTTAAAGCCAAATACCTATTTGTTTTTCTTGCTGGTGATATTTAAAATAATAACTATTCATGGCCCCTTAGCGATGGGTGTTGGTATCAAATCCATCTCCAAATGGCAGTGATGCACGTGTTATCCCCTTTGGGGTTGAGATCAACGCTCCCTCAAGTTAGAGATGGCCACTGACCTCAGCTGCAGTGAAGAAAGTCTGTTTATGTGGATTAGAGCAGAAGGCCTTGTTTCAGAGCTGTAATCCCTTAGCAGCACTTGGGAAAGGTCATTGACTGCATCTCACACCAATTTGGGTAATTTTATCCAGAAGGATATAAATGCTGCACTTCTGCCTCACAGGAACACCATTCAACCTGTCTGCATTAGATCCTTAGTGCTTAATGTGCTGAATCATTCCCTGAATCACGTATCTGTCTTCATTAACGACACACAGAGGCTGGAGGACCAGCTTCAGTTAGATCCTCCTAACCCTTGCATTGCTAACAGGATCTAAGGAGAATCCCACTCACAGCAGTTTTCCAGTCTGCACACTGATCATTTTCTATTGCTTGCTTAATACAAATGTACAGCAGTATTAGTATTTTGATAGTAGTGTCAAACAGTTAAAGTCCCTTTTGATTATCATGGATATAAGAAACAGATCTTTCCTTGTGACTCAGCTGAATGTTCAGTCTTACATTAGTGCTTTTAGAAGTCTGTTGTGGAATTTGTATTCACAAAACATTGTCAGACCACTTAACTTTAAACTGTCATCGCAAAGTCCAAACATGCAGCTATGTAAACCTCAAAGAAGTGACAAAAAAATTCTGCTTTCATCTGTCTTTGACAACACGTCCTCAGAAGAGACCAAGTTTAGAAAATATTTCCTCTGCATCTCAATCTTATACAAACATGTAGCATATCTGAACCAATTTTTTTACTTCTGCTCATATCTCCATTTACAAGCTTAATTCAGTTGAGCAAATTTTATCAGGTATGTTGCACAAAGCAGCCCTCACAAGAAGTCTACACCGAAATCACTGGGTACTGGACCCATCTGAGAACGTGCTCCTTCATCCTTGCCTGAACTATGTGATTAATCCAGCTACTCCATTCCAAGCGGAGGGAAAGCAGTTTCCCTGTGTTGATGTCACAGCTGTAAGCAGTAAGGCTTAATAAACAAGAAATGGATAAAAACAAATTGTGAGAAATGCAAAAAAAAATAAATATCCCCCAAAAGTAGTGGTAAAACTGGTTTAAAATGCATCAGATGTATTTAGCAAGTTACGTAGAGCTTGAGAGAGTTATCTAAGCATGGATGTAAAACACCATCCAAGATGTCCCAGAGTATCTGAAACATGAGACCAGCAGATATGGCACGGGACTAGAGGAGACAGATATACTTCTGGAGCAGCAGCCAATAGCTGGGTAGAATACACTGCAGTATCCCGAGTATTTCAAGATACCTATGCCCAGGCAATGCAACCACATCTTCGCAGCACAGGGCCTAAAAGTCAGGCTCTTTCTGAAGCCAGTGGAGAGAGACACACATCTTTGGAGAGTGATTCAACCCATCTATCAGGGACACCTCTCAGAGAGTGGGAAATCAAAGGTTCAACTGAGATATCCACATGTAGATATGCAACACTGAGATGCCTCGGAGTATCTAAGATGCGTAATTGAGCTGGCAGACAGGACAGTAATTTGGGATGTTCATGCCCTCCTGGACTGGCAGCTGAAGGCCAGGCAGAACACCCTAGAGGATGCCTACTATGTGGCATCCAAGTGGGAGAACAGAACTGGGCCCCAGCTGCAGGTCCCTCTGGGTGGAATTCAGCTACATACATACAGTCACCTCATGCTATTTGAGATGCCCAATAGTCTTCAAGCTGTCCAAACGTGAAAGCAAAGTTACAGGAGACCTGGCTGGAGGTAAGACAGAATAACTCTGAGCTACTAAATTCACTTTCTGTTACTTTATTTAGGTAACTGGATTCCACCCTGTTTCTCTGCTGACTCTAACAGAAACAAAAATGAGGAATTTTCTAATTCGGTATAGAGATCCATAGCGTAGATACCTGTAACCAGCTATCTAGACTTGAAGTCTAGATGACTGTAGTTTTTACTGCTAACAGAGAGGAATAAAGGTCTTTGTTCAGTTGTCTGAACACTGGTTTGGGCAAATGAGCTGAGATCAAATATTTCTAAAGCACGATTTGTCTCATCCCAAAGTATGTGTTGAAACAGCTCAGAGAAATTATTCCATATCCCTCTACTACAAAGTGCCAAAATGTGACAGCCTTAGTCTAGGCATCTAGAACTTACAGCTGAAGTTCAGTAAGATAAATACTGTCAGAAGTTAAATAACTGTAACCACTGATCTCAGCTACTTCTGTAGAGCATGATCTAAGATTTCTCATTTAAAATCAACTGCTTATAAAGACTCGTTATCTTCTCTGTGGTTGCCTGTTTGGTATAACCTGTGGTTTATTTTGTTTTGTTTTGTTTTGTTTTTCTGTTCCCTGAATCTGTTTCCCTCTTGCTTCCCAGAGGACTATCTGGAGGACAATGCAACATGGTGTAAGCTTTGGTATTCTTATTCTTCACCTTCATTCTCATTTGTCTTTGTACAATGCTGGGCAAAACACATCTTTAAGTTTCATCTTCACCATCCTTACTTTGTGTGTGTCTTGTAGGCTAAAATGCTAGCAGTTCTTTCTGTAATTTTGCATTCTGCCTGATTTAATTCTGTCCAGTGCCCAGAGCTGCTGGTTCCTTCCAGTATTTTTCTCCCACTTCAAGGATGACGCCTCACCCAGAATGAGTGTCTGTATTCCCTCAGCGAGCTAAAACCTGGCATAAGTGTCCCCATAGTCTCAGACCCCACATGTGCATGTGCAGCAATTCAGACACTGCGGTGGCATTCAGCTCTTGAGTCCTGTGCCTTGAGGTAGCACCGCAGCAACAGGAACAAGCTCCCAGGTCTTCCTGGGCTCTCTCCCTAGAATTTCCCCTGTCTTGCTGTCCAATCTTGGGCAAACCACTGAGTTTCTCTGTGGGAGCTTGACAGAGTAGATTCCCTTATGCTTTCCAGATTCATAAATTTTTGTGAGTGTTACAGGTCCCTGGTTTCAGACATAAGGCCTCCTTGGCAGGGCTTAGCACTGCCCATGGGGAAGGCAGGAACACAGCACCACACAGATATGCATCACTTCACTTGTGAAGTACCTCAGAGCATTTAGCTTGGACCATTATATCCTGCTTCTTAGCAGGACTAATTAGTCTACAGAGAGCACCACACTGATATAGCCATACTACCTCCTGCGTGTGAGCTGACTCAAGTAACTCTGTACCCACCGCATCATCGTACAGCACCGTGCTGCCTTAATTGAGCTGGAATTTCTCCCGAGAACATACTGCAGCCTGACCTGGCTGGATGTGTATAAAATAATTCCACGTTTCCTTTCAGGAGGACATGGAAGCTTTCTTGATTTTCCACAGGGGAGCTGATGCACTGTTAACCATATAATGCATAATGCACATGCATACTGTGGAGGCAGGCAACGGAGAAATTGGCCGTGACATTTTGTGAGTGGTTTACATTCAAGTACAGTATAGTGGCTGCATAGATAAGTGAATGAGCATGCACCCAGTCTGAAAAAGAAAATCTCTCATGCCCTTTGCCCTGGGGAGGAGAATATATTATGTCACCCTTTGTAGGGAAATGTGCTTTTATCTCCTCTCCTGCTTTCCTTAAAATAAAAGTAAATAAAGTCTCAATTCCCATGAGCAAAAGACACTGAAACATTTGTTTAGGAATAAAGTGGGATGTATTTTAAGTGTCCATTCAGTCATATATTTAACATTTTTTTTATTCCATTGTGTAATGATTTTTGTTACAATAAAAAAATGCAATCATAACCTAACAAATCTGTTGTGAGCAATTCCTTCCCAGTGCTCCAAAACTACACGAAGCAGAAATCTGATTAAAAAAATAATAATCTGCTTTGCATTTTAGCAATAAAAGACTAAAATTAGCAGGACAGTATACTATGAAGACGTTGATCTGAATTGCCCAGGGAATCCTCTGGGGGACTCCTGAAAATGGAGTTTAGGTTTCAGTTTTGCTACAAACCATATAGTCCAGAAATGTTAAATATATGCAGTGGTAGCATAATTTTCCTGACATAGGATGTTTATTCTCAACATTTTATTTTTCAAGAGGCCCTGGAATAAAATCCAGTAGGCATAAATCTTAGAGGGTTTAAAATACTGAGATTAATTAATTTTTCAAACACTTTCTGCTTACAGAGGCCATAGGGAAAGATACAAACAATGGGCCTGTTAAAGACCTCATGGCTCAGGAGGTTTTGGTCTCACTCTTAAGAGTGAAGATGACAGGCTCATGCAGGTGTTTTAGAAGCCCACTGACTTCTCACATGCTACTCGCCCCCCCAACCCTTAGATGCTGTGCTGTTGGATGTGCCACCTCACCCTGTGTGATGTCAGTCAGCAGATAACTCCAGTAAAACATCAGGTGTATGGCTCCTCCAGTTATAGGTTTTGTGGGTTTAAACAGAGTCCTGTTTCTTATTAGCTGTCTGGATATAATACTCACAATGAATAAATATGCTTTACAACATTTGTCATGGTCATTTGGTGTCAGATTTAGGATTTGCTTGGTTCTTCAAAAATAGGTGTTTGCTTAGTGTCAGGATTTGTTTATTCTCAGTTTCTGTGTAACAGCAATATCTAAGTAAGTTTAAGTCTGTGTGATCACTTTTCCCTTATGGTTAATACCAGTTTCAGGTGGCAAAGGCGGATGAATGATGGTGGCTGTTAGAGCCCTCCTGGGAGACCTGCCAGAGTCCTGTTTTTAAAAACCGCGATATTATTCCATCCTCCAGCTGCATGGTTCTGCATGCTGCTGTATCTGATGCATCGCATTCCTAATGCGTGTGAGGTGGTTACTAAGAAAGAGCTTTATTACAGTGGTTGCCCAGGTCTTCAGGTGGAATGGGTCTGCCTGCTGTTCAGACCCTGCTTAGTATGAGCAAGGAAAGACTCTTCTAACAGTAGCAGAAAAGATCACTCTCTACCTTAATTAGTTGTCCAAAAAATTGCACAGTCTTGATTACCATGCGGTGTCTGCCTTGCCTGAATAGTGATGTCTTGCCTGTCTCATTGAACACAGTGCCTGCCTGAACATTTTCTAAAAATGTACTTGCTAGTACTGGTTGAACTTCCTTTACCTGATGAGTGTGAAGACCCACTGAGAGTCATCATCTCATTTCCAGGAATGTCTTAGGGCTACAAAGGGTATTACGTATCCCTGTTACAGAGACGGGGCATACAAGACATCTAGACAGGATCCACTCCTGATCATGAGACTTGTCTGCACACCATAAGATGAAGAAATGGCATAGTCATGTATCTTCAGCTGTTGTACATTGAGGCATCATGTGATTCCTGAGCTTGGCTATCAGGGTAAAGAAAAGCAGGATGTGTAGGCTAAAGTTTGCACATCTGTGCCATATCAAACCAAAGTAAGATGAAATGGGATTTATTTGTCCTAGCTTTTCATGTTTCTAATGTTGCTATCAAAGTCTGACCTATCACCTCATTCCTTTATTAACTGATGGAGAGAATTAAGCACATCCAGGCCTTGCATAAGATACTCATTTGGAGATGACAAGAATCTGAATTAGCCGCTGAATTACCCATTTCTCCCCACTGAGTGTGAAGACAATCTGGATGATTAGCTCAGACATCCAATTTGTAGATGTCTAAATGTAACCGTAATGCCGGGCTTTGGAGTTAGGCTCTATGAATCAAACGCGCATAAAGGAGATTTTTGTCTATAAAATACATTGATAGATAGTTCTATTCATGCTTATAATCATACTCATTGTCATGGTATCATCAGGTGCCTAGAAGGATGACTAGTCTCCAACAAAAATAGATCTTTTCGGAGGCCGTACAAGTTTTATTCAATGCCAATTCCCCCTTGCAAATCTGGATTAAAATTCTCTTTCCATTTGGTGTTTTAGCCTCTGTGCAATAAAGACTAGGGGACTTTTTCCAATATGCAGAAAGTTTGTATTATCAGCCTCTGGAAGATGAATCTAAGCAGGCAATACATCAACACTGCTTTTTTCAGCTGAAAGATAGATCACATTTCATTTCATGTGCCTGTGCTTGAATCTGTGGAGAAGTGAATTCTTAATGTTCTTGTTAATACTAAAGAAAGATAGTGACTATATAATCTTCCTCTGCACTTTAGCATTTTGACATGATATTAAAAGACAAAATATGGTTTAAAAATTGGTAGCAGGGCTTGTGTCCCCGCTTGCAGTGCATAAACCATGCTCATTTAGATGTTTCCAAGTAACACGACAGTAACAACGATGACTGACTACCTGCCTGAAAGGTGTTACACTGTGATGAATTCTTGCATTGTCAATATAAGTACAACCAACAAGTTCTAAGTTTCCGTAAAAAATTGACTTTGTAATAGATCACCAGTTCATTTACCACTAGAGAATTAGAGGGTACTTTTGTGCAGGTGACTACAGACCATAAAATGCCTTTTCAGCAACAAAGTTAGCTGTGCACCAGTGCAGATGTCATCAGAGAAATTAAAGCTTTGATAATTTCTGAATTAATTGCCAATAGTGATTCTCATGCTCCAAAGAAAATTAGGTGTTATACTTCACTGGCAATTAGTTCTTTCCAGCCTTTTGCAGCTATTTTTATTTTGCTTGACTGCAGCACACAGATATATTGTGGACTTATAACAGGAGTGTGCAATGCTGGACTTCACCTATAACAAATGGTAGGTTACAGCAGACTGAAAACTGATTTCCCAAGCCAAATACCTCATACATTTTTCTTTGGTTGTAATAGACAGGAATTGACACTTTATGGACTTTTATGTGTATCACTAGTGGTTAGAGGGGAGGTAAAAAACCAGGACTAAAAAGGTTTACCTTCATACCGATAGTGACCCTTTCATGAACTTTCTTTAGTTAAAAACAAATATTTTACATTAGGAAAGATTTCCTGTATTTTCCTCCTGCTTTTACTTCCCATCCCCCAATCATATCAGTGTATCAGCCTGGGTTGTTGGGACAGCAATACAGGATGCTTCTATAATGCAGCTGCCCGTAAACATCAAAGCTTGAGTGACCAGTTACAGGTATTCATTGACGGGAATGCCAAAACCTCTAATAATACCGGGGAAGGGGGAAGGAAAGGATTCATCGTATCTGATTTTATCCGTCACCAACTAAGGACTAGTCTAAGGTCGTGCATCTTGTCAGCAGACTCGTCAGCACTTTTTGGATCCTCAGTCTGGGTGCAGGCCCTAGCAGCATCACAGCTTCACACTAGGTCAAAATGTATAGCCCGCATACCACCACTCCACATACTTAGTCACCATGGAAAGTAGGAGAATGTCTGCAAGATACTTCAGCAGATCCCACTCTGGACACTGGCATGTACTGAGATGCACTGTAGTAGAGAACTCCAGCTACAGGATTAGGACTTGGTAGCTTGACTTCCTCCACTGTTGGTTAAGAAAATAGGCATTTTCAGAAGATAATTTCCAGTCTAATGTAGACATCTGCCAAAGATCACATGAATAGCTCCCTGGAAATGCCAATGTTTCTCTGTCAGCTATGACAATCTTTAGACTTGACAAGATATTTAGCCTACAGAGGGCTAAAGCTGAGTTAGATTAACCCCTGCTGAGCAGTCAATACCTGACTTCTCCACAAAGCCCTACTGAAGTGAACGTGACTGAGGCTATTAGAATTTGGGACTTAGGTGTACTCACTGGGGACTGAGTAGATGCTCAACAGTTCACCTTGTCCTGGTGGCTTTGCAGTCTGGTGGCAGCAATGATAAATGACCATCATGTACATGTCTCTGTTAGTTTTCTTGGGTTTTGCTTCTTCCGCACTGAATGTGTCATGTACATGTCATTTCTGCTACATAAGAAACAGAATTCACTGTGTCTTATTCAATGTCTGTAACACAGGTGTTATGTGGAGCTGGGTTTGTTACCCTCCCATGGTAGCAATGGAGAGCCAGTCAAGGTGGTCAATAGCAGGCAGAATTCACTTGCTGAAACACCAGTGCCTCTTCTTAAGTGAGATGCCCTGAGCTACCCAGGCATCTGCAAGGAGCTAACAGACGTGACCAGGGCCTTACAGGAGTTCTTCAGTCTTCTGGATGCTCCAGAGTACTGCAAAACAGCATTAAAATCATTTATTTCTGTATTGAATGAGGGATCTAGGAATTACTCACAAGATCCTAAATTAGACCAAAAGGAGGCAGCTCGCCACCTGAATAACTTGCTAGACTCCATGGACGAAGAGGTCATAGGCTGTTCAGAGAGGCATCTAGGGCCTTCACGTGAGGGTCTCAGATACAGTGCAGGACCTGCTGGAGACCCGTACTGGCATGTGGAAGAGAGAGAAGGCCTCCAGAGGCAAAGTATACCTCTGCGCAGGCAACTGAATCCCAGTCCCAGCCTCCAATATCGGGGGGG
>Ga0065711_1035477_pt1 | contig 22277 bp, 9 predicted proteins | sample Hoacrofraction12_FD_59098 | JGI IMG/M metagenome (GOLD analysis project Ga0065711, IMG submission 59098) | Hoatzin crop microbial communities from Cojedes, Venezuela - Epithelial fraction 12 v2 (version 2) | ecosystem: Host-associated > Birds > Digestive system > Esophagus > Crop | place... | reverse complement strand
TTTTTTTTTTTTTTTTTAACAGAACCTAAAATGGCTTCCTGATAAGTATTCCCTTGGGATTTTGCACAAAGTGAATCTCAGATGGTCATCTCTTTTGCTGGGAATACTCTATTTGCTACACTTTCTGTGGGAATGAATAAGTATCTTCCTTCCAGAGTCACAAGCTTTTTAAATCTGAGAGGAATCAACTTATTTCCAGGTGGATAATGCACAGAGGTTCATGAGGGCTTTTGCTGCGAGAAGGCAGCCTCTCTGCACAGTAATGGACTACTGTACTGCGCTGCAGTTTGCTGAACTGACATCCCTATAAAGTCTGTTCTCACAGGATTATGCAGCTCTGCACTTATTAACAGCATACAATTGCACTTAATATGCTGAATTTTCATTCCTAAATTTGATGTCCAAGTGTTCCATAACAAATTGACAGCATCTCAATTATGCAGGCATTTCTAGTATCTTTTTTTACAATTTATGTTTGTGTAAAACAGTTTATTCAATTTGTTGCCCTGGCAATAAAAACACGTATTCTCTACTAGAAGAACAGGATCTAGCATATTGGCTTTATTCTTTACCTTTTTTGCCCTATTCCTATAACACCTCATCATTGCTGTGGTTTTTTGATTCCTTTACATTACATACTGCTGAAAAGCAGATTCTTGGACCATGTTGTGTGGAAAAGTATATTTGACAGGCAATATTCATGCTCATTACTCAAATGGGGGCTTTTAAACAGGAAAGGTTACATACGGATACAGATGGGCATTTATACTTTTAAGATGCCTAACTGAACATAGCTAGGATCTGTTACAGAAGTAGGAGTGGTCTGTATAACTAAAAATAAGCATGGAACATTGACTGTAACAGAATAATGATTTATTGGTTTTATTAGTACAGTAAAAAGAGCTATTAGTCTTCTTGTTCAGGATGACCACCTGTCTGTTCCTAGGTTCGCAGTTTGAAAGGATACAGAGAAAATCCCGTTCTTGTGAAGGCACAGGACAAAGCACTGTCCTGAAAAATTTCCCAGGACACTGAGATCAATCGATGATTCACAGGGATAACATCCAAGCTCCATGAGGAAGACAAATCACCCCAGCTCATTCACCTGTTGGTCTGAAATATTTATATGATCCAGTATCTAGTGGTTCTAAAAGACACTCATGAAGACAGGATGAGTATTTTGGATAACTTGCAAAGTTAATGTTTGGAAAAACAGTAACTATTTTGACATTAAAATTATATGGCTCATACAGCAGAAAGAAACCCAATTAGCTAGGTCATCTCCTGAACTCAAGGCAGGTTTAGCAGTTCCCAGTCATTACGGCCAGACATTGTCTTCACTGTTTAAAACTCTCCTATTATGCATACTCTACTGTCTCCCCCAGTGAAGCCATTCGAGGAACTTCCGTATCTTCTCAAGACAAAGTTTTAATCCGCATCTATCCTGAATCTTTACTCCAGAGATTGAAGTTCATGCTTCTTTACATAAGCACTACAGATACGTGTGAACAGGTAGTGCCTTTTCTGCTAGAAACAGTCTTTTACATACTTGAAGATACTTGTTCTCCTCCATCTTCTTACATCTATCTTCTTTAGGCTAAAGAAACTCCATTCACCACTTGTGAAGAATTATACAAAATGCAGGCAAACAGAACTATTCTTCTGCTCTCCTCTGGACCCTCTCTCCCCAGGTTTTGCATCCATTCTGATTTTTTTCCTCAAACTGGGAATATGACTCCATCTAAGATGAGTTGGAAGGATTATTGTGTATAACTTCTGTCTTACAGATGCTACCACTACGCACGTAATGCAGCATAACAGCACAGTATCTTTGACTCCTTTTCAAATTGTGAGCCTCAACTATCAGATCCTTTTTCTTATGTGCTTGATAAATTCCAGGTGCGAAGTACACTTCTGGCAGAACTGTGGCTTTGATTTTTAGACCAGTTCTTCAATTTGTCATGACTTCCTTTTCAGTTACAATCGTGCCCTGCAACCTGCCCAGTTCTTCCCAGCTGCATGCTACTGTCATATAAGTATACTTTCTACTCCATTATTTGAACCACTAACGAGGAAACAAAGCTGTACAAACCTCTGGACAGTCCCCCTGGAAAACCCGACTATTCCAATTCAGTAGCATACCATTGAGAACTACTCTCTGTGAACAGAGTATCCAGCCAGTGTTGCATAAATTCTGCAATAGTTTTTCAAGACCGTTATGAGAAAGAAAAAATCAGATTAGATCAAAGACTTACTAAATTAAAAATAATATAAAGGAAGGCAAGTACAGATGAAAAATGAATAAAATAAGATATCCCACATATATTCTTGGGTAATCGACAGATGTGTGAAGCTTATAAATCCCTATGTCAGCTGGGCAATCTTAAGACAGAATGTCATGCCTGAGGGTGCATTTGTTTAAGTGAAAAGGCTGTTTCTATAGCTTCAGACCTTATGAAGTTATTTGTCTTGTTCTTGCTAAGACAAAGTAGTGAACAGTGAAAAAAAAAACAATTAGACTTTTGTTTTTTTCATGCTTAATTGTTATTGGTTATAAAGATGGTCATATCTACACCTTATGATTTCTACTGCGCAAACAGCACAAGCTTTTTCTGGGAAAAGTTTAACAGCTTACATGGGACTATATAATCTGAGAAAATTAAAGAATGTACATTTTACGTATCTAGCTTTGCCCATATAGCACTTTATTTCATGCAGTTGTGGAAAACTGGATTTCGTGCACACAACCACCTACACATCAGCAACCAAACAAGATCCAAGAAATATGTGATCTTCTGAGTCACCTGTGTTACCTTTCAAAGCTTGATATCCATTAGTTTTAAATGGAACTGGAAAACAATAAGCTTTACTAAAATTCACAAATGTTTCAAAATAAAGCCTTCATGCTGCAAACGCTTACAAGTGTGTAAACTCCAGATGTCAACAAGCTCATCAGTTTTAATAGGATTATAAATATACCTGAAGTAAAGCATATGAAACATTATTTGAAGGCTTAAATAAATAACTCAGATGGCTGGTTCATGATCTTGTTAAACCATGATAAATTTGGGCTGCTTCCAAATGAGGCAGTCCTATTGTCAGCTTCCCACTCTGATTGTGCTCTAGAGGTTTGTTTGGTTGGATCTGTGTTGCATGATGATTTAAAGCCAAATCTGTCCCCTGAACTGTCCAACTGCACAACCACAAAAGTATCAGCACAAGAGAGGCAGCAAAAAGCCTAGGACAGTTCTATTTCGCAACAACTCCACTGTACGTTTATTTCAATGATCACGGAACTACAACCACATCAAAAGATAAGACACCTTATTTGACTTTGGTTCAGCAGTTTCTTTCCAAAATGTGAGTAAGAAGGTACAGTAAAATATTACTCAAAACAAAGTGCCATGTCAGAGAAAAAAAGATGTTTTTCCTCTTTCTTTATCTTCCAAGTCACTAATGAATTTCTAATCTGTTTGCATTTTCAAGTGATTTATGTTGTATTACCTAATCTAAAAATTATATTGGAGAGCACTTAAGTGAAAAGATGAGAAGTACACTCTCAAGAGATATGTGATGAAGATGAAAAGTACCGTATATTAAAAAAAATTAGTATAAACATGAATTGAGAAAAAAAAATCACTGAAGTAAAACACAACCCGAACTGTGAATAATATATCATTCGAGTAATTGCAAAATGCTCAAGAATTCTACTTCTGCCTGGTAAAAGTATCTATGGAATGTTTTAAATCCTATCAGTGTTAATAAATACTCCCCATAATATCAATCTAAGATAAAGAAGTGGTTTCACATTATTACGAAAATAAAGAAGGCAGCACACGTAAATGACTGAAATCCTAGGTGACTTGACTCTGTATTCTTACTATACCTTTCCTCTACCTTTTTCTCCAGGGAGTTCTAGTGAGATCTGCAAGATCAGTCTAGGATTATAGTACTTTTAAGCTGAACTGTAGACAAAACAAAGCGTTAACAGCTGCTCGTGCCCAGTCATTGAACCAATAATCTAATAGGAGTGAAAATTATCATCTCAAGGACCTCATGTATCACTAAGCTCTGTTCAGCACAATAGTCAAGTAACATGCGTATTAAAATTATCAGACACCTTAAGTAGACCTTCTCTCCCATTATGTCCCCATTGTGACTACTTTAATTGGAATTGAAGTACATTTGTACCTTCACAGAAGTAATCTTCTTTCTTTCTCCTACCCAAAACTTGTTTTTCTAACAAAACAGATTTAGGATTTATAAACTTTATCCCTCCTTTGTAGACCATTCCCTCACTTTTCAATGGATAATATAACAAAAATATGAGGGTAGTCTTCTCAGCACTTTACTAACTATTCCTGATTTGTGCAACATTTCATGTGCTCTAATCTGACTTAATCCTGCATGCTTTAATTTAGGATTAGATTACTCATCATAATCCAAACTTTGAACAGAGTGGTGCAGTTGTGAATACTTAGAAAGCAGCAAGAAAAGGTAATTATTTTCCGTATCAGACTCATTACTTCCCATTTCAAACACTAAAGCCATAAAAATTACTTGCCCAGCCTCTGGACGACTCTGAGTCACGTTTTGCCTCCTGTTTTCATTATGTGCATATCTAAACAATTTGCTCTTTTGATAAACTCTACTTGGTGTCAAAAAAACCGACTGAAGGATAAATCTTCAACACTACTGTAAGAGGGGAAGAGAAAGGATAGAAAAAACAAACACAGCAAAAGACAGACTTCATGCATGGACCTAGCAAAATTAGACAGGAAAGAGAGGGGTCCAGGATCAGCTTATAAACTGAATTCAGATTGCAACTTCACATGAAGCTAGACAGCCAATAACTCCCATTTCCTCAGAAAGCATTGTGTTCCACACAAGGCAAAAAAACCCCAAATAACTATAAAGGGTGGGGGGATGTAGGGGAAAAGGAGAAGCAGAAAAAGTCAAAGAAGAGAAATTCCTGACTCCTCCTAAGGTGCTGAGTAGGAACTCCACTTGCCTCCAGACACAGAAACCCACCACTTCTCTTGCTCATGGCCTGGTTTCTGTATTCTGTCTGATTTATCAGCTTCTGAGACCAAATCAGTGCAAGAAGCATTTTAATATAAATTACAGCAGAGAAGGGGCACTCAGCTTGCACAGGCTTACCACTCCTTTCACATAATAGAGAACAAAACTGTTTTCACCTAGTTTAGTGAGACATTTGGCCCTGATTTTGTTCTTTCAGTTTTTACTGATGACCATGCTTTTTCTTTACCACCTCCTTTGATTCCCTCTTTCATAACCCTACACCACCACTTCTTACTTAATTTTTCCTGTCCACACCTTCTCCCTTGAAGTGTAACATCCTTATTTGCCTGCTACTCTAGCTGCTACCCTGCTCTTTGTTCTTTCCTTACTTCCTCACCTTTCACATCACTGCCTTTTCCTTTCAGAATCTTACTCTTTTTGTCCCTACTTACTGATAATACCATTTTCACTGAATAATACAGGTAGTATACATATTATCATACATTTTCACAGAGGCACATGTTTAAATGCCTTACTGAATGCTTTTACTGATTACTAAATGCTATACTAAATTTTAAAATCAAGAGTCTAACCATTAAATGCTGACACATCGCTGGCCTCTAGAAGGCAGAGGAAAACAAAGCTGCTATTGTTTGTCATAAGTGAAAGCAGCTAACCGTTTCCTAGGTGGGTTCAAGCCACTGTATATAATATGTGCATTCATCCACAACCCACGCTGACTCGAGACTTGTACAACCACCAAGTCAAAATATGAACATCACTTTTGATTTAGATCTAGTATAGCTATCAAATGACTTTGAAACTGATGACAGTGAGCTGTTTCAGAATGAGAAACTGAATCAGGTCATTACCAAAACAGCTTACCAAAGCACAATTCAGTGCTGTCCTCTCTTCTCTTCCTCCTTAGTCTACATGGATATACAGACTATCAGAACAGCAGAACAAGAAGCAACGAGAAAAAAATTGAAAATATATTTCACAGAAAAACACTGTGTTATTACATGAAAGAGCATCAACCTCCAGACAAGGACAATTCCGAACCCTCAAAAAGATGAAGCTTTCAGGAATGTGTAACACATTTTCCTTTAAAGTGATATCTAAAACAGGGAAATTTGTTTTTTTATGGAAGAAGTTCTTATTTCAGTTAAGAGAGATTGTTTTAGACGTGTATACAGACCAGTTGACCCACTTTCTAAAGCCACAATTTCTCATACTTCACAAAACACCCAAGCTCTAGTTCACTTCAAATTCAAGATTTGGAACTTTACCTACAGCCTCTTCAGAACATTGGCCACAGCACACTATGAGATGTGGAAGAACCACTCATCTACGGATGGAACTCTCAGCAAGAAAATCCCTTAATCAAATTGTATGCTTGGACAGTGAAGTCAAAAAGCCAAATACATGGATACAAAATATTATGTCAACATCCTTAACTACTTTATATAAAGGCCGAAGCTGGCTTCTTAAACATGCTACAGTGTCAGCATGCTCTGTCTCATCAGTGGCCTCCAAACACAAAATGTGATAATAATCCCATATTGAAATACTAAAATAATAATTGTGCAAGAATAAATAAGTAGGAAAGATGCATCTTAGAATTGTTTAGTCAAAAGTTTTCAAAACGAATAACCTGACACTGCCAAGACAACCTCGTAGAGTATGATCCTGAAAAAACGTCTGCTCATCGATAGAAATGACATAGATGGACTTATACTGCAATATGCATATCAGCGAAATCCTACATTTATTTCAAAAATCACAAAAATGTGTTGTGTGCATAATTTAATGAGTATGGTCTGTATGCAAACTCATTTTGCTTAAAGAAATGAGCTTCAGATCTGACTGCCATAGTTATGTGGACTCGTTTCTACTTTCAAAGACATTTGAAACCTCATTCAGTAAGTAAACACCTATTATCTCTTACCAGATACCCTGTCAAGCTAAGTTAAAAAGTATAAATCAGCTAAGGTTGATTAAGATTTTTAAGAATTTTCTAATTTCCTAACAGTATACCCAGTGACTGATTCTAAAACAGACAGTGGTTGGATGCATGTCAATGCCAAAGAAAGGCAGGCAGATAAATAACAATTTTAAAAGGGCAGACTGATGGGAAGGTTAAATGATGACATCTGTTCATGTACATTCCTGAAAGAAGAAATCTATGGAGAGCTGAAAAGTTTTATTTCACAGTGAAACGAAATACACCATGGCATTGCACGCATCGAGGGAAAAACTTCAAATGTACCTGAGTTCTAGAAATTTGGTTAGACAATTAAATTTGTCAACAACCTCAAATTGAATGGGCACAGCAATTTACATTTTATCAATCAAGTCAAAAATAAACATTCCTGTTTCTCAATTTCTCTAAACACTTTATGTGAAGGGGAAATTTTCCAAAGTACTGTCTGTATCAAGGGCATGTATGTAAGCACACATGATAAAGAGCAGTGCAGGAGCTCAGGGACAGTACCAGGAACAGCAAAATCAGCTAAGTAGGCCAAGTGACCGAGATATCTGTGAAGAAATCCTGGGTGCACAAGCAGATTTGGTCGTTGCAACTGTGTCCGGGTAGTCCGGTGGTGGATTGTTAGCTGGAGGTCAACACTCAACAGAAAAAGAGAAGTTTTCAACTAGTAACACAAATAACAAGGAAGGACTGGTGAGAATAGCTTAAATAAAAAAGGTATTAATAAGGAAATATATTACATGAGTTGGTCCTAATCCAGAAAAATAAAAAAATATAATGCAACCACAAAACTTTCTGAGAATTACAGATATGATACACTGAGGGCAGCTAAGAGTCCTCAAAAGTTAACAGGAATCAGCAAATAGCGAAGGGGTAAAAACACCTTATTATGAAAAAGAAAGGAGCTTTTCCAGAACACAAAACTTTTCTAACAAACTGAGCAACTAGAATTTCTGCTGCTATTCCCTTTCATCTTGGAAGTCCACATTCAGACAAAAATGTAAAAACATGTGAAACAAAGTAGGAAAAATGTACATTTGCACATGAAAATAAGACACTTTTGAAATATAGCACACCAGCTAACATTCTTTTTTCCCTTCCAGACCACTAAGGGTAATACTTGTGTTTCAGGTGTGCCTTTTCTTACATCTAGAATCCACCAATTTGAGTAGCTTCACTTATTAATCAGCTATGCAAAGTCAGGGGTATGAAGTCTTGCTTAAGGAATTTGAGTTTGATAAAAATGTGTCTCATGTCAAAAAAACAACATGGGAGCCTTCATCCATTCTGTTCTTATTCACAGAAACACTTAAATGCAATCTTAAAATTCAGGACCTACTATACTGGTAAACTGGAGCTTAACTAATATTAACACAGGTAACAACTCCCAGGTAAGGAAATGCCCCACTGAAAATGACTTGCAGCCTTCTAAACATGCATGATAATACTGTCTGAAATCACAAGCTATACAACTTTCCATTCAACATAAGAAATTTATCTGACCATCTAATTGCCAGATTCTTCCTTGTAAATGAAGGTATGAAAGAATTCATCTTACAAGCATGGTTCCTGTACAAAACTTTAACATAAAAATCACAACTGAATTAAGATGTAGCTACAGAAAGTTAAAGGTATGTACACATATCAGGATATCACAGAAAATTGTCTTTATCATTGTCAGGTAATTGCTGACCTATGCTATAATTTGAGATGGACAGCATTGTGAAAAATAGATGAAGATTAAATCGCATGCAGTTTTGAAAGCCTTATAACTGAGCAGAAGGTCTGCCAATCTACGAGGCAAAACTTTTGCCAACCTCTGATCTATAGTTCTCTCTATAGAGAATAAAAGACCATTTGTATTAATTTTATCTGGGTTCTCTCAACAATGTTTAAAACTTGGTTTTCTCAATGTAAATTCAGCATGTCATAGAACAGTCAATATCTATAATAGGAGCAGTATTTGCAAAAGCTTTTGATTGGCAAGTAACTCACAATAGAGTTCAGGTGGTGCTACTTTGTGTTACTGCACTTTGGTCCAAATTCAACATTATAAAAATTTGCTCTATTTTTGATCAGTTTTGCTCAAAATTTATGTGTCTTCATGAGGCATGAATTCTAATTTCATTGCCGTACTATTCACTGAAGAACCTTATAAGGAGAAAATATGGTTTTGATAACTGCACTTGTGCATAATTTTCTGTATTGTTACAGTATATTGTTTACCATCCTCTCTGTCTCCTGAGTAATAATTACTCAGTTAAAAAGAATCAGAAATAATTTGAAAAAATAATATTGCTTTTGCCACTTTACAGAAATAGGAATGGATAAAGTAATAAAATGGTCTTATGAAGTCATCTTGCTGGAAGTATTGGGCCCATGTGTTTGAAATCTATATTCCACCAGAGCAGTGAAATGCTGGAGCAATAACCCGGCAATTTGGCATTCACCTGCACACTCATGCATCATTAACCTGAACTTCTGAAACATCCTCTCTTAGAAATCCCTGTCCCTTGGAGCCATTTATGGATTCAGAGAAAATGAGTTATTATTATGAGTAACAGAGTGAAAAAAGACTGGAAGAACATAGTAAGCTGAAACAAAGGAATGAGTCAACACTAGAGAAAAAAAAGACTAATATTGGAACTAAGAACTCAAATAAGAAATACTGAATAGGACAAAATTGGTAAAAAAAGCCTGTCAAGAACAGAAGAAACCAAAGCTAACGCCAATTAACAGCTGTCCCAACAATTACTAACACTGATTCTATGGAAACATTGCTTCAGAATGAGGAACCTTCTGGATACTGAACTAATCAAAGGGCAAAATTAAAAGCACTGTATTAGCCTCATGCAGGCTACGCTTGAACATTTAACTCAATGACTAATGTTAAGGCAGCTTTGAAATATAAAAACTATCCTAACAAAAAAGATATACTCAAGCTAATGTAGCACATGGCTCACTCCTCAAGAACTCTTTAATTCCATTCAATTACCTCTTAGTTGTTGTTCTTAAGAAGAAGCACTTTTCATTTCAGCTATATTTCTTTACCACTGTCTTTCCAGTAGAAGTCCTTTATATTAAAGAACAACATCAGAGAACTGCAGAAAGAGAAAATAACTTGCCAAAGAAATCTTACAAACGTTTTACTATTGCCTGTTTTAATCTCTTGTTAGCATTCTTTACGCAGGATTTTTGTAACATGCTGCCTTTGACTAGAGGCCTTGTCAGATCACGAACATTTTATCAGATTAAAGGAATTTTCTCCCTTCTACTAAGTCTTAGACTGCTAAATTTAGATTATACTGGAGCAAGAATGAGGTATGTTAAAACTGCAATTTTAAATTAAAGTATATAACCACTGATGGTCTGCTTTCTTCACTTACTGTGGCACACCATTTTCTAACTGAATTCAACTTAGAGAAGAATGAGAATATTTACATAAACCTACACCAGATGAAAGCTCTGTGGCAATCACTGATTGCACTGGACTTAAACCTTTTTGTGTCTGTTAGTAACTGTTGTATTTCTATTTTGTCCAGACATAATTTTCTGTTTCTTGGAATTCTGAAAGTTGCACTGAAACATGGAGTGGTAGGTACAAAGCCTTGTCCAGATCCTCCTTTAATTACATGCGGCATGACCAGAGAATACAAGATCTCTTTCCCTCTCCATTATAGGTTATGACTGATCCCTTGAATTAAACCTAAACAAATGAAAGCAAGAGATAATTCCAGTCACTGATTTGCATTACAAATGTGTTATGTTCCAACTACCTGTTTGAGAATTCAAGTTGTGTACCTAGCACAAGTCCTGGTAAGTATGGACACACTGTTGCCTTCAAAGTTCGTATTTCTGGTTATGTCTAGATTGCGAAATAGAGCACCTCTCCTAAAATAGGAGTTTTAAATGCTCAAGTGCCATATACTTTTAACAGAAATATAACATTATCAAAAGAAGTCTTTTTAGGACATTGAAGCAAAATTTTATTTTCTACCATTGTATTTGCTCTAGCTTTTGTTCCTCTCTGTCAACAGTCATCCCCTGCCTCCACTCCAAGAACATTCCTCTTCCTAGATTTTTGCTGCTTCTCTTTGTTAATCAGCCTCCCCTGCCCTCTCTATATATTTCTTCAGTATACATTCTGTGATTCTGCAAATATCAGAATATTCATAGGTTTTTCATTCCTAATCCATTTTCTTGTCCCTTTCACTTTTTCCAAGTATACTACCTGTATCTACTTGCTAGTATACCTGCTCTTTGTTGATTATAGAACAACGTAATTCTACATTAGCCTTCCTTAGAAACTAAATAAGTACTTTAAAGACTCATTTTCCTCAAGATAAATTTTGATATTGTTAATATGTAAAAATTTTACACTTTAATAATGAGATTCAAATGTTTCTAAATCCACTTTCTATTCATGTGGGTTTTACACGGCAATCACAAATTCACAGACTTCTAAATGTTCGTTTTCTACAGCCAGCCGGAGTTGTTTCCCATGTACATATTTAATGAATTTCACTGTTAATTACAATAGTTTGCCAGTGGTGATCAATAAACATTTTAGATATTTACAGAGTAAACATTATTAAGAATAGCCACAGACTAAAAGGACAGAGGGAGTGAAGAGACTGTAAGATTTTATTAGCTTAATTAGCAATGGTTTCACAAGCTTCACAGAACATGAATGTTTCTAGTACCTAGTGATTCACTTCCCCCCCAACCCTCCCAGTAACTATGCCACCCACGTAAACAAAGATCACTTCAATTAAAATGAAAATTAAAGTAATTTTTTGAATTTCAGAACTGTGACATATAAGGACTTCTGGTTTGGGAGGAGTTCAGAATCCAAATCAAAGTCACAAACAAGTGCAACCCCTACGTTTGCAGTAGGAAAAACTAAATACAAAACGCTCCAGACGCAGCAGTCTATCAAAACTTTGACTGTGATCCACATTTCCCACTTTGTACTATTTCTTTTTAATGGAACAATGAAAATTCAGAAGGAACATTCAGGCAGTGAGTGCAACATGTGCCTGGACATACCGGATGGAAAGCGCAAGTGATATAGGATCCTTGATATGCTTCAGATTAATCAAGTGTACTGGGTCAGCAGAACTGTGGTACACGCATCAAATCCCATGCATCTGAGCCTGTTACTTTAAATAGATTTGTGATTTTCTCAGCTTAACCATCTTCACATATTCTGACCAAATTGAAGTAGACTGGCCATATGACAGCACACACTTATCAACTCCTAAGTGGGATGAAGGCAAGAGAAGATCTTATTGCAGATGACCGAGTAGTCTAGGTGGATTTGAAACTACTGGTGTCACTAAGCGGTCAAATACCTAATTACTGTTTGCTTAGGTGCATGATATAAATTATTTATAAACATTTATAAAAATTGCTTGACCTAATGACTAAAGCCACTGGACAAATGGCACACCTCTCACTGTGACAGAAAACTGCAGGATCTTACATCACAACCTACAAACATTCTGAACTGAGAATCTTCTGCAAAGGACAGGATTCAAGGCACAGGGCATATAACAAGCAGATCTGATTATATCTGGTTTTGTCCTTGCAGACAGGAAAACTACAGAAATACTAAAAAAAGCTAACTAAAAAAAATTGAGAGAAAAGTAAATTACACAACAGGTCAGTTTTTTCTAGTGGGAAACAATATGCTAACTCATAGAGCAAACACTATTTTATTTTATCCAGCCACTTAAAGTAGTACATGTGGAGGTTTCTTCTCAGAAGCAGTTCAAGGCAACTGAGTTATGCTCAATAAGGGGAATCAGTATTCTCTACGTTATCACCCACACTTTAGAATCACTTCTTTATGCTCAATTAGCTATCTGCAATTCTTCAATAAAGATACGCAATTTAATCCTGTATGATATTCATAGATTTTCTTATCCATTCTGATTGTTGCTTCCTGTACATATGTCCACAGTTTCTACACTGCATCCACTTTGACCTGATTGCTTATATGGTATTTCATACAAAAATAAAGCATCTGTGTAAATAGCCATCTACTATCACAACTGGATTAGAAACACAAAAGAAATAAGTGACTTTGGAAAAACCAGAGGAACAAAAACAGGCTTGCACACTTTCTCCCTCTTCTCAACATTAACACGAAACTGCACTTTGAGAATGAGCTGCCACTTGTTGACATGAAACTTGTGGATTCGTAAGTGCAGCACAATTGTTCATTCTCTCAGGGCAGTAGGTTGCCTTAAATCTATTTCTTTGTAAAAAAATGCGAAAATAAGAATCACATTAATTCCAAGAAATCAGCAGAGAATTAGACACAGCTGTATTTTTGGGCACGAATTTCAAAGAGTCAGTTCCAACAAGATGAAAGAAACAGATATTTAAGTAAAAGGGATTAAAGGAGTAACTTATAAATAATCAATTATATAATTAAGACCCAATGCAAACTACTTAGAAAAAATAATTCTACAGTTTAAGTTTTTTATTCTCAAACCTTATATTTGGTTTCACTTAATTCACATCAAGTTCAGATTCCGCTCCAAGTTGCATACTGCAAGTTTCATACTGAGTGTAAAGTGCAAGCCTGCAAAGCAGTCCTAAAGGCATGAGACTTTCAGTTACTGCAGCTGGTGTAACTGGAACATAAGTTGTGCTGGACACGCTTTAGCTCTCAATCAAGCATGGGCAAAATAAAGTTTAAACCAGCTTTAGCCCTGTTTCCTCAAGGAACAGAGATCTGATCTCCAAGGCACTGTTTCTACCAAGTAATTTCATTCTTCACAGCAAATAAACCTTCAACTGAGCATTTAATTTTTTTCTTCCAGTAAATCTCCATGTTCTGAAATTCAGTCCGTATGCAGTGCAACCTAAGTAATTTTTTAATCACTATAGTAATAAGCAAATTTACTAGTTATTTTTAATACACATTTTTAAATATGACTAATTTTAATCACCATTGTAATAATCATCTAAGACAAACAGTCCTAGACATCAGCAGTTCCATCATCATGCCCTTTTATGAGATCAACCTTAGTATCTGTGACGGAAGCCTGAAGTTATGAAATTTGGATTACCACTACAATAGCTACTGTCCTCTGTAGCTCAAATATTCAACAACATTTGCTATGTATTATCCCTTTACAGCCACATGTGAAGGGCTAGGGCACATACAGCATTAATGACTCCAAATGACTAACTAGCTTTGTTACTTCAACAACTGCTATTTCATTTATCATACCTGCTATTTCATTTATCATACCTGCAACCACAATCATCTTTTATTTCATAAAAGTACCTTGATTAAGTATTCTAAATTAGAACCTTACATGAAATAATAAGTTTTTGGAAATGCAATGCCGGCCCCAGAAATAAGAAAAGATTAAAAAAGTCCGTGCTAAACATAGACTTGAAGGAGGCTGTTCTCAGTAAACGAACAGACATTAACAACAAATACTAGTGTAGTTACCTGAGCCATATTCCTATCTCTCAGATAAATTTAAAGAGGCAGCTATTACAGAATATTACAGAAACACAGAATGGTAGGGGTTGGAAGGGACCTCTGTGGATCATCTAGTCCAACCCCCCAATTTTAAGATCTGAATGTATGATATTCATTTAAAAACAACCTGATTCTATAAGCATTATTAGGGATAGGCACCAACAAAGTAGGCATCTGTTCCTGTTTACTATTATTAGGTCTCAATTTGCAAGTATCATGTTGACAAGAAGAAAGTAGCATTCCCCTTTCCACACCATGCTTTTGAAAGATATAATCACTTAGACCTTCTAAAGTTGCTTGTATAATCACTTCAATTTCTCCAACTCAGATTATCTTTAATTTCAGAAACTGGAATGCAATTTAATTATCATTAATAGTGTTTTCAAATTAACATAATTCCTTTCCATTCTAAGTAATCAGAAACAGCCATTTCTTCCTAAGTAATTTGTAATGGCTTCTGAAGTGTTCTTCTGTTAGCCAGAAATCTGAATTAATATATTTTTTTTCTAACAGCTTTAGAGGGGACATTTAGATCTCTAAATAATTCAATAGTTCCTTATTGCTGCAGTATCAAAACCACTATATTAAAATGGTAACAGTTACATGCTAATTTACAATTTAACTTCTTAAAATTGGGATTTTTGCTTTGCCAAATCCCCAAAAAAGCAGTGTGATACCAAACAAGTACCAGATACTGAGCATTGTAAATTTTCAGGATAACTTTGTAACATAAAATAGAAGCTAAAAACAATAACGTCTTTCCTACTTTCTAAATATAATTTACTTTCTCCAAGCAGTCATTATGAAAAAAATCATATTTTAATGGTCTATGACTTCTTTGCTCTATCCCAATATACCCTCAGATTCACGTATTACATGACTCTGGGTTGCCCAAGACCCTCCTAGGCAGTACCTTATCCCCAGGACAATTTTTCCTTCTTCCTATGGTTTGGGCTAAATGTTACTTACTGTCCTCTAGGTATGTTGGGAATGTATTCCGGGAAGTGCAGCTTCTCAGAATACCACTGTGGTTTACAGTCACTATTTACAACTGGAAAAGCAGTAAATCATTTTCTTGAAGAGGTGTCAATTCCCTAGACATCATATTGATTTGTTTTCTTGATCTTATTTACATATTTATATTTCTAACAATTGCTGGTTCTTCTGTTAATGTCAGCAACTGCCATGGCAGGTACTCCGATTCCCTTTTGATGTCTTCTTTAAAAATGATGGCCTCTCACTTGTGCTAATAATAACTTTTTGTCTGATTCCATAGTTTTTAGAAAGCATATTGGCAGATCCCATTTGCAGACCTCCTTGTCTTATAGTTCACAAATACTGAATCATAGAATCATAGGTTGGAAAAGACCTCTAAGATCATAAAGCCCAACCATCAACCCAACACCACCATGCCTACTAAACCATATCCTGAAGGGCCATATCTACATATTTTTTAAATACCTCCAGGGATGGTGACTCCACCACGTCCCTGGGCAGCCTATTCCAATGCCTGACCACTCTTTCAGTAAAGAATGTTCTCCTAATGTCTAACATAAACCTCCCCTGATGCAACTTGGGGCCATTGCCTCTCCTCCTATCACTAGTTACCTGGGAGAAGAGACCAACACCTGCCTCACTACAACGTCCTTTCAGATAAGTTGTAGAGAGCGGTAAGGTCTCCCCCCTCAGCCTCCTCTTCTCTAGACTAAACAGTCCCAGTTCCCTCAGTCACTCCTCATAAGACTTGTTCTCTAGACCCCTCACCAGCCTCATTGTCCTTCTCTGGACACCCTCCAGCAACTCCATGTCTTTCTTGGACTGAGGGGGCCAAAACTGAACACAGTACCCCAGGTGCAGCCTCATCAGTGCCATGTACAGTGGCACGATCCCCTCCCTACTCTTGCTGGCCACACTATTCCTGATACAAGTCAGGGTGCTGTTGGCCTTCTTGGTCACCTGGGCACACTGCTGGCTCATGTTCAGCTGGCTGTCGACCAGCACCACAAGGTCCTTTTCCACCGGGCAGCTTTCCAGCCACTCTTCCCCAAGCCTGTAGCATTGCATGGGGTTGTTGTGACCCAAGTGCAGGACCCAGCACTTGGCCTTGTTGAACCTCATACAGTTGGCCTTGGCCCATCAATCCAGCCTGCCCAGACCCGTCTGCAGAGCCTTCCTACCCTCTAAGCAGATCAATACTCGCACCCAATCTGGTGTCATCTGCAAACTTACTGAGGGAGTGCCGAGTTTCAGCATCCATGCAGGGACAGGAACGACTCTCACACATTGATACAATGCACAGTCGATTCGATTTATTGCCCTGCTTGTGTGGTTATATACATTTTTCATATCTGCACACGCGATCACGCTTATTCGGATAGGCTACTGACATAAATCACGCGCTGTTCACGCACCCCATATTCCCTTATGATTGGTAACTATGCACTATCGCCAATAGCAACAGGCCGCTTCCACGTCCTTGAACTCATCTTGTTTCTGCTAACCCGCATCATGTGCACTATCAGAACTTTCTCAATTGTTATTCTTAGCTGTCCTTTCCAGCAGCCTGTTCAGTTATGCTAACTGTTTTGCTTAAGCGGCCTAGTCATGCTAACTCTCAAACTACATCGACCCCAACAAGGGAGCACTCAATCCCCTCATCCAGATCACTGATAAAGATGTTAAACAAGACCGGAACCAAAACTGAGCCCTGGGGAGCACCACTCGTGACTAGACTTAACTGGATTTAACTCCATTCACCACCACTCTCTGCGCTTGCCCATTCAGCCAGTTTTTTAATCCAGCGAAGAGTGCACCCATCCAAACCATGGGCAGCCAGTTTTTCCAGGAGGATACTGTGGGGAACAGCGTCAAAGGCCTTAAAGTCCATGTAGATGACAACCACAGCCTCTCCTTCATCCACTAGGCAGGTTGCCTGGTCATAGAAGAAGATCAGGTTGTTCAAGCAGGACCTGCCTTTCATGAACCCATGCTGCCTGGGCCTGATCCCCTGCTTGTCCTTCATATGCCCTGTGAGTGTACTTAGGATGAATTGCTCCATAATCTTGCCTGGTACCGCGGTCAGGCTGACAGGCCTGTAGTTCCCAGGATCCTCCTTCTTGCCGTTCCTGTAGATACGTGTTACACTGGCGATCCTCCAGTCATTTGGGACCTTCCTTGTTAGCCAGGACTGCTGACAGATGATGGAGAGTGGCTTGGCCAGCTCCTCTGCCAGTTCCCTCAGCACTCTTGGGTGGATCTCATCCAGCCCCATAGACTTGTGAGTGTCCAGCTGGCATAGCAGGTCATTAACTGCTTCCTCCTGGATTATGGGAGGTTTGTTCTACTCTCCTTCTCTATCTTCCAGCACTGAGGGCTGACTACCCTGGGAAGTCTGACTCTTAAAGACTGATGCAAAGAAGACATTAAGTACCTCACAGGCTTTTCCTCATCCTTGTTGGCAATACTCCCCCTCGCATCCAATACAGGATGGAGACTCTCCTTGGCCCTCTTTTTGTTGTTGATATATTTGTAAAAACATTTTTTGTTGTCCCCGGCCAGCCTGAGTTCTAGCTGGGCTTTTGCTTTTCTAATTTCCTCTCTGCACAACCTAACGAGACCCCTTTACTCCATTTGAGTTTCCTGCCCTTTCTTCCATAGGTGGTAGACCCCCCTTTTTTTCTTAAGTCTCAGCAAGAACTCCCTGTTCAGCCAGGCTGCTCGTCTTCCCTGACGGTTCGTCTTGTGGCACATGGGGACAGCCTGCTCCTGTGCTTTTAAGACTTCCTCTTTGAAGAATGTCAAGCCTGCCTGGACGCCTTTGCCCTTCAGCAGTCTCTCCCAAGGGACCCTCTCAACCAGCGTCCTGAACAGGCGAAAGTCTGCCCTCTGAAAGTCCATGGTGGTGGTTTTGCTGGCCCCCCTCTTAACTCCTCCTCAAACCGAGAACTCTATCATTTCATGGTCACTAAGCCCAAGACAGCCGCCGACCACCACATCTCCCACCAGCCCTTCTCTGTTAGTAAACAGCAGGTCTAGCGAGGCACATCCCCTGGTAGGCTCACTTACCAGCTGTGTCAGGAAGTTATCTTCCACACATTCCAGGAACTTCCTAGACTGTTTCCTCTCTGCTGTGTTGTATTTCCAGCAGATGTCCTGTAAGTTGAAGTCCCCCATGAGAACAAGGGCTAGCAATTGTGAGACTTCTGCCAGCCTCTTGTAGAAAACTTCATCTGCCTCTTCATCCTGGTTGGGAGGTCTATAACAGACCCCCAGCAGGATGTCTGCCTTTGTTGGCTTTCCCCCTCATCTTTACCCATAAACATTCAACCTTGTCATCACAATCGTCGAACTCTATACAATCGAAGCAGTCCCTAACATACAGAGCCACCCCATCACCTCTCTTTCCTCGCCTATCCCTTCTGAAGAGTTTATAGCCATCCATTGCAGCACTGACATGCGTGATTTCTGCTTAATGGAAGCATCTTCCGGTAAAGATCTCAGAAAATCTCACAGCAGTCAGATTAACATTCCAAAACAACTACATAATTTGAAAATTATAGTCTTGTTCTGATTTGCTCTGTAATTTTTTTCCTTAACCAAATTTTATCTCTATGACCAAAGTAAGCTTTTTAATTGCTTTTCTCCTACATTTCTTCACATATTTTACATTTATTCTAACATTTTAACTCACTTTCTGAAGAGTCTCTGTCTCAACCATAAGCTTGGGCATTGCTGTACTTATTCAGTGTGAGGAGAAAGTGGTATTTAAAATGATTCAAGTCAGAAGACTATGTATAACCCTGGACCTGGTCCTACGGTGCCATTAAAATAACTAGGATAAAAAGTGTACCTTTAAGCAATGGACTTCTCACCTGTATTTAGTCACAATCTTGATTGTACTATCACATGAGGACTGTACCAATATTCTCTTTGAAAATGTTTTGTGTCTTGTTATTTCACCTCATTTCACAGTACATAAGCTGCAGAGCACCACTAAACTAACCTCCTAAATTTTCCTACTAGCAACATTCTATTCAGTACTCGCCACACACTACTATGACCTTCACTGAGTTTCAGCAAAAGTTTGTTCATTCCAGGCTTTCATATTACTGCCTCTGATAACATGTTTTTTAAAGTATAGCTCCCTATACTCGTCTACCTCTGCTATACTGCAGCTAAACAGTCACAATAAGAAGAATGTTATCAGAGAAGGGCAATGAAGCTGGTGAAGAGTCTGGAGAACATGTCCTACAAGGAGTGTCTGAAGGAACTGGAATTGTTTAGTCTGGAGAAGAGGAGTCTGAGAGGGGACCGTATCACTCTCTACAACTACCTGAAAGGAGGCTGTAGTGAGGTGGGTGTTGGTCTCTTCTCTCAACTAACTAGCGATAGGAAAAGAGGAAATGTCCTCCAGTTGCATCAGGGAAGGTTTAGATTGGATATCAGGAAAAATTTCTTTACTGAAAGTGTGGACAAGCATTGGAACAGGCTGCCCAGGGAGGTGGTGGAGTCACCATCCCTGGAGGAGTTCAAAAAACATGTAGATCTGGCACTTTGAGACATGGTTTAGCAGTCATGGTGGTGTTGCATTGATGGTTGGACTTGATGATCTTAGAAGTCTTTTCCAACCTTAATGATTCTATGATTCTCTACTAGTATGTAAAATTATACAGTATTTTTCCTAAATTTATTAGACAAACTTAACCTACAAGCCTTGTATGTTAAGTGTGTTCTCTGGACTGCCTAAATCTTGAGTACTCACAATGAATCATGCACCTCTTTGGAATTCAATTTCTAACTACATCATGCACTCCATAAGCAGCTAAGGCAACACTAATTTGAGGCTCTCATGGTACCTTTAATGAGACAACGACAGTGAAATCTATATGAAAGCTTCCAAAGCTTTCCTGCAGAAAGATCTGACAGTAGTTAATGAAAAATCCTCACTCACTTTCTGGGTACTTTGTTTGTTGTTGTGGATATTTTTTTTTAGTTTTAGAGTTTTATGCCTTTTCCTTGAATTATTTTAAACACTCTCCGTGACCGATTGTGAATTTTATAAACTAGCTCCTAGACTCTGCCTTTTGCACCAAATTTACATATACTCTGATCATAGCAGGTCCTCATTTCACATTTGTTCTTTTTATCACATTTGTTCACATTTGTAACAGTTGCACGACAGGGCACTGCCAAAGAACTTCATTTCATGTCCCTATTTTACATATTTCCTAAGAATTGATGATAACGTTTCAGGACACAATACAAGTCTATTTTCCTTAAAAGACAATGCTCGTTATTCAAAAATCATGCCAAGATCAGCACATGGTTGAGAACTCCAGAATGAAAGCACAAAAGGCAAGATAATACATTTCAAACATAGGAAACAAGGTAAAAAACTGAAGTATGCTATGATCCATCAGAATTTGCTGTAGTGATTACTAGGAAATTAAACAAATAAGAAGTAATTAAAAGCTGCAGTTTTCTCCTTCACAAAGTACACTATCTCATATATAAAAAATAAATGGAAATATTGTAAATTTAAAAGTCTAATTTATTTAAACTCAGAGACAAGAAACTAGTCTTTATACACGGAAATTTCCATAAAACTCACGGGGAAGCTTTGACCGTTTTAAAACCAGTACCTGGGACAAAGGAGAAAGAAAACCAGTGAGTCTTAGAAGATTAGTGTGCAAAGGAAGAGAATCTTAATTAGGTATCTGAACTCTTCTTGCTGCATTTATAGTTTTATATAGTGCTGTGGGAGACGGAATTCAGAAAGAGTGGGAGGGAGAAAGTGTGTTTGACAGAGCACAAGTGAGTGAGCACTCGTATAGGAAAAACAGGGGGAACATCAAAACAAGTTTTATCCTACAGACAGGACAGTAAAGTAGGTTGAGTGGCAGAGGGAGTGATCACAGTGACAAAAGGTAGCTGATCAGTTAAAGCAGCTGGAACAAAAAGAAGGCACAATACATGAACTTGGTCAAAAAAAAGTAAGAGCTGGACCCCACGTCATTTACAAGGGATTCCATTACAATACCATGTAAAACCATGCGAGATTAGGCAAGAGCCTGTTGGCCTTTAAGGAGAAAAGGTATTCAATTGTTCACTCGTAATATCTGCAGACTGTCATAAGTTTTTACAAACTATCTCTGCTTACTCTTCCTTTGTCTCTCCTCTTCAGAATGAAATATTGCTATCACCGTACTTTGTTCTCTCTTTCAATTTATGTCACAGAAGAAAATAAGAAGTTTATACAGTGACTACAGGAGATTCAAATGAGAATAGCATTTCTGGAAGTTTGAGTTGGGGTGAATTTTCTTCCCCCAGTTAGAAAGAAAAATCTACTTAAACCCTAGTAAATATAAAATTCCATGAAATAGTCTTAAAAGACTAGCTACCAGCCACCTTGCTACCTGAAGAAAAGTTGTAATTCACTATATGAGTTCAGAAATGGCATAACCTACTAGAGCACAGCTTAAATGGTTTACGAACAACAGCAGAGTTCAGAGTGAATAATAGTTACCTATCATTGCCGTGGTTTAACCCCCAGCCAGCAACTAAGCACCACACAGCCACTTGCTCACTCCCCCCCAGTGGGATAGGGGAAAGAATTGGAAGGGTAAAAATGAGAAAATTCACGGGGTGAGATAAAGATAGTTTAATAGCTAAAGCAAAAGCTGTGCACACAAGCAAAGCAAAACAAGGAATTCACTCACTACTTCCCATCAGCAGGCAGGTGTTCAGGCATCTCCAGGA
>Ga0065711_1035476_pt1 | contig 22277 bp, 15 predicted proteins | sample Hoacrofraction12_FD_59098 | JGI IMG/M metagenome (GOLD analysis project Ga0065711, IMG submission 59098) | Hoatzin crop microbial communities from Cojedes, Venezuela - Epithelial fraction 12 v2 (version 2) | ecosystem: Host-associated > Birds > Digestive system > Esophagus > Crop | place... | reverse complement strand
TCCTCCTGACACCCACCCTTCAGATATTTGTAGGCATTTATAAGGTCCCCTCGCAGCCTTCTCTTCTTCAGGCTGAACAAGCCCAGTTCCCTCAACCTCTCCTCGTAGGAGAGATGCTCCAGTCCCCTCATCATCCTCATAGCCCTCCGTCCTCTCAGAAACTATTTGACTAATTTGAACCACTCAAAATATCATGAAACACATGTTCACTAATCAGGTTTAAAAAACCCCACATTCAGCAGAGAGTGAAAATTAATTTTATGTTTTACAGTTATAAATATAACATCTGTCATTAGACATAAAAAATGAGACCCAAGATATTATATTAAATATTTAATTTCCTTAAAAATGTCAGTAAAGACAAACTGTTTTTTAAAAAAGCCTACTTCCCAGACAGTCCTGAGAAGCTCTGAAAAGCATCATTAAAAGCCTTCAACACTTGCAGCTGAAGAGGTAAAAATCCCTTTATCATGCTTTGCAGTCTTGGTTATTCAAAATAATCTCGACCATTCTCAGAGTCACAAGGTTGACCCTCCCTACAGGTTCCTAATTTCTATTAACTAGACAGAATTCGTTTCAGTAAAACTCTGGAGCCTTTCAGAGACCCTGCATATTAGTCCATTTGTCTTTGCTCATGCTTTTCTGTCCAGTTCCTCAGTAACAGTGTGTGTGAGCTTCTCCTAGTCTCATTTATGGACACTGTATGAAGATAACAAAACAGCTAAGGCAATAATTCAAACTTCAGAGCACCTTAAGCACTCCCCATTCCCAGAGGGCCGCTTTCTGACTACTGTGACATTTGCCTTGTTTTTTTCATGAGCATGGGACTGTGCAAGCAGATGACATGCCCATTTTGAAAGTGATTCTAAAGAAACCCCATAATTATCCTTCTCTTTCACTTTGCAGTAGAAACAAGAAGAACAAGAACACGCAGGTAGTGGCAGGGACTCCAGGAATTACCTCAGATGCTACCAAGATACAGAGACATTGTACCTGGTACCTAGATGAAGTACTGGAGAACTACAAAGGCAACACAGGAAGTTCTCTTCAAGTAAAATACATTATCTAAAAATCTGTGGTGTCATGCCCTTTATGCTGCTGAGGTTAAACAAAGAAACAGACACTACAAAGTTAAGCCCTGTTAAGGGTCACGAGGATTTGATAAGCATCTTCTCTGTCTTATTTACCCAAACAGATCTGCATCAGGAATTACTAAAACAAAAATAACACAGAGATACCACAGCAGCTAAAGGCAATAAGAAACCAATGGACGTTTTCTTTTATAGGCACATCTACCTAAGCATGAGCATATTAACCAATCATTTCTCCAAGACTTATAAGCTTAGATAGTTTCATTATTACTTGAGCATTCATTTTTCATAAGCATTTATTCAATAACATTTAGACACATCATCAGTAAACGGAATTTTTTCTTACACTGAGGTAAAATTAAAATATACCCTTAAAATTATAGCATGAAATGGCTACTATATAGTCTTAAACATTAATATGAGGCCTTAGAATTTCTGTAGTGAAAATCAATACTAAATTTTAATGTGCTTCTGTGTTTAATAAAAGATGTTTATCTTTTCTTCTGCCTACACCAGAACAGCATGTTAGCTATGTTCATTTTTCATTAGTTGACTTTACTGTATGTGATTACACTCAGTCCAATTCTCCATACCCATATAACTTAAGGTTTTGTACAATAAGATTCTTAGTATTTTTAAAAAATAAACTGTAAATACAGTAAGAGTTGCGTACAAGCCTTAGTTGCAGTAGCATGGCTTAGTCAAAGTATTTGTTCATCATTTAAAGCAAAAGAGCTGCACCATCTGTGAAGTTAGATGCATACCTTTTTACAGGCGTGCCAGCAAGTCTAATTATTATTTAAAAACATTTAACTTATTATTTATTTCTTTCAGCATTGTACATGGTTCACTTAGTCCTCATCATGTGGACACCAAATGATTTGAGGTAATACATATAGCATACATCCCACGTTGATGCCTGTATTAAAAATGGCAGAAGATATTAGCCCAAAATGTAAACCATCTCAAGTATATATATACGATCTTTTTATTATACGATAATTGAGATATTCTGCTAAAAGTGAATCTGACTCTCAAGAGCGTATCTGAATCCTTTTAAAGTTTTAACACCAGTCCAGAAAAATGAGCACATTTATAAAGTAGGAGGAATGACTCCCAGTCTATGCTTTTTTCCTGTCATGTTTAAAGGCATGAATATGAGTTCATTCAAGTTTTGAGCAAATTGTTCTCTCTCAGAAAAATCTCCAAATTAAAAAACAAGAAATAGGAGCTGAATAATATGGACACTAAAATGAATATTAGTAATTCAGGAATCGCAGCCTCAAAGAGGTTGATCATTTTCATTCCTTTCAATTTAAGTGAGAAGGGAGGTGCTCCGCTTCTCTCTGGAAGGCAGCTGGCTTACTTATCTTTTATCTGTTTCTAGAAACTAAACTTTTGTTCTTTCTACAGTCTAGCTGTGGACAGAGAAAGAGCTGAGTACGTGCGGTAAATTTACTGAAGAGTCTCAATCCTATAATCTCTTTATGCAGGCCAAACCCACCAGGAGTGCAAATTCAAACTTTCCCAGTTGAGTACAAGTATTTTGCACCACAATGACAGCTACTGTAGTTCATGCCATCTCAGTCTATAACTTTTATAAACACCAACAATAAATGAATACTAAATTGGTACAAGTCACAATCTTCCCAGTTATGTAGATTTTCTGATCAATTTTACAACTGGCACTTCTTCAACATTGCTATATGCCTTATCTCCAAATCTGGACAAGAAACCTTCACTGAAGATATACATATTTACAAAGACCTCAGGTAAGGATTTTCAGTTGAAATATTCTTAGCAGTTATTTCATTAATGTCAAGACCATAAAATTTTCAGCAAACAGTGTTTTTATTTTAAGGCAGCATTTCTGTCACTCAGAACTACATCATCATTTTTCAGAACAGGCAGTTTCATACAGTCATGCTGGAATATTAATTTTCCCTTGTTCCAGTGGTGCAAAAGAATGTAGCAAGTCTAATACTCCTAAAATACTATGTTTTGCTTAATTGCCAATCTATATCACAGTTTCCATGTGACTTGCTGCTCCACTGAGATAATACTTTATCAGTTACTTCTGCATACATCAAATTCGCATGTGTCATCAAGTTACAGAAGAAGGCAATTTTTTGCAGGTATAAGTTTGAAAATATTACAAGGACTATAAAAATTGTAAGACCTGATACTAATGTTAGTAAAGACTACTGAAATTTGCAAGGAAAGTTATGATTAAACAGTATACTTCAACACGCCTGTTGGAGGATCAAAATTGTAAACTGAAATACTGTAGACTCCCCAAACTAATTTTCCTTGTTATCATCAGAATTTTCTTCATCCTTGCTATTTGAACAGCTAGTAGTCTTCTATGTTGCTGTTGCTGCTTTCATCACTAGTTTCTTCATCATTTTCACTCTCCCCACTAGCAAGTTTCTGTGCTTCTTCTGCCATAGAAATATACAAGATCATTCATTGCTGCACTGCATTTTATATTAAAAAGAAGATAAAAAGCAGCAAGTAGGGCAATTAATTTCACCTATTTTAAATTAAATCATTAAATACTGAACTAATCCTTTCTAGCAAGTGAAGAAAGACCTGTAACAATTGTGTGGCAGTCTGCAGAGTTAAAACTATGAAGTCAGCCTGTATGCTGAAACGTGCTGTGACCACTTTGCACTTGGAATTGGCTCAACATAGCTCTAAAACCAGCACAGCTGGTCACCAGAAAATCACTCATGTATGGGAGAATGCTCAGCTGAATTAATCCACTATTTAAGCTTCTTTGTTGTTCCCATTTCCTGTAGCTACACAGCGGCAAGAGAATGGAAGATTCCCCTCTCTCTCCTCCGTGCCCCAGGTATCTTTGTATCGCAATTGATACAGGACTAGGAAGTCTTGATCACGAATAAGGGGTGTAAGCTAAAGTTAATATGAGAGAGAAAAAAACATACATCTAAACCAGGCTTGGGAGTATCCAAAGATGGATTAAACTAATCTTTGTACTTCTTTCCTTCTTATTATTTTCTTCTCATATTACTGAATTCAGAGGGACTTCCTGAGGTTAACATTCTTCAGCCTAATACAAATTTCATGACAAACACAGCTTCCATTTTGCTACAATCCGATTACCTTGATCGCGGGTAACATCTCAGAGCATCATCAGATGTCTTTTCGTGAATCTGTCTGGGGTAGTTTAAAAACTGGTTTCCTTTACCAATTTTTACATATTCTCTGCTGGAAGTTCCCTGCCCAAGCCCTGAAAGTATTGTTGAGTGTTCCTCTTCTACTTCAGTGCGGGGTTAGCCAGATTAGTTCAAGGTCTTTATTGATGCTTTGGACTAAGCTAGTGGACATTATATAGAGACAGATGATGGCAGCTCATCTGGTCCATTTTACTTGTTCTGAGTTTAGAAGACTGTTTCTAAATTTGTAAGAAGATTTCCCACTCTTTTCTTCCTCCCCTAATATACTGTAAAATGAATACTTGCAGTTGAACATTAACAACTAGATAATGTTTACTCTGACATTTTATAGTCCAAGGCAGCCTATTTACAATGTAGAAAATCCAGATGTAATATAAGTATTTCCTCAATTACTGTTTTTTTAAACACAAAGTCAGGTTCCTATTGGTACAATAATTCTCAATGTTTATCTGTGAAAGGCAAGAATGCCTCTACAACAAATATTGTAGTTGCGCTTCTCAAACTGACCCATCAACAGCTTTTCTTCAAGAAAGGGAAAAAATGCTTGGCCTCAGTATTTTCTTGTTCATAGACCAGAACTGCAATTTGACGATATATGACAAACCTGTATATGATGACAAAATAAACAGAAAAAACCCAGAAATAAGTCTGCCGCTTATGGTTTATAACAGTGAAATTATACCAATGAAAAATTTTACACATACACATGTCAGAAATGGCTATTCATAACGTGAAGAATAGAAAGCTTACTGTTACCACCCGTGCTTTTGGGTAATGTAATAATTCTGAGTAAGTGTCTGCAATGCAAAAGAAAAGATTCTTCAGCTAATGGCATTAATAATTTCAGGTAAAACTAATTCTAGAATTAGAATGGTAAGAAGACAAGTGACATTTAAGAGCAATAAGATCATAAAGATCTTAAATGCACACATGCACCATAAAGTGAGCAAAACCAACCAAAATGAAAAATTTCATGTGGAAGAATAACTCTGAGGTGAAAACTGCCCTAATTGAATCCCTCAAGATTCAGTTAGACAGTTGCTGTGCACCTGTAATTTTTCACAAGATAGTACAAAACTCACTGTTCTTGTTATGGGAAAGTGCCCAGTATTTTGGATTTTGCCATCCTGCCCCCCGTTACCAACCTTCCTTCTCCACTGCATTTTCTACAAAAAACAATTAAATGAGTGGAAATGGAGGTTCCCTTCCCCATCCTAAAGAGCAATGCGTGCAGGAGCTTGTGACCAACTAACGAACAGGGAGTCAGGAGAGATCAGCTGAGGTCACTTGGAGACAACAACAGCAATGGAGATCCAAGAATACAGTTCTGAAGCCAACTACTCAGTCAACTTATGGCAAGCAGGCAGGCAAGAGAAACAATTCTAACCCACACAACCATGTGTTGGATGCTTCCAAAGTTGTGCTGCTTCATAAACAGCAAAATATATAAACACATTTATCATCAGGAGTTGTTGCTGAGAAATCATAGTAATAAATGACACAATGTATCACCTTCATCAATGAGTATTTTTCACTATAAACCAGATTCACATGTAAACCTAGGTCTGGGAATGCAAGGCCGGCTAATCAGGTAATTAATACTGCTGACAAATCTTCACAAGAATTAAGAAGTATTCACTGCAGAATTTGTGCCCCAGAGTACCTGAGTCCATAATACCTAGTCATGTTGTTAATTTGTTATTTTAATAAGGGAAAATTTACCTCTCCCAACTGTTCTATTAGTGCTTCTGTCTCAATTTTCAGTTTGTTTATTGATGCTTTCTTCATCATCATCTGATATTTCTCCCAGTGGCTCATCATTATTTTGATTTTCGTTAGCGCTTGGCTCACCAAGATTCATTACTGAGTGCTTTCTTCATGTTCCTAGATTCTTTTTCATCTGAATTTAAAAAGTAGAATAATCTATTAATAACAACAATATCAAACAATAGCACTCACAGAGCATTTTATATGTCCGGACTAACTCCCAATCACCTGTTCATTAATGGTGATTACTGATAACATTTTTTTGTATATAGTTTAAAGTATTTTTTATTTAATGATTACATCAAAAAGGTTCCTTTTAAAAATTCACTTAAAAGAGTTTATGAAATGTAAAGATATTAATATTATACCTGAAGAAAAAAGTTATAATCTTTTACTGCAAGTATGCGATGAGACCGAGATGGTATCTTCCACCAGTAAGAGCTCAGAATGCTAGGTGGCTAAACCTCTCTTGTCTATACACGCATCCGATTTCAAATGCAATCATCCTGTTGACACAGGACAAAAAGCTGAATCAATGTGTTCATCAATGATTAAGTTTTTGAATTTAAAAATCACTCCTAGGCTACAAACAGAATCACATTACTGGGCTCGACTTAGTCTTGGTCATATTAATTTTACCAGCTTTGTCCCATAAGATTCAGTCACAAAGAAATTTTTGTAAAATTAGACATCAAAGAATACAGTAGCAAGGAAAAAAAAAGTAAAGAACATTTAAAATTTTATATTACTTGAAAAAGTCAAAGAACTGATGCAGACCAGAATGTCTTTATGGAAACATCAGTTGCTGTTCCAGTGTAATAATGAGTTACACAGACTATAGGAGAGAATTGACATCTTTAGTTTAGACAAAAATACCCATGTTGTTTGCAAATAACTTTTTTTTAATCATACAATTAATTTTCAGAACATGTACAATCATATTGACCAATTCATAGGATAACGCTAAACAGATGACAAGAATCTAAGTACGTACTTAAGACTTCCTTTGTTCCTAACACAACAATGTATGTCATTTCAGACTTCCAAGATAACTCGATTTCACTGTATTCTTGTGGGAAAGTTAATATTTCTTTCTTTTCTTTTTAAGAATTTTTCTTGTTATTTTTCACAATAAAGAGTTTTGTCTTTAGTAGAATGCATACAGGCAAATTCCTTTCTGCAAAATTGGCTGCTCTCTAGCCTTGTTCTCAATGGAAAATCACAGGTCAAATTCTGCCATTTTGCCAAGGGGGTTGTTTTCAGGTAAGTTTGACCCCTCATTCCTTGGAACTTATAGTGAAAGGGAGTGTCTGCTGCCAATTTTTAGAGAAAGCATTTTCTCAAAAATGTATGTGAGTATTTTGGGGCCAAACCCTTCGTGCAACACAATGTTTCAGGTAAGAAAAATCAAAGCAAAGTCAAGGCAATGAGTCAGTACCATGTATTTTCGGTCTACCCAGCTGGGAAGGCAGTAAGCAAGAACTAAAATATGTGATTTTGCACAAGCCTGCACTTGTGTGTAAAGGTCCGTACAAATAAGGGAAGGCATATGGGAATAAAGAACATCAGAAGAGGGTGCATATGCTCAGAGGGGAGTATGCAAGAACAAGACTGTATGGCATTAAGAGGGAGAAATATGATGCATTTTCTTTAAGAGATAACCACCTTACTCCTCCCATCCATCCCCTTCATTAATACCCCTTCTATTTCAAAATTACCAACTATTTCTCTTGCAGTAGTAACTATAGATTTCAATTTAAACTCAGACCATCTTAGTCTTAACTCACACTTAGTTTTGAAGTCTTGTGTTCCAATATTAGACCTGAAGAAGTGTTTCTGTGTCCAGTATTTATCTATTTTTCCTCAGTTATGCAAACTCGTCCAACAGAAGTCATTATCTCTGTCCTCACACCTTGCCTAGGTCTTTAGCTCATTACAAATATAAAAATGCTGTCACAGGAGTCATTCTCACACTGTTCTTTCCTTGCTGGCATAACAAATATTTAATAATATAATGGAAAAAGGAATAATTAGAGCAAAAATGTCCAACACAGTCCCCATCCATAATGGCCTACAATTTGGTAATTTATTTCCCCCCCCCCTAGGGAATGGGAACTGAGATTTAAATCCACGCAGCCAAAATGAACCAAGTTTCAAAAAAACCCTCAGAATGTACAGCTACTCAGATTTCAGGAAAAGGAAGATCAGCATTCTCACTCCATATTTTCTTCTGTCCTAGGAGAAAGGATGGGTGCCTAACTCTTGGAAAAGGCTCGGGATGGAAACTCTTCTGAGGAGACTTAAACTCCTCGTTTCCAGTTTGCCGGCATAGGAGGCTGCTCAGTTCAGTACACTGAATTACAAGCAACCCTCCTTAGGCATCTAACCCTTCCCCACAGTGGCTATTTATTTATCATTATTGCCAAAATGGAAAAATTTGAAAAAAATGGAAGAGAGAACTTACAAAAGATATTTGCATGGGGAATTAACAATAATTCAGAGTATACTTCACTTCAAAACATGCATGTCCAACTTCCTTGATTCTTGATTTCTAGATTCAAGTAATGTAAATAAGATTTTAATAACTGATCATTGTATTACTTTAAAAAAGTGATCTATTTCTATAGTCTGTTTGAGATATAAAATGAAATTTTCATGGAACTCCTCTGTAGAATTTCCCTACACTGGACAAACCTTCTTGACTGCCACTCAAAGTTATTGATGCAATCATAATTTCAGACTCTCCAGCTTCGTTAAGTACAAACTTTATTTTGGAGCAATTATTCTGTAGCATGTCTGACACCAGGTGTCAGTTCCATGTCAGTCTGGCTGGAGGGCATCCACCACGTATTTACTGAACTCTGTAACACGCTGGTAAAAGACAAATGTTTTCTTATTGTTACTGCATAAAAGACTGTTCTCTACAGAGCTATATTCAGGAGATAACAGAACTAAAAAACATGGTTCCCATAGCCTGAAGTATGTTTACAGGCAAATGATTTACTGAGATAAGCACTCATCCCACAGACGAAACTTTCTCCATAAAACCAGATAAAAACAGGTGCCAAGACAGCATATTCAGACCTGGGGGGGGAATCTTTCGCACAAAAAAAATTCTTTTGTGGCTGCACAACTATGAGTTGCTTATAACATCTACCATATATCAACCCATCATAAGTGTCTCAGCTGAACAGTCACATCCACAAACCATTGGTAAATTTAAAGAAGTGCAAACTGTACCTGTATTTTCTTACGTCATCTGGGGAAGAATGCTGGATGAATTCTTATTTTTCACACTTTTGGATGAAATGTCCCATATATACATTGCAATAAACGTTCCAGTAGTCAGAGGGGGGAGCAAAAAAAGCATACGAATATGAGAAATACTAAAAATTGCATCATTAGTCACCAAACTGATCTCTATTGAGGTGCTACAGCCACAGCAAAATAAAATACCCTGTGATAAGCCTATACTAAATATTAATTCTCTACAGAAAAATGGATTTGTTGAAAAATGAACATACGTGAAAATGAAGGACAAAATACTTCCAGACATAATACAATGCATTAGTAACTCACTCTTCAAACTGAAAATTTCCTCCTTTATAAAGTATCAGAAAGGAATAGTCATTTAGCTTGTTACCTTTCTCCTTTCCTGCTCTCCACAAAGAAAAAGACATTTTATCTCACATTTTAACAAGCCTGCTATCATCCAAGCTTTTCCAGGAGTATGGTGAATAATGAATTTTTTCTTTGCAATTAATTTTAAGGCAACCCAGATCAAAGTTGGGCTCACTGACAAAAAATAAGGCTTTACAATAGCTCAAATTTTAGAACAAGTTTATTTTTAAGTCATGTCCAGCAGACAAAAGCATGCAGCTCAAACTTTGTTTTCTCTGGCTGCCTGAGATGCTGTTTTCTCCCCTCTGTTTGTGTTCACCCTAGGCAATGGCAGATCACACTGACTGCAGCTGCGTCCTCTGTGCCACTAGTCTCTTCAGGACATCTACCGTATGTCAGAAAGACAAGCTGGGATAGAAAACATACAGTTCCCGGCACATCTTGCTAACCTGCAGTTCAAGACCGTGGTCATGAACAGGTGAAGGGAGGAACCAGGGAGGCCGGTGTGCCAAGATTTCTTGCTGAGGGTTTCCTCCCAACGGCCATCAGCCACCTCCTGCTGACAGACCTCCCACTGAGCAACCATGAAAAGAACTGGAAACTACCTACATTGCTCAGAGGATTTAAGACCTATTAAAAAACCTTCCTGGCAATATTTGTATAGCACTTATTAATCAAAAGTACACAGAGGGGTGAAATCAGACCTATTGTTCAACAGGTATGTTAGAGATTCACTTTGCGGAGGAGACACCACGCTTACCACTTGTGGTCCAAATCCTCAACTGCCTTATACTAAAAATAGGTGATTTTCCACACAGAGAAAACAAAATACACTCTCCTCTAAAATTATTACAATATTCCAATAAAAATACAGCATTTTGCAGCTTTTGCTGAATAAAGGTAGTGAGCTTCCAGTCTCTACCATGGCAAAAAAATGTTCTGATCTGAACACGAGTCCCAAGAAAAGTTTCTTCTGCATGTTTATGTTTCACTTAAATATAATTTGTGACACAGAAAGCCCACATACAGTAAGTACCCATCTGGGGTCAATGGCATCATTGTGTTCTTTGACACACATTAAATGATGGCAACAGTGGAAATGACATTTATTGACTCTGTTTCTCTCAGCAGTTCCGTTCACTGCCTTCAACTTTTTTGTTTACAGCTCCCAGATATGTGTCTCCCCTTTTTAATGGTTCTTTGAGAATGACACTGAAAACATATTTAAGCAGCTGGAAGTGCTCCAAACAATAAGTATATGAAGTAACTACGTTAAAGCATAAAGAAAGCTTATTTCTGCTTCTTGAACCTTCAAATCCCCTCAGTTAATCGTCCTTGGAAGCCTTATAAATAGATCTGTATTATCAGTAGCTTCCACAAACACTGTATCACCATCAGCACAATCAAACCACACAGTATTTACATTCTTGGTTATAAGGGTGGTGAAAATAGTACTCCAAGAAATAAACTCAGAGACAGAAAATTCAAATGTGAAAGTTCATGCTACAGCTACTAAATTCAGAGAAGATTTATCTAGTGTCCTACAAAGTTTCCCTTCATCTTTCAAATCCAAACCAACAATTTCAAAAGTACAGCTATGATAGTATAGGGACATGACAGAAACAAGTTTCTTTAAAGAGAGTTTAGTAACTGCCCTCAGAGTTTCTGCATAATGGTGCCCACTCCAGAAGTGCATACTACTTCCAAATGACACATACAAATGTTGGAACCATCATTTACATCCAGAGAGCTCTGTATTGCCCGAGTAGTTATCAGTCTCTCTCAGTGCCACACACAGCCCCAAGCAGAGCCAGGAGCTGCTGCTACTTCTGTGTCTACGTGGGAGAAAGGAGCAAGCCTGGAGCTACACCTTCTCCTGGATGTGTTCCTGGTGCTGCTTCGTTACATGTTTCATGTGGCACCAGAGCAAACTCAGGCTGGGAAAACACTGAGCAGTGCAACGTCGTAGGGCTCATGAATAGAAAGGCAGCAGTCGGTATGCGTCACAACTCAGTAAACTGCGTGTGTTATTTCACATTACACTACAGGCAAACTCTACTTTTTTTCAGTCCAGAACACACTTGTCTAGAGGGAGTATTCTTTTCAACATAGATCATGTGGAAAGCCATACATGTGTAATAAGCAATGCTAGGTCTATAGTCTTAAGGGACAGCGAAGTTCCTTGACTAACTAAGCATTTTTAAATTTCAGCAAAAATACAGAGGTAATGAAATAACCATTGAATATCGGGATGTGTTAACCTAGTATACACGTTGCAGTCAAATAATCTTCTTGTACCAGAGCTGAATGATAAAGAACAACTTCTTTTTATTCTAGAGCTAATGTTCCTACTTTTTGATTAATTCTATAGGTACGTACACAGAATAATGTGACTCACTCCCTTTGCAGAAAGAAAAGGCTTCCCTTTAAGAAGTGGCAGAAAAATCTCATTTCTGATTAGCATTATAGCAGAATAAATCCAGATGTACATCCCTGAAGTCCTTAGCATTATCCCAAGTTCACATTAGCACAAGTTCCCAGTCTGGCAACTCAAGATGAGTTTACAAACACACATTATCCCAAGTTCACATTAGCACAAGTTCCCAGTCTGGCAACTCAAGATGAGTTTACAAACACAACTTATAAATGCAAAATACAATTTTTAAGAGAGTCACAGACCAAGAAGATGAAAAATACCAAGCCTTCGGTTATCTGAAGCAAGAAGACATCTATTTCAGTTGATTCGATATTTAGGTCAGATATTGGGAAAAAACCCCACACAGTTTCATTATAAGGGTAGTTGAACACTGTAATAGCCTGCTCAGTGAAGCTGTGATATCTACATCTTTGGAGAGACTTGTTTCTTCACTGGATGAAGCCCTGAGCAACATAAGTTTGCCCTACTTTGAGTATAGCATTGGTCCAGATGACCTCCAAAGGTCTCTTGCAACATATATTCCACAATTCATACACCTGTTTTCAAGAATACAAAAATCTGAGTCAGCATTTGCTATGCGTACAAGTTCAGCACAGAAATTCTAGAAATTAGTTCTCAGCAGACTTTCCATACTGAAATTGCCTTTACACTGGCTCTCCCAGGGAGGCGCAGAATCTTGTCATGAAGCATCATTGTGATGCACAAACAAGAGGACATCATGACTTCAAGATCAGAAGCATAAAAAAATCATAGGATCTGGTTTATTTTGGCATGCCCATAGCTTTCTCTTAGCCTTACAAGAACTTCAGCTTTGGTCCTTGAGGTTTTCAAAGCTGTGAAGATAATACAGGGCAGAAGCCTGCACACATTAATGCCCTTGACAAAGTTTCTGTTAATGTTGGGGCACAGAATCGGCCCTGCAGAAACATTTTCACAATAATTTTTTCTTTTTTTTTTTTTAATTGTAATGAGTTTACATATTCTATATAAAACAAAACCATGTTACATTTATTTATCTGTATGTTTATCTATAGTAATAATAAAAATATTTTTAAAATTAAATGACAAGTCACAGAACATGAAGATGTTGAGTTCCTAGAATGTAGATTACCCAATACTAATAACATTTTTTATTTGATCTAAATACCAATCGTGCCAAGTGAAACACAGGTTAAAGATTTCATCCATCTATTTCCAGTCTTTCAAAATTAATTGGGTGACAAATGATAGCATTATCAATCTCTAATTGCTTAAAAAAGCATGTAATAGATCAGCTGCAAAACCAATGACATCTTCTTACCCTGGTAGTGCTTGAATTGATTCACTTCTGAAAAGCAAATACAAACAGCTGTTTCACATTTCAGTCCACCTGATGCAAAATCTGTTCCTCAACTCTAAGATTTCTTTAACTTGAAGCTGTGTGGTGATCTTTTTAAAAGTTCCACTTCAACATGCACTATTGAATTGCTAAGCCTCATGCCTACTTAGATTTTCCTGATTAAGTAACAAGTATTTTAAAGCAAGTAACACTTTAAAAGTTAGCAATTGTTAAATGATTTATGTTTTGGCCCCAAAATACATAATTTTTCATTTTGTCTATCTGTCTGCTCCCAAAATAGAAATAGTAACTTTAAAAGGCATTAATTTTCTATTCATGGTATTACTAAATTCCTGAGGCAGTGAAAATTTTCAGCAATTTCAGCACAAATTTGCACAAAGATACAAACTGAAACTTTGGTATCATTTCATCTACTGCATGAATATAATGGAATTTAAAACATCATTCAACAGAACATCTAAATAAGAAATTAAACACTTTTTTTTAGGTCTTGGGACAGCATGTTTTTATTTAGCTTCGGTTACTGAAGCAATTAATTCATATTGACTTAACATCTAACTCAAAGAAAAAACCGCAACAAACCCAGAAAACCAATCAGAACTTTCCCAGTGTTTTCTACAAGTTCTTGAGGTGGGCTTCTTCCCTGCGATCTCCATCTCTATTAGAAGTGATCTATCTATCTATTTAGGAGGTGCTAGAATTTGTGATTATCATTTCCCATGGCCTTGATTTTCCACTGTTAGCAAACCCTCATCAGTACATACCAACTATTTAGTAGTAGCGGATCATTGCAACAGGGCAATATAGAACAAACATATAAAGACTTATTAAAAATAAATGTGTCTAATGTATACTCTTTGTCACTAGACAAACAGAAAATTAAGCTTCTACATTGTAACTGTCACATACCTTACCCTGCATTCGAAGATCTTATGTGCCACATCTCATTGAACTCACGTTTGAGCCCATAGCAGTTATTTCACACCTCACATAAGACAGAGGTACCTTGGCCCATCCCTTAGATAACAGCAGTCTGAAACCTACCCGGGAGAGAACAGACAGCGTGCAGCCCCTCCAGATCCACTGAGCTGTTGTTGGCATTCAAGGAGAGCAAGTGTGGACAAGATAGCTCTGGAAACAGAGTAAAGCCGTAGGCCACGCAGTCCCTTTCCCTCTGTCTAGCAAATCCCAAACCAGGTACATAGGAAGGGTTATTTGACATTTTTGACTGTAAAATGGTGACTTTCTTCAGCACGAGGAGCAACAGCAGTATCTAGGGTTGTACAGCAAAGAGGCACCCAGAAATTACTGTGAATTGAAAATGAAAAAGATTTCTTGCACTTTCACAAGAACCTAACCTAAAAAAGCCTCCAGTAGCTACAAAACCCTACCTTCTTCCTCAACAGTAGCTACAGCATCACTTACATATCAAAATACAGAAATTGAATGTAGAAGTTTGAACAAACATTTAAGAAAAAAAGCTTAAATTTGACACATCACAAAAATTATGCCAAGTGCAGTAAGTACAACACTTAACCTAGTTTGCCCTTCAGAATGTGCACTTTTTATTATAATTCTAATTTGGTCCACTGGGTGGATTGTTCCTCTTTTATCCACTAGGCTTGATCAAATCAGTGCAATAGAAGAACTGCTGATGCATGAAATGATAGGTCAATGTAACCTTGTCATGGAATAATGTCCCCGCAAATCACAGTAAACAGATACAACAATTCATTTTATATGCTCTAGGTATTAGGCATAAATTACCAAAACCTAAAGCAGGAACATTTTTACTTAAAATATAATATATTGCTACATACTACTATATGAAAGACTCATTTAAATAACTTCTTAACATACAATAAGGGGAAAAACACTGACATATAAATGGTGGTTGTAGTGGCCATTACCAAATCCCCTTCAACCACCACTGGACTTTCCCAGATCAATATAACTGAATTTTTTCCTATGGCCTTCATACAATGAAAGCTTTCTAAAAACTTTTGGCATCCAGATGTGTCTTTCTTTTCTTGCTTTGTCCATTACAGATGTTTCTAGAGTGAGTTCAGCTAAACAGCAGGCACAGTACATTTAGCACAATTTTACATATAAAAGTTCTTTGTTTTTTCAAATTTTTTTTTTAATTTTTAATTAGTTTACCACAAGAAAGTTAGCTGAATTGTTAAAGTTTCCATATACTTAAAAAGAGATTTGTCTATGAGATGATTCATGATCATATAAGAAAATGCTTTGTAAGACAAGTGTAAAGGTAGTAAAAACCTGAACTACCACCCCAGTAGTCACACGCAAAGACATCATCCTGTAAAACATATTGGAAACATTAATGTGTGATTTTATTCTTGATAGCATTAGATGTTCTATAAGGATCTCTGCTGCACACCACTATTAGTACAAAAATCTTTGTTTAAAACTTTTAGAATAAGCTACATATGTGTTTGATCATATATACACACATTTCTACAGACTAGGGTGGCTTGGTAGGTATACCTCTTAAAGGAACTTACAAGGCTAGCGTTGTGTAATTCTGAGAATATATGCTGATACTGTTCTTCTGTAGCAACAGTAAAATGTAATTTAAACAAAATTTCAACGGTATTTCTAACTGGAGTCTCCAGTCTTGAACGATTTGCTGTCTGTGACATCTGCACAAAGGACAAATTCTGTGTACTACTGAGTATCTCACGGGTGCTGAGCTGCTGAGGTGGGTGGGGTTGTTTTTCTTTCCTAGCATATCCTTAGGTAGTTATAGGGATACTATCCTTTTAATTAAAAATGTTTAATTTTATGAACAAACACAGAGAAACTATTTTTAACTTTAGGGATCAGTGAATGGAAAAAACCTTACATTATTATTTTATGTTAGACAATAAATGTTTAAAATATGTATGTTACACATAGCTGCATAGTTTAACATGAAAAAATTGAGCAAAATAACTTTAAAGGCTGAAACATAATGTTTATAGTTACACATTTAACATGGGAAAGAGGTGTTGGAAACAGGTGTTGTAAAGGTTTCATTTTTCATTCAGGACATGAGCGAGAACACACACGTGTTCTCATGATAGATATCTCAAGTACGGTACTCTTGTCAGAGCAATTTTTCAGAAAGTGGACGTGTCAACCACACAATCTACACTGTAAAACCAAGACATCATGCTACAAAGTCATTATTAGTTTTAATCAGAGTCTGCCTGGCCACATGGAAGAGATCATATAAACATTAATAATATTTCTTAAAAACCTGAATAAAAATTTCAAACTAAAAATATTAGACATTAAAATATGCTACTTATGGCCTTATAATCAGCTTAATAACAAACACACTTTACAACTTCTTAAGAAAAGACTTGGAAATTAGAAACACTACTTAAAAAAACCCCCACATTATCTATCTGTAGTCACAGATAGCTCATAAGAAAATATAACTGGAACGATCACTTCTGGCATTTCAAAAACACAAAAAATAAAATAAAACATAAAGAAATAATTTTTAAATAAGTTTGGTGACCACATCCACTAGAAAATCTACTAGAGTTATCTGAAGGCTGCTATAAACAGAATCAGCTGGTTTTGCCTTAATCTTTGGCTGAAAAGGCCTTTGACACAGTAACTACATGCAAAAAAAAAAAATCTGCAGCTTCTCTAGATCAAAAATAAAGCTATCTATATTTAGAGGTCAGTCTTCAGGATACATACATTTTGGTATAGCATACAGATCAGAAGCTCAGTAACAAAAAGCAGAATTCCTGGATACAGTAGCTGTGCACCCTTGAAAGCAAGAGACCAGCACCTCTCTGCTCGCCTTGCCAGCACTGGCATTTATAAAGCTTTCCCCTGCCTCCACCTCACTTTGAAGCAGCCAAAGCAAGCTGTGTTTTGTTGTAGGGCTTTGGCTCTCCCTCACAGAAGGCAAACAGCTGTCAGGGAAGCAAAATGTTTTATGTTTGAATTCCATTGCAGGGCCAGACCCTGCTCCCTTAAAAGACAGAGAAAGTTTTTCCTTTTACTTAATTAAGAGCAGAAAGAGGTCCTGAATAGCAAGTTTTTTCAGTGATGTGTGTATTTCAATGGAGTAAAGTGACAGGCAGGCAACCGTGCTACCACCTGAGGAAACGGTCAAAATTCAGACATCTCATCGACACCCCAGACGCGATCCTACTTGCTGTTCTGACAGCAGATGAGGAAGGCCACTGAAATCACCGCGGGAGCACAGCATAGGCAATTAGCAGATTTCCCTGTGGGTGCCTGTAGCTGTGCCTACACTCAAGAGTTGCTCCACCTAGTAGCAGGCCTCTCCCAGAGCCCCAAGCGAGCACGGGCAGCACCACCTCACAGCTGCCACTCTTCCCCTCACCTCCACCTCGCCTGCTGATGGTTTTTGTGCCCTGCGGAGGGCTGAGGGCTGGCACTCCCTCCCGCTCCCCCGGGCAGGTTACTGCTCAGCCACCTCATCACAGCTGGGTCTGGTTCAAAGACACTTCGCAGGGGCTGGCTCAGGAGTGGGAACAAACAGCTCAAGCAGAGGGAGGGGAGGAAAAGTGAGCAGGGACTACTTAACCGGGCTGAAGCAGCACCGACCCCGAATACTGAACTGCATCTCTCGTGACAAACAGCCATCACCCAATGCGTACAGGAAACTCACCACAGCTTGTACCTTGTCTTGGGAATACATACGTAAGGCCATAAAAACATGTTAGGAAATTTATCCTGAGAGAAATAGTGTCTTGGAAGGGCTATCACCTTTCAGGTGTTAACAACTTCACCATTTTCATCTTTTTGTACAATGCCATAAAGGGACAAGGTAAAAGTCAGGGCTACCTGCTTGTAGAATCACATTTTATTCTTTAAATTAAATCAGCTTTCGTGTTACACAGGCATACAAAAAGGTTTGGAAAGTAGTAAACACATATATTTTAACTCACTCCTTTCCAGTAACGTGAGGAAATAATCTTCGGACACCGCATTCCACGCTTCAGCCTGCGGTGACTTTCCGCCTCCCGCAGCAGCGCGACGGCCGGCCTGGCACCAACCACTCGGGGAGGCCTGGGCCCAGGCCCCAGCCCGGGTGGAAGGCGGACGGGGCAGAGACCCCCCGCTGCGGGGCTGCAGGGAGGGCGGAGGGTAGGGGCAGGGTGCCCGGGTATCTTGGTGCCCCAGGGGTCTCGGTGCCCCACGGCCGGTCCAGGTGGCCAGGGCCGGCGGGGGTCAGAGGCGAGGCCCCGCGGCTACGCGCCCGTGCAGCTGGGAGCAGCCTGGAGGGCGGGAATGGGCCCCGCTGTGCGTGGTTTCTCAGCGTCAAGGAGCACCCGGGGAAAACCGAAACAGTTATAAAGCTGCCACGCTCTTTCTTTTTGGAGAGGGTATAATTCAGCCGCACAAACAGCTGTCAACAACGTTGTGGACCCGCAGAGCGTAAATCCAGTCATGAAGGGATGAGACAAATCGGCGACTGTTAAACACAACCAGCGAAGAGCGATTCCAGCTCAGGAAGTTTCCAAAGCACTGTTCCCCAGAACCTGAGAGGCCATGCCAAGGGGAGTATCTGTTTTATATATGCCTTGGGTTTAATCCACTTTCCTTAAGCATCTGTTACTGGAACACAGGCTCCCAGGTTAAACAGACCTTTGGTCTGGCTCATGAGAGTTCTGCATCTCCGTTCTGCTGACCTTTTCCCCTGAGCAAACCATGTCAAGCTTCTCCATTTCTGCTTGTCAAAGGTAGCTGCGTGTAGCTGGGACCCTTCCTGCATGCTGGGACTCCCCAATGACTCTTCGTTTGGCTCCCGGGCCTGTGCAGTGCTGCAGCTTCCCTGGGGTCTTACACACACACACACACACACAGCCCCCCAAAGGCACCAAAGTGATGTTAAACAGAGGTAGCTGGGGTACTGTTGGGCCTTTCCATTACTGTGGAGTGGGTGAAACACTCTGACCCCAGAGGCAAGAGTCAGAGCCCTCCTCAGAAGTTAGAAACAGCTGCACCTTGGTGGGGACGTGTTCATGCAAACCTAATCACTGAGAGCTAAAGGTGGCAAGATGCGATCCTGGCTACGTTGTTCTGTTGCCACAGGCCACAAAAACTCAGGCATGAGCTGTGTTCACTAACATGCCACCTGTCCCTGGGCAGGTCTTTGGGGCTGACCCAGCATTTTTTGTGAACCTTGTCAGCTGGCGTATTGCTTACTGTGGTCTAGTTTGAAGTGATTTCCTAATGACTTATTTTAAATGAAAACAAGTTTGATAAAAGTAAAAACGTGAGAAAAGTGTAATTTTTACACACACAAATGTCAGAATTTATTTGTAGAGTTCAAATTATAAAAATCCTTGGTATTAATCATCATTGACAGAGCTCTGAAGGCATCTCACACTAACAGGCATTAGTGATGTATTCAGATTACTTGGTTAGGATTAATAGAGGATTGACTTTCTGACCAGCAATTAAAAAATGTTGCACCTTTCAAAAAACAAGCACTCTTTTATGTCAGCTGAACAGCTGAAGACGAATCTTTTCTTTTTAAAAAATCCAATTTTGATACCAGGTTGTAACATGTGCATAAGAAACTTCTATACACGGAAAAGGAGAGCAGAAAGTCAGGTCAGCCACTTTGTTTGTCTCTGACTGCTGTAAGACTTCATGGCTTAACCAACAAGAAGGACATCTCCTGAAGGCAAAAAATCAGATGAGACTATTTTATGCTTTTGATTTACCTTTTTGAATAAATGATGATAGATAAAAGTGATATCACTGTAAAAAAACTGCTGTGGAATCAGCAGCAAGTCAAGAGGTTCGGTTGCTTTGATTAAGATTTTTCACGTGGCATTGAGAAGGCAGGAACTCAGTCATTTCTGCAGTAAGGTTTCATGAGACTGCTCTTACTGCTTTTGAGATCAAGCACAATACATTCAGGACATATTAAGGATGGCATATTACCTAGTCTGTTAGTTTTAAAGGGGTGAGGCATGCCTATAATTGGAGGTAATCTTCATTAGATCATTTATCTTATTCTATTTTATAAAATGTGCTTTGTTGTATGCTGTACTTTCCTCTTATACCTTTTAAATAGGAAGGAATGTTTTCTAAACCAAAATAACAAATAATTAATACAGAATTGGCATATGCTCTGCAGGTGGAGGCTCAGCTGTGATTTAACAGTCTGGCTGTGGGAGCAGGCTGAGGACTGCAGCACCCCTAGGCTGTTGCTGCCCAGAAGGAACTGTGCAGAGGGGAGCAACTCCTCACCCAGAGGCAATGGATAACTGCAGCAGATCCCTTGAAGGGCAGAGCTTCTGCTGTCAGAATACCCAGTCAGCTCAGGGACAGCAGAGCCATGTCCCAGAACATCCCGCCTGCTCTGGGGTGGCCAGTGTCCCTGCAGGGCACACAAGAGCTGCAGCTATCTCTGGACCTTGTGCAGAGAAGGCAAATTCCACTTGCCCATACCCCACGCGCTGTCTTGCAGATCTGTACAAAAACCATGGGGAATCTAAGCCTACATCATCACTCTAATTGTTTTTACCACCATCTAAGTTTTTCATCTTTGACAGTGTGTATAACTTAATTAGGATCTGGTTCTCGAGTGTATTGAAAAGCAACCGAACAAACCAAATAATTGTATAATTCTAATACATCATACTGAGTATTCAAAATATCTAATTGCTGAAGCTTATTAAAAACAGGCCTAAACTTACCCTCCTCCTTCCCCTTTCTTGAACATGCTCAGTAAGCAGCAGACACTCCAATATCTAGATCAGAATCCAGATCTGAGGGTTACAGCTGATACCTGACACCTGTTTTAAATTGAGTCTAGGATGAACGAATGCATATAATAAAAAGACAAATGAGGTCCTAATGTATTTAGGCACTTTGTAAAGGATTAGTTTAATGCAACACACTATTCTGCTTTATTGGCTGTTTAATATTTAATATTTCTTATCTGCTTAAAGCTGTGGTTCTAATGAGAAAAATAATTGAATGGTAAATCTAGAAGGTAATTCCCACGTTTAAGTCTCAGTGACTTCAGTACTCTGCAATCACTGTATTTAGCTTAGGAAACTTGCTTCTTCATGCTTACTGTGATATTTCAAAATAGTGTAATTGTGCACAGTGGTCTGAGTTTTTGCGGGGCAGCGGAGAGAGCAAACCCCATGAAGGCAACTCAACAGCTGCATGCTGGAACACCCTACAGAGAGCTCTGGGGCTGTACCACAACTCTCATGAGTCATGTGGGGAAACTGGGGGAAGTGAATCAGCCAAAGGCTTCTAAAATTCTTGGGTTTGGTGTCTCCACTCTGCATTCAGGGGGTAGAGAAGGGAACCAGGACTCTTTCTTAGTGTTGATATTTGTCGGGGTAAGGAAATGTGGCCCATGAAAAGGAAAGGTTCCCTAGCTGCTTTGTCTTCTGCCTCACCCTCCTTGCTGACAGAAGAGTAATGATCTTCAGATCCATAAACATCTTTTTTCCCCTTGTGGGAACAACTGTTATAAGCCCTTCCTCCAATGAGAAAAAAACACTTCCCTGGAGACTGCCAGGATGCACCGGGCATGTTTAGTGTTGTTCTTTGCACGTTCAAGATCCTGTTGGGGTAGGAGAGTTACAGTTCCAGAGTTTACATGCATTAACCGAGCTGCACTGGCCAGTTTTAAATAATGTTAAGGGGCACCTACTTCCCCTAACAAGATTGCTCATGGTTCGAGTCTCTCTAACTTAACTATTCAAGCACTGAGCACAGCCTTGATGACAGCACTTTGCAAGTAGGTTCTCAGCATCATTGTACAATTTATGCAAGCATTTTATTAAGAA
>Ga0065711_1035475_pt1 | contig 22278 bp, 17 predicted proteins | sample Hoacrofraction12_FD_59098 | JGI IMG/M metagenome (GOLD analysis project Ga0065711, IMG submission 59098) | Hoatzin crop microbial communities from Cojedes, Venezuela - Epithelial fraction 12 v2 (version 2) | ecosystem: Host-associated > Birds > Digestive system > Esophagus > Crop | place... | reverse complement strand
CTCCAACCTTCACATCCTCCACCAGTCCCTCCTTGTTTGTTAACACGAGGTCCAGCAGCGCGCCTTTCCTTGTTGGTTCCTCCACCACTTGCATCAGAAAGTTATCATCGATGCTCTGTAGGAACCTCCTAGATTGCGCCTGCCTAGCTGTATGGCCTGTTTTATATCAGTGCTATATTCCAACAATGAAGTTTACAGTAATTTCTATTCTCCAAAGCACAATTACAGTCATTAATAAAACCACCGTGACATACGTGGATCCTTAATAAATACAACAAAGTCCTATAATTAGATGCTTTTCTCAGTTTAGAAACTGCTCCTTATACTGTCTGAGATTCATGCCTCATGTGACTTATGCAGGAAGTCAGATTCTAGCTTTAATTTCTTCTTTCTTGTGTTCTCTGTATTGATGGATAACTTTCTTACTTGGCTGGGAAGTTAACAAGAGAGTGTTCCTGTGATGCCCAAGTAGGAACCAATATTAATCCACCTAAGAAAACGCAACAAAACAGAAAGAAAATATGAAAGAAATTGTAACAGACAGTGACAATTTATGAGACAGGCCAAAGCCTTTATCTTTTCCACCTTCAGAAGTGAAGCAATTAATAGCCACCTCAGAGCATTACTTATAAGTTTCTCCCTGTGGTTGTGCATAAAGATGATGGAATAGGAAGCTGATTCCTACTGGACTGCTCCAGAACCTTTCAGGTGCGTACATCTGTTATCTGGACTTCCAATAGTGGAAAACCTCCAAAGTGATTATGTACTATAACTACGTCAATTTTTGACATTTTTTTCAGGAAATTACACTAAATTCAAGTTTGTATGGGAAGGTCCTTTTTGCTGAGACAGTTAAGAACACTTCAGCCTGGGTATCTACTGGTGGGCAAGTAGCAAGCTAAGAGAAACACACATAACTTTATACGTATAAGCTTTGAAAATATGACCGTTTTGAACTACACTATGAAGTAGCAAAAAGAATTAATTGTCAAATACTTTTCCAGGGTTTGTCCATCTAATTTAGTCTGGAAGCAAGACACAACATTAAAGAGAAAAAGCATTAAATAAATGAAAGTTTAAACTTAGGTGTACGTGATCTAGATTCAGGTTCTAAAAAAATATGGACATTAGGTCACCAATCAACTAACAATGAACTTTGCAGACAGGGGCAGCTGTAACACACAAACAGTTCTTAGGGAAAAGACACACAAATTTTATGAGCAATCAGTAAGTTTACATGAACCCTGTGAAAATAAAAGCACGTAACTTTCATCGACAGATAACAGGACCAGCAAATGCTGCTGTGATGATTTGTGCTGGAAAATGCTAAGATAATATTCATTTTTTAAAGCACCAATAACTTTGCATTAAATTCAGTGGCACTCTTTATTCCCTCATTTACTACGGAATAAAGAACAAACAAGTATTTAATCATCGCTACCTGTTCTGTGTAGTTTTTACTTACATAAGCAAATACAGCTTTGAAGTTGTATGAAAAACTAAGCTTTTACTAGGGAATTGCCAGATCACGTCCAAATCAAAAGTTTATTGTTAGTTTTACAGTATTGGTTGTCACTTCCTCAGGCACGGAGCTGGGTAGGAGAGTAAAAGGAACAGGTGAAAACCTTGCTGTTTCTTTAAGAATCATGTTTATCTTGGCATTTCTACCTTCAGAGAAAAACCCTGAACACCTTGAATCAGATGACTCAAGAAGCAGAAAATGTAAAATCCCAGGGGGCATTTTATTAAATCTTACAATTTTCAAGACAAGCGTATATTTTAGTGAGGCAGAATTATGGAGTTTTAGTGTCTGAAGGAATAGTGTATATCTGATTGCTGCATGAACTGTGTCTGGAGTAATGAAACAGAAATCGAAATGGGACACCAGCTATATTATTGCTCCTCTTAAGTGTCTCAAACTCTTGCTAACACAGCTGAAGCTGGCATATTGAAATTAATCTCAAGAGTCAGGGATCTGCTAGAATTCCAGGCATCAATATAACTGTTCCATATTCCAAATGCTTTATTTAAAGGAAAAGCAATAACCAGAATAAGCAAGAAAATTGAGGTCTATGTCCCAGCCAAAAGCAATTTCCTTATAATTTTAAAAGTGAAATGCTTGGTTTCAAAGTTATGTGACTGAAGACAGAAAGAAATTAACCTGCTTCAGAATGAATTTAGGAGTTCTTGTCTTTATTTTTCATGACCACACATGATCTGTGTGTTCAGTAAATGGCAAAACTGACAAAGGATAACACAACAGTAAGGATGATTTCCTTGCACTCTGGCACCTGGGTGACCTGAGCACAATTCTAGTTTAGACTTTCTACGCAACAGAAGGCAACTATCTCACAACACTCTGCCTTAATTTGAACAAAAAATATGAAGAAATACCTTCAAATTTCATAGAAGCTTTCTGAGGATAAAATTCATTCACATGAAATGGCCTGACACTACAAAACTGAAGGCTATGTGCCTAATTTGCCATTACTGTGAAAGGATGCAAAGGTCATTTTTTTTGTGAGGTGCTTAAACAGTGGCTATTTATCAATAGCATGCTGGCACGTGATGATGATGGGCCATTTTTTTTATTAGTCTTCTAAAACAAGAGGGAAGTGACTGAAATAGGAGTTTCTAAAGTGATTCCTATGCCTTCTGCCATAAAAAAAATCCGTAGCCTGTATGATCCTGTTAAAGCATAGCACAAGTCTCATAGAGCTAGAATCCTGTCTAAGCCTGCAAATTAGGTCCCTTTACAATACTCCGGTAAGAAAAAGCTGGTCTTGTTGGGAACCTCAAAGAAGGTTCATAATAATTCCTTTAAATATTTTGTATGAACTTGTCTGAATGAATTAATGACTTAGTGCAGATAAACCCTTGTGTTTCTGTCCTGCTAGGGAAGTGCCATAATCTACAACCTATTCTAAATGAAAATGAAATCGGTAAAAGCAGTACGGTTTTAGAGCTATTTATGATTCACTTCTTTATGTGACTTCCTCTGCCTCACTCTGTATCTTTTACAATCCAAAGATAAAATGAGCTACTCAAACTTTGAGGCTGCTCCATGTGTCAGCGAGTCTTCAGAAACAGCAGAAATCTGCCCTGTGTCTGTGTTGGCAGGCATGGGATTGGAAAGACAAATGTTGTCATAACCTCCACCCACTGGAATCTGGTTGTTGGTTTAGTTAACACATCCTCTGGCTATTTGAACTGGTCACTCGAGAAGTCAACAGTAAGTCAAGTTGTCATGCATTCCTTATTAGTCATTTCCTCCCACAGCTGGATCTTCTGCATTCATGTTTACAAATCAGCTGAAATCTTGTTTGTACTTTGAGGATGAACTGAAGACGTTAGAGGGGTATCTACTGTTCAGCCCCCAAAATTGAGTAGATTTAGGTTCCTTCATGCAAGCAAACTCCACCAATTTGCTATTTGCCAGCTGTCTTGCTACTGCAGACTTGCATGGGGTTTTCAGTATCTTTTTTTTTTTTTCCCTGGGTTTAGGGTGCAGGGGGACACGGAAAACACATCCTCTGATCCCTTCTACATAAAGTACCCAGGCAGGAATCTCAGATATTTTCAGTGAAGGAAATGCTTGAGTTATTTCGTGTAACTTTTGCTTGACATGGTAGCACTGAGTGATTATATTTGTTCATAGAAAGAAAGATGTGCTTATAATGGCTTTTTCTGTCTTAACGCAACAGCTATTTCTGGGCAATTCCAGCAATCTGGGCACCTGTTGAGACTGTGAGTCAATGTAACTGCTTACTTTTGCTTACTTTCCCAAAAGAGAATAAAAATCCTACCTTCAGGAATTTCTTCAGTTCACTGAATGCAGAACAGGCAGCATATGAAAGCAAGCTAAATGTACATGGTACAAAAGAGGAATCTTAAACAGTTCTCGCTAAATCCAGCACATTGTCAATGTTATTTCTCTTGATGTCCTACATTTCTTGGCAATATTACTCTTCCTCTTTGCTCTAAAAAGTTACCTAGAACACGACCCAGCCTGCCATATCTGACTAGTAGGTCAGTCTTTTCACAAATAAAGATCTTCATTCATTAAATACAGAAGACTTCATCTATCTTTTTTTTTTCCTTGGGTATTCTCACAGGACCTATCTGGTTTTTGACATCCAAAAAAAATTTAATTCTGTTAAGAACTGCCAGGAGGAAACCAGAATACTCTTGCATTAAAACAAAAGCAGAATCAAATAAAAATATCCCACAGCTAAATTTTGTTAATCTATTCTGAAAGGCACACTGCTTATCCATTAGTCAGAATATTTTTAAAAATATGTCCTTTAAGTATTTAAAGTCGTTCTTTAGAAATAACTACTATCTAATCATCATCTTTTTGGAGAAGTGTTTGTACTCTACTTTTTCTTTTTTTTTATGATATCCTGTTCCCAAGAGATTAATAAATAGAATACACCAGCTGTGAAGGTCAAACATATGTATTGAGTTGGAACAACTGAATTTAAGACTCACACCTACTTTTTAGAGTAGTTGGCCATATAATGCTCTTCAACTTTAGCTGCAGATAGAAACGCCAAAACTAACTGGTGCTAAGTTGGGTACCCAGAGGCTGAGGAATCCGAGAATATCATCCATGAGTGGAAAGTCTGACTAACGCTCAGATTTTATAATACTTGCTTATACAAAAAAACAAACTCTGTGGTAGAAGAAAGGACAGTTTTCCAGGGCAACATCCCAGTGTTTAAACGATACAACAATCCTTTATCCCTACAGTCCTCTCAGTCCCATCATTTGCTGATAATAGACTTACAATTAACAGGTTCTGTAAGCCAGCTAAGAGATACACACTAACTCACATCATTGACCAACCATCATGTATCTCCAAGGTCAGGACCCGCTCACCAACAAATTGAAGACAAGGCTTCTCTAAGTATCATGGGTCAATTTCATTGATTGCCCCTGCTTCAACATGAAAAATGATATTTCATATTATTACTTTATGCTGAAGCTCCTCAAAAGGCTTCTTCCACAAGAGTCTAAAGCACTGTCAGTTTTACAGGAGAGCCATCTGAGAGTTATGGGCTGCAGAGATGAAATATCTTTCATGGAACTTTTCTAAAATGGTGAAGAGTCTTATATAATGTTTAATGAATTCACTACCAGGCCTCTTCAGTCTTTTCTAGTGAATAAGAGTTTTGATGCAAAATAATTCCATTGCTTGTAATGACAGAGTTGCAGCAAAATAGATGCCAGTTTCATTTGTGTATATTATGAATATGCACATTTTGCAAAAACATCTATTTGCACTGTCAGGACTACAGCTTTTCTCTCAGACTTCATCTCACAGCATCCATTTTCTTAGTTTCAGATGAGACTTGTATTGAATCAATCAAATATATATTATACAGCTGTTCCTCCACCTGTATGAAGACAGGCTAACTGCTTGACGCTGAATATTTTCTTGTGTGCTTCTTGCCAGTAACTAAATGTCACAGCAGAAAAATATGTCTGTTGGCACTACAAAGTTTTTTGCCTGGACAAAAGGGAGGTACACTCACACACAGGAGACTTATTTTGTTCAAATTCACATCTGTCCTAACGATGTCTCAACTGCTACTGCTGCTGCTGCTGCAGTGCTTATGCAGTTACCTTTCGTGCAGCCCACTATATTCCTAGGCTGATTTCCGGTAACTAATACAGATGGAGTCATGGGATGTACTTGACCAGCAGATGGAAACAAGCAGAAAGAGGAGAGAGATATGGCTTCCAGTGATTTGTTTATGAGCACATCCTTCCTGTCATCAATATCCGCATTCCATTAACGTATGGTTTCAATTCTGCCTTTGCGATGTGGTTCAAGCACTATAGTCAAAGCATATATGCTCCAGCCAAGCACATTTCACTTCATATTTAATCAAGTTAAAAGGGATACTATAGTAGTTTCTGTGAAAGCTCTAGCTGTTTACTAAACTGGTGCTCCTAATCATTCTCAATGGTATTGCAAAGCTTTTCCATCATCTAACAGCAAATTCAACCTCTGATAAAATATTGTGGATAATATACCTGAAAATTAAGATGTTGTCCAAAATGGCTGTGGTTTTAATTAGTTATCTAGCTGTTTAAAATTTACATGATTTAAACTACATTTTGTCAAAAAATTTTTTGAAAGAGCAAGAAATGAGAATGCAAGTCTGAAAGAGAACTACTAATCAATAACAAATCAAAACCTCTGTAAATATTCCTTCATTTCCATAGCATATGCACTGTATCCAGGCTCACAGCATGAGAATAGCCTTAGGAAAATATCTGGAACAAGAATCAAAATTGCAAAGAAACTGAGTAATCTATTAAGAAGTTATTTGAAGGATATGAGCTGTAATTTGTCTTGAATTGCTGAAGGTCAGCTAGGGTATGCTTTAGGTTAGCTACAGCCCTATTGGCTGTGATACAAATGTAAGTACACAATTTACAAGCAGGCACCTATATGTAGCCACCTAAATATAGGTGTCTCGATTTGCAAGATGAATTCCACTTTAAAGGTCTGAAGACCCAACTTCAATTCACTTGGAGATGCATCAATTAGATGTATTCCATTTAAGTCAGCAAACTGATGCCTGTATAATCATAGTTACATTTACATAGCCTGTCAGGAATACTGGAAAAATTTACTGATTACATTAATTGCCAATATTAAGAAGACACTCTCTGATCAAGCAATCTTACATACTTTGGCAGAGCATTGCATCATCACATGCATATTTATCTCTGACTGCAAGTAAGAGCTGAATCAAAACCAGGGACTGGATCTGTTAGAATTTTTTCTGTGGCTGGAGTTCATGACACTGGCACAGGCTGTGGCCAAGGAAATATAATCACCTTCACCTGCAGCTCTAGCCTCTTTTCTAACAATTAGACATTTTTGACTAATGTGCAAAATTTCCAGTAGACACTTAATCATAGTAGGTACACCTACCATCCTGTGATTCTGTGATTCTATGAGTGATTCCTGAACATTGAACTAAATCTACGGCTACGTGTGAATCCATTAGGCCCCCAAAAAATGGCTTCTGGCAACAGATAACATAGGTTTGTCTGTGGAAAAAGGTATGGTATGGTCCAAATAATAGACAATTTCTCTTATAATGGCGGGAATTACTGAAGACACAGGACAACTTTTATGTTTGGAAGGGATAGCGGCATACTGCCTGTATCAGAGGTCCACCTCTAATTCTTGTTGTATTTCTGGGGCTTCCTGAGACTTCTCCTGGATACTTTGTTTCTTACTGAAGGGATATGAAACAGGATCAGACTATTGGTGTCGGAGAACTAGTAGTTATGATATAGAAACTGCGTCTCGATTCTACATTGCCATTTTTCTTGTTTACAGCAGATGCTGTGTCTTACTTAATTTTGCTTGTGAGAATGTCTTACATGTTTATTAAAATGCCTTCTCTAGTCAAAATTTAAGACTGATCTATTTCTCTGTCTCTAGAAACTAATGGAACCACAGTAAAATCATTGGCTCCAGCAGAATTACTCCTGATTCACAAAGCTGAACTGCTCTTCAGCAGTTCCTCACGAAAACCAGCCTAATGACTGCTGGAAAAGGGTCCAAAATACTGCAACATCCATTTTCTTACGAGCAAAATCTCAAAGTAATTTAGAATAGACTAGAACAGAATAGACTATTTCAGTTGGAAGGGACCTATAATGACCATCTAGTCCAACTGCCTGACCAACTCAGGGCTGACCAAAAGTTAAAGCACATTATTAAAGGCACTGTGAAAATGCCTCTTAAACTCTGACAGCCTCAGGGCACTGATCACCTCTCTGAGAAGCCTGTTCCGGGGTCTGACCACCCTCTCAGTAGAGCAATGCTTCTTAATGTCCAGTCCGAACCTCCTCTAGCACAGCTTTGAAACATTCCCACACGTTCTATCCCTGGATCCCAGGGAGAAGAGCTCAGCACCTCCCTCTCCATGTCCCCTTCTCTGGACTCTGCAGAGAACAATGAGGTCACCCCTCAGCCCCCTTCTCTCCAAACTAAACAAGGCCAAAGTCCTCAGCCGCTCCTCACAGTACGTTCCTTCCAGCCCTTTCATCAGCTTTGTTGCCCTCTGCTGAACACATTCAAGGACCTTCTTCACCTCCTTCTTAAATGGTGAGGTCCAGAACTGCACACAGCACTCTAGGTGAGGCCACACCAACACTGATTACAGCGGCACGATCTCCTCTTTTGGCCGGTGATGCAGTGCTTGATGTACCCCGGGATGGGATTTGCCCCTCAAGCTGCCCAGACAAGCTGCTGGCTCCTGTTGAGACTGCTGCTGACCAACAACCCCAGATCCTTTCTTCAGGGCTGCTCTTCAGCCACTCTTTTCCCAGTTTATATTTGTGCCCAGCATTACTCTGTCCTATGTGCAGAATCCGGCATTTTGACTTGTTAAATTTCATCCCACTAATCATACAGCCCAATGCTCCAATCTCTGTAGAACTACAAGGCCTCTTGACCCTCAAGACAGTCAACAGCACCTCCCAGTTTTGTATCATCAGCAAACTTGCTAATGGTGCATTCAACTCCTGCATCCAGATTGTTGATAAATATATTGAACACAAATGGCCCTAGAATTGAGCTGAGACCCGTCACCAGCCAGATGTAGCCCCATTGACTACAACCCTTTGAGCTCTCCCCCTCAGTCATTTCTTCACTCAGTGGATCATGAACCCACTCATCCCACAGCTGGACAACTTGTCCGGAAGAATGCTGTGAGGGACAGTATCAAAAGCCTTACTAAAATCCAGAAAAACTACATCCACGACCTTCCCTTCATCCACTAGGCAGGTGACCTTACATAGAAGGATATCAAATTAGTTGAACAGGACTTTCCCTTTGTGAGCCCAAGTTGACTCTGCCTGATGAATGCATAGTTCTTTAAATGCCTTTGAACAGTACTCAGTATAATCTTCATAATTTTTTTTAGGAACTGGGGTTGGACTAACAGGTCAGTAGTTCCCTGGCTCTTCCTGCACCCCCATTTTGTAAATTGAAATAATTTTGGCTAGCTTCCAGTCAGCAGGGACCTCCCCAGACTCCCAAGACCTTTGGTAGATGATCAAGAGGGGACCAGCCCGAACATCCGCTAGCTCTTTCTGTACTCTGGGATGAATCTCATCAGGCCCCATGGACTTGTGGTCACTCAGCTGACACAGCTGGTCTCTTGCAATTTCAGTGTCTGTGAATAGAAAGTCCCTGTTCCCACAGTCATGGTTCTCCAAGTCAGTTGACTGGGCAGCCCAAGGTCTGTCAGTGTTATTAAAGGCTGAGGCAAAAACCACATTGAATGCCGCGGCTTTTTCTTCATCACTATTAGTTGAATGACCATTTTCAGTGGTATCAGTTCGATGTTTCCTTTAGACCTCCTGTTGTTATCAACATACTTAAAAATGCCTTTCTTGTTCTGTGAAAAAACACTGGCCAGTTTCAACTCTAATTGAGCTTTGGCCTTTTCTGTCTTCTCCTTGCACATAAAAACCATAGCTATGTAACCTTTCTCCAATGCCCAGCCTCACTCCCAGAGACATACCATTTCCTTTTCCTCTTGAGCTCCACGAGGAGTTCCCTGTTCAGCCAAGCTGGTCTTCTGTTCTGCTTTCTTGACATTCAACACAATGGATTTGCCTGCTCCTGTGCTTCTGAAAGGTGGTTCTTAAAGACTGACCAGCACCCATGGATTCCTAAGCCCTGAAAAGCAGATTCCTAGGGTACTCTGCTAAACAGCTCCCTGAATGGCTTAAAGGTTGCTCTCCTGAAGTCCAGGTTAACAAACCTGCTGTTCTTTTTTATCATTAAACTGAACATTTTAAACTCAGCCATTTCATGATCACTCTGGCCAAGACAACCAGCCACTATCATATCCCACATGAGTCCTTCTCTATTCACAAACAGCAAGTGTTTGTGAATAGAGGGCAGGACTTTTCTAGTTGGCTCACTGACTGCCTGTGACAAGATGTTATCTCCTACAAACTTCAAGGATTTGAATAAATGAACATAAAAAGAGGGAAAAAATTATGTTCCCAGATCCTAAGTTCAGTTGTAGAAGGGAATCAAGCATTCCGGAATAGAGAAAATAATTTTAAATAAGCATGTCATCAGAAAGTTTCTTGTGGGCAAAATAGCTATCATTTCCTGGAGTGGAGCCTAACTTCACTCTAATAAAAGTGACTCCAGCACTATGAGAAAGAACTGGAGGCTGGAAATTAAAAAAAACAAACATTTGACCACATTTCAATCTTGCGGTGGAGGAAGTGATGAGGAGACACAAAATTACCTGAAATCCTGCCAAAGCTTGCAGAGAATCTGTCAGTTCCTAAAGAACAGGGTGTGCCTCAAAACCATTGCATGATTCTTGTAGTCACCAAACAATGGACTTCATCAGTATGAACAAGGTATTCAGGGGTGGGGGGGTGCTATTTCCACAGTTCGGCTTCTTGAGATTATAGCAACAGATTCCTAAACAAAATGTTCCAGCAATATGCGTCACAACTAAGAATTTGTAATTGATACGATTTTTGTGGATGTGTCATTTTCCATTAACTGTCAGGCTTCTCTCTACACGCAGCTGAAAACATGTACCTATTCCCCTGCAGGAATTCAGATGTTGTGACTCAAATACCAAAGACAACACAAAGGATAGAACTGTAGCATCATAGAATAGCTTGGGTTGGAATGGACCTTTGGAGGTCGTCTAGCCAAACCCCCCTGCAGTGAACAGGGACATCTGCAACTAGACTAGGTTGCTCAGAGCCCCATCCAACCTGACCTGGAATGTTTCCAGGGTGGGCCCCCCACTCCAATGTTTCACCACCCTCAATGTAAAAGATTTCTTCATTATATCTAGTCTAAATCTACCCTCCCCCAGTTTAAAGCCATTACTCCTTGTCCTATCACAATAGGCCTTGCTAAAAAGCCTGTCCCCACCTTTCCCGTAGGCCCCCTTCAGGTATTGGAAGGCCGCAGCAACATCTCCCTGGAGCCTTCTCTTCTCCAGGCCCAGCAGCCCCAACTCTCTCATCCTGTCCTCACAGCAGAGGTGCTCCAGCCCTCAGATCATTTCTGTGGCCCTCCTCTGGACCCGCTCCAACAGCTCCATGTCTTTCCTGTGCTGAGGGCTCCAGAGCTGGATGCAGGACTCCAGGTGGGCTCTCACCAGAGCAGAGTAGCGGGGCAGAATTCCCTCCCTCAACCTGCTGGTTATGATAGAATCTGCATTCCCAAGCTGTTTCTGTTACTTTGAATATAAATTATACCCCTAGTGGTAGCAGCAGTTACAATGCCTCAAAATGGGTCGCAATTTATATATATAGGTAAAACTAAAAATGAGTTTCCACAAACTCAGAATAATTTTACTGGAACAAATCTTGCTTCTGACACTGTGAAATCCACCTGACAGCACTGGAGTGATGTAAGTTCATTTCGTGGGAGCAAGGGGTTAGGGACACCAGGACACAGATGTCAGGATGCAGAAATTAAGACTGCATGGACCAGAGTTTATGGAGGGCTGGACAGTGAGTCACAGGGTTATGTATAATACCTATCATTAAAACCAGAGCAGGAACATAGCTGTTGGAACTACTGCAGTTTCAGGGTTTCTTTTCACACAGCCTACTAGTTGGAAAAAAAAAATTTAAGATAATAAAGTACAACTGGTCTCTGAGGGATTTTGTATGTTTGTAAATGATTGCTGTTTCGTAGCAGTAACTAAATTCCTTATTGCTTGTAGTCCAGCAGGCTAGCTGAGAAAATTACACAGTAAGCAAGGCAAATTAAAGTGGACATGACCTTTACTCCAGTTTTTGCACTACAAGAGAACAGTAGAGTGAAAAGCTAAGCCTGAACAAATGCAAATTCTCGTAGAAGGTTTTTCTAATGTTCTGGAATTGAAAGTCACAAAAAAAAAAATATATATATATATATATATATATATGAATACTGGGTGACACTGGTAGAAGGAAGATGGCAAAAATACTACCATAAGAAAAAAATGCAACCATTCACAAGAAGCTCCTGGACAACAGCATGACAACCAAGTAGTCTAATGGTGTATGTCACTCTAGTACGGGTAAAAGCTGGGCCAGAGAATCCGCAGTCAGATGTTGTGTGGATAGGGATTTGCCTAAAGAATACAATACTGATAGATCTACAACTGATAATGAAAACATAGTTTGCGATTATGAATCACCGAAAGGGGACACTAATTAATTATCCTTCAAATAAGTCTTTCAGTCCTCCTGCTGAAAAGAGGAGCCTAATAGTGTTCAAACAATACAGTTGGTACCAGTCACCACATGACACAACAGCTCTATCCAGAAAATAGAACACAAATAGAGTGAAATAACATCATGTGTTCAAAAGCAAAAGCTAGGAGAACTAGAAATATCACTTTGCTAATATTAAGTGATGAATGTGTGATTACTAATACTGGGCAATGAACTGAACAGGAACGCTGGCAGTTTCCACTCAAGACTTCATTTGTTTGCAGCAAACATGGATATTACCCATAGACAGCCAGGTCACTCATCAATGATCACTGACTTCACAGACAACTTTCTTAGTGGTAACACATTCTTCTCTTCCATGTGCTAGCTTGGTGATGATTCTTACTCTTCTCACCCTTTTCTTCTGCCCTTCCTCAGACAATATACTAACAGACAGAGTATCTTTCAGACAGAGCCAGAGAACTGCTCTAAGGAGTGGTCACAGACTAAACCATCCTCCATCACTTATGAAAAAAAAATTAATGTTAGCAATCAGGACAAATGGTCAGGAAGGTACTGAACTAAGAATCCAAAATTCTGAACAGAATTCACAAATCAGTATGGGAATTCCAAGGAGATTAATTAATTGTATACTGTGGTTTCTATGCTAAATACATGTTTATTTTTCCAAGAGGCAACCATAAAGTTCTAATTTGGAGCTTTTGTTATGCCAGATGCATTGTGGAGTCCTCATCAGGTACCCTCCTTCAATTTTGCTTAATTTTTCCAATGAGGTTACTTAACTGGTCCATAAGAATAGCAATCTTCAAAACACATTCAAATCAGTCATGTGTTTGTCAATATTGCCTATATCCTCACAGGCTTTGAGGAACTTCCGTTCAATCAATTTCCATGAGATTTTTACCTAGATGCAGACAAATCTCTTAACAAAGCAGAAACTACTATTCAAAGATGCAGCTGAACTACTCAGACGAAGTAGCATGCTCATAATTTTTGCCTTCTCAAATGCAGACAAGAGGGTAGTCTATGGTGATGTTATGGTTATGGTTACTCATTACACATATCACAAATAAAAACAGTCTATGTGAAGCATATATTGATTCTAACTCCCAGGGAGAGGAAAAAAAGGGCTCACTTTATCTGAAATCAGCAGCCGCAAGTGGAAGCCAGGTGAAATTCATAAAGGTTTAGAAATGGAAAATTCAGCTCTGCAAATATTTTGTAGTCTTACAAAGAACAATGCCCATTGAAAATTCCTCATCTCTTTTTCTAGGGTCTCTAGACACATAATATGCAGAAAAGTACATCTCCAAGGTTTTACCAGGGGTCATAATCGTCTCATCTCTATTTAGATGTCAAATTATTAGCTTCTAAAGTCATAGAGAATCAACATTTAGGCTCTTTCTTCAGTCTACGGAGATCAATAAAGTATCCATAATGATGTGTGTTAAGAGAGTTGTGAGCTTGAGTTGCACTCGATTACTTGAGTGTAATTTATATCCTCATGAGGGAGGGTCACAAAAAATCACTTTCCCTGGAAAAAGCCGTGGTACTTCACTGACTCTAAAGGAAGCCTTGGGATGTCTATCTGTTACCCAAATAGGACAAATTAATTCATCCTTCAATTGCCCAAACCCCACTAATACTCGAAAAGCCTGCTAGATATGCTTCATGCTCAATTTATTTAAACTAGGGCTCTTAAAACCTGGGTTTCATGGTACTTGCTTACTTCATGCAAGATTCTCCTTACTGTGTAGTCTTCTGCAATCTGAAATATAATTGCTAATACTCTGAGGGCAAACTGGACTCCTCTGAGAAAAGGTGATTAACATAATTTATTTAAATTTGGACTTCAGGGTTTTTTTCCTTTAACAGATGGTGACCTTCTCTAACTGTCAGGCATCCTCAAGCACGTGTTGACCTCAAACTAGTCATTTATTCCAGGGAAAGCATGCAATAGTTTGACTCTCCACTTTATACTGGCTGACCTACAAGGTTTTTCCTAATGTTTCTACTCACGGCAAACTGGACTTTTCACCATATGACAGTGACCTCAGAAGCCAACAGCATAATCTGCTACATAAACAATATGTTTTCAAGATAAACATAATGGTGGATCAAAGCATGATGAGTGTTTCCAAAAAGGGGCATGTTAGCTTCGTATTTGTTACACAATCATCCTGAGATTTTTGCCTTGCTGATTTTTTTTCTTTTGCATATTAGTTTTCATTTGTATTTTATATATCCATTAAAAAACACAATATATTTACTCCAGCAGAGGTTAAATGTCTCAAAGGTGGATTTAAGTTCATGATCTCTCCTGTTTCTGTGTAATTACATTGCCTTCTATGTTGCAGTACTGGTCTTGAAATAACTCCTCAGTTCCCTGCAGTCAAAACTCCTGAGCTAGTTCAAGCTCCAGAGAGCTCAAACTAAACAGACTCTGGCCCGATGGAAATCAGGCACTTTCCCAAAAGGTGATAATGGATAGGCACCAGATGTCTGACTGAGAACAAAACAAACACTCCCGGTGTGTGCCAAAAAAAAGAAAAAGGAGAGGGGGGGAACACAAAAAAACAAAAAGAGAAGAAAAAGATTGGCATCAAAGGCAAATAGTAAAACCAGCAGTAGCTCTTGTGTCTGCAAGCTGAATTATCACAACACAGTAGACAGCAGTTTCACATACTGAATTTAGTTAAAACTTTTGTGCCATGCTTATTAATCACGTCAATGAAGCAAATGAAGCACAAGCTATGCTTTAGCTCAGCTACATATTGGTGGGCACCATACAGGCCTAAGTAGGTGAATTTGAAAGGCTTGTGAAGTTCAAGAGGTCAGGTAGACATGCCATTCCTTCCCAGCCTGAAATCCCACAGCCTGCAAGCCCCAACCTGCCCCTCAGATTCAGCTCTAATAAGCACTATCCTCCAGACCCTCATCTGGATTAGCCATCCTTTTCATCTTCTTGAGAAAGGTATTTCAGCCCCATAGTATAGAGTTAGTGATCAAAGTTTCATGCGATGCCATCATGACTCAATAAAATAAACTTTTATTACTTTAACAGACTCCAAGGATCTTCCACTTTCTTGTTGGCAAGGTACCTTGAACATCAAAACAAGCAGCTCCAAGAATGATGTGGACAGCAAGGCTGTTTCCAGGCTGCACAGGCTCCCATAAAGTCAGAAAGCCTCTTTTCATTCCATGGATGTGTAGCGTTAACCTCCCTTCACCAACCACTCTGGGGATGGCAGTCCTACACCAGATTAAGATAGGGTGGGCACTTTTCACAGCAGCGGGACATGGCCCCTGCTTGCCCTCCATGCTGTGCCAGGGAGATGGCTTCCCTTCCAGGACCAGGCTACAGACCCCAGCGGAATCAGAGCATATGGGAGGTCAGAGGAGCAGTGAGGGTGAAGGGAGAGACCAAAATCCTGTTGATGGCCCTTTCTCAGAGCTCCCTGAAAACAGCCTTCCCGGGGAGCTGTGGTGCTGCCGCTGCAAATCTGAGTTCAGTATCATCAGGGCAGCAAAATGCGGCACTGGCTGTATGAGCAGCCTTGGCCTCAGCCACCGTCTCAGTGAGGTTTTCCCTAGCCTGGAGTCTCCAAATGGTACAAGTGTGGATAGAGGCTTAGGCAAAGGGGCTGGACGGTCGCAGTTTCCACAGGAATGCAGTGAAACGCAAGGCAAGGGTGCTGCCTGGCAGATGGAACAAGCCAGAAATGGAGGTGAAGGACAGCAGAATGTAGGAACTCTGGAGCCAGGCTGCCGCGACGAGGTCAGGTTTCAGTGGCAGTGTGTAGCCCAGCGCACAGATGAGAAGAGAAGCAGGAAACACCATGGTGGCCATGCACTGGTGGCCTTGCCCTGAGGGCAGTGGCTCCAGGCCACCTGGAAGTTTCCAGAAGGAAGCGCCCTGTCAGAGCCACTGGGCAGCCCGGCCAGGCAACACTGCGGCTGCCCTGGGAAAACAGGGAGGGGAGGCCAAGGAGGAGCTGTTAGCCAGCACAAAGCCAACCCATAGCAGAGCAGGACTTTTCCAAGGGTCATGGGTGAGGCTGGGTGGCAGTTGCTGTTGCCTGGGAAGCCACTGCAGGTGTCTGAACAGGGAACAAGATGGCAGCAAGCTGTCTTCCCTCTTCTCCCCACCATGCAGACAAAGCACCTGTGGGGAAGTGTTATCCCATGTCCCCCAGTACAGCTGTACTTTTTAAAAGTTTGCTGTTTCGTGTTTTTTAAATTATGTGGTTTTAGTTTAAAACACGCTTTGGAGTTTAAAAGGCTCCATTGCAGTTTGCTCACTTTCAGGGAAATGCGACATGAGCTACCTCAGAGCTCTGCTTGACTCCTCTCTTCACTGGGGAAGAGAGGAGGAATTATCTGGGGACAAGGCAATACCTTGCTGCACTGCTGCAATAAAGCAGATTGCTGGGAATACTACCCTTAGATTCACTCCGAAACACTCTGCCTGTATCATTCAGAAAAGGCATAAAAAACATGGGCTAAGCTCACTCCCAGTGCAACTACACGTAAATTTACTGGGTTCTGTGGAATCTCTGCAAAGGCAAATTATCTCCTCTCTCACTTTAAATGTTTAAGAAAATAAATACAGCATCTATGGAGTTGGGGGAATTTATTCTTTCACAAAATGACTGACTTGACCATACTTAAATACCCTGAATTAGATATACAGCTGCAGATCCCTGTGCTGCTTTGAAAATCAAATTCTGTGAGTGAATAGATCAAGACAAGGCCACAGGTGGCACAAGCCATTGCGTGCTTCACAGAGGATCTTCCTACTTCCATTCATATTAAAGAATTTTTGTAAAGTTAGTGGATTTTTAAAAGGAAAGGCAGGTTAGTACAGGATTCTTTCTGCCATTATAGGTTTTTAAATTTTCAGCTTAGAGGCTGTACTTTCCATGTACATTGGTTATCACCTTAAACAAAGGAGACTGTAAGTTTTCAGGACAAAGCTACTCCAAAAATTAGTCTGTATAACAGGCCTGCTCATTTAAACAGTCAGTTTAAAATCTAAATATCATTAGACCTCAGAATTGAAAGGTGCCAAAATGTGGAATTTCCACAGCTGTAAACAGTAAATACCTGAAATGAGGAGTGTAAGAATGCATGAAACTTCCAATCAAGTGTGTTTTGCATTAACGTACACAAATCAAATGTTTTGTGAACAATTTAAGTAAGTGGATGAAACGTCAGGAATGAAGCAGTATAATCCAGTAAAGTAAAGCATGCATACCCTGAGGCAGAAGTGGTTTTAGTTTTCTTGTCATAGCACAGGATTTTGTTGTGTGTTTGTGGAATGAGGTAGGGGACACTCGAAACAAGGAGCTGGGCAAAATTCTAGAAAGTCTCTGTGGATATTTCTGGTGCTAAAGAGTAGGTCTCTGTTTAGGGTCACAAACCTTACACCAAAGTGCCTTGAAAAGGTTCTACTTTCCCTCACATAGGTTTTCACTTTCCTCTCTGTTCTAACCAGAAAACCGTTCCCCTGCCTTTTCCTCTATGCAAATACAATGCAGATTGCAGACAATGTATACTTCTAGCATTGCTTGTTTATCTTTTATTGCCACACTCAAAATTCCATTTTCTTTTAGAACCACTTTTTTTTTTTATTCTCTTTTTCGCTAGCTCTGAGATAAAGAATTTAGCAAATGGGGGCTATAATGTTCCAGGTCTGGGAGTTATCCGTAGGTCTAGTCTTGTCCTTCCCAAAGAGGCAGCCCAGTGAGAATCCAAACATGGTAAAGATTTTTTTTACCCCATTATGAGATCAGACTTCATTAAACAGAGAAAAAAATGCCTCTGTAAACAACCTGCCGGTCACTGACTGAGCTTTGCAGAGTTCAGGCATTTGTTACAAAATTCTATCTTCAGAAGAACTGCTTTTAATTAAATCTTTACTTCCTATCTTTGTCTTTTGGATTACATATCCATGTATTCATTCTTCTCACAAATCATCTCTGTGTTTCATTTCAGGTTCATACGCTGTCTATTACTTTAACTACCGGTAGTAAAATAAGCAGTTTGAGTTATGTCTTTTTGAGCGAGTTTAAAGTCACTATGCATTATAGCAGCCTTAGAAGTAGGGGAAGGCTGGCGCTTTCCAAAACCTTGCTTGGGATGATCACCTCTACAACAAAAGCTTGCATTTCAGATACTGTGCCTTAGTCCAAAATAATCTTTCATTTAATTAGAGAAGGAAAAAATGCTGTGTTCCATTAGTTTTCCTCATATTTTTTTTCAGTTATTCGTAGAGTTTTTGTCAGGAAACAGCAGTTGTATAAACAACAAGCTCTCAAATATATTTCTGCATACTTTAATTTCATGAAATTAAATGTGAACTGTACTTCATTAGTAGCCCATCATGAGGAGGAATAAATCATCAAAATTTCTGACAGTTTATGTGGTGATTTTTTTTAAAAGGAACAGGCACGTTTCTCTCATGCTTTAGCTTTCCCAGGTTACACAGTTTATCCCTGATGTCTTCATCGCTGTCGCAGTACTATGTCCTGTCTTATGAGCTTCGAAGTGACTGCAAGCCTGGAACTAATTCTTCCACATTACTGGGGGACAGGACAGGACCCCATGTGAATCATCTTGCAGGATTGCTTTAAGCCATCCTACCAAGCACAGAGCTCACTGGAAGGTAATCCATGGTGTTATGGTGCATGGTTCGCTGGTGAGTATACAGCACTTTCTGTGCTGTCGTAATGCTTTTCACACTTCAGTGTGATTCTGCTGAAAGACTGTTACCTTTGATCTCTCACAGCTCTGTCTTTCAATGGTACGTGTTTCTAGACACAAGGCATTGACATTTTCCTCCTTTTTTTGAAGAAGACTTCTCACATGTTTTTCACTCTCCTCCATCTCTGTGAGCTTCAGTGAAGTGTTACTTCTCCACTGAGAGGAACATGCTGTTCACGTGCACTCTTTCTCCTGCTCATGTTTGTGTTGCCTGGAAAAGACCAATTTTCCCTAACTGCATCATGCCACGCACTATAAATCACATTTGTGTTGGATTTAAAATATAAGCCACAACAGACACAGAAGAACAAAAGGAACCACACGCCCAGCTTTTTTGACAAAACTCCCACACATTGATAATTGGAAGCACATAAAACCATACACAGACTAGGAGAGCTCAAGAAGCTGTCATGCCTCATGCTGTCTGTCTCAGCCTCCTCCACTTTCAATTCTGCCACAAAATTGCCTGGAACAGTAAAAAGGGCAAGGGAAGATTAACATAAACAATCTGTGAAACAATAGAGATTAAAATAATAGTAAAGATTGCCTGACAAGTGTGCTTTCATGAGACTCTGGGAAGTCTTTTCTTTAATTAATTATCTGCACTTGTCCAAGTGATATCTGAAGCTCTTAAACACTAAAAGGAGAACAATGCATTTTAAAAGCCATCTCTAACACAAGTAGTTGTTGGAAACCTTTTAAGCAACTTACTGCACAGGCAATGTGGACAGGGGATTCTGGCTGCACGTTTGTTTTATATTTTGCAATCAGACTTACTGGCTCTACAGACTTGAACTATAATCCTGTAAACTCACATGCGTAAGTAGTCCTACTAAAATGAACAAAACTACTCAAAGGTCTGGCTTGTCCAGTTTGTTATATATACTGCTAAATGTAATCGATAGTGCTCATTACATTTGCCAAGAATGTTGCTGCTGTTGCAAGTCTTCTTACATGTATGCTTAATCAGTGTAAGACATGGTGAATCCCCATGCCTCCTATGTCTGGTTACTCTATTAGCAGTTTAAACACCTAAGAAGGAACTGAACATATTAGCAAAGTGTGGAAATTGTGGTTTGAAGGATTAAAGGACTTTACCCAAGGATGTTTAACAGATCGAAGGCAAAGCTCGATAGGAAAAACTAGGGCTCTTTGTTCCCCACACGAAGTCACATACTAGCTGGCAATCCTATACAGTAGGATTTTCTCCAACTTGCACAATCAGACCCTTATTTTAGGTGTATTATAGCAAGTGTAACACAAGAAAATGAGGTGAAGAAGAACCTCACTGATCTCAGCAACGTAATAATGAATATTTATTTTAGTCTAAAAAATTATCAGCTTTGAGCAGTTTCACTTCTCAATTTAGAAGATTTCAGCACCAATTTTTTTCACTTTAAAATATATTTATCTTCCCTTAATTTCACTCTCTTATCCAGGTGAATAAGGATTGGTAGGACAGAACCATCTTTAAAATGAAAGATGCCCTTTTGTAAAAGACAGATGTTTATATTCTTTGTCTTATTTTTGGATCTGCTATTAAGTATCTCCCATGCAGGTATTTGCTACTGATCCTTTATGTCAGTGTAAGTGTTTCACACAAAGCAAGGGAGATGCGCTTGGGGAATTTACATAAAGCTGCATGAGCTCAACACCTCCAGATCATCCTGCCACATACTCTATCACACTTGCTCACTTTGAGCAGTGCCATCCATCAGCAGACCCAGGTTTCCCCATCAAGAGTAAGTACCTACTGAATGCAAGTGAGTGACTGTGAATCTAGTGATCATAAAAGTAATTACTCCCAGAACAATTTTACTCCTCTTGTATGTCTTGTTAGAAGCAATCAACAAGAACAGCTGTTTCATTTAAGAGCCTAAATTTGTGCCTAGGTTCAAGTGGATTGACAGCAAGATGAAAGTTTATTAGCTCGTGTTTGCTAAATTTTTAAATGCTAGTGAAAAAGACCTTCTCATCTTGAGCTAATGAATTGCCTTTTGGCCGTTCAAGCTGTTCATGATTGCAAGCCTGAAAGGGTTTGTTATGTCCCAAGAAAACAAACCAGCCTTATAAAACCCTAGAACATCTTACCACTAAACCATCAGGAAATTCAAGCAGCTCTTTGTCCAGAAATCAAAGAAACTACTAAAAACACAAGGGGAAAAAAAATACCAAGCTTTGAACACCGAGTTCTATGAAAGAAGAGTCTTGAAATAGCTGTTAGTAAATAAAAAGCAATAAGAAATCAAACTTCCATGATCTGTGTGCTGATTTTCTTGGGTATTTTGGTTGAAACCGTCCTCAAACAGAAAAAGATTAGTTTCAAATAAGTGATGTCTTTCAATATATGCATTTATTATATTATTAGAATTAATGATACATTGACAATTGATTTTTTTTATGAAAATACACATATATATCTTTGGTTTGCTGAGAAGAGTTATTTGTTTTGTATGATCTGATTTTTTTTTTCTCTACAGCTATCTAAAAACCGAACAATTATTTGTAAGTTGTCTCCAGTACAACTGCAGTCATCATGATTTCTGCCACTTACTTCAATAAAACATTTCCTTCTCCGACTATCACTTTCTATTCCTCCTGTCTTTACTTCCAAGTCTTAAAAAGCAGAAAAGTATAAAGGGGTTATACAGAGTGTTGCTCAACATTTTAAATCTTTTAAAAATATAAATTTTTTGTTTTATCTGAATTTTTTCACTTTATTTCCAGTAAGAAAATCCGTGGTTTATGTTTTCAAATTATGTGTTATCTGATACAATGAGTCTAGAAATTGATCAGAAAACATTGATACCATGTTAAAATCATTCTCCAACTTTCTAATTAAACTTATGCAAAACTGAGACAGCATATTTCTTCATATTTGTTAAGAATTCTTGTGGAAATACAAGGATTTTTTAAAAAGATAGCAAAAGTGGATAAGTAATTTTTCTAGTTTTCCATTGGGAAAGTGGATAAGAGCTGTAATTTACCTTTCTAAGCTTTTCATAGTGGTCTTTGGAAATGCAACAACTGAGCACAATACCAAAACCTATTTTCAATTATTTTTTTATGAATATAAAAGAAAAAGTAAATCATACATATCTATGACGTAGTTGCCAAGCCACTCTCCATGATATTTGAAAAGTCGTGACAGTCAGGGGAAGTTCCCAGTGACTGGAAAAAGGGAAACATTGTGCCCCTTTTCAAAAAGGGTAGAAAGGAAGACCCTGGGAACTACCGACCTGTCAGCCTCACCTCTGT
>Ga0065711_1035474_pt1 | contig 22280 bp, 21 predicted proteins | sample Hoacrofraction12_FD_59098 | JGI IMG/M metagenome (GOLD analysis project Ga0065711, IMG submission 59098) | Hoatzin crop microbial communities from Cojedes, Venezuela - Epithelial fraction 12 v2 (version 2) | ecosystem: Host-associated > Birds > Digestive system > Esophagus > Crop | place... | reverse complement strand
GCCCCCAGGGTCTCCGTGGGGCGGGGGGCGGGAGCCGAACCCGGGCGGCACTGGGCGCCCGCTGAGGGCCGCCGGCTGCCCAGCCCGGGGACGGGGAGGCTCGGGCGGGTCTCACCGGTGTGTGCGAGGCCGGCGGGGACGGCGCGAGGAGCACCCAGCCAGGCTCTGCAGCGGTGCCCGGTGACGGGACGTGGGGTGATGGGCCCGAGCTCACACACAGGAGGCTCCGTCCCAACACCAGGAAGAGCTTCTGCACTCCGAGGGCAACCGAGCGCTGCCACAGGTTGCCTAGGGAGGCTGGAGATACTCAAAAGCCATCTGAACACGGCCCTGTGCAGCCTGCCGCCAGTGTCCCTGCTGGAGCAGGGGCTGGACAAGGTGACCTCCCACCTCAGCCACCCTGTGGTTCTGTACAGTTTGCTTACAGCAAATTATTTACTAGTAGGCTGTGTAGTGCTAGATATTTGTGCTTTGTTGCACTGAGGTACGCAGGCCTGAGTGGCTACAGAGGTCCTTTCCAGCAGTGCTGTCAGGGGGGTAGGATGATGTGCTGGACCAGTCTCCCCTTGCCTTTCCCAGTTCACTGTGTAGAGCCCTCTCAGTTTCAGTTACTATGGTTGAACTCAGCCTGCCTGAGCGGGCACCTGGCTACCACGACACTGATGGAGCCCTGGTGGTGGTGGGAGCTATTCCTCTTGACAGCTGTGGCTTCCATCAGCCCTAAAGACACAAGAAAACTAGAATAGGAGTTGCAGGAAAAACAGCCCCTAGAAATGTGTGTCTGGGCAATGGCGATTGTGGTTTCTGCTGTCCCTGTCTGTCAGAGTTACAGAAGGGAAGGATGAGAAGTGAGTGGTGACCTTGCTGTACAGGGAGAGTGGAGCAGAGAAATGAGAAGCTGTTGAGCAAGCCCACCCAGGGCTCTGTCAGCCGGAGGTGAGGTGCCGGAGTTTGGTCCAGCCATGCGCTTGGTCACGGATGGGCAGGTGAGGGAAGGGCCCTGGGGCAGGGTATTTGCTGGAGCAATGGAAGCGTCCTGACCAGGATGAGGAGCCCAGTGGCTCCCCAGGAGTGCACTATGTCTTTCACTCAGTACTCAGTCTGGTGCTCCCTTCAGGGGCTTGGAGGCAGGACTGGGCAAATTGCTTACTCTCTGAGTATTTAGAAGTTAAACTGGTGCAGGGGTAGGATGTGGTGAGTGGAGAAATGGACCCTGAAAGATTTGGGGCACCCCATCCCAAAAGCATGTCTCTTGGGCTGTATGCTCCAGTTTGCCTTGAAGGGAAGGGCATGTGCAGAGAATGTCAGGGTGTCAGGTATGGGGGGGAATAGATGGTGGCAGTGGCAGCTTTGTAAAATTTTCCTGCTTGAAACAGCTGGCTGGAGGATCTGTGCTGGAGTGCTGAGTCTAGTGTTGTACATTGCTGGTTGGTAAAATTCTTACCTCAGTTGTTCAGTATGGCTGTGGCTTGTTCCCTGTAGCTCTGGCAACACGTTGTCTGGATGTGTGTCTGAGAGGTTTTCTAGTGCTGCCTTGGTCTGCACCCTCTGAGTCTCCTGGGGCTGCTGCCTCCGAGCTGCTGAGGCTTCTCCAAAGCAAAGAGTGGCCGGTGGTTGTGACCCCACGCAGCCTGTCTGCAGTGGCCTTGGTAACATAAAGGTGGTTGTGGCTTTATGGTGATGTCAGCCCTGGGGGAAGCCTGGAATCTCACTTCGGACAGTTGCACCAAGAAGTGGCTTCAGGATAGGTCATGGTCATGTTTGAGTTTAATTTTTCTCTCTGTCCCCATCTTGGATCTTAGTTCTTGTTTGAAGCTGCAGCATTGCTGGGGCATGCAGCCAGCTTGTGGTGTAGTGCAAGTCAACTGCTGTTTTCAGTGTTGCTAACCTGAGCATTCAGATACTGCGAGTCAGGTTAAAAAACCATGAATTCAAAAATAGTACGTTGTGGGTTCTGTCCATGTGTCCTTTTGTATAAAAGCCTTCAGGGCTTAGACGTTTAAAGTGTTTTGTGTTTTTTTAGCATGGGTAGAAACTTACTTTCAAGAAGTTGAATTTCGTCACTTCAGAAAAAGACTGAAAGCTGAAAGATAGAGATATACCTTCTTGTCAGTACAAAAGTCTTAGGACCTGTGGTAGGGGTCAGACTTAACCTTCTTTTGCCCCGTGATTAAGATTAACATCACAGTGTGCCCACGGTCTGTGCTCTACATGGCCGAGTATCTGATGAGGTGGAACTCCATTCCTCAGCATGATATGCAGAAGCTTTGAAGGAGTTAATAATTAGAGTTGCTTTGTATTGAGATGGAAATGACTAAGCAGACCACATTCCTGAAGTGTTACTTATTTTGATATAAAATCTGCTTGTTTGGTACTGCCTGTGCCTTTCAGACATCAGCATGGCAGAGTTTTGTTCAGAAAAGCTTTGGGTTTGTTATGGAGCTGAACAGAAAGGGAGTAGCTGAGAAATCTGGAAGGGGTCCTTGCTGCTGTGCTGGCTGTCCCCTCATCCCTTCAGGACTGAGCTGGCAGCTTCCCTAGGCTTCAGAAGACCAGAAGCTGTCTTTCATTTGGTTGCCAACACAGGAGGCTTGGTGACAAGGAGGTCTCTTGTGTGGTTCAGAACTGCATTGCTCTCATAAAAGGAGTGAAAGATTGCTTCAGATCTGCGTGAGCTTGCCAAGCCAATGATTTGCGTGTTCTTGTATCTATTGTGCAGCAGGGTAAGGTACGGCGGTGTGTTAGTGCCTGTTTAGCTGGTCAGCTGCCAGTATGAGTGTGGTAAGGAGGGTTGTGGGGTACCTGTGGTGGGCGGGCGTGACCTCAGTATCAGAGTATTTTATGCTTGAACAGCAGTGGCAGCGTTCTCTCCTTGAGCATGTAGTTTCAGGAAACGGAATTGTCTTGAGACTTTGCATGGAAGAATGCTTAGTATGCTCTCTGGCTTTCAGAATTTGAAAAAGAGTCAGGGCTACCTATCACGTGGTGTGAATGTGCCTCATTCTTCTGCTTTGGACAAAAATAAAGAAGCTGTCTTCAAACACCATGGATCAGAGAGCCCGTCTTTTGGGAGAAATGTGAGATACTTTGTCTAGAAATTATTTCTCTTTGCCCAAAACTACTGCTTTCAATGAAATAATTCAGTATACTTGACTACACCGAACGGCTGTAAGTACTAATGCAGTAGGGATGAGGGCTGTGATCAGCGGTGCAGTCTAGCTGGAGGCCTGTAGCTAGTGGTGTTCGCCGAGGGTCAGTACTCAGCCCAGTCTTGTTCAACTTATTTGCCAGTGACCTGGAAGAAGGGATAGAGTGTACCCTCAGCAAGTTTTGTGATGACACAAAGCTGGGAGGGGTGGCTGATACACTGGAAAGGCTGTGCTGCTGTTCAGCAAGACCTGGAGAGGCTGGAGAGTTGGGCGGAGAGGAACCTCATGAAGTCCAACAAGGGCAAGTGCAGGGTCCCCCATGCTGGGGGATGACCTGCTGGAGACCAGCTCTGGGGAGAGGGATATGGGAGTGCTGGTGGACAAGTTGACCATGAGCCAGCAGTGTGCCCTGGTTGCCAAGAAGGCCAGTGGTATCCTGGGGTGCATTACGAAGAGTGTGACCAGCAGGTCGAGGGGTGTTCTCCTTCCCCTCTGCTCTGCCCTGGTGAGGCCCCATCTGGAGTACTTCCTCTAGTTCTGGGCTCCCCAGTTCAAAAAAGATGAGGCACTACTGGAGAGAGTCTGGTGGAGGGCTACGAAGATGATGAGGGGACTGGAGCACCTCCCCTATGAGGAAAGGCTGAGAGAGCTGGGCTTGTTCAGCCTGGAGAAGAGAAGGCTGAGAGGGGATCTTACAGCTGCTTACCAATATCTTAAGGTTGAGTGTCAAGAGGATGGGGCCAGACTCTTTTCAGTGGTTCTCAGTGAGAGGACAAGGGGCAATGGGCACAAACTGAAGCGTAGGAAGTTCCATCTGAACACGAGGAAGAGAACTTCTTTACTCCAAGGGTGACACAGCACTGGAACAGGCTGCCCAGAGGTATTGTGGAGTCTCCTTCTCTGGAGGTATTCAGAACTCAGCTGGGTGAGGTCCTGTGCAGCCTGCTCTGGGTGAGCCGGGGGGTTGGACTGGATGATCTCCAGCGGTCCCTTCCAACCCCTGCCATGCTGGGATTCTGTGATAAAATTGGCTTCTGTGGAAGTATTGGGAAGCATTCCGGAGCCACTGAAGGAGTTTGGAAGGAGAGGTCGGGAGAGAAGCAGTCATGTTAAGTGTGGTTAGTGTGTGAAAGGAGTGGTGTGTGTGGTCCGTGAGATACAAGTGCTGGCTGCCTGACTCGAGTGGTCTCTACCAGTTCTGTGTGCCTAAGCTGTGTTTTGACCTATCTCAGACTCTGTCTGAGGGTTACTTAGCTTGGATCAGACCACCCCAGTTTGCTCTTTCTTCACCAAAGATCAGTCTCTACTCTTGCGCTGGCTCATGTGTTGAGCTTAGATTAAATCCCTGGTTCTTAATAGAAGCCACCTGCCTTGCAAGCCTGGAAAGGTAAAGAGCTGCATTCTTCTCCTCCTCGGATGGTTATTTTGGAAGACATAGTTCAGGGCTGTGGCTGGTGGAGCAGCACTGAGCCGGAGAGAATGTTGGGTGCTTTAAGCTTGTGCTCTGCCGTCTGTGTTAAAAGATGAGCCAGGAGCCATGTGTTTCTACATGGGAAAGGCTGGGAGCCAGACCTGCTGGAGCACCAGCAGCCCTGCACTTCCTGAGCATGGACACAACTAGGAAGCTGAACAGGGCTGCTCAGTCTGCTCTGTGCAGTGCTTTGCCCTCGTGGATGCTGCATGCAGATGTTTTGCCAGGCTGCTGGTCTGAGCCCAGGGGGAGCTGACAGCTGGTGTATTTGGAGGAGAGAGCTGCCAGTGCTGCTGGAAAGGAAGGGAGCCTTAGGTGCCACGTGTGGGCATGCTGTTGGCATGGAGCTGCATGCGTGATGGCTGGAAGGGGAGTGCATACGCTGGTCTTGAAATGCTTAATCCTGTGAATAAGCCCATTGCACCACACTGCAAGGTCCTTTCGGGGGCCTGTCCCAGGGTGAGTTCTGCATCCAGTGATCCTGTGTTTGAAGACCGGGCAGGGAGTAAAGGTGCCTGGTCTGTTTGGGCTGTGAGGAGGCTGTTTCGCCCCTCTCCTAGCCTGGCTTTCCCTGTGAGAGCCTTTCCTTCTTTGCTGGCTTGTGCTTCAGGTCCTCAGGAGCGGCCTTGAGCACTGTTGCTGTAGTGTAGTTGCAACGGCATTGGAAAGGGGAAAGTTGCTTTCCTGTCTGCTAATCAGGGCTGTGCAGATAGGGACTGAGGAAGGATGGCTCTGCTCTGGCTCAGGATGTTTTGGAAACGATGTCTATTTATAGGAGAGGGCAGGGGCCCCTTGCTGCCTGGAGCAGCAGGAGAGCAGCCTGGCTGTGCGGGAAGAGGGTCTCGCAGTGGGGCACGGTAGCACTGCAGTACCCTGGGCAAGGGAGTCAGGAGAGTGGGGTAGGTGTGGTTTCCTGTTTTCTGTGATCTCTGTCATTCTCAAACTTATTCTACTCTATCCCTACCCCTCCATGAGGGGATCAGCAGCCCTCTGCTGTTGGGTTGTCCCCTGCCTGCACCTTGCTGCTGGCAGGAACAGGGAGTGGGTGCTGGGGCCGTTGCTGGGGCTGTCACTGGGACCAGTGCTGGGGCCACAGTGTCAGCTGCACAGTTGTGGCTTCATCTCGCTGCTTTGGAGATGTGCTGGGTGGTGGTCAGGAGCAGTGTGGCTACGAAAGTGTTGAGGACAGGGTGGAATGCTGATGAGGGACAGAAGGCAGATGATGGAGCAAATACCCCCAGTTCAGTTGCTTACCCAGGTTGTCCAGGTTTAGCCCATTCGCTGCTGAGCGGGAGAGTTACCGGCAGCTGTCTGGGACAATGTACTAAGCAATGCCAGACTGCAAGAACCCACGCTGTTCTCTCTGGAGACAGGCAGCAGTGAGCTTCTTGTCATAGCAAGAAATTCTCTTTTGGTAGAGAGTACGAAAGTGCAGCAGACAGCCGAGACATGGTGCCGTGTGTGCCCAGGCCATCACCGAATTGCCTGTGGAACCCTGGGCTGTCCTATGTCACTGAGCTTTCTCACTAACTATATCAAGTAGGTCCGCCAAGGCCGGTGCTTTTCTTTTAATTGCACTGCAAAAGCCTCTGCCAAGCAAATCAGCTATGCCAGGGACAGAGCTGGTAGTGCTGGAGCACTGGAATTTGAGGTGCAGTGTCAGTGGTGGGAAGGATGCAGGCCTCTGCTGCAGCAGGGGATCTCCACACCCAGCCCGGTGCATGGGGCATGAACCCTTGTCAGGCAGGTTTAAGCTCCTCTGTCTTCCAGCTTTGTTTGCTTCCCATCTGTGGTTCTGCAAATTCTTACAGGACCTCATGAGTCAATGAAAACCGGGTGTCGTAATAGCAGCTTTGGAGGACACGTACCCAGTTTTTGGCAGTGAGAGCTGGCTGGGTCTGTCAGGTGGAGCCTGAGTACAGGCTTTGTTTTGCTATGGTCTGTGTTCCCACCTGGAGCAAGTCTGGCTTGCTTTCTGCAGCGTTCCTCTGTTTTTGCTGTGTGCGGAATGGGGACTGGTTGCTGCTCTTGTTCTGCCTTCTCTGGGGAGACTTCTTAGTGCCAGGGGAATGTTACTGAAACCAGCGTGGCCATGCCTGCTGCATGACCTGGCCTGAGCCTGAGCTTTGCTAAGCGCTTGTCTCCTAATACAAATGGAGAACATTAAATAGACCAGGAGGGTTGGAACTTCTGAAATGGGGTAACTGCCTGGAGAAAGAGAGGAACAGAGCGTATTAGAGCCTATGGGCTGCTGTCTTCTGTCCAAGATGAGTTTTCAACTGTGCTGGCGTATCTGAAAATACTGGGGGTGCCTTGTGAGCTACAGGTAAAGCCGAAGGGCTCCAAAGCTGGGGACTCCACATGTGAAATGTCTGTACTGAGGTCGTGCCAGACCTGTAGCTGCTGGGCCTGTAGAGCCACTCAGGTTCTCCCCAGTGGTTTCGCCTGCTGTTCTTGCTGCAGGACTATCTGGAGGGCTGTCTGCTGTATCCTCTGGATTATGCGTTGGGGTAGTCTCAAACAGTGTAGCTCCTATTTGCGCAGGCTCTGCTTGAATACAAGAGTCATAGTGTTTCTTTAGCATTCCTTCTCCTCTGCTGATCTAAACACAAGGCTATTTACCTCCTGAGCATGAGAACTCGCCATTTTTCTCTGCCTTTTGGCCTCTGTTGTATGCCTGTTAAAGCTTGCCCTGGCTGCACTGCCCTCCAGTCTCACTGATGGCAAATTTAGGTCAGGTGTTGACAAGCAGAAGATCAGACAGGTTTTTACTTGTGTTGTGCAGCAGGAGAGCACTTCTGGGAGGAGGAGTGCTGTTGGGCTCGTCTCCAGTCATCACAACTGTCATAGTCCTCCCATGTGAAGCAGCAGCCGTCCTGCTGCTGCTGACTCTGAAGAAGTAGGTGTCATTCCCTTTCTATAAAGCTGGCATGGTATCTTGTATTTTGCTTTGTCTCTGCTGTGTTGAGAGCTCTGGTAGAGACATTGTGCTGCAGTGGTTTGGCTATGTACTGCTGGAGGTGCTCTGAGCAGTACAGAGCATCGGGAGAAGCTGAGCACTCCTGCCTGGCCTGCATCGGTACGAGCAAGCAGCAGAAGGCCTGGCGAAGAGCTCTGCTGCAGACAGGCCGTGCTGCTGTGTTCCTGTGCCATTAAATAATATCCTTGAGTTTGGACCCTTGGGATTCTTGGCTGTGTTTTGTTCCTGTTGTGGTGTTTTGTTTGTTTTTTAAGTCAGTGAGACCTCTACTTCCTTTTGCTAGCCCTCCCAGATGTGTGCTAGAGAAATGGGCTTTGTGTGGAGCATGCTCTGGACGCCAGTCTTGAACATGTGATTTGGGGAGGAATGTTCTTCAGCAATTGCCAGAGAGCAGCTGGGAGTTCCCGGTGATGTGCATGGCTGGAGTGCAGCTGATGGTTCTTTTCTTCTTTTTGTCCACAGGTCGTGCTAGCAGACTGTGCTTGCAGAGCTGACACCCAGGGGCTCTTGGACACCGCTGGGTGCTCTGGAGTCTTATGCCAGCTTGAAGTGTGCAGGACACGGGTGGACCTGGACAGGGCTGGAGATGGCGTGTTTGTAAGCACATTGGCACTTGCCATGCACCCAGCAGGGTCAGTGGACAGTAGTTTCTCTCGCTCTGCTGTGCAGACCCTCTCCCGGAGCCACTGCCGCAACATCAAACAGAAGATCTCCCAGTGGGAAGGGAGGACACGAGGATGCTCCAGCAAAGAGAGACAGCAGCTGAAGGACTTCGGAGTAAAGTATGATCCCAGCTGCAATCCTCTACCCAAAGTGAAGCCAGAACCTACAGAGGAGGCCAGAAAGACTGGGTCCAAAGATGCAAAGAGCCTGGGTTTGGACTTCAGGGAAGATGCGCGGAACTGCTTGCAGACCGATGACTGTGGTGACCCCAAGCGCTGTGCATGCAGCCTAGCTTCCCAAGCCAAGGAGAAAGGAGAGTGGCAAGCAGGCTTCCGGGAGCCAAGTGTGACACTGCCTCCAGGGAATTTCTATACCTCACAAGTGCTGTGGAGGAGAGTAGATCCCCTTCTGCCTGGCAAAGCCGCATCAGTTCCCTTGGACCTTCAGAGGAAGCGACGGAGCTGTAGCTCCACGGAAAGAGAACTTAACATCAGAGGAGCGGACTCTCTCTGCGGGGCAGAGAGGAGCTGGAAAAGCATTTACTCTGAGGCTGAGAGGCAAGAGGAGGAGTCAGCTGCTGTCCCACCACCCAAGCCCTGCAGGACCTTCCGCTATCTTGCAGAAAAGGGTGCTAGTAGCTGTAGCACTGCCAGTGCTACCAGGGAAGCTCCCCTGCAAGAGCAGCATGGAGGAGACTCAGTGTCATCCTCCAACAATCCTGAGAAGAGAATAGCCAGCAGGAGGATCAGAGGGAGAACCCAGAGGTACATGATTCATCTCTCATGCCTGAAACATGTCTCCTTAAATCAATTTCTAGATGGGTTTAAACAGCTTGTTTTCCACAATACCCTTGTGGAGGTGCTAGTACTGATGATGCGTCTGTTGATGGGGAGAGGATATTTCTGGATGAAAGTATCCCTTTTCCAGCATTCCGTATGCACTGCTTTTGCTGCTGATAATCTTGCAAAGAAGGCTAAAAGCTCTAAACAGATGTTAGTCCCGCACCTTAAAACAGAGTTGAGTGACAATATGCTGGTCCCAGGGAGAGTGCTGCCTGCTTCTTGCCCTGAGCTTGTCCTCAGCTGCAGTTCGTGGATTACAGAATAGCTTTCTCTTGGGGCAGTATGGCTGCAAAATGTTCTGGCTTTCCTGTGAGTCTAAGATTCTCTTGTTGCTTAAAGTTGGAGGCTGTCAGCTGTGGGTACCCCTGTTGCAGTAGGTCTGGCTATTCTGTCTGCGCTCCCGTAGGTCCCTGTTACAGAGTAAAAAACCCTCTGAGCTAGTCTGATGCTAGTTCTGCTTACAGATGAGCTGCCTGGGGCAGCTGTGCTAGAGAGGAGTGTGGACATTGTAGGTGGGGGTGTGGCTAGGACTTCTGAATCCTTCTTTCGCAGTGGCAAAGCATGCAGCAACAAAACCAAATTTTACGATGATGGGATAAATCCCTGCCAGCTCCTTTGTGACCTCTGTGCCATAATTTTGAAATGGAAGCCAAATGTATGAAAATGCAAACTCACAATTGCAATAACACCCTTAGCATGAGCAGCAGGGGAGAGGTCCAGTAGAAAGCAGTGCCCTAATTCTGAGTACTGCTGCAAGTGCTTTGTCTGCAAAACGTGTTTTGGGTTCTTGCCTCTGTGACAGGATGGGACTCACCATACCTGCTTGGACCATGCTTGGCTATGGAGCCTCCAACTTCATTTTTAATTTAAAAATCTCCCAGAATGAATGAGTGAGTAGGACTTGCTTAGTGTGCTGGTTTTGGCTGGGATAGAGTTAATTTTCTTTCTGGTAGCTTGTGTGGTGGTGTGTTTTGGATTTGTGATGAAAATAGTATTGATAACACACCAGTGTTTTAGTTATTGCTGAGCAATTGCTGACACAGAGTCAAGGCCTTTACTGCTTCTCACACCATCTCGCCAGCGAGCAGGCTGGGGCTGGGCAAGATATTTGGAGAGGTCACAGCCGGGACGGCTGACCCCAGCTGACCAAAGGGATATTCCATGCTATATGGCATCGTGCTCGGGAATAAAAACTGGGGGAAGAAGGAGGAAGGGGGGATGTTCAGAGTGATGGTATTTGTCTTCCCAAGTCACTGTTGTGCATGATCGAGTCCTGCTTTCCTGGAGATGGCTGCACACCTGCCTGCCAAGGAGAAATACTGAATGAATCCCTTATTTTGCTTTGCTTGAGTGCGCAGCTTTTGCTTTACCTATTCAACTGTCTTTATCTCGACCTATGTGTTTTCTCACTTTTACCCTTCTGATTCTGTCCCCCGTCCCACTGGGCGGGAGCGAGTGAACGGCTGTGTGGGGCTGAGCTGCTGGCTGGGGTTAAATCTCAACACTTGGAAATCAGAGAGTCCAGAGTGGAGCATCCATGTGCTTGATGGCCCCAAGGAGGACCATGCTCTTTGTTGACTGGAGACAGCAACTCACTGGTACATGTAGGTGCCTTTAGGAGAAGTTACACTGGTTTTCCTCTAGGAAATCTTTTGAGTTTGAGGACATCCAGGGCTTCCGCAACCGGATGGCAACCACCAACTCCCACAGACTTCGAGAAGAGCCAAATGGCACTACAGGATCCAGGCTCATCTACACACAGTCAGAAGACAACATCTACGAGGACGTTATCTGTATGTGCCTGTGCTTCTGGGGGATGCACTCACTTTGTTAAAGGGTAGCAAATTTGCTGGGGAGGGAGGAAGGAAGACGAGAATACATTGAGGCCCTTTACAGCTCTGTGACTTTTAAGGTCTTGTCCATCTGGGGTTCTTTGTTGATGTTAGTAACTGTCTGCTTGTGAACAGCCTGATTTCAGATGTCATGGGAGGTCATTAGAAGTGGGCTATGTGAAACTGATTTCTTTATTAGCTCTTCAAATGCTTTGCTCGAATGCTGCACAGAGATCAGTGTGAACACTGACAAAACTAGCTGCTTCGCAATAGAGCTACTTTCTCTGCAGTGGTACTAGTGTGTTTTTTTGCTGAGTCCATGTACAGTTTGCCAAGTTGATGGTCATGGGTTAGAAGGATCTTTGGATGGTGGAAACCTAATCCGTCTTAAAGCACGTCTCTCTCAGACCCTGTTAAAGCTTGTCAGACAACTGTACACTCTCCCTGCTTACACCCCTCGCAAGAATGCAGGACTTTATCTCCTTTCATAAATCCCCCATCCAATGCTTTTTCCAGGTCCTGGAAAAGAGAACCCCTATGAAGATATTGGAGCGCTGCCCTTGCCCCTGTGGAAGGTCCCGTCTGTGTGGAAGCTACCACCCCCCAGGAGCACCAGTAGAGCTCCCAAGGTAGAGTGAGGGGATTGAATTGTGATGTGTTTACAGAGTCATCCTCACAAGGGCCCCATTTTGTGCTCCCCCCTTGCCTCACATTCGCCACTGCTACATCATTGGGTTTCATTATTTTTTGTTGTTTGTTATTAATGTAAGTGATAATGAACAGCCATGGCAGTGGCAGTTGATTAAACTGCTAAGGAGCAAAAGAATAGGAACAAAAGAATGTTGATGAGATGCCTGAATGTGTGGGGTAGGGGTGGGATGGAGAGCTTGGTAGAGCAGGAGGCTGCAGGAAGTTTATAATTATCTGACTCCTTTGACTCTGAGCTCGGACCAAAGCTTAATCCCATGCTTAACCATCTCTTCCGATTCTATTTTCTAGCCTCCCCCAAAACCTCCCTTCCTCAGTCGCAAGACTTTTGAGCTAAAGTCCTCCCAGACAAGTTTCCAAAGGAAAATGGTGAAGGACACAACCCTGCCTGTCACGCTGGCTGAGTGGAAGCTGTTCCGAGCAGTAGAGGCTGCTAGCAGGAGAAACAACTTGCCCTGGGTGAGATTTAAGCATGAAACATTACTTCTTGCATGGTATTTCAAACTCTCGCAGTTTTGTCTAGCACTTTCTGAGTGCTCTGTAAGTGGTCACGGAGCTGTGTGTCTGGCAGGTGAATGCTGGTTAGGACTGCTGTGTGTATGGACAAGTGATGCTACTTGAACAATTTCCCCTCCAAGTATCAGGGCAGGCATTCAGGGATCAAAATAACAGAGTGCCAGTTCTAGCTGGGGTGGCCGTGGTTTTGCTGGCTAAGGATCTGCAAAGGGAGTACTAGGTGTTGACCTGGACATCAGTGCTGTGTGCGAATACTAGCTCTTCCCTGTCCTTTATCATTTAAGCCTTGTTCCTAATGCTTCCATGAAGTGTAACTATGCTGGTTTTGTGCTGAATGTGGTGCAGGAATGCAAGGAAGCTCTCTGTGAGCTCAAGGGCTAGCTCTGTACAATTGTGTGTAGTGTTCCTTGCTCCTGACGACTTCTCAGACTGACCCTTACATTCTCGCTGCAGGCACTGAACTGTCAGGTGGTTGACATTATGGGGCTGCTGTGGGGAGCTGACTGGGCCCTTGATTACTTGGCTTGGAGTTCCTGACTTGAAATCAGGAACCTACCCTTGCAACGTGAAGAGCAGCTTTTAGAGATAAGCGTGTTTCACAAAGCCTTCAAACAGTTCTCCTCTCTGTGGCCCCTGGCCACTCCCTCCTGCCTGTGTGCAAAGGCAGGTATGTTTCTGAGGCGATAGTAGTGAGAAATGCTTTTAATCCACTGTCATGATAGCAGACTCCATTGTAATTCTGATTTGATACATTGGAAATCTTTCTAGATACTATTATTGCTTACCAGCTTATGTCCCTCAGTGACAAAATGCAGCATGTGGTCTACAAGGACAGCTGCAGCTACCACTGTAGTGGCACTTTGTGGATAGGACTCAAATTCCGGTTGTGGTAGTGGCAACAACTTACTTTTGCCATGGTAAAGTGATTTCACTTCTGCTGATCTTTATTTATTGTAAAAATTTGGTGTATTTGCTCAAATTGCACAAGACTACCAGGTAAAGTTGGGCAGCAGCAAAATGCTTTTCAAACTTTAAGTACTTTAGAGTAATAAGAAACTTCTGTATGTTTTTAAACAAACTGTTGGCCTGGAAAATCAGGAAGGAGATAGCAAGATTATAAAAAACCTGTGATGGAGAGTCTCTTTCATTTGGAGGGGAAAAATAAAACATTATCCAAAAGCAAACCTGTTCCAAAAATCTGGTAACAATTTACATGCAGGAACCACACTTTATTCTTTTTGCTCACAAGGAACTGAGCCAAGATTGCTCAAGAGATTGAGAAAAGGATTGGAGTCTAAAAAGAAAAAGCTTACTTGTTGCTTAAGAAACACGTAGCTACCTTAAGCACATCCAATATCTTTCACTGGTGACTCAACTGCACAGAAATCAAAACAGAGATTGAAATCCTCTAGGTAAGGCTGGATGGTAGAGGGCAAAAAGGCAGATTTTGCAGGAGAGACACTGCTTTCTGCTGTGGGCTCTTCTTCGTTGCAGCCTCATCATGCTAGGAAGACTGGCTGATGCAGAAAATGAGGAGTAATAGATCTGAAAAGGAGATGAGCCTAAGCCTTGTTTGCTGAGCTGGGGATAAAGGCTTGAGCTGAAAAACAGGTTCTCTTGCTGAATATCTTCCTTTTTATGCAGTATTTGTGGTGACAAATGGCTGGGCCCCACCCTCCTACACTCAGTGGGAGCATTTAATGAATTCTTAACTTGAGACTAGAATGAGTTTGACCTGCTCACTGAATTTAGTGTAAGTCCTTCTTCACAACATGCAGAACGAAGGAGCCACCTGCAGCCATGTACACCTGGCAGCTGAGGCGCGGAGTCCAGACAGGCCTGTGGCAGGAGTAACAGAAAGCATTAGGACTTTGGTTTTAAGGCCAGGAAGATTAACAGCGTTGACTTGGAGTGTCTAAATGCCCTTCTTTCATGTCTGTAGCTTAGTCTGCATTGGGCTATGTTTTTTTTACACAGTTTTTCTTCCAGTGGACCAGGTCTGTGGTGTCCCTGCAGCATAGACCCATTAGTCTGTCCCACTGTCTATCTTCACCTACACAAACTGAAAGTACATAATCCTTTCATTTTAGCAAACTACCGTGGGACAAAGACTGTGCTTAGAGCAGCCATGTTCTGTGCCTGACGTGGTGCTTTGGAGAACTTACTCTAGCTGTCTGTCATCCAGCTGCAGGAGCAAACTTAAAGCAAAACAAACCCCAAGCTACATGGAGAGAGCTCTGCTTTTTCTGGGCTTGGAAGGAATTGGGATGCTTGAGAGCATGCGGAGTTCAGAGTCCTTTGTGGTGGAGGGTTTATAAGATATTCTTGCAAGTGCCTTTGCAGTTGGCCTCTCTAATAGAAAATGGAGATCTGATGCCAGACGGTTTACCACTTCTGCTGTCTGTTTGGTAAGCAAAGTATGATAATTTCCAGAATGCTTGTACAGTTCGGTGTCAGCTTAGAGTTGTGCTAACAGTAATCTCTCTTGTAGCAGAAAATCTGTGCTCATTCATTATCCAGTGAGCTGTGCTAAATGTACTCTAGCAGGCAGTCTCTGAGCCAGGGTCCCTGGCAGGAGTTGAGCAGCCTTTCCCAACAGCTATCATGTAGCACCACAACACTTGGGCTGCCGTCTTGTTGGCACTTGGACTTGTTTCTGGACCCCCACATTAACCTCTGCTTCTGCTTTGGATTTCAGCTGGTACTAAAAATACAGGAGATCTTTGACTCTAAGCGTGGAAAGAAGAAGGTGAAGTTGCTCAGTCCTGCAGGGAGGGAAGCGCCTCCAGTGAAAGGTACAGAGGTCTCCAGCACCATACTCTTTGCTACAAACCTCTTGAGTGGCACAGCTCCCGTACATGCTCGGGTACTGCTAGCAGGCCAGGCACCACCATCTCCTGCAGCTCACGCTGGCCTGACCCAACAGTGCTAAATCCCATGTCTTGCGGCTGGAATTGTTGAGCTTTCTGTACTGCTAGGATTGGGAACACTTGCCTAACCAAAGTTTAACACTGTCACAAATGGAAGAGTCTACTGTGATTCCTGAAGAGCTGGGCTATTGGTTGAAAGTGCTTTTTCAAAGAAGCAGAACAAAACCCAAAATTCCCCACAAAACCAGTTGGCACAAGAACTACTGCTGACTACTCCACTCACCACTTTTGTGCCTCTAAAGTGATATTCTTGTGTTCTTCTGATTTTGAAGCTGTGGCGTGGTTTTGATTTATAGTATATTCTGTTCAGCAACTCTGTTAACTTTTGTAGTAGCATCAAATAACCACCTGGTTTCTGTTCTTTGTCAGTGTTCAGCTGACCTACAGGTGGTTTACTGGAAACAGTGACTTGACATCAACTTTGCTTTTTCAAATTTACTGTTGTAGCACATTTGCCAGTACTGGCTGTTCTTTGCTGATGTTTTGAGCAGGATAGGTGGGCAGACCTGAGTGATGTTGGTCTGATGAGTCTAAAGTTCTCTCTCTTTCACAACTTTGGGTGTTGCCCGTCTTTCTTATGTGTGGCTAATAAGTGAAAACTATGTGTGTTTCAGGTGAAGCCAATGGGAATGAAAGTGATACAGAAAATCAGCCAAAAAGTGAGTGAATCACAGGGGCTGGTCCTGTCCCCATAGCACTACATTGGCTGAGGCACTAATGGGAAAAGCACCCTTGACTAGCTGTGGCTTCTGCCGAGACAGAGAAGCGGAACATCTAAGAGGCAGCATGGGCTGGGAGGTGTTGTGACAAATCAATCTCTATTTCTGCTGCTTCTCCTGAGCACTTGAGGTCTAATGCCATTAATCTGCCAGTTGCTAGAAGGAGATTCACTTTCGGGTTGGTAGAGTCACACTTAACTAAAATATGTCTTCCAGGAGATGATTGTGCGTGGATCACCTTTGCTGCTAACCCTTGAGGTTATTTCCCCCCTAATTCCTTCACTTCGTTCTGTTTCATGTGTATAATGTTGTGAAATACCCTCTCCTCTGTGGAGAAATGGCTTGGTTATATGTGTGGTTCCACAGTCCTGAGTTTGATCGTAGGCCTGAACTACAGACTTGAAATACCTGCTTGGTTTTGGCTGGTGTTGGAAGGACCAAAGAGGTCTTAGTTTCTGTTTGAATCTAAAATGGTAATGGTTGGTCAGCAGCTCTGATGAGAGACTCCGTCGTGTCTCTAAGCAAGCATCTAGTGAAAAGGACTAACGGAATTGTTTTAGATATTTCATTTACTTGGAGGGAAGCATACAGAAGGCCTTAACTTGGAGCGAATAGTGAAGTTCCACTTTTTTATGTTAAGGAGAGTAATGGCGAGTGAAGAGTCTCTGCAGAAATACAGTGATTGAGTCACTGCCTGATTTAAGAGTAGTTTCCAAAGTGTCCAGAATGTGTCATGGTGCCTGGGCCGCAGGAATTTATTGTATCGCAGTGTTGTGCCTGTGCTTGTGAGTCTGTACTGCCTGTCAGGACATAGCAGCCTGCAGGTTTCTTGGCCAGAAAACTGTCTCTGCCTCTCTTGAATGCCCATGCTGCTTTACAGAATTTGTGGAGAGAATGTCAGGACAGCAGGAGAATGCTAGCTGTCAGTCAGGAGGGATTTGCAGGAGATGCTGCAAGGCCAGTGCTCCTCTGTCTGCAGCATCTCTGTGCTTGAGGAGGCGCTGCAGGAGTCCAAATCCTGTAGAGCACATCAGTGACGTTAGGCAAATGCACCCATGTCTTTTCCCCCTTCTAAAGGTGGTGATGAGTCATCTCCTGTGACCTGCAGGTGTGTGGCAATGATGGCCACAGACTAGTTTTGGATTTGTTCCTTTCTTCAGGTCGACACGGGTGCCTGCTGCAGGTGCAGTCAGCCTCCAAGAGGAACCTGCACTACCAGACTTTGGAGAGGGATTTGATAGAGTTCCAGGAGCAGCGGCTATTTGAGCTGTTTGTGGTGGTGTCGCTGCACAAGAAGGCACCTGAGATGATGTACACACCACAGATCATACAGCAGTTTCCCAGCAAGGTAGGAGCTACGGAATTAAAATGGCAAAGCCATGTGTACTAGCCCTCAAAAAGCAGAGGAGGACGGTGGAAGTTAAAGTACTGTAGCTAGAACAAGCCTTTTGAAATAGACTTTCTTTCTGTCCGTTCAGCCCAAAGGGATGGCAGGATCAGTATGTGACTCCGAGTTATGACTCAGTGTTACATAGTAGTTACTGTGAAGCTAAGAGGATGGAGCCTTGGTGCTTGCTTCTGTGGTTCCAGATGGAAATGAATATTCAGTTGTCACTGTCTAGGCTTCTGCCTGCTGCCTTCCACTAAAAAACTGAACAAAACTAGTAATTCTAGCTGTGCTATCAGGAGTAAGACAGAGATTGTTAAGGAATCTGCATGTCGTCCAAACAGAGAAGGAGATGTCAGATTCATTAAGGGTTTATTGAGGTTATGTGGGACTTGAGCTGGACCCATAGTGTCCAGCTGCATAAGGGACTTGTGTGCAAGTAACTCTAGTGTCTTAAATGTGTAAACATTTTGGATTCACAAAATTAATCAGAAAGCATTCACAGTCTTAATTTAGTGGGTAAAACTGGACATACATAAATAATATCTGCTAAAAGTGCAAACTTCAGGGTGTTAGCAGGAAGAAAGGAATGTAACCAGATTTAGCTGGTGCAACCTCTCAATCTGTTCATCGCCTCTGGGAAGGGCAGTGCATTGTGCATTGTTCTTTTCCTGCTGCCCTAGCAGACAATCAGACCCAACTGTACCCTGTGGCTCTTTACTGGCTTTTATAAATGCACTAACAAATACTTATCCTCTGCTCAAACTAAAGTGTTTGGTGAGTGACTTTGTATGGGACAGTCTGTCATGTTGGGATTTTGCAGGAAACATTGCTCAGTAATTATGGAGGTGTTCTGATTACAGATTTGTCTCCCTTCTAAAAACAGCCCTGCTTCCAAGTAATCTGCTTGTCACCGTCTTCTTTGGGCTGCGTGCCCAAGGACATCAAAGCTTTTGTACAACTGTTGCTCTCTGAAAATGCTGTACTGTTTTCCCAACTGCTCCTTCATGCTGTCACAGCTTGGGACAGTGGAGTAATGTAGATGCACTGAGAGTACAGTGTCTAAAATCAGCTTTATGCAATAAACTTTCCTCTTCTCCGAGGCATTTCCTACTTGAAATGCGATCTCTCTTATTTGAAACCTTCCTTTTGCCCGTTCTGGGCAGTTCTGAGCATGGAAAGTTGTCCTGTAGTCTGTGAGGGATTTGACTTGAGCCCACACATGGTAACTGGAATATGTGATTCAAATACACTATTTCTGCAATTGAATTATGAGTGATCTGCATATCACACGCTGAACACATTCCTGTTTCTCGTAGTGTCCTCAAATCTCCTAGGAACAGAACCGAGGGAAGCTGACACAGCCATCGTTTCGGGGTTCACATTTAGCTTCGTTCCCCAATAAACTTGGCCATGCTTATAAATCCTTACTCAGTTCTTACCGAGACCAGCTGGGTAATTTTACAAAGGTTCGATCAGCAGGAAAGATGCAAGAGAGAACTGGGAATCTGTTAATGTTCTCCTGTACTTGTGCATAAGCTATCTGATGGTTCAGTATTTGGAAGCCTCAGGAAGATACTGTCTCCCATTGTTTTAAATGCTGCAGCTGTGCGCACCATACTTCAGTGACTTCAAATGCATGTGTTACCCCTCCAGCCTGAACATCCCTTCAGACAGTCAAAGGATATGGAAGAGAGGCTAAAGGTCATTCCCAAATTCTGCTTTCCAGATCCAAAAGACTGGTTTCCTGCCTCAGAACTTAAAAGGTAAAGACTTGGTTTTGAATACTCGTGCCTGAAACAGGCAATGCTGATAGCTTAGGTATATGCCAGTTTCCTGGACCAGAGGAACTGCAGCCAGAGCAAGGAAAAATGGGAAAGGCAGAATCCCCAACCCTATGACAGGGGAAGATGAGATGTGGAGGTGGACTCAGAAGTGCTGCTTCTGCCCAAGCACCATCTTTCCTATAAGAAGGAAGTTTGTAGCATCTGTTCAAGGCCAGCTCCCGGGGCTGGCAGGAGGTTCTGTTGCTCCTTGGCAGAATGGAGAAGCAGCTGGGAAGGAAGAGAGCTGTAGTAGCTCAATGAGAGTCCATGGCTGCAGGTTTTTACACTGAATAGAGCCCAAAGTAGCTTGCTAACCACAGCAGGGGGGATTCAGCATGACCAGGAAGAGAGTGGCTTGTAGTTTGTGTGCTTTGTCAGTCTCTTCTCTGAACTGCATTGCGAATTTAACCCTGACTGTTCTTTGGTTCCCCAGTGAAACATTTTCTTTTGTGCTGACGGGTGAGGATGGCAGCCGCTGGTTTGGATACTGCAAGAAGCTCCTGGTAAGCATCTGTGTATTGGGTAGAGTGCAAAGAACGCATTGATAAATGCACAGTCAAGCAGTAATTTCCCATGTGAGTTACGTAGCACCTTTGCTGCTGCTGAGGTTACCAGCCCTTGGAACGCCTAAGGGAAGGAGCATGATGATGGCCAGCAATACAGTGAAATGGGTTCTGGGTGTGAAGGACAACTCCTGGAACTGGTCATTCCTCAGGAGTCTGTTAAGTCAGAAGTGTAGAGGGAACTACAGCAGAAGGAATTCTGCAAATCAGCTATAGTGTAGGTGCTAGGTTCTTTATTGCATCCCTGTTCTCAGCATAACTATTCCTGTTGCCTTTCAGCCAGAAGGGAAAGGGAAGCGCCTTCCTGAGGTATACTGCATCGTCAGCCGCCTGGGCTGCTTCAACCTCTTCTCTAAGGTGAAGTGGGGAGAGCCTGTTACTTGTCATCAGACTTGAGAGTCTCTGACAACCTGCAAGGTCCAGAAAGTAACTGGATGTCTCTGTCCAGTCTAGAATTGCTTAGCAATTGTAACTCATCCCAGCAGAGTGGTGCTTCTGTGCTGCCTTTGCTTTGACAGGGCAAATAAAATGATACTAGTGCTGAGACTTGCCAGCCGATATGCAGATGACTATTCCTTCAGCAAATTATTGTCAGGAAGTGGCTTATAATACTTGCTATTACTGATGGTGCCCCTTTATCCTCTTCTGTGACTTGGAAATGGAAAATCAGTTGCGGGGGGCAAGGGGAGGAGATCTCGGCTTGTTTCTTCTAGCATCATGAGGAGAGTAGATAAGGAGGTAAAGACTGGGGAATGCTACTGCAGGTAAAAGGCAGCTATTGCAGAAGAATACAGGGGTGAGCTTATAATGAAAGCTGATTTCTAATCATTGGAGGACAGAGTTTCTAGAAGAGTGTTTCAGAAGGATTTCTTGGGGAGGAGGATAGAGTTTTGGTCTTCTTACTCCTCTAACGAGTTGTGAGAATTTGAGTACCATATAGAAGACATTTCCGTGCAGTAGCAGGAGACTGGATTTGAGACTGGAGAGTTGTACTCACAGGTATCTATTCCCATTTAATCGTTCAGACATTTGAGAGGAGCTTTAGCACGGATTGCAAGTGAGGGGGGAGAGGGCTGTGAGTCTGTGTTGGAGCCTTCATGTGTAGCTATGGATGCTCGGACAGAAGCTCGTTATCTCCTCTAGACTCACCAGCAGGCATTGAACCAATGTCCGATGTATTGTCTTGCAGATTTTAGATGAAGTGGAGAAGAGGCGAGAGATGTCCCCAGCCCTAGTACACCCATTTATGCGTAGCGTAATGGAGGCACCTTTCCCTGCCCCTGGACGCACAATCACTGTGAGGAGTTTCCTGCCAGGCGCAGGAAATGAGGTAATGGACATCAGGACTGGCTTTCCCGTGTCGATGGTGTTTCTGGGGCATAGTGGCACTTTGCCAACTGCGCTGTAGAGTGATGCCGCCTGTAATAATTAGTCTGAAGATAATGTCCTGAAGTCCAAAGGGAGTCTGTTGCAGAAACCCGCTTCCTGTTGAATCATCTACTGTAGAAGTGATTCACTGCTCTTCAAGGAAGAGCTGCTTGGGAGTCCCCCGCAATGCCCTGTGCTGACTGCCCAGGCCGCAGGATTCCGCTTGTGAGGAGCCACCATTTCTGTGCTCCAGCCAGACTGCCCCTTGTCCAGGCTGGCTCTGTGCTGCAGCTGTCTCCTGCAGCGCTCCGTGTCTCTGCTTGCCTCTCAGGTGATGGAACTCTGCCGTCCGTTGGATTCTCGACTCGAACATGTTGACTTTGAATGCCTGTTTAAGTGTCTAAGTGTCTCTCACACGATTCGGGTCTTTGCCTCTCTCCTGCTGGAAAGGAGAGTCATCTTTGTTGCTGACAACTTAAGGTAAAAAAGGAGTCTGAATGACTAGTTCTTTCTGAGGGATATTATTTTTTCTTCTGTGTTTGGGCCTGTTTCATGTGCAAGCTTGTCTAATTTTTTGTAAATAGTTACATTTAAAAGCTTTTTGCAGGCTTTCCACACAACCTGTGCATGCTTAGTATTTGGAGTGTGTTATTTACCCAAGAGGAGGTAAGGGAAGGTTTCCTTTACCTCTTTAGAGTGAGTTGATGCTATTCCCAGTCCCCCATAACTGACTTTAAAAGTGGATGCATGGGGCTTCTGCTGATGCATAAACAAAGTATGTGAATTACGTTTCCCATGAGCATTTCTAACCTGTGTCTGTAGCTGAGTACTGAATGAGACATTGACAATCCACTCTGTGCTTCTCTTACCTTTCTAGCACTCTGTCTAAATGTGGCCATGCCGCAGTTGCAACGCTTTATCCCTTCACTTGGCAACACACCTACATACCAGTCCTACCAACTTCTATGATTGATATTGTGTGCTCTCCGACCCCATTCTTAATTGGCATTCTCTCATGCTCATTACCACAGCTCCAGGACCTGCCCATAGAAGAGGTGAGAATTGGGTGAAGCACAGTGGAGGGACAATCTCAGTGATATGAGGCTGACCTCTCTGGAATAACCCCTGTGGATTCTGTCTTAATATAAACAAACTTTTCTGAGACAGTTGGTGAACTTGTCAGATACATGTCAGGGTGTTCCGTTGTTATCAGAGGTGAATAATATTCACTGTTCTTATAGACAGGCTGCATGCAAAACTTGTGTTTTATGTGTCACATCCCCTGCCACTGGGGACATTAAAAAAAAAAAAAAAAAAAGGGTTTTT
>Ga0065711_1035473_pt1 | contig 22282 bp, 12 predicted proteins | sample Hoacrofraction12_FD_59098 | JGI IMG/M metagenome (GOLD analysis project Ga0065711, IMG submission 59098) | Hoatzin crop microbial communities from Cojedes, Venezuela - Epithelial fraction 12 v2 (version 2) | ecosystem: Host-associated > Birds > Digestive system > Esophagus > Crop | place... | reverse complement strand
ATGTTGTAAAGAAGGTTCCCAAACCAAAATTTTCAGGATGCTCCCCCTCCCACTGGAGCTGTGCAAGTTTAATTCAGTGCTACTCTACTATTATACTCAATGTGTTTTTCACAAATGAAATAAAACATTTAAAAGCTTTATCCAAAGCATTTTCAGGTCTTTTTCTTTGCTGATGTGATGCCTCTGTTTAAATTTCTCCCTCATCCAGTCCTTGAGACCTTTTTTTATTCTGGGGAGGGCAGACACCAGGAGCATGTGCCGCTATTGCTGGGTGTGAGAATGGGAAAAAATATTTATCTTCAAATCAACAGAGTACTTTGGACTTGGGGATTTCTTTTTATTTTTTAATTAAAATAGGATCATTAGGCCATGAGCTATCATTCCAAAATTAAATAAATCTTTCTGAAAATACTTTTTTTTCTCCGTTCACTCTCTATTTTTTCATCCAAAACTATTTGTTGGATTTGACATAAATTCTTGCATAGTTTCAACATGTATCTGCTTCTACTGACTGACAAACTGCATAGGTGAAAAAATGACTCACTCTAAAGCTATCACTTGCACATTAGAAAGGTATCTGTTTCTTAAATAACAGCAATGGTTAAAATTGCAGTCAATTTATCACCTGGTCCTATGACACAAAACCGTGTTATGTTTTTAAATAAGAATATATATGTACATGTTCTGCTGTTTGCTTTTGAATCACCCATTGCTGCTGCTCGTTCACAAATTTTAATTATGGAGACAGTGTCCCAGACCCTGCTGGTAATTAATTGCTGTAACATGTGTGTGCCTTTGTGAAGCCCGCATTGTGCTTGCAGATAAAGAACTAATTAATAATTTTATAGAATCGAGATGGATTTCCAGTTATTGATACCTTCCCCCTCCCCCTTACTCTTCATGTGCATTGTGCTTAGACGTTAGGGATGCCTTGCTGCTTACCGAACCAGATAGCCCTGTACCATTCAGCAGGGGTTTAATCCAACCAGGCTGCTGAGTTGCTGCACCTGCCCTCGTGCTGCTGTGCTGGCTGGAGGGGCCGTTTGAGTGATAGAATCAGCTTTTTATATAAAACCAGGGAATCATAAAGCGCGCTTGGGCAAGAACAGCAGCAGTAGTTTATAATCAGATGTAGCGCTGCCAGAGAGTCTGTACTGGTGTAAGGGTCTGTAGCAGTATCCCAGGTCACTAGGTTAGCTCAGAGGACTAAAGGGAAAAATCGTGACCGGCAGTATCCAGTGTATATGGGCAGAAACTGGGAAAGCCAGAGGGATCTGTAACACAGTGTATTACAAGCAGTGAAGAGGTGCAAACCAGTCCTGTGACCTGCTTATCTGCAGAAGGCTGGGACTCAATCCAGCCACTTTGATCCTCTGAGAAAGGAGGGAATGCAGCATCGTGTACAGCTAATTTGGCAGAGTTCACCAGGAGCACAGCTCCAGCCCTGACGCGGGCCGGGCAGCGTGACCCTGCTGCTGTGCAGGGAGAGCCGCCCACCTGCCCAAAGCACGATACTTCGCTTTGGCAGCCGAGTGCCTTTCCACAGGGTGGAATTTTTGTCTTCAGAGTTGCCTTCAGATAAAAATAAATGCCTCGCACTTCTTTTGCTCCAGAGAGGGACCCACCTCTCAAGCACAGTAGTCCTCTGTTTCCACCAATGTGTTTGGAAATCTTTACAGCATTGCACCGGAGCCAGTGCAACTTCGATGCTTTATTTCTCAGAGGCACAGCAAATATGGAACATATTACCTTACTGGGGAAAATCCTGCCTTGGATTATTGCTTTGGCACTTTCCAAGTGGTCTTCTCACACTGTGTTCCAAAGGGCTTCACAGGGTAATAAATTACATTACCCGCAACCAGTATGACCTCAGTAAGATCCACCTATGGCCAAGAATAGCTCCATGTTACTGTCAGTTAATTAGTGGTGGTATTCGTTAGCTGAGGAGGTGAGAGCCAGGAAGCTATCCTTTCCCCTTTGTGGTCAGTGTCGTGGCATGGCACGAAAGCCATCAGACCAGCCACTGGCAGCTGGCTGACGGGAGGTTAGGTATCTCCAGGAGTTCATTCCTCCGGCCCATGAGAGGGGCACGATGCATACACGGTCACCGTTGCATGCACCACCGCATGCATGGTCACACTTGGGCTTGCCACCCCACCTTCCTGCAAGCACGGCCTGAGCCACTGTCACCTTAAGATATGCATTGCTCTGACCTTAAACCTTCATGCTGTGTCATCTGGGGGGCGGTGGGGGGTGGCTCCCCAGTCCTGCAGCCTGGTGCCCTCTGAGCTCAGGGTAAAGCGTGTTCCTGGGGCGTGTAGAGACTGGTGTGTCTAAGCACACCCAGGACTTTAATACAGCATTAGTCATTCAAGGAGCCTTTCTGGGAGCAGGAGTCAAAGAGTCCCCGTTCTGACATGGAGTGAAAAAGGCACCTCTGCTTGTGCAGCCTGACATTGTTAGTGCCCGGCCTGAACTCTTGCACGCCGACGGAGAGCTGGAGAAGCAGCGTGCAGCTTCTGGTGCTCCGGAGGGAAGAGCCCGTGCCGCCCCGCTGGCTGGGGTGCCAGAGTGGGTGCTGCTGGCACACAGAGGGGCCGGTGCCGCTCGCCGTCCCACGCACGGCACAGCTGGTGCCCAGCGCTGCCCGTCTAGCCACGGGAATCCTTCCCCTGCAAACAGAACTGGAGCTGGGGCATTAGGAGGATTTTGGTCCATGTGAAAGGCGGGCAGGGAGCAAGGCAGGGACGTGTGTGAGCCTGAATGCAGCTGTCTGTCTCAAGATCTCATAGATATGCAGACGTGTTCTGATGGACTTCTCCCTGAATGCTAGCATTCTTGGTCTTTCTGCTCCTTCCTGACTTTTGACACCTCTCTGACAGCCTACAGGGCTCTTTGGTATCGCTCCTTGTTCCATTCAGAGTTCATCCATCTCTCTTAACCCCCTTTACTCTGTCAGCAACCTTCCTCACCCTCCCATAGACAGCAGAGACACCCAATTCCCTCCCAGACTTTTTTTTTTCTTTTTTTAAACATGTGAAAAATGCCTTCATGCTTTCCCTCTCCTCCTCCGCTCTGCTCCACACCGCATATTCTGGAAGTCACCTTCAGACCACACTGGAGTGCTACCTCTATTGCCCAGGGCTGGGGTCATGTTACAGCTTCCCTCTTCTCACTAGAGATGTGTGCTCTGATTTGAACTCCTCCAAAGTTCAGGGATGTTTGGAATCCAGGCTTTTGGCTTGGATCCCTCTCGGTGCCTCGTGTCGGCATCTAGGAGTTGACAGAACCTGTTTGCGGCCGGGACAGCCAGTCCTGCAGGATGCAAGTGACCAAGAATAAATGAAATAAATCCCAGCACTCTAATGAGCAAATTAAGACTGGCCCCACAATTAATTACGTGGGCTTTGGAGACATACCAACACCTCTTTCTTTCCACCCAAGCCACAGGTCAGGTGGTGCTCCCCTGGCTGCTGGAAATCCCAACAGGCAAGGAGATTTCAGGAGGCTGGGGCCACACACCCTGGCCTGATGGCACACGCTTTCACATTCTCACTTTCCCTCCAAGCAACCAGGCAGGAGAAGGTGATGGAGAAGAGAGATAACCCCGTTTTGGCACGTGGCTGCTTTCCCTTTGCAATGGCTCTGGTGAGGCTGGGCTGCGGGAGAGAAGAGATGATGGGCAGAACAAGTGTTTTTTTGCTTTTTCTTTCTTTTACCAGAGTAGGATTGGCTTTGCCTCCAGGTCAGGACTCAAACTGCGCAAGGTGTAGGGAGGAATATGAGGCTTGTTTCAAAGCCCTTGTCAAAGCACAGGCTGCGTTCCCCTCTGGGCAGCACGGCATCACATCTCGGGGAAGCGTGACATCATGTCTCCAGGCAGCATGGCATCATGTCTTGGGGCAGTGTGGCATCACACCTTGGGGCAGGGTGGCATCACATCTCAGGAGAGCATGGCATCATGCCTCAGGGCAGCGTGGCATCACGCCTCGGGGCAGTGCGGTGTCACATCCCTCGGGGTTACGCCTGCTGCTGCCGGGCGTCGCGAGCGAGGCCATGCCAGGCTGTGATCTCCCCACGCCCCCAGCACGTCCCTTGGGCAGGGGGTCCCGCAGCACTGGCCGGGTGCCTGTGCAAGCCTCCATGAGCCCGCACGGTGTCGGAACAAGCAGAGCTGTCATGTTCTCTCCTTCTGCCTATAGGAACCGAAAGCTTCCTTCCTGCCCCTTCCTCCTGGCAGAAAATAGGCAGAGGAGAGCGGGGCCAGTGAGGGCAGGGAGCACCAGCAGCCCCCGCACCCCCCTGCTAGGAGGGAGCTGTTGTGGCCCAGGCTATTTTTAACCTGTTTTTGTTGCATGCTGGCAGTCGCGTCCCCTGTTACTTTCTTCCTTCTCTGTGTGTCTTTGCAGCTCCTTCCTGCTGCCGGGAGATGCGTGAGCTATATCTGGCCTGGGAAATCTGCGGCAGGCAGTATTTTTAAACCGCCCAGGGCTCTGGTTCGCAGGCTGCTGTGACGCAGTTTATCCGACTTCGCAAGTTTCTCATGGGAATGCAGGGTGCCCGGCGGCAGCCCGCGGTGCTTGGCTGTTTATTTTTTGCCCTCCACGACGCAAACCTTGGGGCCTGGGCTGACATCTCGAGACCTGGGAAGCAGCAGACCTCGGGTGTGCGCAGGGGAGGGTTTTAGCCTGGCTGTCGTCACGGTGCAGCTTTCTGGATGTCAGCTGCAGGTCTGCGAAAGGAGGTGACTTTTCCAGCCGGACAAGTATTGCCATCGAAGCCAGCAGGCTGGGCACGGGCAGGACCTCCCTAAATGGCCACCCTCCTGCAAAGCACATCTCGGCTCAAAGTCCTTGTTCGTGCCCTCTGTGGAAGTGGTGTCGCTTCGTGATAATTGGAAGTTAGCAGTGCTAAATTTGTTTTGGTTTGGTGCATCACCCAGCGCCCTGGGACCTGCCCTGATCCAAACGCAGTGTGGAGGCTTCGGGAGGGTGCTGGGTGGGCTGCTCACAAAAGGCAGTGCCCATGAAGGCTGAGCATTGAGCTGGGTCCTGTGGGTTTCGTTCATGAAGCTTATGCATGGCGAAAGGCGGTCTGTGTCTCTCCTGGGGGGAGACCGGGGGACTGGAAGTCCTAAGATAAACCAAGGACATCAAAACCAGACAGAAGGTGAGGGAGAACAGATTTACAGTGATGAAACCCTGGTCAATACCCATCTGGTGTAGAAAACACTGAATAAAAATACAGGAGTAAATACTTGGGTATGAATCCTTTGACTAGCTCCACTTGCCCAACAGACCTTTCTTCTTGCCTCTTCTTGCGCAGCAAAAATTCTCCCTGAGTAAAAAGGGGCTGCTGAGGACAAAAAGTTTCCTTATGAACATTTTTTCTCTTTGACACCATTTAATTTCTGGTTTATGTTCAATTGAGAGAAAGTAAAATGCTGTTTTGAGACAATTTGCTGGAAAGGATCCTGTCCAAAAACATTCTTCAAGCATTTTCACTGTGAGAAAGGGCAGGAGCCACTTGTGTTGTCTACAGCATGAACATCCATTTTTCTAACAGTGCTATTTTTCTGTTGAAGTTCTTTCAGAGATACATAATATGTTTTAGTCACTCACAACCTTGTAGATTAAAAATTCTCTTCATCAGATTTCCTTCTGTGAGAAAATGAAGTCTCTCACTGTGTTCTTCTTTCAGTATTTCTGGTGTATATTAGACACTAATTAAATAACCCCTGTCTGAAGTGTCTTGTGTATGACTTTACTACTATAGAAGAATGGACTTGCCTGCAAGCATATAATACAGTTGCAAATACATTTGTGTTCCGATATAAGTATGTGGGTTTTATCTGCTATTGTCTTTTGTACTGTTTCCTCAGTAAGAATCCGAACTCTGACAGCGAGAAAGTTTACTCTTTAGCTTTGAGATGCAGTCAATTCTCATAGATTTCACTGGGCTTTGGACCAGGCCCTTCTAAAAGCTGATTTTCTTTGATATGTTTGATTCCAGGTTCGTGAAAGTAACTACAATTTGTGAAGATTATCCTTTCATGATCTCCTTTTCAGAAGACAGGTAAATCCTCATGAGTCCACTGGTGAGAACTACACCCAGGAACGACTTAGGAGCCTGGTGACGTTAGTAAAGATGCACTGGCATTTAATAAAGAAAATTCGGGATGAAATCCTGTCAAAGGTAGAATATTAGATTAGGTAAAGCAAGGATTTTATCTTGCTTGGAGAGTGTTATTTTCCAGGTAGAAATTTGCTCATATAAACTGGTGTTTTTCTTGGCACGGCACCATATCAAAACTTGGCTCTATTTGTCTTCTTTCTATCAGAGAAGGCCTTAGTTTAAGCATACACATTATTCTGGGATCAAAATGGTTTTATCATTCCAGAGATACTTTCCCAAGTGTTCCCATGACATGCAGTGGTCAGTGGACTTTTAATTCTGCAGATGCCCATTAGAAAACAAGGCCTAAGAGGAAGTTCATTTCTGGGCAGTGAGAGCACATCGTGGGTGGCCATAGACGCCACAAAGCCTGCGACTTCAGCCACCTGAGAAATTAAATAACGAACCCTGACTGAGGAAGCTTGTGGGCATTACATCATTTACACATAAAAACAAAAAACAGATTTATAGGGCACACGGGTGGCTGTGACATCACCAGCAGCCAATCTAGAAGCCTCAGCTATATCCAACAGTCTAATGCTCCTTAATACCATTCTTTGTAGCAGCGGATCCCACGAACCTACCTCTCTGCTTTAGGTTCTGGTTTTTGGTTGTTGCTACAGATTGACTGTGACATAGTGACTCTGGGCTGAATTGCCTAAGCTGCAGCTGTACGGGGTGTGCTTTGCATTGGAGGCATAGGATGTGCGCCGGGTGTTTTCCCAAACAGGCGTAGCCCTGGAGACATGAGCTGCTGCTGCAGTTTTAACGGGGACTGGGAACAGACCTGAGGGGTTTCCAGAGATCTGATGCGCTTGAAATGTTTCATTGTGGTGGCACTGGCTGCTCAGAACTTGGCATAGGGCTGTGCTATTTCAGAAATTATCCTAAAGAGTTATTAACAGTCTGAAACACAATTGTCTGAAAATAAGGTATTTCCAAATACAAAAGCTTGAGAACTAATAGCTTACAGTAGTAGCTAAGCGGCAACAGAGCTGCAGCCTGTGGTGGCAGAGGGCATCACTGCAGTGGTCCTCATTGGGAATGGTAGGAGGAGAGCCCTAGGACTGGCTTTAAGTGAAGGAGGAACCACCGGAAGAATTAGGTGATTTTGCAAGGAGAGGGGCGGCAAGGCTGGTCAGCCCTGGGAATAGCAGCTGGCAAAAAGAGGAGGCACACAGGAGGCAATGGGATCCTTGGGGACAGTGGTTATTCATCGGAGTCTGGGCCTCCGTGCACGCAAAGGCAGCTGTAGGGTCCTTCTGAGTGCAATCCATCTCTGTTGCTTTAGGCTCTGCACCTCGTCCCTCACCCCAAAAGGCACCCATCTCCTCAGGGAGCGGGTCGGAGCACAGCCAGCTCAGATCCCTGAAACAGCACCTCTGCGTGCCGACCCTGGGCAGCCTCGCTGAAAACATCTCTGAGCTTTCTTTAATTAATACTTTGATTCAGGCTCAAGCAAGAGAAAACAAACGTTGTCCGGTTCCAGCGTTCAGGCGCCGCGATGCAAGCCAGATGTCACAGCTGGCTGACACAGCTGCTCTTGGTGCGGCAGCCGCGACCTCCTGCCGCACGCCGCGGAAGGGCAGCAGTCGGGGACGAGATCGGTAGCTGCCTCGATGCCTCTTGCTTTCGTATTTAGTCTCAAAACATGTTTCCTGGTCTTTGGTATTCTCACTCCTCTCTCTCCCCTTTCTTTTTTGGCTCCTCTGTCTTCCCTCCCACCTTGAGACTTGGCACGCAGCGCGTTACCCGAGCAGCAAAAAGACAAAAAAAAGAGTGGAAAAGAAAGGAGGAAAGGAAAAAAAAGGCTCTGTCCCTTTGTTTGTTTCTAAGGCAACAGGTAGGAGATGCAGAGCGCTGGCATCCCCCCAGCTGCACGACCATGGTGCCCCATGGGGACTGGTGGGCGGCTGGCTGGCTGTCAGCACGGGCGCTGGGGAAATGATGTGAAACAAATCAGCCTCTCTTGTGCTCCCGTGTCAGCCCTTTGTGCGGGGCTCCCGCCGCTGCTGCCGAGTCCCCAGCTCCGCTGCCGAGGCAGGCGGGCCGGCAGGCAGGTGAAAAACCATGTCTCGGGTGGCCTCAAATGCCACCATAAAGGCTGAGACAGATTAAAACAACAGGGCTGGAAATAAATGACTTCCTCCTCGCAGGGCTACAGCCAGGTCATGCAGGAAGGGGGACAGGATTATCACTTCAGGAAAGAGAAGATGCATGTGGCAGTTACAAATTTTACTGAAATAGATAAATAGAAGGCTTTTCCTTCCGTTTTTTCCTTTGGTCTCTGAACTTCCTTCACCTGCCTCCATCCGTTGTAAGCAATCGTCGTGGGAGGACCTGTGAAGCTGGGGTCACGGTCTGGTAACAGGCGCAGGAGGACACACAGATCGAAACGAGTTGAAGAAGGGCGATGCTGAACCCAGCTGAGCTGTGTAGGCACTGCCAAAAGCCATCCTGGGGACCCTCCAGTGCCTCGGGGGTGCAGTTAAGGGCACGGGCTAAAGCAGAAGGAGGCTTGTGGAGGGGCTGGGTGACAGTAGCCCACAGACCGGGTCCTGCCCCTCCTTGGCAGGAGAGCAACCCAGACATAAAATCACTGTCGTAGTGATTGGCCAGTAAAGCTTTTCCTGCTTTTCCACCAGGTTAGGGCTGGGAAACATTTTCATCCAGACAGGTTGCTTTGAGCTCGGCTGCTGGAACATACAGGAACATGGCAGAGGAAGATGGATGTTGTGATCAAAATGTGACAGAGGTGTCTGAGGCAAGAGGAGATTTACCAGAGGCAGGCTAGGAGGGCTTGGCCCCTTCCCTGCCTTTCCTTCTGCTGGTGGGGGTCATGCTCCTGCACCCTGTGATGTGGGCCACGCAACCAGCCCCAACCCTATAAACCGAGGGTGGGCATCATGGTCTGTCTCACTGATTACGACCTTGGTGCTTCAACACTGGCTTTGTTTGGGTGCTTTTGAAGGTTGCAGTTACTTGGAGAGGTTTCGTTGAGCTGACCCGCCCTCATTTGCTCGAAAATACTGAGCATCCATGTTCCCATTGTCTTCAAAACTAACAAGACTTGCAGAAAAGTCTGCAGAATTTATTTCTGAGGTTTTATGAAATACTAAGCAGCTGATCTGTCTTCATAACTGTTTTACTACATTTCAGAAAAAGAGCAATCAATGTCCTGAACATTTTTTAATAATAAATTTAACTTCATCTGACTTCAGCTGATATCAGCAGAATTACTGGTGCCTGAAAGAAAACTAAGTTGTTTGCAGGATGCATAGAAAGTGCAGGAATGTTATGCCCAGCAATAAATAATTGCAATTGCTCAGTAGCCTGTGACACCAGAAATGATGCCAGAGTTCAAAGTGCCAGTCTTTGTGCTTTCAGAAGACACGGTAGGAGTTTCTCTGCAGGTAGGCGTGTTCTAAATCTAGAATTATTGTCAGGGAAACCCAGTAGAACCCTGTTGCAAAGAATGACAATACTTCTTTCCTAGATTACGATGATTAAATTTAAATATGGGGCTAATAAATCACTTCTTGCTCCATCTAGTTGAGTCTTCCATATGTAATAATGACTTCTGCAGACAGAGTGGTTTAGGTATTGGTAATAAATAGCTGGCTGTAAATTCTCTGAGACTACGTCTGTACGTATAAGTGTGCCTATGGCTGTGTGTCTGGAAGGTGCGAAGCATGCGTGTGAAGATGTGTTTGCAGTGGGAGATATTTAATGAAAGCACTGGCAATAACAGCAAGAAACAGAAATCACCTCTATTGGATGGTGGCAGAGATCCATCAGCACGGCTGCATGTACCTGCTGTTCTAAGAATGGCCTGTCATGTACATTGTACCCAGGCTAGAGTAAACAGATTGCTTTGTATCTGTATACCCAAGTAACCTGGTATGAATAGACAAAACCACCAGAAATTCTTAATAGATTTACTTACCATTTGTTATACGTATGGGATGGTTAGTAACTAATTCCCGGAGCAGTATAACTTTGCTTCTTTTAGGAAGTTGACTTGTTTTAGAAAAATAATGCTTTGTATTTCTAGTTTAACACTGTAAAGACATACTTTAAAATGCATTTTGAAACACTCTTAAGCCAAGTTACTTAGATTTACAAGTTAAAAGCAAGTACACAACACAACTTCATTCAAGCTCCAGACAGGGTTTAGAAGGTGTCTTGAAAAAGATCATAGACTCGTAGGGACAGGCTTTTGCTTAGAGAGATCCAGAACTTTCACTCATTGGAATGTAAAATGTTATGAGCTGGTTTTTTTTTTGGTTGTTTCTTTTTTACATTTGGAAGATAATGTGTCCCAGATCTGCTGTAGCTCATCTTTTTTTATATCCAAGTCTTTTGTTTCTGTGCATCTTTTATTTTGCAGTGTGGCTCCTTTTGAGAGAAGAATGGTAAAAGAGAAAATTGAATATTTTCTACAAAAAAAAGTCCTTCAGCTTGCCAGAGGTAAAGAACTGTAGCTTTTATTTTATTATACAGAGCATGATTACCTCAAAAAACAGTTTTTTTTCCATCACCGAGCTTTCTTATACTCAAGAAGTCTTTGTCTCTCTGTTTTCCACTTTCTGTCATGAGATTGTTTTAGGATTTCCCATTTTGTAACAAATCTGCATGTTCCAGACATGAACCCCTGCTTACACAAAAAAAAACCCCAAAACCCAAGATAATGTTTTTAGTTTGCAAAACAGATATAAGCAATTCTGGGGCAAACATGATGAGCAGTTATAGCATCACAATACCGGGCAAATGTGATTATTTAACTGGTAAGAGATAAACAGAAATATGCTCTTTGTCCTAGACAGTACTCACCAAAGACACCTGGAGAACCCCTGTGCTTACAGCTCACTCACGGAGCAAGCAGAGGAATCCACATCTGCGCCATCCCACTCCTGAGAGACTCCAGAATGATCTGAGCAGCGCTGAGTTTATGTTTTCTGTGGCACGAGGGGAGGTAGTAACTGACTAGATGACGCCAAACACAGGAAAATGTTGAAGCGTGTCCCAGCTCAAGCACTTGAAAAATCACATTACGAGTCAAATGTTTGCACAGAACTGCTTTACAGAGTCTGGCTCACAATATTTGGTGTTTGGCCAAATGCATATATTAAAAATAAATTCTCCTGGCTCTCCTAAGGGCACGACAACTTTTCTGTCAAAAGAATTATTATTTGTACATCACATATCCTTTGATTGCGCAAAAGGCCTGTGCTGAGACATGCTGATTCAAAATGTGGCTGCTTTTTAACAAATAAGATGATGCAGGAGGGCTGCTTATGCATCCACTGTGCAAGCACCATTGCATTTAGGTCACTGCCTTGATTATGATTGTAATGGAAAAAGACTGTTTGCCATGGTTGGAGGAGAACAACTGCTTTCTAAGACAATTCCCCTGTGAAGGCTGTTGAAGTGAGAGTCTCTGTTGTCTTTTTAAACCAAGTAGAGGTGCTCAAAAGTTGGCACGTGCAGGTGCCTCGCAGCTGCCCAGGAGGGGGTTTGTAGCAGCTCTGCTACTTTGGGGGATGATGTTGGGGCTAGCGCTGAGGACCTTTTGGCAATGCATGCCATGAGCACCAATGCTGATAGAGCCAGCTGTGGGACTGCGGAGACCCTGTGGCCAGCATTGAGGTTAGCTCCCTAGGGGTGCTCCAGCGAGGGTGGGGAGCCCTGAGCGATCATGCCCAGAGGACCAGACTTCTTTCTCCTGGGCAAGACAAGGCCTCAGAGGCACAGAACAGAGTGTTACCCGGGAGCATCCAGCCCAATAAGATCATTCCCCTGAGAACTAGATGGCCTTTTGAGCAAGACAAGTGCCTTTGGCAGGAAACTTGCTGGCAAGCACATGAGCAAGCAGTCTGCTCCCACAGTGGCGATGGGGCTGTCTCGAGCAGAATGACAGCCCCTTCCTCCTGCCTCGTGCGCATCCCACTTTAGAATGCGTTGGTATAACAGTAACCTTTAAACTCTTTTAAGAGTTGAAATAATTTCCAGATCCGAAAAGATGTGGCATTACTTGATGCTGAGAGAGCAGAGATTGGAACTATGGCAGCTGCAGCAGCAGTATTTGCTTTTTACCCTTCCTTTTCCTTGTGCCTCCACCTGAGCTGAAGGTACATTCTTTGCAAGTGAAAGCCCACTTCTGTTTCCATCGCTGTTTATTACCAGCTGAGTTTCCTCTGAAGAGACAGGAGGAAGGAAAAATAAGTTCAGCTACAATTGTGCTCATTACAGTGATTTTCAGAAACTTGAATGGCTGTTGCTTTACTTTATAAACTGCATCCCACTGCCAGCTTATAAATTACCAGTATTATTATACCTCTCCTTCCAACATTGACTATACTTTTTGACCATTGAAATGAAAATGGAAAAATAGGGGGAGGCACAAACACCATTTTCCAATGCTGGTTCTCATGTTCTCGGGATTTCATGCCCAACAGATTTCTAGTCAACGAGGCATTAAAATGCTGAGCTTTCAAGCCAATAAATTGCAAAAATAATCTGCTGGTCCCCTCAGCACAGAAAGAAGTCTGTCCAGCTGGATTGTTTCTACATATCCTGTCAGGCAGAGAAAGATGTCCACCAATTGTCACCTCCTCCTTTGGCTTCAGAGGCGACTCTGCATAATTCACTGAGTGTGCATAGACGTTGCTGGCACGCTCGGCAGTGCGAGCAGCGGGGAGGGAAGCAGGCACTACCAGAGGAAGCGGAGCGTAATGAGAGCGCTGCTTGGCACCCTCCCACATATGTGTATGCACACACACAAATATACACTCACGTTGTGAAACATGAGAAAGAAGGGAGAAACTGGAGGGCAATGAAGCATAGCGGGTGTCCAGGGAGAAGGGGCTTGACTTTTGTGGCTGCTTTTCAACCGCAATGATTTAATGCAATGTTAATCTCTGGTGTTCTTGACATCCCTGATCATAGCCTTCTGATTTCATCTGAGTCGGCATTTCCAGAACAAACGTCTGTTTTCTGTGAGAGAATTGATTCCATGGGAAAAAAAAGACCCTACGTCTCAGCTGGATACTGATTTTTATTCTCCAATTAATTAAAACAGAAAACACCTTCCACCTTTGAATGACAGGAATACAAAAAGCTCAGGGATGGCTGAGGTTCATTTTAATTCACTTGATTTCTGGCATTGAAGGGTAAACATAAAAGTGACCTATTTAAGTATATATAAGAAGAGACACTATTTGAGAACAATTAAAAGATTTCAGGTGATTTATCAGCCAGATGCCTGCGAATCAAATCCTTTGCTATTGACACCAGCGGCAAAGCTAATTTGGCTCAGCAGCAGCAGGCAGCAATCTCTATGTGTGGCCACAACCTGATACCTGGTGCTGTGATTATATCACATTCTCCCAATTTACACAGGACCGAATAGAGCCAACACTTAACAAAATCCCCCAGTCAACCTGAGGCTCCTACCTTGCCTTGTCACGCAGCCTGTCTCCGCTAGCAGGGAGTTTGTGCTGTCAGGGCTGCATGTTGATGCAATTGCTGCATGTTTGCACAAGTAAGTGTAAGTGCTCCTCCTTCAGAAGAGGAACTGTTACACTTCCATGCCTGAAAGCCCAGGACAACTCTGGCAGTGTCTTTGCAATTGCAAAGGTACTTACCCAAAGTGTGACTAAAAGAATCTGTCAGACTTTTTAATTGTTTTCCAAAGCAGCACTGTAGTCCTGTGATTTTGTCATTGCTGTTGAAATAAACAGAACACTGGGGTCTAATTTGAGTGGGCAATATGTGGATATGCTGAGCGGTCAGAGGAAATGAGGGAGAACCAAATACTACTTTTTTATCTACCCCTAAATGGTTTTATCTGACTATGCCTGTAAGGCAGCAATGCTGAGTGGCCGTCTAGACATGACTCTGATCCTCTGCTCCGTCAGAGAGCTCGTGGAAGTGATTTTGGAGCTAAGGATAGATACCAAGGGATATACTGCTCCTCTACCCCATTGTTTTGTATGATGTGAAGTGGCTTCATGCTCTTACATGACAACAAATTTCTGCTACGTGTGAGCACCGATGAGCAAAGTGACACTTCTTACCATCTCTGAAACTTGACTGGTAGCTGTTTATAAAATCCCAATGAAAGGAGGAAATTATGGGAAATATTATGTGATAATACCAAAATACTTGTGCTTGTCTGAGCAGTAACCTCTTTCTTTGGTTGAAAACCTTTCGAGTAATTATAGTTTGTGCATCAACATGGTTGTCATGCATGGTTGACAGTGGGAGTCCAACTGCCTGAAAATGTCCTATATGCATACTGAGTGGCAGACCTGTATATAGTAAAATTATTATTAAAAAGTGTCATGGAAAAATGCCAACATAATTTGTTATCCAGAAAACTATATTTATTACAGTGTATTTGCTGTGCAGTTTAATGTCATTTTAGCATGGCTATGTGAATAGGATTTAAAGTCACATGGAAAAAAGTTCAAATGACACAAAAAATGGTGACTTTAGAAAATAAATTGGGAGTGTAAAGTCATTATTTCTCCCTTCAAGCCATGGTCTCTCGTGGCCTGCTGGAGCAGACTAGTAACCTGAAAGCCGAAAAAAATGATACGCGTACTTGAAATGTGTAGCTGAAGACTTGGGGTAAGCTGTCCTTTGTGTCAAGTTTTCTTTCACATATGCCATACGAGAATTCATTGCCTTTGTGATTTTCATCCTAGCTGAAACAAATGCACATGTTGTTCTTATTTGTATGAATGGCTAATCCATTTTAATATGCTGTTTTGACACATGTACATGACTTTTGCAAGTTAACAGAGGTGACTCACATCTGTCACGCCTTCCCTTTGGTACTTTTTCCTCTATACTGGCTTATATTAAGGATAACGGGAATACATCCTTGTGCCAATACTAATGACATGGAATTTTTTGAGGCTTGATATGCATCAGTTTGGTAGAGTACCAGCAACCCCAACATGCATCCTTTTTGGAAGGAACGTCTACAAAATCACCAGTGTATGAAATTCCTTTGGGCATTCTGTCTCACTTCCTCAGCTTGCCCCCAAAATGCCTTCTGCTGGAATTTTCTGCATGGGGGTTAGGATCAGGACAACCTTTTGGTACAATGAATAGTCAGGGAGATTTGTGGTGACTCCTTGGTATTTTTTCTTGCCATAAGGCAAAGGTCAATCAGGCATAGTGGCAACTGGGAGCATTCCTAGTTTATTTTACATGTCTGAACCATTTCTCTGGGTATTAACTGTTTTCTCTGAGAACAAACAGATAGCCTAACAAATCTCCTGCAAGCTGGCCCATTAGACATCAGAAAGAATCAAAGGAAAGGATCCACTCACCTTCACTTTATGTACCTAGTTTGGTGTCAATGCCAGATTCAGAGCAGGAGGCTGAAGTGGGAGCTGTGACTCATCAGTTGGAGGAGCATCTGTCATTCCACTGATTATAGTGGGAGTCTACAGAGAGTCACCTTGGGCAGGACATGGGTTTCCTGTCTAAAGAAGTCAATTCAATACTATTGAATTTAAACCCAAACCCCAAAACTTATAATCAAGATACTTAGGAGAAGAGGATAATTTTATGCTGCAAGAGATTGGAGATCAAATAAGGGTAATCAAACTATAAACTCGGGGGGCGGGGGGGCGGGAATATCCTAATGGAAGCTGAATATTTTTCTGAGCCCTGATTGTTTCCATCTGCACTACACCCTGGTTATCCCATGTGATTGTAACTGATTAGTGGGGAGGAGGAAAACAATTTTCCAGAAATATTTTGCTGCACTCATGCAAAAAGTACATTCTGGTTCACAATTACTTTGCATGTAATAGTCATGTCCTTTTACAATATTTGTACAAAAATAGTTATCTAAACAGGGGCTGTATACAATGCAGCTGCCAAGGTGCTGACCACATGAATACCCTGTGACATAGATTTGGCAAGAATGAGATTAGCCCTGTTATCTTGGCCAGATTCCAAAATGAGTAACTGAAGTTGAACAGCCTAATTTTCTCTCAGTTTCAGTAGGAGATACGGAGTGTGATGCTGCTGCTTTATAGTTTGGGTAGTTGTCCTCACTAGACAAACAAGATATAGAATACTGCCCTCTTGACATCACATTTACTCTGGGTCTCCAGAAGCAGAAATGACAATTAGTTGTACAGGGCAATCACACCATCACATGGATCTTCTGACTCTTTACGAGTGCTGCTTAATAGCTGCTTCCTCCCAGCTGGGCAAGGGGAAGGTCCCTGTACCCTCAGCAGGCTTCAGTTTGGAATATGGTCTATTGACTTCAGCAAATTATCTGCTTGCAAAGTTGCTGAAAAGGTCTAAGGAAACATTTGCCCCAGGACCATTAAGTCTGAGAAGTAGTGGACTGAAACTGATAACTATGTAATACACACTACTAGATCAGAGGTCTCCATATAAATTTTAAATTGTGCTGCTGGGAAGAACAAGGCACCCTGTCTTCTCATTGCAGGGTGAGTCCTGCAGCAAAGAATAAAGATCAGTGAGACCTAAGCAGCTGTGACTGACAATTAGAGATTGTTATTGTCATAGCAGGATGCACTAGATGCCCACAAGAGAGGTCTGGGATCCTTTAGGCAAAAGATCTGTCCCAAAAGTGCACCCTACATATGCCTTTGTGTAGACGAAGACTTCATGCTAATAGCACATGCTATTGGCACTGTTAGTTCTTTTAAGAGAGCTGGGCATGAACAAGGGAGACTCTGCGTTGGTCTCTGATTAGAAGCAGTGCTTGAGACAATGCTGGTCTCGCGGAACAGGCATTGGCATGGAGTTAGGATTCCTAGGAGATGAAAATTACTTTTTCTCCCAGGGCTACCACTCCCATTAACTGGAGACATGAGACCCCCCCGCTTGCTACAAATTTGACTTGATATCAGATTCATTACTCAAGTTTCCTTCATTCAGGCAGTGTGACAGGCAGCAGAACACTGGCCAAACATCAAGCAATGGGTATAGCACCCTGCAGCTAGGATCCAGAAGTCATTAGCCAGTCTCTCTATATAAACAAAATACTTCTAAGACATAGCATCATGCATTTTCTAATTAGCTACATAGATGACTGCACGCATTTCATACGTATGCACAGTAACCGCTATGCCGCAAAAAATAGCTGACCACACAAATCACCTCAGCATTGCTGTTGGAGCTCTTCCTGCTTGCAGGCATTTTCAGCTAAAGCTGGAGGTCTTTTTGGGCTAGCTAGGTGGTTAGCTCTTGCTTTCATTACCTGTCAACATCCACAGTACTTAGCATTATTGATCGCCTTTGTTTAATGCAGAGCGGGTAGTGGCTGACAGGTTCCCTGCTGGTAGTCACGTACAATTCTCCTGAGTAGCAAAGCCCCAGTTTATGTCCCAACTGGTCTTGTAATGAGTTGGGGTTTTGTGTGTAAATAAAACCTAGGCTGTAACACAAATTTGTGCTATTTGAAAATCAAATAGCCTATTGGTGCAGTGTTACAGCATAGCACAGGACAGCCTTACCACGCCTGGCATCGGCAGCTGCCTTCTGTAGATCCCTCCGCGCCGGGGGACGAGCACTCGTTTCGGGGCAGGTCAGCGATGGCTCTGCTGCCTTCTCCCACCAGACGCTCCTAAAGGGAAGCGCAGCGCTCCTGCCAAGCCTCCCATGGGAACCCTGCGCCAGGGCCTGAGCAGGCTGCTGGAAACCAGCCCGAGCCTGAGGTGAGCGCTGCGACATGGCTGCTGTACGCTGGTGAGTACACTGGGCTCAGCAGCTGGGAGAGCTGGGGGAAAGCTCAGTGAACTGGAATCGTGCAAGATTCACTGTTCTGTGTGGTTCACTTCAGCTTCATGTTGACAGTGAATTTGTTTGAATATGATGCCTAAAATTTACAGACGTACAAGTTCAGATGAACCAAAGTGAAGGAAAAAAAAAAGGGTTCAGCTCTAGCACCAATGATGATGTGTCACAATTTAGCATGAAACTTTCCTAAACTCCCTCTGACATGAAACTAGGTGTTGAAGGAAAATAATCTATATTTTAAATGCAGGTTTTGAAAACTTGGAAATGGCCCTAAACAAGAATATGTTCTAGCCTTGCAGTAAAAAACTTCTGGCTTAACTGTGGGTATTTCTTCATATTAATTTAGTCTACATTCAGTCAAGGCTTTCATTGATAGCAATGGGAATTGTCCTGAAAAATGATTTTACAAAAGCTGTAAAGGCTGTTTCATTTGATTCATTTTTAATAAAAAAACCCAAACCTGTTAATTTCATCTTTGCTTCAGTCATGTGTTGTATCCCTTAGTAGTATTCAATGCTGCTTAAACAGGGATTTAGATGAAAGGGCTTTGTGGAATATGGCTTTTGTTAGAGTTAGTAAAGCTGCTAAGATTTCATTCTTTCACTTCTAAATCTGATTTTTCTTTGCTGGCTGATATGAAGTACCAATGCATACTTGCAAGTACATGCAAAAAACCACTCCAAACAACCAAAAAACAATGCAGCCAAAAGAAATTGATTGTAGATTAATTTAAAATTACTTTCAAAAAATGTCATAGAGCAGCCCTGTTAGTTCATGTCCATTTAAGTTCCCACTGATTTTCATTAATATATTTTATTTGATGTTCAGGCTCTATCCACTTTTTCTATTTAATTAAATACAATATTTTCCTCCAAAATGTTCCATGTGCCAAAAACTAATGAAAGCCAAAGCTTTCTCAGATATGGCCGAACAAACTATTTTCAATGGGACAAATTCACCTTCTCATGGAAACCCATTATAGCAGTCTTCCAGTACTTGAATGGGGCCTACAGGAAAGATGGGGAGGGACTCTTTGTCAGGGAGCGTAGTGATAGGATGAGGAATAATGGTTTTAAACTACAAGAGAGTAGGTTTAGATTAGAACTAAGAAAAAATTCTTTACTATGAGGATGGTTAGGCACTGGAATAAGTTGCCCAGAGAAGCTGTGGCTGCCCGCTCCCTGGAAGTGTTCAAGGCCAGGCTGGATGGGGCTTTGAGCAACCTGATCTAGTGGAAGGTGTCCCTGCCCATGGCAAGGGGGTTGGAACTAGCTGATCTGTAAGGTCCCTTCCAACCCAAACCATCCTATTTTCTAAGAAATTATACTACACATAAATGTTTCCAATATACAAGCAATGCTGCCTCAGTGTCATCAGTTCTAAGTGGTTCATCCCCCCCCCCAACAAAAAAACCCCGATATAAAAAAGGCAATTTTCCAAAAGTCCTAAAACTTTATGATATCAATTTATTACATAACAAGTAATATAGAGCATTTCCTCAGTCATATTATTTTAACTTCTAGGGGCACATGTTGCATACTTAAATCCTTAGCTTCCCTCTCAGGTCAGAGATATGTCATGATTTAGATAAATAATGTTCAAAATACGGTGAGCCAATTTTTTTCTCTGACATTACTTTATCATTATGGTATTCTACATCGAAAGGTGAAATGAATAGCACACTATTCCAAGATTTAGATATGTCTGTACTGCATGTCTTATCCTCTGTTTTGCTATTCTTCGTTTCACACAATATTTCCTTGTAGCTGTTGGAAACCTCAGCAGACTGGTAAGACATATCTGCAGCCTTCTTTTCCTTTTAGCTATAAAAATATATTCATTTTTAATACATCATTTCTTATGTGAAAAGGCAATCTCATATGTTCAAGATCCCACCAAGGATCCCACCAAGCCTTTTCTTCTTAACACTGAACTGGCCCAGCTCCCTCAGCCTGTCCTTGGAAGTCCTATGCCACAGCCCGTGGCCAGTTTGGTGGCTTTCGCTAGACTGGCTCCAGGATGTCCATGCCTCTCTTGCACTGAGGAGCCTGGAACTGGACCCAGCACTCCAGGTGTGCTCTCACCAGTGCTAAGCAGAGATGAAGGATCACTTCCCTCGACCTGCTGGTGACACTGCCTAATGCAGCTCTGTATGCGGTGATACATACGTGGGCAATTATGGAAGGCAAAGAATCTATTGTACTGTTCATCGTGCAGACAGTATAACTAAGCAAGGGCAAAAAAGGGGTGAAAAATTACTACAACAAGACAGGACAGGATTTCTGGAAATAGAAACAAAAATTATTTTTCAGAAAAATGTATTTGGGATACCTCTAACAGTCACTTCAGAAAAAAAGAGTAGTGATGTGTAAGAGGGATGCTGCGACAAGACCGAGAGATACATTGATTTGATTTTGATTTCAACATGATAGTAACAGAAAATGGAGAAGCGATGCTTCTAATAAGACTGGGATCAGAATCACTGCAGCTGCAAAATTCGCAGTAGTTCTCATAGCAAATAAAGGTGACAATCTTAGGAAGCAAATTCAAAGCAAAAATATATAAAGCAAATCTGACAAATCAAAAACCAAGCAAAACAAATTCTCTACATGCAAACAAGAAACATGCACATTTTTCCTCATGAGTTTTACCTGGAAGTATCAGAATTTCATCTGCTTCTTTGCTGCTTTCAGGTAAAATCTTCTGGGTCATCTGGTTCAACTGTTTGTAGCGTTTGCACTAAACAGATGTTCACAACAAATACATGATGAATTAAAAAAATCTTTCTCAAATTGCTAAGATTTTACTTAGCGACACTTTACAATATTTGTTCTCCACTCATGCAGATAATTTTTCAAAAAGAAAAATATGTTCAACTTTGAATTTGTAATTCTCACACACACATACACAAACTCATTTAAAAAGCATTTTAATATTTCTTTAACGATTACTTTCTCTTTTTGCCTCAGAGTAAAGAAAAGATGATGGCAAATCTTTTCATCTCATTGTACAATGATAATTCCACCACCACCTCTCTGATGTCCTCCAAAACAAGGCCACGTCCTTCTCAGGTTTACATACCCGCAAATCACTTAGAAATGTAAGGGAGTTACTGGAATTGCTGGTGGTAGAATCATTACACAGACAACTTACAGAAACTAAGCGCCCTCCTAGGACAGCTCGCCTACTTTCCAAGAGTAAGCTTTCACCAGCTATCAATGTCAATTTGCCATCACAGCAACCTAAAAGACTGCAAGAACCCTGTACACGTGTCAGTACCAACAAGCTATAAGGCCACTGAAAGAAGCAAGGGCAGAAATTATACAGAAAATGTCTCTCATGTGGACAAAGCTTCTGGAAAGTGAAGTGACTTTCCTGGGGTTACGTACAAATAAAGGGCAACCCAGCTCCAGCACTGGTTAGGCATGTGCGCATGCCTCCGTCGCATATTTCTTGCAGGAGAAACTCCTCAGCTATGGTCTACAGACTCTTGCAGACTTTCTGATTCAACCAGTATGGTTACCCATAACAATTTCATTAAATTATTTCTGTACAGTCTTTTGCTTGTTAGTCTTTCCCCTGGTGGAAGACTATGTTGAAAATAGCACGTTCTATGCTCCACTCCTAAAACAAACAACATGCAGATAAATATGGTGCAAAGCACTTACCACAACTGAAAAATAAACTTCTAACCACAGCGAGGGAGGGGAAAAGAGCTGGGTATTTTGTGGTCCCTGAAGGAAATTGAAATCTGCTTTTTGGTGGAGACATGCTTCAAAAGATGAAACCAACCAAATGGAGAAAAAGTCTCACTTTCTTGGGTATGCGCGCAGTACACATTAATGGTTGCCATAAGTTAAATGGGAAGTACTATTGATATTATTGTCTGTTTGTTATTAAATAAAATCATTTAAGCTTTGTTCTCTTCTTCAGTGGATTAAAGAAAGCCATCACCCTGAATCAAGTCTGATCAAGTTGCGTTTTAGCAGATCATGCCTTGCTACAATATGCTTCAGACAGTGGCTGCTGCAAATCATTTTGTGTAGTGCCTTGTTTATTATTGTTTTTCTAAAGTAAAAATGGTCCCAAACATAATTTACATTTTCTCCAAAATTCCAATGGTCTGCTATACTTTAAAAGAAAACAGATGATGAAGGCTTCTTATAAAGTTTTATGTCTTCTGTAAGGGACTTCACAAGTCAACCCAAATCATTTACAGAAGGAAGAAAAAGAAAGAGAGAAAGGCAGAGGAAGGAAGGAAGGAAGGAAGGAAGGAAGGAAGGAAGGAAGGAAGGAAGGAAGGAAG